>Ga0209382_10013061_pt1 | contig 10215 bp, 10 predicted proteins | sample SoiMetdeltSBSDD5_FD_187599 | JGI IMG/M metagenome (GOLD analysis project Ga0209382, IMG submission 187599) | Bulk soil microbial communities from a Populus tree surrounding site in Tennessee, USA - Soil MetaG P. deltoides SBSDD5 (SPAdes) (version 2) | ecosystem: Environmental > Terrestrial >...
GACGTCTACAAGCGCGACCAGCGGCTGATGGAAGCGATGTACCACACGGAGTATCTGGAGCATTAGAGGCAGTCGGCATTAGGCAGTAGGCAGTGAGCGGTGCTACTGCCTAATGCCTAATGCCTACTACCTGCTACCTGCGCTGCGCCATCAGCCGCCGGTGACGGGCGGGAACAGGGCGAGCTCCGTGATGCCGGCCAAGGGATGGTCGAGCGGCACGTGCTCCTGGTCGGCGGCGGCGCGGATCACCCTCAGATCGGCAAAGGCCAGGCGCCCCTCCTCGTCGCGGTCGCGAAGCCAGACGACGAGGTCGCGGATGGTCTCGAGCTCCGGCGGAACGGCGATCTCCTCAGAGGAGCGGCCAAGCCGCTCGCGCACCCAGGCGAAGTAGAGCACCTTCATCTGTTCTCATCCATCAGATGGGCAACGCCCACACGCAAGTAATCAAAGCCGGTGACGACGGTGAAGCCGGCGGCGATCCACAGGCCCGACAGGCCGATTGCCGTCGTCCAGGGCAGGATCTTGTCGCCGGCCGAGCCGGCAATGAGGAAACCGATGGCGACGAGCTGGATCGAGGTCTTCCATTTGGCAAGGCGGGTGACCGGGACAGGCACCCGAAGCTCGGCCAGGAACTCGCGCAGTCCCGACACCAGGATTTCGCGACAGAGGATGATGATCGCCGCAACCAGGTTCAATCCGGTGATCGTCTCGTCGGCGGCGAGCATCAGAAGCGTCGCCGAGACCAGGAGCTTGTCGGCGATCGGATCGAGCATGCGGCCGAGCGATGATTGCTGCGACCAGCGGCGCGCCAGAAAGCCGTCGAAGAAATCGGTCACGCCGGCGGCGATGAACAGGCCGAGCGCCAGCCAGCGGGCGTCGTCGCCGCCAACAAGCAGGCAGGTGACGACCGCCGGCACGGCGGCGATCCGGGCATAGGTCAGGAGATTGGGGAGGCTGATGCGTGGCTTCAGCGGCGCATCGATCGAGCGGCGCACGTCCATCACTCGCGGCCCTCATGGAAGTGACCATAGATGCTGCGGGCGAGCGAACGGCTGATGCCTTCGACATTCTCGAGATCGGCAATACTGGCGCGGCTTACCCCCTTGGCCGAGCCAAAGGCCCTGAGCAGCGCCTTCTTGCGCTCAGGCCCGATGCCGGCCACCTCGTCGAGCGGATTGGCCGAAACGCCCTTGAGGCGGCGGGCGCGATGGGTGCCGATGGCAAAGCGATGGGCCTCATCGCGCAGGCGCTGGATGAAATAGAGCACCGGCTCGCGCGGCTCGAGCATGAAGGAGGGCCGGCCGGGCAGATGGAAATGTTCCCGCCCGGCGTCGCGATCGGGACCCTTGGCAACGGCTATCACCGGCAGGTCGCCAAGACCCAGCTCCTGCAGGACGGACAGGGCGGCGCCGAGCTGCCCGGCGCCGCCATCGATCACCGCGAGATCCGGCCAGACCGCCGGCCGGGCGGCGGCGCTCTCGCCTTCGTCCTCCTCGGGAAACGGATTGCGCGTGCCATGCTCCTTGAGGAGCCGCGCGAAGCGGCGGCCGAGGACCTCGCGCATCATCGCGAAATCATCGCCGGGGGTGAGGTCCTCGGAACGGATGTTGAACTTGCGGTAGCTGTTCTTCATGAAGCCTTCCGGCCCGGCGACGATCATCGCGCCGACCGCATCGGTTCCCTGGATGTGCGAGTTGTCGAACACCTCGATGCGGCGCGGCGGGGCCGGTAGACCGAAGACCCGCGCCACCCCGGCCAGCAGCTTCGATTGCGAGGAGGATTCCGCCATGCGCCGGGCCAGCGCCTCGCGGGCATTGATGGCGGCATGCTCGGTCAGGCGGCGCTTCTCGCCGCGCTGCGGCACGGCAATCTCCACCTTGCGGCCGGTCCGCTGGGTCAGCGCCTCGGCGATGAGGCCGCATTCGGCCGCCTCATGGGACAGCAGGATCAGATGGGGTGCCGGCTTGTCGTCATAGAACTGGGCGAGGAACGAGCCCAGCACCTCGCCCGGCTCGAGCGTCTTGTCGGCGCGGGGGAAATAGGCCCGGTTGCCCCAGTTCTGGCCGGAGCGGAAGAAGAACACCTGGATGGCGAACTGGCCCCCCTCCTGGGCGAGGCCGAAGACGTCGGCCTCCTCAATTCCCTCGGGATTGATGCCCTGCTGGGCGGTGACGAAGCTCATCGCGGAGATGCGGTCGCGGTAGCGCGCCGCCTGCTCGAAATCGAGCCGCTCCGACGCCTGCTCCATCGCTTCGGCAAGCTCCGCCTTCACCAGCTGGCTGCGCCCCCCGAGAAAAGCCTCGGCCTCCTGGACGAGGATCTCGTGATCCTCCCAGGAAATCTCGCCGGTGCAAGGGGCCGAGCAACGCTTGATCTGATAGAGGAGGCACGGGCGGGTGCGGTTCTCGAAGACGCTGTCGGAGCAGGAGCGGACGAGGAACGCCTTTTGCAGGGCATTGATGGTGCGGTTGACGGCACCGGCAGAGGCGAAGGGTCCGAAATAACGGCCGGGCAGGCTCCTTGCACCGCGATGCTTGGCGAGTTTCGGAACGGGATGGTCGCGGGCGATCAGGATATAGGGGAAGGACTTGTCGTCGCGCAGCGTGACATTGAAGCGGGGCTTGAGCTTCTTGATCAGATTGGCTTCGAGCAGCAGGGCTTCCGCCTCGGTCGCGGTGGTGACGAACTCCATGCTGGTGGTCACGGCAATCATCGCTGCGATCCGGTTGGTGTGACCACCAAAGCGTGTATAGCTCGCGACCCGCGCCTTCAGGTTCCGCGCCTTGCCGACATAAAGGGCATCGCCCTTGCGGTCGAGCATGCGGTAAACGCCGGGCTGGTTGGGCAGGAGGCGGGCAAAGCGGCGGATTACCGCGGGGCCGCAGGCCTGAGCCTCGGCAGCCTCGTCCGGTTCATCGATGGCGATGTCGTCCGTTTCGTCCTCTGGCAGCATGCCGGGCTATATGTAGGAAAGGGAAACGGGATGCAAATCGGCGCTCAGCCGGATTGACGCTCCGCCGGACGCGGCAGCTCGAGGCTTGCCGTGGCTTCGAACAGCGGCGGGCGCGGCAGTGCGGCGGGACCGTCGTCGTCGAAGGGAATAGACTGGAGCCACACCCGGCCGGGACCGCGCAGGCGGGCAATGTGGACCGGCAATGTCAGACCCTCCGAGTCGACGCTCTCCGACCCGTCCATGAGATCGATGTCGACGGTCGCGGTGAGCGCCGAGATGGCAAGCGCCCGGGCACAGACGACCTTGCCCGGAGCGAGCAAGATCTCCTGGACATCGCCGCGGGCGCGGGCGAACAGCCAGCCCGAACCCTCCGCGAGCAGCAGCTCGAGGCCGCGCGGGCGCGCCGGGCTTCGCAACGATTTGAAGCGGGCGTAGAGGCCGAGCGATACGCCCGGCCCGGCGGCGATCATCGCCGGCTGCGGCACCAGGAGCTTGCCGCCATAGTGGCGCAGATCATAGGCGCCGATCGTGCAGGGCTCGCCGGAGGCGAGGAGCACGCGCTGGGCAATCCCGCTATCGGCGTTGGCGAGGCGCTGGCCGGTGCTCTCCGGCGCGACGCTGCCCTCGGTTCGGATGGTCTCGCCGAAGGACAGAAGAGAACGGAAGTCGGCAAGCAGCGACTGGCCCGGCGGGAGCAGGATCTCGATCACCGGCGCTAGCTGCCCGTGAATCGCAAAAGCGAGATCGCCACGCGCTCCCACAGCTTCATCGATGCCGGAACAGTCACCGGCCAACGGTCCGGTCGATGCCATGTGAGCCCCCAGCCGCCCGATAAATCTCGCGATTTTCAAGATGAGCAGATACTACACCGGAATTCGCGCCCGGCTCAGAGGAAAGTGACGTGCGATGTCAAAAATCATCGCACGTTTCCGTGCGCAGCATGGCGGGAGTCGCGACCTTCAGGATTTGGGAAGCAGGATCACATAGTGCTTGCGCACCTTCTCGACCGTCTCCCAGGTGCCCTTGAAGCCGGGCGGGATGATGAAGCCGTCGCCGGCCTCCAGCGTCCAGCTCTCGCCCGCCTCATTGGTGAGCACGGCCTTGCCGGCGATGAGGTGGCAGAACTCCCACTCGGTGTAAGCGACATCGGACTTGCCCGGCTCCGATTCCCAGATGCCGCAAAGCAGACGGCCATCGTCACCGGTCCAATGATTCCAGGTGGTGGTCGCGCGATCGACCTCGGGCGCAGGGGCGCCTTTGCCCTCGGTTCGCAACACGGTGATCTTCTCAGCCAAGGTCGTTGTCCTTTCCTGTGAGTGCCGCGACCTCCTCGAGAATCGCCGCCTTGTCCGGGGTGAAGCCATGGGCGCACCACCATTCCTCGAGCGCCCGCAGGGTCTGTCCGATGGCCGGGCCGGGCGCGAAGCCTTTCGCCAGAAGGTCGGCGCCGGTCACCGGAAAGTGCGGCACGGCCCATTGCGCGGCGAGCTGCAGCAGGGCGCTCCAGCCGGTGCTGTCGGCCGGCGCTCCCGAACGCGCCCAACGGAGCCGCACCACATCGCGGAAGCCGGTGCTGCCAAGGCGGTAGAGCGCGACCCTTCTCTCCTGATCCGACAGCGCCGGTGTGATGTCGGGCGATCCGTCGAGGGCGACGAGCCGCTTCCATTCAGCGTTGCTGAGCTTCAGGCTCTCCTTGAGCTTGTCCGGACTCGCCCGGGTCAGGGCAGCAAGCCGCTGCATGGCGTCGGGTGCCTCGCCCTCCGTCGCGTCGATCTCGACCATTCGCTCGAGCGACTTGACATCGAACGGTCCCGGCAGCAGGGCGGCGAGGATCGAGCGCCGCGCCATCGGCTTGACGACGGCGGCGACGCCAGCGGCGAGCAGAAGCTTCTTCAGCTCGGCGGCAATGCGCTCGCCGGACAGCTCGCGGGCGCCGGCCTTGAGCTCGGTCGCGGCGGCGAGCCCCGCTCTGTCGAGGCGACCCCTGCCATAACGGGCGTGGAAGCGGAAGAAGCGCAGGATCCTCAGATAGTCCTCGCGGATGCGCTGATGGGGATCGCCGACGAACCGGACCCTGCGATCGAGAAGATCGCCATAGGCGCCGAGCGGATCGTGGACATTGCCCCTGGCGTCGCAATAGAGCGCGTTGATGGTGAAGTCGCGCCGCTCCGCATCGGCCCGCCAATCCTCGGTGAAGGACACCGTGGCGTGGCGGCCGTCGGTCTCGACGTCGCGCCGCAACGTCGTCACCTCGAAGGGACGCACCCTGCCATCGCCGCTGGCGACGACGGTCACCGTGCCATGCGACAGACCGGTCGGATGGACGGCAAAGCCCGCCCGTTCCGCGAGGGCGATCACCCGCTCCGGCAGCTCGGTGGTGGCAATATCGACGACGTCGACATCGTCGGCCACAGGTTCGCCGAGCAAGGCATTCCTGACCACGCCTCCCGCCACCCGCGCCTCGCCGCCGCCGGCGACGAGCGCCGCCAGCACGCGCTTGAGCAACGGGTCCTGCAGGAACCCGTGTCGGGCGAGGTTCGGCGGCCTGTCGCGGGCGGCCGCAGCATTCGCCGGCGCATGGTCATGACAAGGCATAGAGACGTTCGTAGAGATTGCGAATCATGCCGGCAGTGGCGCCCCAAATGTAGCGTTCGCCCCAGGGCATAGCATAGAAATGTCGCTCGCTGCCCTGCCACATCCGGGTCTCGCGGCGATGATGGCGGGGGTCCATCAGGAAGGCGAGCGGCACCTCGAAAACGGCATCGACCTCGTCCGGCGCCGGCTTCAGCTCGAAACCGGTGTCGACCAGCGCCACCACCGGGATGACGCGAAAGCCGGTGCGGGTCTGATAGGGGTCGAGATAGCCGATCGGATTGACGAAATCGGGCGCGAGCCCGGTCTCCTCGAAGGCTTCGCGCAGGGCACAGGCGGCAGCATCACGGTCCTCGCGATCGATTTTGCCGCCAGGGAAGGCCACCTGACCGGCATGACTCGACAAGGCCATGGTGCGCTGAGTCAGCAGAATGCTGGCCTGCGGCTCGCGCTTGACGACCGCCACCAGGACCGCGGCGCGCGTCCCCGGCGCGGCATCGCCGATGAACGTCGCGCCGGGGTTGAGATCGTCATCGCCGCGGGCGGCTCTGAGCGTGAGGTCGTGGCCCTCCTGCGGCACCTCGCGGAGGAGCCTCGCGCGGGCGCGCTCGGCAAATTCCGGCCAGTCGAAGCGAAAGTCGGCGGCAGCTTCAGGCTCCGGCATCGGCGGCTCCGATGCCGATGTCGCGTGCCCTGGCCATCGGCCAAAACCGGCCGGCCGACCAGACGCCGAACCAGTCGGCATCCTGGCGTCGCTCGACTGTCCCAAGGGCAACGAGATCGTAAAAGATCGGGCGGGCCACCAGGGCCTCAAGGCGGCCGCGCACCAGAACATAGGGCTTGAGCCCGTCGGTCAAAGCCTCGTCGGCGAAGCGCAAAGGATGTTGGTCGTCCACCCTCACCTCGTCGTCGAGATTGGTCGTCAGCGTGATTTCCTGGTCCCTGCCCCTGCCGCTCACCGCCATCGCCACCGCCACAAAAGGCGCATCGTCAACCCTGATGCCGCATTTTTCCACCGGTGTGACAAGATAGTAACGCAGATCCTCGTCACGCCTCATAACCGAGGCAAAGAGCTGGACCAGGGGCTTCCTTCCAATCGGCGAGTTGAGGTAATACCAAGTTCCATCGCTGGCGATACGCATGTCGATATCGCCGCAAAAGGGCGGGTTCCAGTTCTCCGGCGAGATCTTGCCGCGTTGGGTGCGGCCGATCTCCTGCAAACCGCGGACCGGGTTGGCAGCAGAGCCGGCAGTTTCGCTCGGTTTGTTGCGATCAAATTGCCGTGTGTCGGGCATGTCACGTTGAATAATCTGGAAGTGCTGGCGAGTTAACTTTGGTTAAGGAAGCGCCGGCCAAACCGTCACAGTGCGGCCACGCTTCCTGCAAACAGTGAGACATCGACACGAGGGTGTCGAGCTGATTGCGGCCTTTCGGCGCGAACGCCTTTAGCACCCGAAACCTGGAGATTATAGTAACGGCCATGAACAGCATCAACGAAGCGGACCGGCGGATACTGGACGAGCTCGAAACCACGGCCGACCGGCTGCAACGGGTGCGCGAATCGATGGGGCGGGTCATTTTTGGCCAGGACGAGGTCATTGCGCTTGCTCTGACCGCCATTCTCGGCGGCGGCCATGCGCTGCTGGTCGGCGCGCCGGGGCTCGCCAAGACCAAGCTCGCGATCAATCTCGGGCGGGTGCTCGGGCTCGACGAGAAGCGGGTGCAATTCACCCCCGACCTTATGCCGGCCGACATCGTCGGCGCCGAGGTGCTGGAGGAGAGCGACCAGGGGCGGCGGCATTTCCGCTTCATCCCGGGACCGGTGTTCTGCCAGCTCCTGATGGCGGACGAGATCAACCGCGCGAGCCCGCGAACCCAGTCGGCGCTGCTCCAGGCGATGCAGGAGCATCATGTGACGGTTGCCGGCGTCCGGCATGACCTGCCGAGTCCGTTCCATGTGCTTGCCACCCAGAATCCGATCGAGCAGGAGGGAACCTATCCGCTGCCGGAAGCGCAGCTCGACCGTTTCCTGCTCGAGATCGACGTCCCCTATCCCGATCTCGAGGCCGAGCGGCGCATGCTGTTCGCCACCACCGGCAATGACGAGCCGGAGGCGCCGCCGGTGTTCTCGACCGCCGAGCTCAAGCGGGCACAGCGGCTGGTGCGCATGATCCCGGTCGGGGAAACGGTCGCCGATGCCATTCTTTCCCTGGTGCGCTCGGCTCGTCCGGGCGCCGATTCGAGCGATTACGTGAACAACACCATCTCCTGGGGTCCGGGCCCGCGGGCGAGCCAGGCGCTGATGCTCGGCGTCAGGGCGCGGGCGCTGCTCGATGGCCGACTCTCGCCCTCGCTCGAGGATGTCGTGGCCCTGGCCAAGCCGGTGCTGCGCCACCGCATGGCGGTCACCTTCGCGGCCCGCGCCGAAGGCACCGGCCTCGACGACGTGATCGACCGGCTGACCGGACCGCTCGGCTAAGGGATGGAGACCCGCACGCAACTGCATCGCGCCGACGCGCTGCGCTATCGTGGCCAGCTGCTGGGCGCGGCGCTGCCGCCGCTGCTGGTCGCCGCCGATCGTATCGCCGTCTCGGTGATCCAGGGCGTGCATGGACGCCGCCGCGCCGGGCCGGGCGAAGATTTCTGGCAATATCGCCAGTACAGCTTCGGCGATGCCGCCAACCGGATCGACTGGCGCAAATCGGCGCGGTCGGAGCGCATGCTGATCCGCGAGAACGAATGGGCGGCGAGCAACACGCTCTATGTCTGGGCGTCGCGCGCGCCCGGAATGTCGTTCCGCTCGTCGCTGGCATCGGTGACCAAGCGCGACCGGGCGACACTCATCGCGATGGCGCTGGCGGCGCTGGCGGTCAGGGGCGGTGAGCGGGTGACGGCGCTCGGCAGCCCCCACCCGCCGGGCCATACGAGGATGGCGCTCACCAATGTCGCGGAATGGCTGCAGGCCGATCCGGCGCGCGCCAATGCCGACCTGCCGAAGGCGGTGCGGCTGCCGCGCTACGCCACCTGCGTGCTGGTCAGCGACTTCTTCTCGTCAATCCCCGAGACCACCAAGCTCCTCACCGGCTTTGCCGCGGAAGGTGTGAGGGGCCATCTGCTGCAGGTGGTCGATCCGGCAGAGGAGAGCCTGCCCTATGTGGGACGCACCGAGTTCATCGAATTTGTCGGCGAGGAGCGGCTGATCGCCGGGCGCGCCGAGACGCTGAAGGAGCCCTATGCCCGCCGGCTGGCACTCCATCGCGAGGCGCTGAAGGACCTGACTCGCAAGCTCGGCTGGAGCTTCACCACCCATCGCACCGATCGGCCGCCGCATAGCGTCCTGTTGTCGCTTTACGGCTTGATTTCCGGTCGGCAATCGGACCGTCGTCCGAGAGTGGCGGGCTGAGATGCCGTTCAGCATAGCCGCCCTCTCCTTCGCCAATCCGCTGGCACTGCTGGCCCTCCTGGCGCTTCCGGCAATCTGGTGGCTGTTGCGATTCACGCCGCCACGGCCGCTGATGGTGCGCTTTCCGCCTTTCAGGCTGCTGCGCGATCTGATCTCGCGCGAGGAGCAGCCCGACAAGATGCCGTGGTGGCTGCTGCTCCTGCGCATGGCACTGGCGGCATTGCTGATCCTGGCGGTGGCAGGCCCGTCATACAATCCGGGCGGGCCGGCGGTCGTCGGCTCGGGCCCGCTGCTCATCGTGCTCGACAATGGCTGGGCATCGGGCAAGAACTGGGACCGGCGGCGCGATGCGCTGGACCGCCTGCTCGCCGATGCCGAGTCGAACGCGACGCCGGTTGCCTTTGCCAGTACTGCCGCCGCAGCGCTCCGCGAGGACATCACGCTGCTTCCTGCCGCGGAGATCCGGCGCAAGATCGCCACCGTCGAACCGCAGGCCGTGCAGCTCGACCGTCCGGCCCTGGCGCGCCGGCTGGCCTTGAGCTTTGCAACGGCCGAGCCGCTCAGGGTGGTGTGGCTGGCCGATGGCATCGACGATGGAGCGGCGCGGGCGTTTGCCCAGCAATTGACCAAGCTGGCGCAGGGGCGGGCGCGAGTCGAGGTGCTGCTGCCGAGCGGCGCCGACACGGCACTGGCGCTGGCGGCGCCGACGCTCGCCTCGGGGCGCCTCAAGGTCAAGGCACTGAGGGTGCCGCAGACTGCGGCGCGCAGCGAGATCGTCCATCTCTCGGCGCTGAACGGCCGCAATCTGGCGAGCCTGGAGCTCACCTTCCCGGCCAATGCCGGCAAGGCCGAGGCCGATATCGAGCTGCCGATCGAGCTGCGCAATGAAGCGGCGCGGCTGGAGATCGCCGGCGAGCGCTCGGCCGGCAGCGTGTTCCTGTTCGACGACCGCTATCGCCGCAAGAGCGTGGCGCTGCTGTCGGGCGCGAATATCGAGCAGGCGCAGCCGCTCTTGTCGCCGCTCTATTATGTCAGCCGGGCGCTGCAGCCGACGGCCGAGATCGAGCAGGCTCAGGATCCGGCCGATCTCGCCACCCGGATGGAGCGCGGCCTGTCGATGATCGTGCTGGCCGATATCGGGACGCTGTCGCCCGATCTGAAGGACCGGCTGACGCGGTTCGTCGAGGGTGGCGGCGTGCTGGTGCGGTTTGCCGGCCCGCGGCTGGCGGCGGGCGCGGACGAGCTGATCCCGGTCGAGCTCAGGACC
>Ga0209382_10013062_pt1 | contig 10215 bp, 8 predicted proteins | sample SoiMetdeltSBSDD5_FD_187599 | JGI IMG/M metagenome (GOLD analysis project Ga0209382, IMG submission 187599) | Bulk soil microbial communities from a Populus tree surrounding site in Tennessee, USA - Soil MetaG P. deltoides SBSDD5 (SPAdes) (version 2) | ecosystem: Environmental > Terrestrial >...
CACCGTGAGCGTCACGGCGTGCACTGGGTCGGTCCAGTCCGGTTCTGGTTCACGGTCGGGCAGCCAGATCTTGAAGCTCAGCTCGGCCCCCGTGACTTTCGCGCAGAGCCGCCACGGAAACGGTTCGACTTGGCCGGCGTTGGTGACGACCGCACTCATGTCGTATTGCCCGAGGCCGGTGAACGGTTCGCTGCTGGCCGAGTCCCAGGTGTGGACGTTGAACGCCCAGTAGGCCCCGAAGACGACGTTCTTGGTGACCGTGATTGCCCGTGTTTCGGTGCCGACGGTCGTGATCCGCAGGGCGACGCCTTCCTGAACCATTCCGCTGGACTGGTCTAGCCAGGTCGCGCAGACCTGGCCGTCTTGGGATGCCGTCTCGGCGGCGGGCCAGAACACCTTGCGTAGGTTGCTCCACGGGTGATTGATGTCCGGAGCAGACATCGCGATCGTGTCACCGGTCTTGTAGATCGCCGAAACATCCGCGCCATCGAAGGTCAAGGTGCGAACCGAAAGCAGATCAGGGCCGGTTGCGGTTGTCCACCTCGCGGGGACCGGGAGGTCGCCGGCGCGGCCGTAGCGGATCGTTGGTTGGCCGCGGATGTGCCAGGTTCCGTCCGTCGGGCGCCAGGTAGCCAGTTCGGCGCGATTGTCGGCGTTGTAGTTCCCGACCACCGGTATGTCGCCTGTAGTCCCGTAGCTAACCGCGGCTCTGCCGGCGATCCGCCAGCTCGCGTCCGATGGCCGCCAGACCGCAGCCGTGCTAAGGCTGTACGCGTTGTAGTCGGCCGGCACCGGGCGATCACCGGCCAGGCCCAGCGGTATGACCTGACCGCCGCGGATGTGCCACGTGCCGTTCGAGGGCCGCCACACCGCGATGTCCGCCCGGCCGTCACCGTTGTAATCCGCTGGCACCGGCCGATCGCCTTTGCGGCCGTACTGGACTACGCCCTGGCCGCGGATGTGCCACGTCCCACTCGAGGGCCGCCACACCGCGATGTCCGCCCGGCCGTCACCGTTGTAATCCGCCGGCACCGGCCGATCGCCTTTGCGGCCGTACTGGACAACGCCCTGCGCGGATGTGCCACGTCCCGTCCGAGGGCCGCCACACCGCGATCGTCGCAAACCCCTGGACTGACTGCCCACTCGCAGCTGACGCGGGCACAACCAGCGCCTCCGCGAGCCGTCCGTTGCGTCCGGGGAAGTTCGCCCCCGATGGCGATCCTCCGAGAAGCTGAAGGCCGGACACCACGACGACTAAGAGAATGCCGATCCTGAGTCCTCTGCCTCCCACCGTGTCCACGCTCCTTTGGCAGGGCCTTGCGGCGCACATTCGCACGGGCAGCGCATAGCGTCCTGGGCCATTCGTCCCGAGCTGACATGCCAGAAGGTCCAAGTCACGGGGTAGACGTGGCCAGGGGGCATCAAGAAGGTATCCGGAGTCAGCGATGCACGTTGACACCTGATGACACCAGGCGCCATGAAACCGCAGATCGGCCGGACGACCCACTGGTCTGACGGAACTCCGCAACACTGTCCGGCAGGTTTGACACGGAAGAGATCACTCGTTCCCAGTCAGACTGGCGGGAAACCAGGAGCGGGCCACCCACGGCCCGTTTCCCAAGCTGACAGCGCGGGTTCGATCCTGTCACCCGCTCCACCAACCTCAAGCCCAGGTCAGAGGCAGTATTCGCTGATGCCATTTCCGAAGTCCTCGGGGGCTTGGTCTTTCGGACGCGCCCCTGTATCGATCCGCTTGACCCGTCCGCAATGGACGCACTCCTGCGCTACGAGGCGGTCCATCGCAGCGAGGAGGCAGCCGGGCGCCTCATACCAGACGAAGTGGCCCGCTCCGGGCTCGACGTGGGACCAGGCGCCAGGGATGCGCCCGGCGGTCTGGGTTCCGGCGCTGGGCGGCATCGGGCTCATCTCCCCGACGAGCACTCCGAACGGGACGGTGATCGACGCCAGCGACGACTCGAGCTCAGGCAGCCGGACCTCCAGATCGGCCCACAGCCCTTGGCCGGCAGGCTGGCAGAACTCAACCCGAGGCATCGACGGCCTCCGCCCCGCCGTCGCCGACCGCGCCAAGCGGATCGACAGACAACACACCGGCGAGCCTTTCAGAGATGCCGGCCGCAGCGTGGAACACGAGATGGCCACCCCACGAATGCCCCATCAGGTAGGCGGTATCCCACCCCAGCCCGTCCAGCAAGGCGGCAATGTCGGCCACCGCCTCAGCGACGGTGAACTCGCCTGCTCCGTCGACGGCGCAAGACCCCGTTGCTGGAAGGTCGCCACCCGGTACCGGGTGGCGAGCTCCGCCACGGCATCGTCGAGATAGTGGTAGCTCATCCCCGGACCGCAGTGAATCGCCAGCACGCGCGGACCCTCGCCGCTGACCCAACCTGAAAGCTGACCGGACTTCGCTGCGACCGTGAACTGTACTCCTCATGGGGGCGGCAACGGTGCCCTCGGCGAGGTTGACCAGGATGAGCGTCTCGAGCACGGGGTTGTTGCAAATTCGCGCAGTAGCCAGGGCAGCTTCACCGACCGCGAAGTCACACATGCCGAACGCGGTGTAGCGGGCGCCTGTCGGATCGGCGACGTCCTGAGACGGCTCAACGTAGCATTGGCAGGCGTCGTAGCCACCGCGGCAGGTACCAGTTGCGCTCTCCGAGCAGTGCCATCGCGGACGGCAGCAAGACGGCGCGTACAACGGTGGCGTCGATGAGGATTGCGCTGGCCAACCCGATCCCCATCTGTTTGAAGTCGAGCGCTGACAGCATCGCGAAGATCGAGAACACCGCCACCATGACGACGGCGGCACTAGTGACCGTGCCGGCCGAGCGGGTGATCCCCTGGGCCACGGCGTCCCGGGTCGTGAGGCCGGCGAGCCGCGCTTCGCGTATCCGGCTGACCACGAAGACGTGGTAGTCCATCGACAATCCGAACAGGATCACGAACAAGAACAGCGGTAGCCAGGTGAGGATCGCGCCACTGGAGTGGAAACCCAGCAGTGCCTCGGCCCAGGTGTGCTGGAAGACCAGGGTTAGTAGGCCGTACGCCGCGGCGACCGACAAGAGGTTGAGTACGACGGCGGTCAGCGCGATGGTGAGGGACCGGAACGCCAGCACGAATACGGCAATGGTGAGCACCAGCACGAACCCGACGACGAGCGGCATCCGCTGGGCGAGCAGGTCCTTGAAGTCCGCCGTCCATGCGGTGTCGCCGGTGACGCCGGTGTCGGTGTTGGCGATCGCGCCGAGGGTCTCCGGCACGAGGTCGTCGCGCAGCGTGTCGAGTCCGTCGACGGCCTGTGGAGATGAGTAGTCGTAGCCGGTCGGCACGTCGACCGTGGCCACGTCCCCGTCGAGCGAGTAGTTCGTGGCGAGCGGTTTATCCAGCGTGAACGCCGGATCCTGGGCCACCTGGGCCGACAGGTCGTGGACTGCGGCGTTGACCGCCGCCCGGTCGAGCGGCTGACCGTTGTCGGTCCAGATCACGACCTGATGCGTGGAGCCTTCGGATGGGAATTCCTCGACCATGCGGGTGTAGGTCGCGATCGCCGGCCGGTCCTGCGGCAGGTCCTCGATGCCGGGGTCACCGAGCCGCATGCCGAGCGCGGGAGCGGCGAGGACCAGCAGCGCGGCCGCGGCGACGGTGAACGAGACCGCCGGCCGGGCTAGCACCGGGTGCAGGATGGCCGACCAGAAGCGCGGGCTGTCGTCGCGTGACCGCAACCGCCACACCAGCGGAACCCGTGGCCGATCGATCCATCGGCCGAAGAGCGCCAAGAGCGCCGGCAGGACCGTCACCGACCCGACCACGGCCATCGCCACCACGAGGATGCAGCCGACGCCGATCGACGCGAACGTGGTGTCTCCTGCGATCAGCATGCCTGCCATGGCGATCGTCACGGTCACGCCAGAGACCAGTACCGCTCGCCCCGCGGTCGCGGCCGCGACGGCGATCGCGTCGTATGTGCCATGCCCCTTGGCCCGCTCCTCTCGCTCCCGGCGGATGTAGAACAGCGAGTAGTCGACGCCCACCGCTAACCCGACCAACAAGATCACCGACGACACAACGTCGTCGCCCGGCACGACGTGCGACGCCAGCTGGGAGAGCCCCATCGCCGCGACGACGGCGGACAGGGCAAGCACGAGGGGCACCGAGGCGGCGAGCAGGGCTCCGAAGGCGAGCACAAGGATCGCCAATGTGACCGGCAGAGAGATCACCTCGGCTCGGTGCAGGTCGTCGTCGTAGATCTGGCTGACCGCCTCGTCCACCGTCACGTCGCCGGCCTGATCGATCGAAAGTTCGGGATTGGCCGCGGCGGCGTCATCGACGACCCGAGCGACCGCGTCGGCGGCGGCTTCGACCCGCGCCGACTGCTCGCCGCCGGCGAGATCGACGTCGAGCAGCACCGCGCTGCCGTCGCTCGAGCCGATCGGTTCGGAGACGTCTGCCGCACCGGGCAATGCTGCGAGATCGTCGTGCAGCCGCTGCACGGCCGGCTCCGCCGGATCGACCGCGCCGCCGTTGCGGGACTGCACGAGCACCGATTCGCTCGGGATCTCGCCGGGCCACTCGGCACCGACCAGCGCTCGCTCGGCCGCCGCGGACTTTCCGACTGCCTGATCGGAGTCGGAAGCCTCGTTGGTGCCGACCGCTCCGCCGGCGACCAGCGCGCCGGCGACCACGGCGACCCAGAGCAGGACGGCGAGCCAGCGGTGGCGGGCGCTCCAAAGTGCGATCCTGACGACTCGACCGGTGTCGTCCGGTTGCGGCGGTTGCTCGGCTGGCGGGGCAGGCGTGTACGACGTCGTGGTCACGGCCAGGTCTCCTGAACCGAGTCGGGAGTTCTGCGGCGCTCCGACGTCGGTCGTCGGGGCCACCCCATACGCTCGCCGAGACCAACCCGCTCCCACATCGGGAACCACCCCGACCTCGTCCGGGATTGACCCTGATCTTCAGTGCGTGCGGCTGCGGCGAGGCCGCAGGCACCACCCCCACGATGCGACGCCGTCGAGTCGGTTGGTGTGGGCGGGCAGAAAGACGCCGGCCCGTCGCCCGCGGACAGGCCACCCGGAGCCCGCGGACTGCTGGGGTCAGTCGACACTCGGTCCGTACGTCGAGCGAATCGATCGGGCTGTAGTCGGTCGCCACGTCCGTTCGGGGCCGCAACGGATTACGCATCCATCGGCGACGCCGACTGCGTTCGCAACGAAGGGGTCGGGACTCGGCTCGACCGCGTGCCCCTGCGTGCTCGATCGACCAGGAAGCAGCTGTCCCTCTGGGAGCGCACTTCCCACGCTGACAGTGATCGAGCTGGCGAGCGACGCATTACGAGTGAGTCGCTCACCATAGCCACGGGTAGGCTCCAGGCGTCAGGACTTCGGTCTCGGACCCTCCGGCAGCATCTGGCCCACTGGTTGACGTCGTTTCGCACCACAAACCGCACCATGAACGCGGGCGCTGATACCTGCGGCACCGACCCATCGGCACGACACGTGGGGCTGAAGTGCGCGCTCGTGGCTCCCCTCTGTGTCAAGTGGCGGTGGGGAGCAGCGTTTTAGGCTGGTGTTCGGCGGGTCCGGGAAGTGGCTTGTCCGAAGAGCCGACGGTGGGATGGAGGTCGGTCGCGCTGGAGTCAGAGTCGTTTCCCGGTTGCCCTCCTGGGTCCGTCCTGGATCGGCTGACGGTGTGGGTGATCGCGTCGTCGACCATGCACCGATAGACGATGTTGGACAGCCGTCGTTTCAGGGCCCGCATGGCCTCCATCGAGGTCTTGCTCTCGGCCTTGCGGCGGTCGAAGTAGGCACGATCCTCGGTCGCAGTGCGTAGTTGGACCGTGGCCATGATGTGGAGCACTCGGTTGATCTGCCGGTTCCCGGCGCGCGACAACCGGTGCCGCATCCGGTCGCCGGAGGAGGCGTCGATTGGCGCGGTGCCGTTCCAGGACGTGAAGTGGTCCCGGTCTGGGAACCGGGTGATGTCGCCGACCTCGACCAGCAGTCGGGCCGCGCCCGACGGTCCGATCCCGTGCAGCCTCATCAGCGTGGTGCCGGTTGCGGCAACCAGTTGCTTGATTTCCTTGTCGGCCTGTTTGGTGCGCCGGTAGACCCGCTCGAGATCAGCAATCAGTTCCGCGGCGACCCGGGGGCGCGTCTCCCGCGGCATCACGCGGGCGGACATTCGCCAGCAGTGCCTTGGCCAAAAGGGACGTTGCAGGGGTGGGACTCCCCGAGTGTTTCGGCCAGTCGTCGGTCCACAGGGGTGAGTGCGCAGTAGCTCAGGAAACGTGTCACCTGCTCGGCGACGAGCTCCGGCGCGGTCATGATCGCCGCATGTCCCTGGCTGCGCAGGACGGCGATGCGGGTGCCCGGAAGTTCAGCGCTAACCCGCTGCGTGCCCTCCTGGGCCCAGTCGGGGCTCTCCTAGCCGAGCAGGAACGTGTCCGGGCGGCGAGGTTGCGCAACTGCGCTCGTAGAGGATCAACTGGCCAACGTTCGGGTGAGCAGGGCCGCTCCTAGTCGCTTGAGGAGCTGAAGAGCCGCACCAGACTGCTGGCGGCGTCTGCGAGAAACCCGCCAATGCCCTCCAGCGTGTTCGCTAGCTGAACCGGCGCCGTCACGAGAAAGAACAGCAGGAACACGACGAAAGGATGAGGAGCAACGTCTGAACGTTCATCACGCGCCCGCCTTCGCCCGGGTCGCTGCTCGCATATTCATTGAGAATCGACAAACCGCGATACGCGAAGTCCGAAACGCATCCATATCCATGTCCGATTCGGTGCTTGAGGGTTCAGCTGGCGATTGTTTGCGTCCCCCTAGGGAGTTGCCGCGTTGCGATCAGGTGTTCGGCGACGTCGCGGAGTTTGATGTTGTGGTCTTGGGAGTAGCGGCGGAGGACCTCGAACGCCCGGCCCTCGTCCAGGCCGTGCCGCTCCATCAGAATTCCCTGGGCCTGTCCGATGAGCTTGCGACTGTCCAGAGCCACGTTGAGTCCGGCCTCGTTCCAGGACGCCGACAGCGCGAGGGCGGCGTGGCGGGCGAAAATGGCCATGAACGCGACGTCGTCCGGGGTGAAGCATCGGCGTTGGGTCCAGTAGGTGGCGATGGAACCGATCCGCCGCCCCTCGACCGTGTTGAGTTCGGTGGCGAGCATGCTGGTGATCCCGAGCGCGGAGACCTTGGCGGCCCAGGTCGGCCAGCGCTTATCGTCTGCGAGGTCGGACACGAGCAAGGTTTGGCCCGGCCAGCAGCTGTCGTAGCACGGACCCTCGCTGAGCTCGTCTTGCAGCCGGTCCAGCTGTTCGACCAGGGAGTTGGTGGGCGCGATCGTCTCGAGCCGGTTGCGGGACCGGATGCAGCTGATGGCGGCCTGGTCGGCATCGAGCTGGGCTTGGACGTAGCGGACGATGTCTTCGGCCGTCTCGATCGGCGTCGGAGCAGCTTGGAGTGAGGCCGCAAGGTCGGCGAAATCTATCGCGTCGTGGTCACGCATGATGCGGTTGCCTCACCGGAAGAATCATCCGGGCGCTGCAGGACGGCTGTCGCCGCTTTCGACCGGTCTTGCCGGCCAAGCGAGTAGGTCGGTGTGTGTCTGGAGGCCGGTGACTCGTTCCGGCGGCTCCCTCACGACGCGCCCGGTCCATCGCCATAGAAGAAATGTAGAACTAACGTTGCCGATGTACAACTAATGTCGGGGTAATGTTTAGGTTGTTGCCCGGCGGGGGACAGTTGGACGGATAGGCTCACCAGGGACGTGCTCTGTGACAGGAAGGCGGCGCCGGGTGGAAGACTCCGCGGACGGTGCCAGCAGCATCTACAGCATCGGGGCGGTATCTCGCATGCTCGGTGTGTCGACGCAGACGTTGCGCGCCTGGGAGGACCGGTATCAGCAGATCGTGCCGGCGCGAAGCGAGGGTGGGCAGCGGCTGTTCAGCCGTGATCAGGTGGATGAGCTCGGCTTCGTCCGCGATCAGATCGAGCAGGGCTTGCAGCCGGCTGACGCTCACCGGCTCCTCGCCCAGCGGCGGCATGAGCATGCTGCGTCCCCTCCGGACGAGCCGCGACGTGGCGCGAGCATCACGGTGCTGGTCGCCGAGCGTGACCAGTGGGCGGCCGAATTCGCCGAGTACTTCCTACGCACCGAGGGTTACATCGTTCGGGTCGTTCTCGACCCGGACGTGGCCGGTGAGGTCTTGCGTGACGAGCCGCCGAGCGTGCTTGTGGTAGAGCTGTTGATCTCGGGTGGCGCCGGCCTCGCGCTGTGCCAGACCGCGCGTGACGTGGGGTCGGTCCCGGTCCTCGCCGTTTCCGCGGTCGACCTGCGTGATCAGGCTTTGGCGGCGGGAGCAGAGGCGTTCTTGGTCAAGCCGCTGGACCCCTTGCAGTTCGTGTCAGCCGTGCGCGACCTGGTCGGGACGAGCGCCTATCTACGACGTGGGGAGAACCGGCCATGACCGACCGGCTACCCAGCGGCTCCGACCGACTGGACACCGTCCTCGGAGGCGGCCTGCCCCTCAACGGCATCGTCTTGATCGGCGGCCGGCCGGGCTCGGGCAAGACGATCCTCGCCCAGCAATATGTGTTCCACAACGCCAACGCCGACAGCCCGGCACTCTACCTGTCCACGGTCTCCGAACCGCTCGACAAGATCCTGCGATATGGCCAGTCTCTGGACTTCTTCGACCCGGCCGCACTCGGCACCAAGGTGGTCTACGAGGATCTCGGCCAGACCCTGAACGAAGTCGGGCTAGCCGGTGCACTCACGTCCATCACCGAACTACTCAAGCGCCACCGCCCCGGGCTGGTCGTCATCGACAGCTTCCGAGCCCTCCAGACCTACGCGTCGCACCCGGAGGGGTACCGGGGATTCCTGCACGAGCTGGCCGCGCGGCTGTCCGTGATGCCGATGACCTCGTTCTGGGTCGGTGAGTACGACAGCGCCGACACTGGCGACGACCCCGAGTTCGCGGTTGCCGATGCCATTGTGTCGCTTGGCACCGACCGGGAAGCAGACCGCGGCCGGCGGGTCCTGTCGGTCGTCAAGCTTCGCGGCAGCAGTTCACTGTCGGGAAGGCACGCCTACCGCATCTCCTCCGCCGGCCTCGACGTCTTCCCCCGCATGGCCGACCCCGTCGAGCTCGACTCCTACACCGGCACCCCGGAACGTATATCCTCCGGCGTCCCGGCTCTGGATGCCATGGTCTCCGACGGCCTCTACCGCGGTGCCTCGACCTTGCTGGCCGGGCCCTCCGGCATCGGCAAGACGCTGCTCGCCCTCCACTTCATCTTCGCCGGCGCCCAGTCCGGCGAGACCGGCGTCATCGCTACGTTCCAGGAAAACCCGACTCAGCTGGAGCGCATCCTGAACGGGTTCTCCTGGTCACTGGATGATCCGGGCATCGAGCTCATGTACCGCACCCCAGTCGATCTGTATCTCGACGAATGGGTCTACGACCTCCTGGACACCGCGGACCGCGCCGGCGCCACCAGAATCGCCATCGACAGCATCGGCGATCTACGAGCCGCCGCCGGAGAAGAACTTCGCTTCCGCGAATACATCTACTCACTGCTCCAACGCTGCGCCCGCGCCAACATCAGCGTCTTCATGACCCAGGAAGTCGCCGAGCTCTTCGGCGTCTCCCAGCTGTCCGAATACGGCATCTCCCACCTGTCCGACAACGTGATCCTGCTCCAGTTCCTCAGGGGAGACTCCCAGCTAAAGCGCGCGCTGACCATCCTCAAGACCCGCGGCAGCACCCACGAGCCAGACACTCGCCAGTACGAGATCACCGCCAATGGCGTTCTTCTCGGCGACCAGTTCGACCGCAGCCAGGACATGACCTAACCCCGCCAGCCGACGACAACCTCACGGGCGAACGACTGGAGACCGTCCCATCCGCCTGCCGTTGGGCTGCCCTGGGATGGAGGCTGGGCCGCCGTGCGACCCTCGGGCAATGTCATCTCCCGGTATCTCGGGCCGAGCGGCACCCATTGACGGTTTGACATTGCTATCTGTTCGCAGAACGAGACAGATAGGTCCAAATAATGGAACCTGGACTGCTGGTCGCGCCAGTCCGTTGCACACTGGCTATGGAATTGCTATACAGAAGTTTCAGTGGTTGAGCCCCCCTGCCACGTGCCCTTCGTTCGCGAATGTCGGTGGTAGCAGTGTCTGCACCGCGCACAGGATCAACCGCTTCCC
>Ga0209382_10013064_pt1 | contig 10214 bp, 11 predicted proteins | sample SoiMetdeltSBSDD5_FD_187599 | JGI IMG/M metagenome (GOLD analysis project Ga0209382, IMG submission 187599) | Bulk soil microbial communities from a Populus tree surrounding site in Tennessee, USA - Soil MetaG P. deltoides SBSDD5 (SPAdes) (version 2) | ecosystem: Environmental > Terrestrial >...
CTTTCGCGAGAAAGAGCGGCCACGACGCCCCGCTGCGAGTGGGGAAATTCACCGTGATCGCCTGCAACGGCTGAACGTTCAGTGGCGTCGTCCATACGACGAGAACAGCGGCGGTGAGAGCAAACAGCCGGGCCTTCATGATGGCGAAGTATAGCGCCGCCTGGGGCTATCCAATCTCAGTCGGTTGCGTCCGGCAGGGGTCGGTTACGGCACTGCCGCCGCGAGTGCGATGTCGATGGCGTGGGCAGCGCCGCGGCGGAGCCAGCGCCATCGTGACGGTGCTGGCTGGCACATTAGGAACTCCCCTGCCGGACGCTTGCTGCCGACAACGGGCACTGCGAGCATCTCTCTCGATTGGACCTGGACCACCGCGCGCACGCTGCGCCCCAGCTGCGCGCGTGCGTAGGACGCGACCGTTGATCGCACAGACAACGCCGGTGACACTGCAAACCCCGATAGCCATTCCTGACCCGGCAGCGACGGCCGCTCGAGCAGCACCATGGCAGCAGGCGCCGGTATGAACGTCAGGACGCCAAACGATCTCGCTAAGGAGAGCACATTGAACGTTAACAGATAGGTTGACGCATCGAGAGCGCCGCGGCCCCACACTGGCAGGCGCGACGAGATCGAAGCCTGGTACGACCCCAGGCCAGGGACGAGTGGACCAGACAACGACCACCAGCGCAGGCCTCGCTTGCGGAGTGGAATCGCAATGTCCGCCGTCGCGCCATCAGTGTTCCGGGACACGACGATGTCGGCGAAGGTGACCGGCGCCGCGAGCCCAATTTCGTTGAGTCGAGCGAGGCTGCGACGCAGCTTGCCGACGTCGAATAGCTCGCGCTCGCGCAAGGTGAAGGCGCGCCGCAGGGTCGAGTCGTTGATGGCGCGATGGCCCGTAAAGTGGATGCGGCCCACACTGTACTGGGATCCCATCTGCACGTGTAACGCCACGTCGATCGGATCGCTGTTGCCGTTGGTCTCGGCCACAACACTGAAATCAAGGCGGCCCTGTGACTCGGCAATCCGTTGTAATTCGAGCAGGCATGCACACATCTCGTCAGCAGGCGCGCCAGTGGTGCCGTGGTCCTTGCGAAGCGCATCGATCAGTTCCATGGCGTCCGGATCATCTCCGGTGAAACTCACCCGGCGAATCGACTGCAGCTCAACAGGTTGGGCGACCGCGACAGATTCGGTACCCACAACCAACAGCAGCATCAATGCGGTTTTCACGATCGCTAACGCTTTAGATGCGTGGCGGCGCCGCACGGCCGTAGCCGTGTGCCAGCAAAGTCACAACGCCGGAGTGCTGGTCGCGCTCGCCGCGTAGCGACTCGGCGGCTGGCCGACGTGGCGGCTGAACGCGGAACTGAAGGTGCTCGCCGAGCTGTAGCCGACGCGTTCCGCGACCTCGCCAACCGACAGGTCCTCGCGTCGCAGCAGATCCTTCGCGACGGCCATGCGCCACGCGAGCAGATACTCCATCGGTGCCACGCCAACGATGCGAGTGAAGCGCTCGAAGAATGCCGAGCGCGACACCGCCGCCGTCTGCGCGAGTTGGTCCACCGTCCACACACGCGCGAGCTGACTATGCATCTGTCGTATCGCGGGCGCGATACGAGGATCGGCTAACCCGCGCAACAGACCGGGGGGCGCGTCTTCACCCGGTTCCAGCCGCAACGCTTCGACGAGCAGAACTTCCACAAGGCGCGAAAGCACCAGATCGCGGCCTGACCGTCGTTCGCTCGCTTCTTCGCCGACGAGGCGCACCAGCACCGACAGGCGCTCGACACCTCGCACGTGCACGACGGACGGCAGCAGCGAAACGAGCAACGCCGAGTCGGGCGACTGGAACGCGAACCAGCCACCGAGCAATCGCACGTCGGGCCGACCGGCGCGCGTGCCGTGGCGGACTTCACCCAGCACCCTTTGAGGTCACCTTCGGATCGAACCGCTCATATCTCACCGGCTCGAAGCCCGACATGGTGAAGCCCGGCGTTGCTGGCAGAAGCACGAAATCGCCGGCGTCAAGTGTCAGAGGACGATGGCCATCCACCGTCAAACGACAGCTACCCTCGAGCACGGCGCAGAAACTCGGCTCGCCGAACGCCGAATAGCGGACGCCCCAGCGACCGGCGCCGCTGATGAGTCTCGAAAACACAGCGCGCGGCTTGAGCAGAGCAATGACTTCCGAAAGCGGATCTTTCATGTCTGGACGATCGCCAACGAAATACGGACTCTGCATGGTAGAAAGTCCGGTTTGGCGGCCATACCTTACCACCATGAACACTGTGCTGATTACTGGTTGCTCTTCCGGCTACGGCCTGGCGACGGCGCGTCACTTCCACGCACACGGTGGAATGTGATCGCGACGATGCGAACCCCGCGCGAAGACGTCCTGCCTCAGTCCGCACGACTCCGTATGTTGGCGCTCGACGTGACGAAGCCCGACAGCATTGCGGCGGCGCTCGAGGCGAGCGGGCCCATCGACGTGCTCGTCAACAACGCGGGGATCGGGGTTATCGGCGTCTTCGAGGCCACGCCGATGGCGACGGTGCGCGAGATCTTCGAGACCAATACCTTCGGCGTGATGGCGTTGACGCAAGCGGTGCTGCCGCTGTTTCGCGCGCGCCGGTCCGGAGTGGTGGTGAACGTCACGTCGAGCGTTACGCTGGCGCCGATGCCGCTGGCCGCCGCGTACACCGCCAGCAAAATGGCGATCGAAGGGTTCACGGGATCACTGGCGCTCGAACTCGAGGCCTTCAACGTGCGGGTCAAGCTGGTTGAGCCCGGCTACGGCCCGAGCACGCGTTTTACCAGGAACGGCGGAGGGCGGATGGAAGGGCTGTTTCCCGAGGCATATGCCGAGTTCGCGACGCCGATCCTCGCGTCGTTTGCGCAAGTGACTACGGTGACGAAGGAATCTGACGTCGCCGAAGCGGTCTACCGTGCCGCGACCGATCCTTCAACGCAGCTCCGCTTTCCCGCCGGTCCCGACGCGGTCGCGTTAGCGCAGTCGAGATGGGGCATGAACGCGCCAAGTCCGGTCGCTGAAACGTCGCACCGATGATCGCTGGTCAATCCGCGACGTTCCTGACTCTTGGCTGCGCGTTGACGCCGCCCGCAGCCACGAAACGACCGTTCGCTGCGCCCGAGTTGCCCCATCTACGGCGACGGGGGTAAGGTGGCCGCGGATGTCCGCGCGCGCCACTGAAACCGACAGCCTGGCCCTACCTACTGCCCGCGTGATCGGCGCGGGCTGTGTGGTCGCTGTGTTCCTCGCCCTGACGGTGTCAGGTCAGCTCTATCTCTCGATGATCAGCCACGGTCACTCGTTCGCGCGGCTGTTCTCCGCCGAGTTGGCGCGATGGTTGTACTGGCCGTTCGTCGCGCCCCTTGTCTTGCGTCTCGGCGGACGGCTGATCGGTCCCCGCGGCCTCGAGCGGCGCCAACTTAGCCGCGCCGCCGGCATGGGCGTGGCTCTCATCGGACTGCATGTGTTCTTCAGCGTCCCGTTCGTCCTGTACCTGCGTCCGCTGTGGCCGATGCGCCCGGATGGCGATTGGTTCGTCGTCGCTGAGAGCCAGTTGCCGACCTGGATTCCCACCGACCTCCTGCTGTTCGTGCTGTTGCTCCTCGGCGGCAATGCGTATGCCGTGTTCCAGCGTGCGCGCCGCCTGGAACTGCGGGAATCGCGACTGGAGACCGAGCTGGCCCGCGCCCAGCTCGACGCGCTACGCCTCGAGATCCAGCCACACTTCCTCTTCAACACGCTGAACTCGATCGCAGCCCTCATTCGCCTGCGGGACAACCCCGCTGCGTTGAAGATGCTGCTCGGGCTGAGCGACCTGATGCGCACGACCGTGGACCGCCCCAAGGACCACCTCGTGCCGCTGGCGATGGAGATCGAATTCCTCCAGCGGTATGTGGATCTGCAGCAGGCACGCTTCGCCGACCGGCTGAAGGTCGAGTACCGCATCGGCGAAGAGTGTCGGGCGATCCCCGTGCCGACGTTTCTCCTCCAGCCGCTGGTCGAGAACGCCATTCGCCATGGGGCTACACCGCAGGCTGGCGCGTGCCGCATCGAGATCGGTGCCCGCTGCGACGGCAGCCTCCTGTGTCTCTGGGTGAGCGACGACGGCGTCGGGCTGGCGTCAGGATTCGACCTGGCGAGCCACGCTGGGACCGGACTCACGAACGCGCAGTCACGCCTGCGGCAGATCTATGGTCCCGACGCGACCTTCGTCGTGAAATCGGGCGCGCCCGGGAAATCGGGCGCACCATCCGGGACGATGATCGAGATCGCATTCCCGTCCGCGCCGTCGCTCGAGGCGCTGCAGCGGCCGGCGTGACCCGCTTCCGCGTTCTCGTCGCCGACGACGAGCCGCTGGCGCGCAGAATGGTGCTGGCGATCCTGAAGACGGACCCGGACATCGAAGCCGTCGCCGAATGCGGCGATGCCCGATGCGTGCGCGATCAGCTCACGCGCTTCCGCCCCGACATCGCGATGCTCGACATCGAGATGCCTCAGATGTCGGGTCTCGATATCGCCGCCGCGATTCAGGACGCCGGCCCTGTCGTGGTCTTCATCACGGCGTTCAGCGGCTATGCCACCAAGGCGTTCGATGTGAACGCGGTCGACTACGTGACGAAGCCGTTCTCGGACGAGCGGTTCCGGGCGTCGGTTGAGCGCGCCAAGCGACGCGTGCGCGAGCGGCGGCTCGGCGAGCTGGCCTCGCAAGTCGCCAACCTGTCGGCCGAACTGCGCCATGACGACAGCGATGCCGCGAAATCCGCCGATCGCGAAAAGTATCTGCAGCGTCTGGCCCTGAAGGAAGGCGATCGTTCCGCTGTCGTCAAGGTCGCGGACATCATCTGGATTCAGGCCGAGGACTACTACGTGCTGATCCACTCGAAGCAGGGGCGGCACATGGTGCGCGCGTCGCTCGCCTCGCTCGAGCAGCGGCTCGATCCCGCGCGGTTCCTTCGCGTGCACCGGACCGCCATCGTCAACGTGGACGAGATCACGGCCACCCACGACCGCGGGGGTCTCGTGCTGACGCTTTCGAACGGCGCCGAGGTTCCGGTGAGTCGATCACGGCGCGTCCAGGTCGAATCGACGGTGCGGCCCCGACTGCGGTAGCTGGCAGCGCTGCGTTAATTGGCTGCGCTCCGTTAATTCGCTGCGCTGTGCCTGCCGTTCGCTGCAAACCCCAAACGGCCCACTGCAAACACCTTGGCTCGCCCGGGCTGCCGCCGGATGATTCCGTGCGGAGGACGAATCCCATGATCCGACGATGTGTGCTGTGTCTGGCCCTCATCGCGCTCGCGGCGCCCGCGTTTGCCCAGGTGCCGGTGTTGGTCGATGTCGACTGGCTCGCGCAGAACCTCAACTCGCCGCGGGTGATCGTGCTGCACCGCGGCCGGAATTACTCCGCGAAGCACATCCCAGGCGCGCGCGAGCTGCAAGGATCGGTGACGCTCACGGGCCTCGCGTCGCTCGGCGTCTCGAGCGACAGCCACGTGGTGATCTACAGCGCCGGCGCCGAGATCCCGGCGCCGTTGATGTTCGAGCTCGACTCGCTCGGGCTGAACACTGTGTCGCTATTGAACGGCGGACTGGCGGCGTGGGAAGCCGCGAAGAAGCCCACGACCTCGGAGGTCCCGCGCATTACGCCGGGCACGCTCCAGGCTCCGACGCCGCGCAACCTGATCGTGGACGCGGAGTTCGTGAAGTCGATTGGGCAGCGGCCGAACCACAAGCTGGTGGACGCTCGGGCGCCGGTGTTCTACCAGGGTATCGAAGGGATGCACGGTAAGGCTGGCCACATCCCGGGCGCCGTCAACATTCCACATGGCGACTTCGAGTCCGGCGTCCTCGATCGCGCCGCGATCGAGAAAGCGTTTCGTTCCGCCGGCATCAATCCTGGGGATACGGTCGTGGCCTACTGCCACGTCGGGCAGTACGCGCGATGGGTCGTCTTCGCCGCCCGAGTCATTGGCCAACCCGCGCGCCTCTATGCCGGCTCTTTCCACGACTGGACGATGAACGATCGAGGCGCCGTCGTGAAGTGAGAAGCAGGAAGTGAGAAGTCAGACCGTGACTCGGAAATATCTCGATCCATATCTGGCCGGTGTGGGCATCGGGCTGGTGCTGCTGGCGGCGTACGCGATTGCGGGACGCGGGCTCGGTGCATCCGGCGCGTTCTCGAGCGTCGTCGCGGCAGGCACGGCGGCGGTGCGGGGGACGACGGACGCGTCGACGTCCGCGGCGGTGGCTCCTTACCTGCCGCGCGGCGTGGTGAGCCCGCTGAGCGACTGGCTGGTGCTCGAATTGTTGGGCGCTGTCGTGGGCGGGTTTGCGTCGGCGTGGTTTGCCGGCCGTCTGCGCACAACCGTCGAGCGTGGCGCCGGCGTAGCCGCCGGCACGCGCGTGTACTTCGCGGCGGGCGGCGGTGTGTTGATGGGATTCGGAGCGAAGTTGGCGCGCGGCTGTACCAGCGGGCAGGCGCTCAGCGGCGGTGCGCTGCTCGCGACCGGCAGCTGGATCTTCATCATCACCTGCTTCGCAGCCGGCTACGCGCTTGCGCCGCTCGCAAAAAGGCTTTGGCGATGATGCCCTTGTCCGAGACCGGCATGTTCGGTCCGCTTGCCACGCTCGCCGCAGCGCCGATCGTCGGCTTCGCGTTCGGCTGGTTTCTCGAGCGCGGCGGCTTGGCCAATGCGCGCAAGCTGGCCGGACAGTTCTATCTCACCGATCTGACCGTGTTCAAGGTGATGTTCAGCGCGCTTTTGACGGCGATGCTCGGCGCCTTCTGGCTCGATCGGCTCGGCGTCCTCGATCTCGATCTCGTCTATCTCCCCGAGACGTTCGTGTTCCCACAGGCGGTCGGCGGCGTGCTGTTCGGCGCGGGTTTCCTCGTTGGCGGCCTCTGTCCGGGCACGTCGTGTGTTGCCGCGGCATCAGGTCGTCTCGATGGCCTCGCCGTTATCGGCGGCATGCTGCTCGGCGTGCTCGCGTTCAACCTGACGTTCGACTGGATCGCGCCGTTTTACGACAGCACCGCGCTCGGGCAGGTCAGGCTAACGGATGCGATCGGCTTATCGCGCGGGGCGGGTGTCGCGCTCGTGACCGCGGTGGCGCTCGCCGGTTTCGCAGTGGCGTCGAGACTCGATTCCCAACTCCCAACTTCCAACGTCCAAGGCCGCGCGCTCGCACTGGTCGCGGCGGCGCTCGCCGTGGCCGCGGTCTTCGCCGAAGGATCTACGATGCCGCCGCGCTTCATCACCGCGCCCGACCTGGCATCTCGCATCATGCGCCGCGATCCGGACCTCCGCATCTTCGACCTCCGCACGGCGGCCGAATTCGAGCGGTTCCACATCGCCGGCGCTCAGCAGCTGTCGCCGTACTCGCTCAGGCGCGAGCCGCTGCCGCCGAATTGGACAGTGGTCCTCTACGGGAACGGCGAGTCGCGCGCGGCACGGGCATGGGCGATGGCGCGGGATCGTGGCGCTGACGCGTTCGTGCTGCGAGGCGGTGTGCGCGAGTGGTTCGTCCGGGTCTACGAGCCGCGCCTCGCGACGGACGCGACACCCGCCGAGCGCGCCGAGTTCGAGCAGGCGGCGGGCTTCAGCCGGTTCTTCGGCGGTAAGCCGCTGGTAGACGTGCCGAGAAATCTGTTGCTCGCGGCGGCGAGCATCCGGCGACGCGGATGCTGATGAGCGCGGCTTTGGACGCTGACGCGCTGCGGACACGTGAGTTCGCGCGGCTCGATGCCGGCGGCCTCGTGTATCTCGACTACACCGGCGCGGCACTCTATCCGGCGTCGCTGGTTCGCCGCGACGCACGCCGGCTGGCGACGCGCGTGTTGGGCAACCCGCATTCGGAGAGCGCGCCATCGACTGCGAGCACGGACGGCCTCGAAGAGGCTCGGCGCCTCACGCTCCGTTTGCTCGACGCTGATCCGGACGAGTACGACGTCGTCTTCACCGCTAACGCGACGGCGGCGATTCGTATTCTCGCCGAGGCGTTCCCGTTCACGAACGGTTCACGTCTGGTGCTGTCGGCCGACAATCACAATTCGGTCAACGGCCTGCGCGTCGCAGCCTCGAGGCGTCGCGCCTCGATCGAGTACGTCGGGCTCGACGATGATCTGCGGCCTGTCAATCCGATGCCGTGGCTTGTGCGCGCGGCGCAGCCGTCGCTCTTTGCCTATCCCGCACAGTCGAACTTTTCCGGTGTGCGTCATCATCTCGAGTGGGTGGCAGAGGCACGGGAGCGCGGGTATCGCGTGCTGCTCGACGCCGCGGCGTTCGTGCCGACGAAGGCACTGTCGTTGTCGCGCGTGCCGGCCGACTTCGTGGCGGTGTCGTTCTACAAGATGTTCGGCTATCCGACGGGCGTTGGCGCGCTCATCGCCCGACACGATGCGTTGGCCGCACTTCGCCGGCGCTACTTCGGCGGCGGCACCGTCGAGTTCGTATCGGTGCAGAACCGTGTGTCGCGCGGCAGGCGGGGGAGCGGGCGATTCGAGGACGGCACGCCGAACTTCCTGGCGATGCCGGCGGTGGCGGACGGCCTTCGCTGGATCGACCGGCTGGGTATGGAGCGCATCGAGCGCCACGTGAACGAACTGACGCATCTGCTGCTCGATCGCCTGGAGTCGCTTGGCGACCGCGTCATCATTCATGGCCCGCGCAATGGCTGCGATCGCGGCGGCACCATCGCGTTCAATCTTCTCCGCGGTGGACGCGTGCTCCCCTACGAGACGGTGGAACTGGCGGCGCGCGAACGCGGAATCGCGCTGCGTGGCGGCTGCTTCTGTAATCCGGGCGCGGCCGAGCACGCCTTCTCGATTCCGGCCGATCGCGCTCGGGCCTGCCTGCGAGGTCCATTCAGCGTCCAGCGACTGCGGGAGTGCCTGGGGAGCGGCGCCGTCGGGGCTCTGCGCGTCTCGGTCGGAATCCCCACGACTGTCGGCGATCTCGATCGCCTCGCGTCTTTCGTCGAAGAGATGACTACACGCACACGATGAGGGTCGGGTAGCCTAGCATAGGTTGCTCCGCGTGCATGAGACACGTGGTCTGATCGGAAGGCTCCTATGACTCTCACCGCAGAACGCAATCAACAGCAGCGCTATCGAATGCTGGCCTTGGCCGCACTTGCGGCGGTCCTGATCGCCCAGATTGCTTGGACAGTGTGGCGAGTCGCGGCCGTCGGATTCGCCGTCGTTGATCTCTGGCGGCCGCTGGTCTTTACCACTGCATTTGTGCTCGTGGCGGTGACCGGCGGCAATGTCGGTTACATCAACACGCTGGGGCGGGTGACGGTTGCCGGCGCGTTTCTGTCGGCGCTGTGGAGTCGCTTCGCCAACTTCGCCGGATTCGTTCGATATACAGGACGCGTGCTGTCGTTCATGCCGTCGGAGAGCATTTGGCTTCTCGCGGTTGCGGCCACGGTCTGCGAAGTGAGCCTGTGTATCGCGATGTTTGTCGGCATCAAGACGCGATGGGCCTCCGCGGGATCCGCCATCTTGCTCTTCATGTTCGCGACCTCGATGGTCATCTCGGGTCTTTCGCAGTTCGAGTGGGCGGTGTACGTGCTCGCCGCCGGGGCGTTCACGTTGGCGACGGTGGATGCCACACGTCTGAGCCTTGATTCCATCGTGTTGAGAAGAGAGCGCACGTGGGAATCGCCCGTCGCGTCGCACCAATGAGTACGAGAGCGCACCGGCTTCCGCGTGTCAGGCCTGAGGAGACGTGAAACGAACGGTCGTCTGCCTGATGGTGGCGGCGATCTGGCTGCCCGCCGCGCCGGCTCGGGCGCAGTATGTCGAGATCCAGTCGTTTGAGGTGACGCCGTTCATTGGGGCGCGCTTGGGAGGAACGTTCGACATTCAGCCGGACGGGCCCGAGTTGGTTGAAGCCACGCTGAAAGATGCGACGAGTTACGGGTTTTCCGCCGGCGTTCGTTTCGATGACCTCTCCCTCGTCGAGTTCCGCTGGACGCAGGCAACGTCGACGTTGCGGTTCGGCACTCCGTTCGCATTTCTCGGGGCGTCCATCGGAGATGTCACCCTGAACCAGTTTCACGCGGACTTCACCCGGGAGTGGATCATTCCCGACGTGAAGGGACTGCGGTCGTTTCTGACCGGCAGCCTCGGCCTCACTCATCTCGGCGCGGCGCACGACGCGTTCACGCGCTTCTCGTTTGGTTT
>Ga0209382_10013065_pt1 | contig 10214 bp, 11 predicted proteins | sample SoiMetdeltSBSDD5_FD_187599 | JGI IMG/M metagenome (GOLD analysis project Ga0209382, IMG submission 187599) | Bulk soil microbial communities from a Populus tree surrounding site in Tennessee, USA - Soil MetaG P. deltoides SBSDD5 (SPAdes) (version 2) | ecosystem: Environmental > Terrestrial >...
AACAATGGGTGTCGATGTTGTCTGGAAGGACGCCACGGACCGCGAACTCGATCGAGCCCTCGACAGTCCTGGATGGCTCGCGCAGGCGATCAATCAGGCACAGGACGCCCGGCGTACCGACGTTCCGGTCCTCGTCTCAATTGATCTTTACGGCGACACGCGCATCTTCGCACCGCGAACGGACTCGCTTGCCACGGAGCTCGCGACCGTGCGCGCTGAAACGCTCAATCCGGAAGCTCGCGTTCATCTCGGGCGTGTCATGACCCTCGCAAATGCTGCGTCCGCGCAACCCGGTACCTATCTGCTTTGCGTCGGCGACTGAACGAGGTGCCATGAACGAGAAATGCGTGCCGGGTCCGCGTCATACGCGAACGAGTATCCAACCAACGTCGGATACGGGAGCGTCGCCTGTGAGGCACCCCACACCGGCCCGCACGGTTGCAAACGAACCGACCAGTTCGGGACATTCCAGACGTCTTCTTGGCATGCGCCGTCCAACTCAGCCACTGCAGCCGACGCCGTGCCGTTCGCTACCGTGCTCGTCGTATCATTCTCGTGTCTCGCTCCTGCCGCGTGAAGCACGGCGCGGCTGAGTGGCAAGCCGTTGGGCGTCATGAAGTTCAGGATCGAATACATCTTTCACCGAGAGCGTCCTGCCTACGTCTTCGCACGGCAACTCGAGCCTGGAGACTTTGCCCTAACGGTGAACTCTCGTCTTGGCGGAGTTTCAATTCGGCCTAGCGTCAGCCAGCCGCGCACGATCAAGCCTGACGGCACGCCGGACCTCAGCGTGTTCGCTTTTGTCCTTGCAACGGCAGACGACTTGCCCAGGTTCGCCGTAGGGCAGGTTGTGGAACTGGAAGCGCAATGACGCCCAACTAGCGGTTGCACCGGACCAGAACCGCTGCTTTACTGTCTTCCGAGATCCTGCGTTCCTCGCGTCGCGGTTCTGGCCGGTGAACCGCAGGGCCGTTAGCCGCCTGAGATCGATGCTTCTCGCTCCAGAGTTCGCGCCAATCACGCACGCCTTCGGTGTTCTCGAGCCGCCGCTGAACGAAGTGGCTGCGGAGCTTCACGCGTGGAAGGCCGAGATCCGGGATGTCGCCGAACTCACACGTGTCACAGTGGACCTCTGCGCAGGTCTCCGAATGCTTGAACCGCTTGGTGCTCCCTGGTTCAATCGCCTCTGGATCGGCACGACATCAACTCAATGGAGAACAGCGTACTTTGATGGCTTCATAAACGGGGGCGATCCATTCCCGCCGGTCTCCTACCTTGCCAGACGAATGCAGTGCCTTGGTGTTGTCGTTGTGGCAGCGCTGGACTCGATTCAGATACAAGAATACGGGCCAGACCAAACCGACTGGCTCAACCTCAGGTGGGCAGTTGTAGCCACGAATGACGATCCTTGGTACTGGCAGCATTTCGGAGAGGTGCGTTCCTTCGAGGAGTCTGCGAACTACGCGAAGCGGCGAATCAAGGATCGCTTCACCCTGAGTATGCTTCGCCGTTACTGCTTGGCCCTCGGCATCCCCCTTGAGACCGAGGAGTTCGGCCCAGACGCGGTGATCGAGCGGCCAGTCGTTCCGCCGGGAGAGCATCGCTTCGAGACACTTGCGCAGGCAAGAACGAGACTTCAACTGGCCTGAAGCGGCGGCTAACTCGGCGCTCCAGCCGACGCCAACCGCTGCACCATCGTCGTAGGTCTATACTCCTCGGCGTGCGGTTGGCGCGGCTGAGCGCTAAGCCGTTGGACGGCGAAGATATGATGCAACCCTACACTCGGGCCGAGGTCCAGGCTGCGCAGAATTCGCTCCCGACGCGCGGCCAACAGTGTCAGCACTGCGGTGCGTTCATACCAACGTTCGAGGATCTCACGCCTGAACAAGCGGATCAGATTCGCGACATGATCAGCCGTGGACCGATCAACGCAATCAAGGCTCTCCGTGATCAGACAGGTTGCTCCATGACGTGGGCCAAGCTTTGGGTCGACCACGGCGGCGTTGCCCGGGGCGAATTCTTCAACACCGTACCTTGCCCATACTGCGAACGACCCCTTCGGTCAGCCCGCGCAAAGCAGTGTCGGCATTGTCATCGAGACTGGCACGACTCAGAAAACGTCAAGAAGCTTTCGTCGTAGACCGCCGTCCAACTAAGCCACTGCAGCCGACGTCAACCGCTGTCCGTTTATCGTAGGTGCTACGATCTCGCGTGCGGTTGCCGCGGCTGAGTGGCAGGCCGTTAGGCGGCGGAGGCACGACACGTCGTTTGACGCGAAACTGGGCGAGAGAGGCAACCATTGAACACGTACGCGGTAGATTTCTTGGACGGCACCTCGGCGACGGTTCGAGCAGAATCATTCAGATACGTAGAGATACGGGGCGCGCTGTGGAATGTGCGGTTCTTCGTGGAGCACACAGTGGTGGCTGAGTTCAGCAGAGAGTTGGTCAAAGGCGTGTATCAGATCGAATCGAGAAAGGCGGAAGAGCAAGGATGACTGGCCAAATGCATGTGCGGGTTCGTACCCACGCCGATCAGATTTTTGACGGAACCTTGGTCGGTGGCAGTTTCGTCGTCAATGATCTGACGATCTCCGCCGCTCAAGTCGTATCGTGCAACCTCTCGGGTGACCCGGGTCGCATTGAACTCAGGGATGGGACGTCACTTACGGTTCATCAATCGGTGAGCGGTTGCCTCGGCTGGGCGTTACAGAAACGATCTTCAGGCATCAGTGGTAGTTTGACGGTTCACGTCATGTCGCTGGGCAAAGATGTCATCATTCAAGCCTCCGAAATCGAGAAGATGCACATCGAACCAGCGAAGTGACGTCGGCGATTCCCTTTCGCTCGTGCCGCCGCCTAACTCTCGCGCTACCTTTAGGTGACCAGAGGGAGAAAGGAGCAATGTGATGCAGATCCTTGAACACCTATTTCTGGTCGGCGAGTTTCCCGAGCGAGCTCACCTGCTGTCCAGCCTAACGCTCGAGCAAGTGAGACAGTGTCCGGAGGGCGCATCGCACTCGATTTACGACGAGCTGTGGCATGCGGCAGGGTACCAGCGGTACGTCCTCGAGCGAGGGATCCGGCCGGCGACCGGTACCCGAGCGTGGCGCCGGAACACGAGCAGCAATGGCACGACTTGGTGCAAGCGTTTCTGGACGGCGCTCGGGAAGCTGCAGCGATGGGGCAAACGCCGGAGCGGTTGGCGGTCGAGGTCGAGCCTGGCGTTACAATGGCCGACGAGCTCAATAGTGTGGCGGTGCATAACGCATATCACCTTGGCAAGATTGTCGCGTTGCGGCAGCGGATCGGCGCGTGGCCGCCGACGGCAGCGGCGGCCAAGTTATAACCGAAGGCGCGGCGCGACGCCGCTCAACAATGGCGCTGCAGCCGACCGGAACGCGCCGCACGGTCGTCGCAACTCGTTTGTTCCTCGCGGCGCGTTCGGCGGCTGAGCGCCAAGCGTCAGGCGACCTGAGATGCATCCGAGAATCACCGCACCTCTAGTGATCGGAGCACTTTGCCTGAGTGTGGCCGCATTAGTCATGAGTCTGGCTGCACCGTCGAAACGACTCATTGTCGCCATCGTGGTCGTCCTTCCGTTTGTGTTCGCCGCCTTCGTGGCCCTCCGCAAACACCGCGAGCACATACACCTTCTTGACCTGCGCGCCACAGCGCCTGGCCAATCTCCGCCACTCTCGACGGCAATTCCAGACCCGACAACCTTCATCGCCAACGCTGCCGGACTTGCCAACGACTTCCGGACTTGGGCTGCGACTCTCGACCCGACTCCGCTCCACTCCCCCTCGGAACTCGAAGACTTCGCGGCACGTCACGCCGACGCCATACCAAGCGACGGCAGCCTGTTCCTCAACTGGGTCGCAGCGTACGGCGAGGCCGTTCGATTCTCCACCAATGGTCGCTGGGCCATCGGCCGTCTCGCGGCACCTGGCGAGCCGATCATTGTCTCAGGCCGCTTCCCGTTTCTTCGTCATCGCGTACTGCTCGCGGCGATTCAGGTGCTCGACGCTGCCGAAGACCTCAAGTGGCACTGAGGGAAGTTGTCAGCGAACCATGAGAACCTGATCACGTCATCGGCAAACGCCGGACACGGCACCGCGCCGGTTCCACGATGACGATCGCGCCGCGCGCCAGATGCTCCTCCATACCCGGAAGCACCGATTGCAGTCGTGCGATCAGGAACTGCGGCCTCGTGTCGCGAACTCTGAAGACGATCGTGCTGACGACGCGCCCGTGCGCGAGGCTGAGGATCTCACCGAAATCGAGATCGAGCGTGATGATGACTCGTTGCTCCGCATCGGCCTTGGTGAAAATCTCGCCGTTCGGAAGCTTGTGGAGGCCTTCATCACGCAGGTGAATCGCGTCGTGACCTTGGCCGCGCAACCACTCCCGTACGCCGATATCGACGCACGCGTCGACGAGAAACCGCATCAGACTTGATATACCTCTTCGCTGGCAAGCCACGCTGCGTACTCGATGGCTTCGCGCACATCCTCTTCACTGAGGTCGGGATAGCCGGCGAGAACGTTGTCGACCGTCGCACCGTGGGCGATCTGGCCGAGGATCGCGGACACGGGGATGCGCATGCCGCGGATGCAGGCGCGGCCTCCCATGATGGCGGGATCGAACGTGATGCGCTCGAACATGGAGCCATGATACGCCGTCGCCTGGAAGCCGGCGGACCGGCAACCATTAAACTCCCTCGTGTGATCGACTTCCGCTCCGACAACACCCACGGCGCGTCGCCCGAGATCCTCGAGGCGCTGATGCGCGCGGCCGCCGGAACGATGACTTCCTACGGCGGGGACGAGATCACCGCACGCGTGCGCGAGCGCTGTTGCGAGATCTTCGAGCATGACGTCGAAATCTTTCCCGTCGTCACCGGCACGGCGGGCAACGCGCTTGCGATCGCGGCGCTCGCGCCACCAACCGGCAGTGTGCTGTGTCACGAAGACGCGCACATCTATCAGGACGAGCTCGGTGCGCCGGAGTTTTTCACCGGCGGCGCGAAGCTCGTTCCCATTCCGGGCGCCGATGGAAAGCTGCATGCGGACGACGTGCGATTGCTGGCGCATGAGATCACGTGCATCAGCATCACGCAGGCGACGGAGGCGGGGACGGTGTACACGCCGGACGAAGTGCGCGCGATCGCGTCGGTCGGATTGCCGGTGCACATGGACGGCGCGCGTTTCGCGAACGCATTGGTGACTCTCGGATGCAGCGCCGCGGACATCACCTGGCGCGCGGGCGTGGACGTGCTCGTGTTCGGCGGAACGAAAAATGGCGTGATCCCGACGGAGCTGATCGTCGTGTTTCGCAAGGAACTGGCCGAGGAGATCGCGCCGAGGTGGCATCGCTCGGGTCATCGGGTGTCGAAGATGCGCTTTCTCTCCGCACAATTCGAGGCGTATCTCACGGACGATCTGTGGCTGCGCAATGCGCGGCGCGCGAATGCGGTCGCGCAGCGGATCGGACGCGAGTTGGACGTCCTTCGTCCCGTGCAGGCGAATGTCGTGTTCGTGCGCTTCGAGCCGCGCGTCGCGACGGCGCTGAACGAGGAAGGATTTCTGTTCTTCGACTGGCCGCTGTTCGGCCCGGACGCGGTGCGTCTCGTTTGCGGCTTCGACACCACCGACGAGGATGCGGACGCGTTGATCGCTGCGGTGAAGCGGCTACACTTGCCGTAACCCTGAGCGAGCGATAGCGAGTCGAAGGGTCAGGTTAGCAGCAACGCAGTGCGAGCTGACCTGCGGTCGCGCGTGCAGCGACGATTGGTTCGTGCGGCGCAGATGCTAAGTTGGCCTCTCGACTCGCTGTCGCTCGCTCGGGGCTTCGGTGGTAAGAGAGATGGAGAAAAAGTTCGCGTCCCGCGCGCAGTGGCGCGCGTGGCTGGAGAAGAACCACGATCGTGTCGAGGAGATCTGGTTGATCTTCGTGAAGGCGCACAACGACAAGCGGCGCTTCACGTACGTCGATGCGGTGGAGGAAGCGCTCTGCTTCGGCTGGATCGACACGACGGTGCGCAAGATCGACGAGGATCACTTCAAACAGCGCTTCACGCCGCGCACGAATCTGAAGAACTGGTCGAAGATCAACCTCGAGCGTTTCGCGCGGATGGAAGCCGCGGGTCTGATGACCGACGCGGGCCGCGCGAAACGTCCGCCGAAGGTGAACCCGCCGAAGAAGAGACTGCAGGTGGGCGCGCCCGTGCCGGAATGGTTGGAGGCCGAGCTGCAGAAGTACCCGAAGGCGAAGGCGTTCTTCGAGACGCTCGCACCCGGATATCGCCGCGACTACCTCCGCTTCATCACCGAAGCGAAGAAGGAGGAGACGATGATGCGGCGACTGGAAGAGGCGATCCGGAGGTTGGAGAATGGGGAGAAGAGGTGGATCTGACGGGGTTGGCGGTTGACGGTTGGCGGTTGGCGGGAGAGACCGGGGTGACATCCGACCCAGAGTCTCCCGCCAACCGCCAACCGCTAACCGCCAACCAACTACTCCTTCATCGCCTCCGTCCAGTGCCGCACCTCTTCCTCCGTCATCGTGCCGTGAGGCGCGAGGCGGGCGTCTTCGAATCCCCACTCGCGCACGTCCACTAAATATTGCGCGCGCGAGGTGAGCGTGCCGAACGTGACCTTGGTCGGATGCGAGCGCTCGTTGAGCTCCGCGTTGAAGCGGGCGATGAGCTCCTCGGTCACTTCGCGCGGGATGCGGAAGCGCTCGCTCGGGTAGACGAAGCCGAACTTCACGATCTGCATCAGGAGCAACCGCCAGTGATCGCCGAAGCGGTGCAGGAGGCGGTTCCAGTCGAGGCGCTTGCCCGTGCGCAGCAGCAGGTGCATCACGTCGCCGCCGTCGTAGCGCTCGCGCTCCATGACGTACGACTTCGACCAGATCATCTCCTCGGGCGCCGCAAGCCGCACCGGCACGCCGAAGATCTTTCCTTCAACGGAATGCTCGAACCATTCGTCGTCCACCGCGGCCTCGCCGTTGCCGCCGGAGAAGATGATGTCGATGTATGCGTCGTCTTTGTAGATCTTGCCCAGCCAGTGCGGGAACTTGAGCTCGGTGCGATATCCCGCGTCTTGGACGGCTGCTTCGAGGCGCGGGTAATCGCGCTTGCGGATGAAGACGTCGAAGTCCTTCGTCTCGCGCGCGACGCCGGTGTACCGGAAGTAAGCATGCGTCCCGCCGACGAGAAACGGCAGCTCCTCGGCGTTGAACAGCTCGAGCGTGGTCCGGTAGAAGTCGGTTTTGTCCGAATCGACTTCCGGGATCTCTCCACGCCGCTCGAGCTTGAATCGCGAGTCGGTCGTCATTGACTCAGCAGTAGAGGCGAGGGGTGTGCCAAGTCACTTCTTCGCGTCCAGCTCCTCGATCAACGCATCTCCCGGCGTCCGCTCCTTCTGCAGTCTTGCCGCGGCCGCTTCCGCGCCGCGCATGACGCGCAGCGCGTTCAATCCGGCGAGCTTCTTCAATTGCTCCTCCGAATGTCCGCGACGCAGGAGCTCGGCGAAGAGTTTCGGGTAATCGGCCACGCTCTCCAGTCCATCGGGAGTCGTGCTGATACCGTCGAGATCGCCGCCGATGCCGACGTGATCTTCGCCGGCGACCTCGATCACGTGCTCGATGTGATCGGCGACGTCGGCGAGAGTCGCATGAGCGCGCGGGTTCGCTTTCTCCCACGCTTCGACACCCGCCTTCACGTTCGCCGGCTCACCGCTGAACACTTCCTTCAACCGCGCCTCCTCGGCCGCGCGGCTCGCGCCCCAGACGCGCACTTTCTCGGAGACGAACGACGGGACGAACGTGACCATCACGATGCCGCCGTTCGTCTTCAGGCGCTGCAGGACGTCGTCCGGCACGTTGCGCTGATGGCCGGTGAGTGCGCGCGCGGAGGAGTGGGAAAAGATCACCGGTGCCGCCGCGACGTCGAGCGCGTCGTGCATCGTGGCGGGGGAGACGTGCGAGAGATCGACGAGCATGCCGAGGCGATTCATCTCGGCGACGACGGCCTTGCCGAACTCGGAGAGCCCGTCGAGCTTCGGATCGGCAGTCGCGGAGTCGGCCCAGTCGTTGTTCAACGAATGGGTCAGGGTCATGTAGCGCGCGCCCGCGTGGTAGAGCATGCGCAGCGTGCCGAGGGAGTTGTTGATGGAGTGGCCGCCCTCGACGCCGATCATCGACGCGATACGGCCGCTCTTGTGGATACGCTCGACGTCGTCGGCGGTGAGCGCGAGCGCGAATGTGTCGGGATACGCAGCGTCGAGACGATGCACGACGTCGATCTGCTCGAGCGTGGCCTGCACCGCGTCCGCGCCTTTCAATGTAGCCGGGACGTAGACGGACCAGAACTGCGCGCCGAGGCGGCCGGCCTTGAGACGCGGGATGTCGGTGTGCAGCGGCTTTTCGAGCTTCGACTGGTCCTGGCGGAGGTCGATCTGGGAGAGGTGATTCTTCACGCGCTCGCGGTACTGCCAGGGAAGGTCGTTGTGGCCGTCGATCAGCGGAACGTCGCGGAGAATCTTGTCGACGCGCGCGTCCTGCGCGTTGACGGTCATTGCGAGGAAGAGGGTCAGGGCGAGGGTGATGCGCATGGTCGCGCAGGGTATCATCCGCGCCCGTGCCGCTCGCGTTTCAACCCGCCGAATCCCATCCCATGGTCGACACTCTCCTCCGCACGCGCGTGCCGCGGTGGGAGGAGCTGAACCGCGCGATCGACGAGCGGGACGACATGCTCGACTTCGCGATCCAGCTCTTCGAGCACGATCGCGATCGCGCGCTGACTAGCTACTTCCAGAACGCGATCGAGCAGTTCCGGCTCGTGAGGCACATTGCGTCATGGCGCGGGCACATCGGGAAGATGCTCGACTTCGCGAGCGGATACGGGCGCCTCACGCGGTTGCTCGTGCACGAACATCTCGCAGACGAGGTCACGGTCTCGGACATCCTCGAAGGCGGGATGGAGTTCCAGGCCGAACAGTTCGGCGTGCGCACGATCCTCTCGACGACGAATCCGGAGAACTTCGTCGCGCCGGAAAAATACGACCTGATCTTCGTCGCGTCGCTCTTCACGCACCTTCCGGCGTCGACGTTCACCGCCTGGCTGCGGCGTCTCGCGGAGCTCCTCACGCCCGCGGGATTGCTCGTCTTCACCGTGCACGACGAGTCGCTCGCGCCGGAGGCGTTCGACGACGGCATCCGCTTCGAGTCGCGCAGCGAGAGCCGGGTGCTCGACGTGAACGACTACGGATCGACGTGGGTGACGGAAGCGTACGTGCGCGAGCAAGTTGCGGCGATCGATGCGGCTTTCGCCTGCATCCGCATGCCGCGGGCGCTTGCGGAGTGGCAGGACGTGTACGTGATCTCGCCGTCGCCGATCGAGAACGCCGCACCGCGGCGCGTGCCGAGGGGCTTCGTCGATCAGTTGGAAATCCGGGACGCGGGCGTGTATCTGCGCGGATGGGCGACCGGCATCACCGAAAAAGCGGATCGCGTCGACGTTCGCCTCGGCGACGTTGTAGTCGCGACCACTGACGAGTTCGGGCCGCGCTCCGACGTCGCGACGTTTGTTGGCGTCGAGACCGCGACGGATTCGAGCTGGCATCTCACGATTCCGCACAGCGCGATCCGTTCGTTTCGCTACGAGGTCGTCACTGTCTCGACGTTCACCCGTGAAGGCGAGGAGCGCATCCTCTTTCTCGGAACGCTCGACTCGCTGATCGGATACTCGGAACGCGAGAAGGCGCGCCATCTCGAGCAGCGGCTCGCCATGCAGTCGCAGGAGCTCGCGTCGATCCGGCACGACCTCGCCGTCGTCGCGCACCAGCGCGCGGAGCTCCAGGCCGAGATCGCGGCGATGCGTCAGAGTCGTTTCTGGAAGATGAGGGACGCGTGGTTCGCGGTGAAATCGAAGTTCTGATGTGGAGTGCGGCAGCGGAGTCCTCGCGCTGCCGTATCCACTCGGGAGAACCCAGCTGCCGCTTTGCATTCAGGGGGCCGCAGCTCGACGCTGCGGCATTGAAAGCGGCAGCTGAGACTTGCCGAGGGGCGATGGCAGCGCGAGTTGAGCCTGCCCCGATTTCGTGGACGGGTTAGTAGTTGGGTGTCGACGATCGACAGTGTCGACGCGGGTTTGATCGTATACGCGGAGTGATTGGGAGCGAAAGCGGCGCCTTCAGCATTCGAGTGAAG
>Ga0209382_10013068_pt1 | contig 10212 bp, 7 predicted proteins | sample SoiMetdeltSBSDD5_FD_187599 | JGI IMG/M metagenome (GOLD analysis project Ga0209382, IMG submission 187599) | Bulk soil microbial communities from a Populus tree surrounding site in Tennessee, USA - Soil MetaG P. deltoides SBSDD5 (SPAdes) (version 2) | ecosystem: Environmental > Terrestrial >...
TCGGTCGCGCCCGAGGAGTGGGCCGAGGCGCTGAGCGTCCTCAAGGCCCCGCTCGGCGTGCACGCCATCCTCGGCAACCACGACTGGTGGGACGACCTCGCCGCCCAGCGCACCCGCCGTGGCCCGGTGGTCGGCCGGCGCGTGCTCGAGCGCTTCGGCATCCCCGTCTACGAGAACGACGCGGTGCGCCTGGAGAAGGACGGCCACGCCTTCTGGCTGGCCGGCCTCGGCGACCAGCTGGCGTTCAAGAGGCGGCGCCGGCACCTCAGGCACGGGCGCAAGGGCGTCGACGATCTGCCCGGCACGCTGGCCAAGGTCACCGACGAGGCGCCCGTCATCCTGCTGGCGCACGAGCCCGATATCTTCCCGCAGGTGCCGGACCGCGTGTCGCTCACGCTCTCGGGTCACACCCACGGCGGGCAGGTGCGGCTGTTCGGCTACTCGCCGCAGGTGCCGTCGCGGTTTGGCAACCGCTTCGCCTATGGCCATATTGTCGAGGACAATCGGCACCTGATCGTATCGGGCGGGCTCGGCTGCTCGATCCTGCCCGTGCGCATCGGGGTGCCGCCGGAGGTCGTCATGGTCGATGTCTCCGCTACGGCGCATATCGCGGCCTCCCCCGCGGCCCATGTCGCAGCCGCCTGATACCGGGGCACGCTGGCCCGATCTGGCCGGACGCATCGTGGCCGACGCGTCCGGACGGCGGCGGCATGTGCTTCCCGTCCGAGTGTACTTCGAGGACACCGACTTCTCCGGCCTCGTCTATCACGCCAGCTACGTGCGCTGGTGCGAGCGCGGCCGTTCCGATTTCCTGCGCCTGATCGGCAACGACCATAAGGCCCTGATCGAGGGCGCGGGCGGGCACGAGCCGGCCGCCTTCGTGGTGCGTCGCATGCAGCTGGAGTTCGTCAAGCCCGCCCGCATCGACGAGGTGCTGGAGGTGGCGACCCGCGTCAAGGACACCACCGCCGCCACCCTCGTCCTCGATCAGCGCATCGCCCGCGACGGCGTGGAGCTGTTCACCGCCGAGGTGACGGTGGTGCTCGTCTCCGTCTCCGGCAAGCCGCAGCGCCTCTCGGGCGCGCTGCGCGAGGCGCTGCTCGCGTAGAAACGGGGTCAGACCCCTCGCGCCGACGCTGGATTTTGCTTCGACGGCGGAGGCGAGGGGTCTGACCCCGTCACCCCCTACATCCCCCGTCACGCCGCCGCCCGCGCCGTCGCGGCCCCCGCGTCCTCGCGAATCATGTCGGCGGCCTTCTCGCCGATCATGATGGTGGGGGCGTTGGTGTTGCCCGAGGTCAGCGTCGGCATGATCGAGGCGTCGGCCACGCGCAGGCCGCTGAGCCCATGCACCCTGAGGCGGGCATCCACCACGGCTTTTGTATCTCCGCCCATCTTGCAGGTGCCGCACGGGTGGAACACGGTGGTGGCGTAGCCGCGCGCGTAGGCCATCAGCGCCTCGTCGGTGTCGGCCTCCGGCCCCGGCAGATGCTCGCGCAGCACGTGCTGGGCGAAGGCCCGCTCGCCCACCACGCGGCGCACCAGCTTCATGCCGTCGAGCAGCACGCGGCGGTCGCTCTCCTCGGCCAGATAGTTCGAGACGATCCTGGGATGTGCCGCTGGATCGGCGCTGGCGATCGCCAGCGTGCCGCGGCTGTCGGGGCGCAGCTGGCACACGCTGAGCGTGACGCCCGAGAAGGCGTGCAGCCCCTGGCCCGGCCGGTCGGCCGACAGCGGCATGAAGTGGAACTGGATGTCGGGCAGCTCCACGTCGGGCCGCGAGCGCGCGAAGGCGCCCGCCACGCCCGCGCCGATCGTCAGGATGCCGCGCCGCCTGAGCGCGTATTCCAGGCCGGCGCGCAGCCTGAGCCAGGGGCTGTGCCACACGTCGTTGAGGCTGCCCTGGCCCTTGCAGTGGTAGATGAAGCGCACCTGTAGATGGTCCTGCAGGTTGTCGCCCACGCCCGCCAGTTCGTGGCGCACCGGCACGCCCGCCGCCGCCAGCACCGCGCCGGGGCCGATCCCCGACAGCTGCAGGATCTGCGGCGAACCGATGGCGCCGGCGGCCAGGATCACCTCGCGCCGTGCCGCGATGCTCTCGACACGGCCGTTGCGCTGGCAACGGATGCCGCGGGCGCGCCGGCCGTCCAGTTCCACGGCCTGCACCAGAGCGTCTGTCACCACATGCAGATTGCGGCGCCCCCGCGCCGGCTTGAGATAGCCCACCGCGGTCGAGCAGCGCCGTCCCCTGCGGTTGGTGAGCTGGTAGTAGCCCGCGCCTTCCTGCTCGGGGCCATTGAAATCCTCCGTCAGCGGGATGCCCGCCGCCGCGCACGCCTCGATGAAGGCGTCGCACAGTTGCCGCTGTCCCAGCCGCACGTCGGAGACACCCAGCGGTCCGCCGGCCCCATGCAGGTCGTCGGCGCCGCGCTCCTGGTCCTCGGCGCGCTTGAAGTAGGGCAGCACGTCGTCCCAGCCCCAGCCGACGTTGCCGAGCTGGCGCCAGATGTTGAAATCCTGCGCCTGCCCCCGCACGTAGAGCAGGCCGTTGATGGCGCTGGAGCCGCCCAGTACGCGCCCGCGCGGCCAGTTCACCGTGCGGCCATCGAGGTGCGGCTCCGGCCCCGAGCCGTACTGCCAGGTGATGGCCGGGTTGGAGAAGTTGCGGTAGTAGCCGGCCGGGATGTGGATCCACGGGTTGCGGTCGCGCCCGCCCGCCTCGACCAGGGCCACGCTGACGGCGGGGTCCTCGCTCAGCCGGTTGGCCAGCACGCAGCCGGCCGATCCCGCGCCCACGATCACATAGTCGAAGGCCTCGCCGCTCATCCTTGTCGTTCCCCACAGCTTTGTTTGCGGGGAACTGTAGGACTAGGGCAACGGGCTGCCAACCTCGGAAGGCGAATGGGCAATGGGCAATGGGCGAATGGCGAATAGCGAATGGCGAATGGGGACTGGAGAATGATCATTTCCCCAACCCCCCATTCGCCACTCCCCATTCGCCATTCGCCGTTTCGCGTTGATCCCGTCCCCCGAAAATTGTCCCATCCCCGCCACGATTCGGCCGCAGACCTTTCGTTGCAGGAGCTGAACCGCTCAGGGAGCCACGCATGTTCACCTGGCGCAAGAAGCCCGACGGCTTCGAATGGCACGAGTACATCCGCACCACCATCCTGGTGCGGCGCAAGGCACGGCGCCAGAAGGCGATCGACGCGCGCCGCGCCGCCGGAGAGCAGATGCAGGCCGCTGGCGTGGCCCTGGTCGCCGGGTCGCGGGCGGCCGGCGGAGCGGCCTGGCAGGGCGCCCGCGCGGGTACCTGGGGCCTGGTGCTGACCCTGCAGGCAGCCTCGGCCTTCCTCGTCCACCTCCTCCAGTTGCTCATCCGCCCCATCGCCGACCTGGTGGCCCGGCCCTACATCGGCGGCCCCCTGGCCCTGATCGGGGCCGTCGCACTGGGGGCCGGCATCGGCCGCTCCCGCATCGTCGGCGTCGACGGCGAGGCCGCGCTGACCCTGCTGGCCGGCGCCGTGCTGATGGCCAGCCTGCTGCCCATGCTGGCCCGCGCCATCGCCTGGCGCCCCCCACCCCTGCCGAGGGTGGTGCGGACGGCACTGGCCACCGTGGCAGCCCTGGCGGTGCTGATCGCCGGCGCAGCGTGGGTCACGAGCGGCCCCGGCTCCGGCGTGCTGGCCACTGCAATGGGCAGCCTGCCGCTGATCGGGGGCAAATCCCTCAAGGGCCGCGCCTATGCGACCGGCGCCGACACCCTGCGCGTGGGCGCCACCCTGGTGCGGCTCGCCGGCGTCGAGGCCCACGAGAGCGAGCAGCGCTGCGGCCGTGGCTCCAACCGGTGGCGCTGCAGCGGCGTGGCGGAGACGGTGCTGGCCCGGCTCATCAACAGCCGCACCGTGAGCTGCGGCTTGAGCGGCAGCGACGAGGCCGGCCGCACGCTCGCCCGCTGCACGGTTGGCCAGATCGATGTCGCCGCCGAGCTGGTGCGCCAGGGCTACCTGTTCGCCGAGGGCGGCATCCTCGCCCGCTACGCCTCCGAGGAGCGTGAGGCGCGCGCCGCCAAGGCGGGCCTGTGGGGCGGCGAGGTGGAGCGGCCGGCCGAGTATCGCGCCAAGCTGTGGGAGGAGGCCAAGCGCCGCGCCCCCGACGGCTGCCCGATCAAGGGGCAGATCACGTCCTCGGCCCGCATCTACGTTCTGCCCTGGTCCGCCGACTACGAGCGCGCCCGCGTGCAGACGACCCGCGGCGAGCGCTGGTTCTGCTCCGAGCAGGAGGCCGTAGCCGCCGGCTTCAAGGCCGCGCAGCGGGGTTAGCGGATCTCCCTCTCCCCGCTTGCGACCGCTTGCGGGAGAGGGCCGGCCCCGGCGAAGGCCGGGGGAGGGGCAGCCGCTTGCTCCGTCGCCGGATTGGACCGGCGATTCTGCGCCCCAAAGCGGAACCTCACTGCAGCGTCGGCCACGTGACGGCATAGCGCCAGCGCCCGAACCGGCTCATGGTGATGCGCTCGACTGCGCGGCAGGCGTCCGGCAGGCCGGGCGCAACGACGGCACGGGGCCTGCTGCGCCATGTCACGTGCACCCAGCGGCGCCCGTACAGCTCTTCGAGCGCGTCCAGAAACGCCTCGCCCTCGAGCCCCGCCTGGCGGAACAGCGGCCCGATCCGCATCGTACCGCCACGCCGCCTCAGATGCCCGAGGATGGCGATGGCCTCGTTGGAGAAGCGCGGGATCTCCCATTCGTCGTGTGTCATGGGCGAATATCGTACCCGCGACGGCGACAGGGGAGGATAGGGCGTGGGCCCTCGCCTCCTCGCACTCCAATTGGGCGCGCCCGACGGGCCTCCTCCGGCCTGGTCGTCCCATCCTTTTGTTCGGCCCCTGCGGAGCATCCTTCCGCCCCGGCCGCGAGCACGACGGCACGCTCGGTGCGAACGGGGCGGAAGATAGGGCAAGCACCTTGAGCCCCGCAGCGTCTCGACGCCCGAGGAGAGGGAGGAGGAGCAGGGCGTCCGGGCTCGTGCCCGTTGGCCTGTGACCTCAGCGCGCGGGGCACGAAGAACGCCCTGCTCGGTCGTCTCCGACGGCCGCCTGGCGCTTGGATAGACCTTTCCACCAGCCTAAGCGGGGTATCGGAGGCTCGACTTTGCCGCATCCGGGCTCCCTGCCTCGACTCTGCGCCGAGGGAGCTTGGAGCGGGGTCAGACCCCTCACGCCCAGCGTCGCGGCTAGCACGCGACGTTCGAGGAGAGGGGTCTGACCCCGTTATCCGCGCGCTGGCGCTCGGACGGTCTATCCGCCAGCCAGCCGAAGCCTCCGCATACGACGCCTCAGCTCCTAGTTTGAGGCACGGCCCTAGGCGACCGCCGCGCTCATCTCCGAGGCATACGGATGAGAGCACAACGCGGCGCAGGAGTCATCATTAAGATGTATACATCATGAACTGAGATGACTATCCTCGTGCGTGAATGACGTGCCCAGGCGGCAAGCGCCACCCGGATCCCCTCTCCCCGCCGCCCTCGGGCCCTTGTTGCGAGGGCGAGTTTTGCGAATGGCCCGAGGGCGGCGGGGAGAGGGAGCCCGCGCGCATCCGCTCTCTCGTTCGCGCCACTTCCTTACCCCAAGCCCGGCAGCCTCAGCCCGAACTCCGCCGCACACGCCGCCGCCTCGGAATAGCCCGCATCCGCATGCCGCATCACGCCACTCGCCGGGTCGTTCCACAGCACCCGCTCGATGCGCCGCGCGGCTTCTGGCGTGCCGTCGCAGACGATCACCATGCCGGCGTGCTGGGAGTAGCCGATGCCGACGCCGCCGCCGTGGTGGATCGACACCCAAGTGGCACCCGAGGCGCAGTTCAGCAAGGCGTTGAGCAGAGGCCAGTCCGATACCGCGTCGGACCCGTCGCGCATGGCTTCGGTCTCGCGGTTGGGGCTGGCCACCGAGCCGGAATCCAGATGGTCGCGGCCGATGACGACGGGCGCTTTCAACTCGCCTTTAGCCACCATCTCGTTGAAGGCGAGGCCGAGCCGGTGGCGGTCGCCCAGCCCCACCCAGCAGATGCGCGCCGGCAGGCCCTGGAACCTGATGCGCGACTTGGCCATGTCGAGCCAGTTGTGGAGATGGGCATTGTCGGGGAGCAGCTCCTTCACCTTGGCATCGGTGCGGAAGATGTCCTCCGGCTCGCCCGACAGGGCCGCCCAGCGGAACGGCCCGATGCCGCGGCAGAACAGCGGGCGGATGTAGGCCGGCACGAAGCCCGGGAAGGCGAAGGCGTCGGCCACGCCCTCGTCCAGGGCCATCTGGCGGATGTTGTTGCCGTAGTCGAGGGTCGGCACGCCTCGCTTGTGGAACTCCAGCATGGCACGCACGTGCTCGGCCATGGAGCGCTTGGCGGCGCTCGCCACTGCGCCGGGGTCCGATCCGCGCCTCTTCTCCCAGTCCGCCAGGCTCCACCCCTTGGGCAGATAGCCGTTGACCGGATCGTGTGCCGAGGTCTGGTCCGTCACCACGTCGGGCCGCACCCCGCGCCGCACCAGCTCCGGGAACACATCCGCGGCGTTGCCGAGCAGCCCCACCGACAGCGGTCTGCCGTCCCTGCACGAGCGCTCCACCATCGCCAGCGCCTCGTCGAGATCGCGCGCCTCAGTGTCGAGATAGCCCGTGCGCAACCGCATCTCGATGCGGCTCGGCTGGCACTCCACGGCCAGCATCGAGGCCCCGGCCATGGTGGCCGCCAGCGGCTGCGCCCCGCCCATGCCGCCCAGGCCCGCGGTGAGAATCCACCTGCCTGCCAGGGCGCCTCCGTAATGCCTCCGCCCGACCTCCACGAACGTCTCGTAGGTGCCCTGCACGATGCCCTGGCTGCCGATGTAGATCCACGAGCCGGCCGTCATCTGCCCGTACATCATCAGGCCCTTGCGATCGAGCTCGTTGAAATGCTCCCACGTGGCCCAGTGCGGCACGATGTTGGAGTTGGCGATCAGCACCCGCGGCGCGTCCGAGTGCGTGCGGAATATCCCCACCGGCTTGCCCGACTGCACGAGCAGCGTCTCGTCGCCGTCCAGCGCGCGCAGCGCAGCGCAGATGCGGTCGAAGCTCTCCCAGTCCCGCGCCGCCCGCCCGATGCCGCCATACACCACCAGCTCGGACGGCCTCTCCCCCACCTCCGGATCGAGGTTGTTCATGAGCATGCGCAGCGGTGCTTCGGTGAGCCAGCTCTTGGCGGAGATCTGCGCGCCCCTTGGCGCGCGGATGTTGCGGGCATTGTCGATACGGGTCATGGTTCAGTAGCGCACCTCTCGTTGCTCCCCGTCACTGTCCCACAGTCGGGGCAGCGGCACATGCGCCGCGCCCATCACGGCGCTCGAGCGCACCAGCGTGAGGGCCGCTGTCGCGATCTCGGGCGCAAGGTAGCGGTCATCCTCCAGGTGCGGAACCCTGGCGCGGACGGCGTGGCGCACACGCTCCAGGGGCGCGCTGGAGGTCAGCGGCGCGTGGAAGTCGCACCCCTGGCAGGCCGCCAGCAGCTCGATGCCGATGATCTGCGCGAGATTTTCGAGCATCGGCAGCAGCCGCCGCGCGGCGTGCGCCGCCATGGAGACATGGTCCTCCTGGTTCGCCGAGGTGGGGATGGAATCGATGCTGGCCGGCGCCGCGCGCTGCTTGTTCTCCGCCACCAGCGCCGCCGCCGTGACCTGCGGGATCATGAAGCCCGAGTTGAGGCCGGGCTTCGGTGTGAGGAACGCCGGCAGGCGCGACAGCGCCGGGTCCACCAGCATGGCGATGCGCCGCTCGCTGAGCGAGCCGATCTCGGCGATCGCCAGCGCCATCATGTCGGCGGCCAGCGCCACCGGCTCGGCGTGGAAGTTGCCGCCTGAGAGGGCAACGCCATCCTCCGCAATGATGAGCGGGTTATCGGTGACGCCGTTGGCCTCGTCAGCCAGCACGCGGGCCACGTGGCGCAGGGTGTCCAGCACCGCGCCCATCACCTGCGGCTGGCAGCGCAGGCAATAGGGGTCCTGCACGCGATCGTCGCCCAGGCGATGGGACTCGCGGATGGCGCTGCCGGCCATCAGGCGGCGCAGGGCATCGGCGCAGTCGATCTGGCCGCGATGCCGGCGCAGCGCCTGCACGCGCGCATCGAACGGCGCATCGGAGCCCTTTGCAGCCTCGGTGGAGAGCGCACCCGTGATGAGCGCGCTCCTGAACAGGAGATCCGCATTGAACAGTGCGGCCAGCGCGTGGGCGGTGGAGAACTGCGTGCCGTTGAGCAGAGCCAAGCCCTCCTTGGGCCCCAGCGCCAGCGGCGCCAGCCCATGCCGCCGCAGGGCGTCTGCGGCCGGCATCCGCCCCTCCGGCGCACTCACCTCGCCGACCCCGATCATGGCGGCGGCCATGTGGGCGAGCGGCGCCAGGTCACCGGAGGCACCAACTGAGCCCTGGCTCGGCACCACCGGGATCACGCCGTTCGCCAGCATCGCCTCCAGCATGGCGATGGTGGCGGGGCGCACGCCGGAGGCACCCTGGGCCAGGCTCGCAATCTTGAGCGCCATCATCAGGCGCACGATCTCCCACCGTGCCGGCTCGCCGACGCCCGCGGCATGCGAGAGCACGATGTTGGTCTGCAGCCGGGCCAGGTCGGCCGCCTCGATGCGGACGCTGGCGAGCTTGCCGAAGCCGGTGTTGACGCCATAGACCGGCTCGCCCTTGGCGACGATGGTATCGACCGCCCGCGCGCCGGCCTCCACCGCCGGCAGGAACGCGGGATCGACCCGCACGGTCCCGCCCCGGTAGACGCTCCGCCACTCATCGAGGCCGACGTCGCCCGGTCTCAGCGTGATGGGGTCCGCCTTGGCGATCACTGTCCTCTCCACACCCGCCGATGCAGCGGGTTCGCCCCCATCCGGTAGGGCAGCTCGGCCAGCCGCTCCACGTCCCAGATGGCGAGATCGCACCACTTGCCGGCCTCCAGCGTGCCGGCGTCCGCCAGCCACCCCAGGGCCCGCGCCGCCTCACGCGTCACGCCGGCCATGATCTCCTCCACCGTCAGGCGGAACAGGGTGGCGGCCATGTTCATCGTCAGCAGCAGGGAGGTAAGCGGAGACGAGCCCGGATTGCTGTCGGTCGCGATCGCCATGCTCGTGCCGTGCTTGCGGAACAGGTCCACCGGCGGCCGCTGCGTCTCGCGCAGGAAGTAGAACGCGCCGGGCAGCAGCACCGCCACCGTGCCGGCCTCGGCCATGGCGGCGGCGCCCGCCTCGTCGGTGTGCTCCAGGTGGTCGGCGGAGAGCGCCGCGAAGCGCGCCGCCAGCGCCGCGCCGCCGAGGTTGGAGAGCTGGTCGGCGTGCAGCTTGACAGGCAGCCCCAGCCGCCCGGCCGCCTCGAAGACGCGCGCCGTCTGCGCCTCGCTGAAGGCGATGCCCTCCATGAAGGCGTCGACCGCATCGGCCAGCCCCTCGCCGGCGATCCTGGGCAGCATGTCGCGGCACAGCCCGTTGATGTAGCCGTCCTTGTCGCCCTGGGCCTCCGGGGGCAGGGCGTGCGCGCCGAGGAAGGTGGTGGCGACCCGCACCGGCCGCAGGCTGCCCAGCGCGCGGGCGGCGCGCAGCTGGCGCGCCTCCGTCTCGGCGTCGAGCCCGTAGCCCGATTTGATCTCGATGCCCGTCACGCCCTCCGCCACCAGCGCGTCCAGACGCGGCAGCGCCGTCGCGACCAGCTCGGCCTCCGTGGCGGCGCGCGTCGCCTTCACCGTGGACAGGATGCCGCCGCCGGCGCGGGCGATCTCCTCGTAGCTGGCCCCGGCCAGCCGCAGCTCGAACTCGTGCGCGCGATTGCCGCCGTAGACCAGGTGAGTGTGGCAGTCGATCAGCCCCGGCGTGACCCAGCGCCCCTCCAGGTCGATGCGCTCGGCCGCATCGAAGGGCGGCATCTGAGCGGCCGGGCCAACCCAGGCGATGCGACCGTCGTGCGCCGCCAGAGCGGCATTCTCGATGATGCCGAGGCCGGGACGGCCGGGCTCCAGGGTGGCAACCCGGGCGCCCGTCCAGATGCGATCGATGCGCATGGCAGCTCCTCCGGGCACCAGATTTTGTCCATCGTGTTATGGACTTGCAAAGCGGAGGCGTGAAGTCGTGAAATCGCCAAGTCGTGAAATCGACCTCACGATCTCACGACTTCACGACTTCACGACTTCACGACCTCACGAGCCA
>Ga0209382_10013069_pt1 | contig 10212 bp, 10 predicted proteins | sample SoiMetdeltSBSDD5_FD_187599 | JGI IMG/M metagenome (GOLD analysis project Ga0209382, IMG submission 187599) | Bulk soil microbial communities from a Populus tree surrounding site in Tennessee, USA - Soil MetaG P. deltoides SBSDD5 (SPAdes) (version 2) | ecosystem: Environmental > Terrestrial >...
CCGGGGCAGGAGGCGCTTGACAAAGCAAGTTATGTTGGCTTGCATTGACCTTGTCGGGCAGGCACACTTGGGCCTCGACAGCTTTCCGAAAAATCCACCGTCAGCCCTCGCGAAGGTCCATTCCGGGCCGACACGCACGCGGTTGGCGGACCCTTTTACGCGAGTCAATCGGCGAGTCTGGCCGAAGCCTGCTGCTTCTCCCGAGCTGTGCGTCGCGCAACCCAAGCCCGCGACGGCGCCGCTGCGCACAAAGCCCGCCTGATGTCGTCCAGAAGCAGCCCGCGGCTGCTGACCAGGCCGATCATGCCCAGCAGCGCGATGCCCGCAGAGAGCCGCCCATACGGCGCGTGTTACAAGGCAATTTCGGGTCCGAGTTGGGTCACGAGCACGCGTTCCGGCTGCTTAGCCAGAACGGTGAAAGTGCCTCTGTAACCGGACGGAATCGCTGCACCGCCGAAGACTTCTGGGGCGTGCCAATAACGGACCTGGGCACACGCAGCAAGAGGAGTGCGGCCAGGTAGTGATTTCGGATCCGAGGAGCGGGAATACCTAGGGCGACCGATTGGACGCCGCGCCGGGCTCCCGAGCTCTCATGAGCTCAAGCGCCGCCGCCGAAGCGGTGAAAATCCGCCAGGTAAAGGCGGAGCCTACTACCGCAGCGAGAGCGGCAGCGCGTATCAAGCTAACCATTCAACAACTGTTCAAAGTTGCCCCTGACAGGCTCCAGTTCGAAAACTGCGTTTCGTCCGATTGGTGCTCCTCAGTTCCGCTTGAGACGCACCTCCTCGAGTTGCCACATCCTTCGTTCTCGTCGCTGAAAGGTGGCTCGGTGCCTCGCCCACGCGCACAGGAGGAGAAGAAGCTGTCTTTGCCATTAGTCATGTACGTGGCGAGCGCCTCGTCTTGATGCAACGCATCCACCGCCATCCCGCGCTGTCCTTCGGCGGGCTTGAGTGTGTTAAGCCGCGCGACATCGTCTCTGCCTACTGGTCCCTCTTACTGGCCCGCGAAGAGACAGTTGCGCCTGAAGAAGCCAAGGAGCTTGAACGAATTTTCGGCGAGCACGGAGAACTTCCAGCGCAGAAGCTGCACTGACCTTCCCCAATCCGTGCGAACAACCTCTCCGCCGCAGGATCTCGGAATCCGACGGGAACATCAGCTCAAGATCGGGTCGCCACACTGCTCGCGAGCCGGATGATCTTGGCCGTCATCCCGCCTCCGTCCTCAAATGCGAACGGCGGGCCTCATCCCGCCGTTTCGCACCGGTTGTGCACCACCGTGCCACGCCCCGCTCGCCAAGGGCCCGCTCCCCTGAACGCCGTGGTCGAGCATGGCGTAGTTCCGTATTGTGGCGATCGTTTGCCAAATGAACGGCTGCCGAGAGAGGACACCTTATTGTCAAAAAACCACGGCGCGCATCACTCCCCCGCATCACGGTGCGGCCCATACCGCGCGGTAATCCGGCCTGTCATTGTTGAGCCTGCCGATGCCAGCTTCTCCAGCGCCTTCGGTGAACCCCCGAACACAATAACGCCACGACCATGACGGCCGTGGCGCGCCATACTTACTTTCGTGCCGACTCAGACGAGATACTTCTCGATCTTCTCGCCGGCGTCCTGCTTGGCCTTGAGCCAGCTCGCCATGCGGCCGCGGCCTGACCAGGTTTCCTTCGTCTTCGGGTCGCGGTACTTGGCCTTCACCTTCCCCACCCGAGCCTTTGCCGACGCACGCCCGTTGCCGTTCATTATAGCGTTCTTGCGCGGACGGCCCCGCCGTTTTGCAACCCCGTAGCCCAAAGCAGCAAGCTGCGCCTCCAGCTCCGCCCGCTTAGCTGACCGGGATTGATCATGTTGCTCCTCTATCCTGCCCAGGGCGTCTCTTTGCTCGTCAAAGGACAACCTACCGAACCACGCGACGACGGCACTCATTCCAAGCTGTTTAGCCACCTGATGAACCTTTCAAGATTGTCAAACTGGTTACGCGATCTTACTACGTAAACCGCTAAATATTAGTGTCAACGCGACAAACTGCTATACGTCCATCCGCCAACCTCGATTACCCTCCAGCCCCGCAAGCGATCTTGTCGAATTTTACCGCGCAGCGTCATGCCTGCTGCGGAAATGGACGACGTAAGAAACTTGCTCCACTCACACCTTCCCGAAAGCCAAGCCTCGTCTGGCACCCAACCATATTCGGTCTGACCGGCGCCGCGTCGTGGCGTTCACCACCACAGCCAACGCAAAAGATTCCCAAGCAGGAAGGCGGCGACCGCTGCGGCGAAGCTATTGAAGGTGGAAAGCCCCACGGTTTTCCACCACTCGGCCTGTGCGCCGGTCCTTTCCGCGCGCGGCCACAACTCGATGTATTTCGGCAAGCTCGAGACCGACAGTCCTGCCATCGTCAGCGGCACGACGATCCACCACGCTACCCCGAGCATCGATACCAAACTTGCCGCCACGAGCAGCCAGTATTCCGGCGCGCGCCACCATCGTCGCAGCGTGTCTTGCTGTTCCTCGTTCACCTGCCGCACACACCCGTTGCTGGCCAATGTCTAACCCGGAGCGCCGCCGCTTCGAACGACCTGGCGTCAGACTGCCACAGCCAATACAATCGCGCGCTCCACCTCAACCGAGACTGGTCTACAGTTGCGCGGGTTTCCTCGCCACCGGATCCTCGCTATCTTACAAGCCGATAGCTGGCGCAGAACCGAAAGCAACAATCAACATGGGCACACGATTCGAGAATCTCCTGGAAACCATCGGACGCACACCCGTCGTCAAGGTCGCGAAACTGGCCCCGGACGGCATCGAGCTCTTCGTCAAGCTGGAGGCCTTCAATCCGCTCGGATCTGTCAAGGACCGGCTGGCGCTGGGTGTGATCGAAGCGGCGGAGCGCGATGGGGAATTGAAACCGGGACAGACGGTCATCGAGGCCACGAGCGGCAACACAGGCATAGGTCTCGCCATGGTCTGCGCGCAGAAAGGCTATCCGCTTGTGGTCACGATGGCGGAAAATTTTAGTGTCGAGCGGCGCAAATTGATGCGGTTCCTGGGCGCCAAGGTGGTCCTGACCCCGGCCGCCGAGAAAGGCAGCGGCATGGTCGCCAAGGCGCTCGAGCTTGCCCAATCCCATGGCTGGTTTCTGTGCCGGCAGTTCGAGAACGAAGCTAATCCGGACTTTCATTCCAAGACCACGGCCGTGGAAATTCTCGAGGACTTCAAAGGCGATCGGTTGGATTACTGGGTCACCGGCATGGGGACAGGTGGGACGCTCAAGGGCGTTGCACGGCTGCTGAAGAAGGAAAGACCGGAAACGAAAATCGTCGTTTGCGAGCCTGACAATTCCCCGCTGCTGGGCAGCCAGGTTTCGCAGGCACGCGGGCCCGACGGGACCCCCACGGAAAGCCATCCCTACTTCCGCCCGCATCTGATGCAGGGATGGACGCCAGACTTCATCCCGAAACTCGCCGAGGACGCCGTCAAGGCTGGCCTTATCGACGAGGTGTTGCCGATCAAGGGCGGTGACGCGTTGCGATGCTCGCGTGACCTTGCGCAGAAGACCGGGATCTTCACCGGCATAACCGGTGGCGCCACGTTGGCCGGTGCGCTTCAGATCTGCGCCCGAGCCGCAAAGGGCTCAAAGATTCTGTGCATGTTGCCGGACACCGGTGAACGTTACTTGAGCACACCGCTATTCGACGACATTCCCGCCGATATGACCGACGAAGAGATCGAGATCTCCCAGTCAACGCCGCGCTATCGGTTCGACGCGAAGCCGCCGCCCGCGACTCCTGCACAACAAGGCGCCCAGGCGCCGGAGCAGCTGAGCTCGGAGGCCGAGGCGTTCGTCGCCAAGGTGACGTCCGATCTTGATCAGCCGGTCGTGATGTTTGCGCTCGAATGGTGCGAATTCTGTTGGTCGGTTCGCAAACTCTTCAAGGAGTTCGGCATTCCCTACCGCTCCGTCGATCTCGATTCCGCCGAGTACCAGAAGGACAACTGGGGCGGCCAGATCCGCAACGTGCTCAAAGTTCGCACCAAGTCCCCGACCATCCCGCAGATTTTCGTCGGCAATCAGCATATTGGCGGGTGCACCGAGGCATTCGATGCGTTCAATGATGGCCGGCTACAGAAAATGCTGATCGAGTGCGGCATAAAACTCAAAAAGGTGGACAACGTGAACGCATATTCGTTCCTGCCGAAGTGGCTTCATCCGCGATAGTAGTGCGGGGCGCGCCGATGGGACTCGGGCGGCGACGCATGCCTAACCACGTTGTTGGGTTGACCGATCGCCCTACGCCCTAAGGCCAACACTTTCGAGCGCCTCGGCCATTCGTTCTCGGTCGCTCTGCGCCAAAGGCGCGGCCGCCGCGCACTCCGACGCCGTCGCGTCGGGATAGTGGTGTCGTAGCTTAGCCAGACTGCGCTGCGCGTGTGCTGTGCGTCCGAGAAACACATAGGCCGGGCACAGCGCGCGGTGGACCCAGGCAGCGGATGGGTGCACCGCCAAAGCTCGCTCGTTCCAATACGCTGCTTCCGCGTAATGCCGGACATGAAAATGGGCGGCTGCGAGCCCAATGAAGTTGTTGAACGCGAGCGGATCGGTAGGAGCGAGATCTAGCGATACCCCAAATTGATCGATTGCCGAGTCGGCACGGCCACTGAATACATCGAGCCACCCGCTACGGCTCCATGCCCAAGCCGAGGCACCGTCGAGCGCCAGCGCCTGGCGTGTGACGCGTTCGGCGGTCTGCAGGTCGTGCGCGGACGTGAGGGCATGGCCCAGGACGGCGAGCGTCGTCGCGTCGCCGCCGAGACGAATAGCAGACGAAGCCAGGGTCAGCGCGCGCTCGCGTTCGTGGTCGGGGTTGTCGGCGAACTGATAGACAGCACGTTGGGCGTGGCACCAGGCAGAAAGCGCGATCGCAAGTACGTGACGAGGATCGCGGCCTAGGGCTCTATCGAGGAGATCGAGCGCCCGACAGTGACTATCAGCGTCGAGCGCGAGCACGAAAGGCAAAGCCCTAAGCGTTAAATCATGAACCGTGACATCGGCATCGGGTTTTCGCCGGGCACATTCGATTTCCGCCGCGCGCAGGATTGGCTGGATGGCCGCTGAGAGACGCAGTGCCAGCTGTTCCTCAAAATGGAACATGTCGTCGACGGTTGCTTCGTGATCGTACGCCCACATGTGGCGCCCAGTGCTGCTATCGACCAGGCGGAACGTGAAGCGCACTTGTGTGCCATTCCCTCGGCAGCTGCCGTGCAAGCGATAGCAGGCCCTGTCTGCCCTGTCGCTCAGCGTGATTCCGGCGCGCATGAGTGCGGTTGCAAGCTCGTCAGCGACACCGAGCACGATCGCTTGATCGACATCGCGCGCTTCGATCGGTGGTAGGCCAATGCTGGGGCGATCACGGTCCTGCGCCAGAAGCGGCGGACTCCTAGACTGGGTGGCGGCCAAGAGCACTTGGCGCCGGAGCGTCTGCGATGGCTTTTCACCGTATGCGCGATGATACTCCGCGGAGAAGCGCCCAAGATGTGTGAAGCCGCAGCGAAGGGCAATGTCGCCTACTGTGACTTGTGATGATCCTTGCAGGAGTTGCCGCCGTGCTGACTCCAGCCGGATACGGCGGAGAGCGGCGATTGGCTTCTCGCCAAGAAAGGCCTGAAACTGGCGTTGAAGCGTCCGGGGGGACACCCTGGCGATTTTTGCAAGATCGGCCAGATTCACTGCGCGCCCAGGCGCCGCGCGCATCGCCCGTATCGCGCGCTCCACGCTCCGGGGCAGCACCCTCGGCGGGTCTCCGACGCTGCGGTTTGACGGCACCGGCATGAGAGTAACCCTTGGGGAGGTCTTAGCGTATAGAAGTTGGCGCTTTTTGGATAGGCGCGACGCGATTGGGACAACAGCGATCGTCGGTTTGGTCCAATTTGGATTTCGCGCGGCTTTCGCCTGGATGTGGCGCAGAACCCTTCGGGCGGCGATGGCCGCGGCTGGATGGAGCACGCCATGCCGAACGATGCTGTAAATGCCAAGCTCAGAGCCGACCTGCGCGGCCAGCTCTTCGAACCCAGCGACGCTGGCTATGCGGACGCGCGCCAGCTCTACAATGCCATGATCGACAAGCGACCACACATGATTGCGCGCTGCGCTGACGTTGCGGACGTGATCACCGCGGTGAATTTTGGCCGAGAGAACGATCTGCTCATTGCCGTGCGCGGCGGTGGACACAGTGGGCCGGGGCTGGGTAGCTGCAACGACGGGCTAGTCATCGACCTGTCGGCGATGAAGGGCGTGCGCATCGATCCGGCTGCCCGTACGGTGCGCGTGCTGGCGGGGTGCACGCAAGGTGACGTTGATCATGCCACGCACGCCTTCGGTCTCGCCGTGCCCGCCGGCATCGTTTCCACCACCGGCATCAGCGGGCTCACCCTCGGCGGAGGTCATGGCTATTTGAGCCGCAAGCACGGCCTCACGATCGACAACCTGCTGGAGGCGGATGTCGTGCTCGCGGACGGCAGCTTCGTGACAGCAAGCAGCACGCAAAACGCGGATTTATTCTGGGCCTTACGCGGTGGTGGCGGCAACTTCGGGGTCGTCACAAGTTTCCTCTTCCAAGCTCATCCCGTGCGCATGGTGTACGCTGGCCCGATCTTCTGGGAGATCAAGCATGCTCGGCACGTAATGCAGTGGTATCGGGACTTCCTCCCAACAGCACGTGAGGAGCTCTGCTCATTCCTGGGCCTCAAGGCCGTCCCTTCGACGGACCCGTTCCCCCGCGAGATCTGGGGTAAGAAAATCGTGACATTGATCTCTTGCTACAACGGAACGGCTGAGGACGGCGAAGAGGCGATGCGGCCGATCCGCAAGGAGCTTCCAGCCTCGATTCTGGATTGGGTCGGACCGATGCCATTTCCGGCCATCCAAAGCCTGTTCGATCCGCTGCTGCCCAAAGGGCTGCAATGGTACTGGAAAGGCGCCTTTATCAAGAGCCTGCCCGACGCGGCGATCCACGTGCATCTCGAAAATGCCGCGACGTCCCCGACCGAGCTCTCGGTCGTGCACCTCTATCCTCTCGACGGCGCTGTGCAGCGCGTCCCAAGGAACGCAACCGCATGGGGTACCCGCGATGCCACTTGGTCCATGGTGATCGCGGGCATCGATCCCGATCCGAAGAAGGCGCCGATGCTCAGGACCTGGGGCCGAAGCTACTGGGAAGCCGTGCAGCCCTATAGCGCCGACGGTGGCTATGTGAACTTCATGATGGATGACGAGGGCGAGGCACACCTGAGGGCGTCCTATGGCGGCAATTTCGAGCGCCTGGCGGCGCTCAAAGCCAAGTACGACCCTACCAATCTGTTCCGCTGCAACCAGAACATTCGACCACGCTGCTAGCCGAGGTCCCAAGTGCGTCTGTGTCGCTTGGCAAGAACCGGCACGAAGTTTACCGCCTGCACAAGCATGGAGGAGACAATGAGACGCTTTGCAACTCTCGCCTCTTTGCTGCTGTATTTTCTACTCCCGGCCAGCGCAGCCTCCGGCCCCTTGGCCAAGTCTGTCGAGATCAATGGCGTTCGCCTGACATACGTCGAAGAAGGTTCGGGCGAACCCATAGTTCTCGTGCACGGGGCGTTTTCTGACCTTCGAGTGTGGGAGCCGGTCAGGGAGGAGATCGCCAAGCGCTATCGGTTCATAACCTATACCCAACGATACTATGGGACTGAGCCATGGCCCGATGAGGGCAAGCACTTCAGCGTCACGACCCATGCCGACGATCTCGTCCGGTTCATTACCTCGCTCAATCTTGGTCCGGTTCATCTCGTTAGCCGCTCGGCGGGTGGTGCGATCGCGATGGCCGCCGCCTTGAACAACCCGGCATTGATTCGCAGCCTCACGCTGCACGAGCCGGCGCTCATCTCGGTGCTCCCACCTCAGAGCGAGGAGGGAAAGGCTGCACGCGAGGATCGCCAGACCTTTGTCCGCCCGCCCATCGTGGCCGCCGCCAAAGCTGGAGACACAGTCCAGGCAGTCCGTCTCTTCTTCGAGGGAGTGTATCAGCTCGGGCCGGGCGGATTTGACCGCTTGCCACAGGCAACGAAGACCATGATTCTCGACAACGCGCGTACTGCGCCGCTACTGTTCGGATCTCCGCCACCGCTGCCCATCACGTGCGACATGCTGAGGACTTTCAACCGCCCGACACTCGTCACGCATGGCGAGAAGACGCATGTCTACTACAAACTGATCAATGAAGGGGTCATCAAGTGCGTGCCGGGCGCACGGCAAGTGGCTTTTCCCAACCTCGTTCATGACGCACCGAGTCGGGATCCGACGTTATTCACGACCACCCTGTTTGCGTTTCTGTCGAAACTTTGAGAGTCGCATGCTTGACCTAACAGAACTCGGTGAAGCCGTCGCCCTCCTCGATGCGCTGCCGCTCGATGGTCGTATTGAAGTGAAAGCGCAGCTTCTCAGAGACGCAGGACACCGGCATGTTGCTGCATCTGCTGCAGGATATTTGGGAGCAAGTGACAGACTTGAAGCCCCTACGCGTCTAACGGGAGCGGTTAGTACAGCCTGGGAACGAGCTGTTATGTCCGGGCGCAGCAGCCTCTCTACCAAGCGAATGCGCGCCGAGCACCACGCCGAGATCATTAGGCCGAGTGAGAAGTCCCCCAGGGCGTATAGGTCATGCGCCAAGACACGGCACCATGAGGCCAATCGCAGGTGGGGACTTTGCCGCAACATTGGAATGATCAACGACGAGACAAGCGATGCCGTCCATTAAGTGGTACCGCGACAGCGTTGCACGTCGACGCACCGTCATCAGGTGCTCCGAAACTCCTTAGCCCGTGCGGGGAGCTTCCAGTCCGGGCGGATGAAGTGACAGGTGTAGCCAGCGGGGTAGCGCTCCAAATAATCTTGGTGCTCGGGTTCGGCTTCCCAGAAATCGCCAGCGGGCGCGATCTCGGTTACGACCTTTCCAGGCCAAAGACCGGAGGCATCGACGTCCGCGATCGTATCCTCAGCGACGCACTTCTGTTCCTGGCTCGTGTAGAAGATCGCCGAGCGATAGCTTGTCCCGATGTCGTTGCCCTGGCGGTTTCTCGTGGTTGGATCGTGAATTTGGAAAAAGATTTCCAGTAGCCTGCGGTAGCTTATCTTCCCGGGGTCGAAGACGATTTCGATCGCTTCGGCATGTGTGCCGTGGTTGCGATACGTCGCGTTCGGCACGTCGCCGCCGGTGTAGCCAACTCGTGTCGCAATCACACCTTCGTGGCGGCGAATGAGGTCCTGCATTCCCCAAAAGCAGCCGCCGGCGAACACTGCTCGTTCCTGTGTCATCCCCTATCCTCCACCTGATCGAGATAAGCCCCGTAGCCCTCCGCTTCCATGTCGTCGCGATGAATGAAGCGTAGCGAGGCGGAGTTGATGCAGTAACGCAAGCCGCCACGATCCTTGGGGCCATCGGGGAAGACATGGCCGAGGTGGCTGTCGCCATGGGTCGAGCGGACCTCCGTGCGCATCATGCCGAGCGAGGTGTCGCGCAGTTCCTTGACGTTGGCCGGCTCGATTGGCTTCGTGAAGCTCGGCCAGCCGCACCCTGATTCATATTTCTCGGACGAAGCAAACAGGGGCTCGCCCGAGACGATATCGACGTAGATGCCGGGCTCCTGGTTGTCGAGATATTCACCGGTGCCTGGGCGCTCGGTGCCGCTTTGCTGGGTTACGCGATACTGCTCCGGCGTCAGTTTCGCGATGGCGCCGGCATTCTTGCTGTAGCTGCTCATTTGTCCTTCTCTCCTTTGCGACGGTCGCCTTCATTGCAGCGGCACGAGGTCGCCCATCATGGTCGGAAGGAATTCCGACACGGTGGGATGGATGTGCATCGCGCGTTGCAGGACCGTGCAGGGTGCCTTCGCATACATGAGATCGAGGATGCAGTGGACGACTTCGTCACCCGCTAGCCCCAGGAATGAGGCGCCGAGGATCTGCTTGCTATCCTGATCCACCAGGATTTTCATGAAGCCCTTGGTCTCGCCCTTTTCATACGCGCGACTGACGTCTTCCATGGCCTTCGTGGAGATCAGCGCGGGCCTGCCGGTGTGGGTGAACGCGCCCCGGCCATTGCAATCTCCCATCGCCCAGATCCCAGGGACGTTGGTGCGCAGCTGATCGTCGACCTGGATATAACCGCGCCCATCGCTAGCG
>Ga0209382_10013071_pt1 | contig 10211 bp, 11 predicted proteins | sample SoiMetdeltSBSDD5_FD_187599 | JGI IMG/M metagenome (GOLD analysis project Ga0209382, IMG submission 187599) | Bulk soil microbial communities from a Populus tree surrounding site in Tennessee, USA - Soil MetaG P. deltoides SBSDD5 (SPAdes) (version 2) | ecosystem: Environmental > Terrestrial >...
AGTCGCCACCGCCCCCACGACCGTCGAGGCCCCGCGCCAGCCGGTAGCCGCCGCCCCGACGACCGTCGAGGCCCCGCGTCAGCCGGTAGCCACCGCCCCGACGACCGCCGCCGCCCCGGCCCCGGCTGCAGCCGCGCCCGCCCCGGCCGCCGAGCCCGCCCCGGCCGCCGCGTCGACCTCCTACACCGTGGTTGCGGGCGACACGCCCGAGACGGTCGCCAGGAAGCATGGCGTGACGATCGAGGAGCTGCTGGCCGCCAATGGCTGGAGCCAGAAGGACCGCGTCCTCTACGAGGGAGACAAGATCCAGGTCCCGTCGAAGAGCTCCGCCGCCTGACGTCAGCGCCTCATACGGACGAAAACGGAGCCCCTGGGAGCACGACCAGGGGCTTTTCCGTGCGCACGTTCCGCTGGATAGGGGTAGGGAGGCCGGATGGCCCCCTCCCTCCGAACCGTGCCGGCGGGTCTCCCGCGCACGGCTCGCCGGGCGGTGGTTCGCCGCGGCGGGATCGGGCCGCCGGGGCACGGGCCGCGGGCCGGCGGGCGGTCTGCCTGGTGCCCCGCCCGTGCCTGACCACGTCGGCATCGGGCCAGCGCTGATGGTCGGCGCCACGCCCCCGTCCCTGGCCCTCGCGCCGCCAGCGCAGGCTGCGCCGGAGGCGCATCCTGATCCAGCGGTCCGGGGTCGGGAAGGCAGACGTGCGACTCCTCGAAATCGGCATCAAGAACTTCAAGTCACTCCGGGACGTCACCTTCAGGCCGGGCGCCCTGTCCGTGTTGATCGGGCCAAACGGCGCCGGCAAGTCCAACCTGTGCGAAGCGCTGAACTTCATCGGCGAAATGTACCGGTCAGGTCTGGATGCGGCGATGGTCGCGCATGGCGGCTACGGCAACGTTGCCCTTCGAGCGGTTGAAGACGCCGACACTCCCGCTTCCTTCACCGTCACGGCATCCCTCTCAAAGCACGATCTCCGCCCGGGCACGAACGGCCGTGTGCGCGACGGCGTCGCCCGCGAGATAGTGATCAGGCATCGTGTCGTTCTCAGCACATGCCCATCGAGCGCCGACGACCCGTATCACATCGCCGAGGAGTCTGTCCGCGTCGATGGCAAGCTGAAGCACAAGCGCTCGCCGGAGCGCCTGCTCCAGATCGACAGGAACGCCGCCGGCCTGCAACTACAGGTCTCGCCGGCGGTTCGGGAGCAATCGCTACCTGGCGACGATCTCGCCGATGGGGCCATGCGACGAATCGCGAGCACCGCGCTCCGCGCCCGACCATTGGACTTGATGCCGTCACTGATCGAGTCGCTGCTGTGGCCGCCCCTTCCCGCCAGCTCGGCACTGGGGGCGATCGCGCTGTATCGGCTGGAGACGTCTGCGCTACGTCAGCCCGGCGTCCCGTCACCCGAACCCAGGCTCGGCCGTGACGGTGGCAACCACCCTGCCGTCCTTCGGTGGCTTGAGAGCCACGACTGTTCGGTGTTTCAGACGATCGTGGGCAGCACGTGTACGGTCGATCGAAGCGATGATGGCCTCGACGTCGTCGAGACCGCGCGGAAGACCCTCGAGCTGCGATTCCAGGAGGCCAGACCCCGACGGCAATGGTCTGCCGGGGAGGCCTCAGACGGGACACTCCGCGCCCTCAGTCTGTTCACCGCGCTGCTCGATCCACGCACCGACGTGGTCGTCTTCGAGAAGCCCGAGAACAGCCTGTACCCGTGGGAGATTCAGAGCTTTATCGACGCCTGCCGCGAGCTGGCCGAGAAGCAGAAGCAGATCATCGTGACCACGCATTCACCGATCGTCGTCGATCGAGTCCGGCCCGACGACGTCAGGATCGTGTCGAAGCCTGAAATCGAGACGCACGTGGATCGACTCGCCGACCTTGACCCAGATGCGAAGCCCGCCTGGGAGCAAGGGGAGATCGACCTCGCATACTATCTGCGCAGCGGCATCGTTCCAGAGGCCACCCCAGCCATGCCACTGTCCGTCCTCGCTGACCCCCTGTGAGGATCGGCTTCATCGTCGATGGCGATGGCGAGCTGAAGTCCTTGCCTCGGCTGCTCCTTCGAATCGATTCGCCCCACGAGCTGCTCCCTACGCCGGTGAAGGGAGACATCCAGCCGAAGGCTGAGCCAACGCGCATTGCCAGAGCCGCTTCAAGAGCCAGTGAGTCCCTGGCACAGCGCCGCGTGGAGCTCGCGGTTCTCCTCCTCGACCTCGAAGACCGTGCCGAATGCCCGGGACGCCTGCAATTGAGCTGCGTCGGCTCATTACCCAACGCCTGTCCCATCGCGGCATCTCCATGGACATGCAAGTCGTCTTCAAGGTTCGAGCCTTCGAAAACTGGCTCATCGCCGACCTCCAGTCCCTCCGAGCGACGCCAAGACTGTTTCCTGAATCGCGCCGCGGCAGACGCCGGGTCCCGACGGGCAACGCCGACGACGCGGACGCTCTCAGAATTCTTGATGCGGCCTCCGGCCCGCACCAGTCGTATCGAAAGGTCCATGGAGCGGCAGCGATCTGCACGCACCTGGACCCCTGCAGGGCAGCGCTCAACTCGCGGTCGTTCAGGCGGTTCCTACGCGTCCTCGGCGACAGCCGCTACGCGAATCAGAGCCGCCTGCCCAACCCCGACGCCTGAGAACCCCGGTCAGGGCACCCGGACGAAGATCATCGCGTTTACCATCACGATCGGGTCCGAGTCGGCCGTCGCCACCAGCCCGCCCGGCTTCACCGTCACGTTGACCGTGCCGTACGGGAAATACGCCTTGACCTGCTGCTCGTCCACCGGATTCGCCTCGGACGGCACCCCGAGCACCACCTCGACCACCATCTCCTTCATGTCGGTCACGCCGGCCACCTGCCGAATGCCCGGCAGCGAGACGTGCTGGAACGCGTTGCGCACCGCCCGGAGCGCCGCCTTCGTCCCGTCCTTGCCGTGAAGATCCACGCCGGTCCCCATCTCCGTCACGAAGTGCCGCATCACACCCTCCCAGGCCACTATGTCTGAAACGTCACAGTGTAGGTCGCTCGACGCCGGACTGCACATTGTCGCGCGCGGCGAGCGACCCGTATACTTCGAGTGGCGGCGGCGTGCAGCCGCCCCTTTTTGTGCTCGTGAGCGAGCACGACCGCTTGCACTCCCTGCTCTTGAACAATGACGAGGTGGCGTGATGATCGGGGTGAACGTCGCTCAATTGCTGCACGCTCCCGTCGGCACGACCCGCTCGTACCCGCTCGACGAGCACGAGCCCGACCTCGCAGAGGAGCTTGGCCTCCAGACGCCGATCGTCGGGACGCTCAAGCTCACGCGGACCAGCCACGGCATCCTCGCCGGCGTCAGCTACACCGTCGACGTCGAGCAGGAGTGCGGGCGCTGCCTCGATCCGGCGCGCTCCAGCATCAAGAGCGAGGTCAGCGAGGAGTTCCTACCGAGCGTCAACATCGCGACCGGGATGCCGGAGAACGTCGAGACCGATCTGGAGGCGCCGCGCGTCAACGCTAACCACGAGCTTGACGTCACCGACATCATCCGCCAGGATATCGTCGTCCAGCAGCCGCTGCAGCCGCTCTGCCGCCCGGACTGCCCGGGCCTTTGCCCGAATTGCGGCATTGAGCTTCAGGCCGGCGCCTGTAGCTGCGCCTCGGATGCCGAGCCCGCCGACGACAACCAGCTTGGCCGCCTGGGCGAGCTGCTCAAGGCCAGACTGGCTTCGGATTCCTGACCCAATCGGGCACCGGCGAGCGCCGGTGCCCATCAACGCACCAGCCACCAGCGCGAAGGAGCAACGCACATGGGAGCCCTGCCCAAGAAGAAGGTCAGCCGCATGCATCGCGGCCACCGCCGCCAGCACCTGGCCCTGAAGCTGCCGCAGTTGATGGACTGCCCTCAGTGCGGCCAGAAGAAGATGACCCACTACGTCTGCCCGAGCTGCGGCACCTACAACGGCCACCAGATCCTGACCATCAGGGAGAAGCGGGCGCAGGCCGAGTAGGCCGTCCCGCCGTCATGGCCCGGAGCGGCGAGGCCCGGACGGGCCGGGAGGACGCGTCATGACCACCGGCGGCGATTCGTTCCTGGAGTCGATCGTCCCGAAGCCGGCGGCGGCGCCACGGTTCCTGACCGACCTCAGCGGGAAGGTCGCGCTGGTCACCGGCGGCTCGCGGGGCATCGGCCGGGCGTGCGCGATTCGGCTGGCGCAGGCCGGCGCCAAGGTTGCCTTCAACTATCGCGGGAACCACGATGCCGCCCAGGAAGTCCTCGGCGAGCTGAAGGGCGGCGGCGCCCATGCGATGGCCGTCGCCGGCGACGTCAGCGCCAGCGCCGACGTCGACCGGCTCGTGACGGCGGCCCTGGAGGCGTTCGGCCGGATCGACATCCTGGTCAACAACGCCGGCATCACCCGGGACACGCTCCTGATGCGGATGTCCGAGGAGGACTGGGACGCCGTCCTCGATATCAACCTCAAGGGCACGTTCCTGGTCACCAAGGCCGTCATGCGCGGGATGATCCGCCAGCGCTCGGGGCGGATCGTGAACATCACCTCGGTCTCCGGGCAGCTGGGGAACGCCGGCCAGGCGAACTACGCCGCCTCGAAGGCCGGCATCATCGGGTTCACCCGCGCCACCGCCCGCGAGGTCGCCTCGCGCGGCATCACCGTCAACGCCGTGGCGCCAGGATTTATCGAGACCGACATCTGGGCCAACGTCAGCGAGGAGGCCCGCAAGTCGATCCTGAACATGGCGCCGCTCGGCACGATCGGCAAGCCCGAAGACGTCGCCGAGGCGGTCGCCTTTCTCGCCTCGGACGCCGCGCGCTACATCACCGGCCAGACGTTGAACGTCGACGGCGGCCTGGTGATGACCTGAGCCGTGCGCGGCGCGACGCCGACGAGCCCCCGCCCCCCGGCCCCCTCCCTCTTGCAAGGGAGAGGGGGAGACGAGGTGCTGCTCGATGCTGAGTAAGGTCCTCGTCGCCAATCGTGGCGAGATCGCCGTCAGGATCATTCGCGCCTGCCGCGAGCTGGGCGTCCAGGTCGTCGTCGCCCACTCCGAGGCCGACCGCGAGTCGCTGGCCGTCAGATTGGCCGACGAGGCCGTCTGCGTCGGGCCGGCCGCCAGCGACCGCAGCTACCTGAACATCCCGAACATCGCCTCGGCCGCCCTGGTGACCGGCTGCGATGCCGTCCACCCCGGCTACGGCTTCCTCTCCGAGAACGCCTACCTCGCCGAGGTCGTGGAGCAGTGCGGCCTGACGTTCATCGGGCCGCCGCCCCAGGTGATCGAGCTGCTCGGCGACAAGATCGCCGCCCGCCGGATGATGCAGCAGGCCGGCGTTCCGGTCGTGCCGGGCTCGGACGAGCCGATGTATCGCGTGGACGACGCCGTCGAGGTTGCCCGCCAGATCGGCTTCCCGCTGATGATCAAGGCGGTCGCCGGCGGCGGCGGTAGAGGCATCCGCGCCGTCGTCGACGAGCACGACCTGCTGCGCCAGTTCCCGCTCGCCCAGATGGAGGCCCAGAGCTTCTTCGGGAACGGCGCACTTTACCTGGAGAAGCGGGTCGAGCGCGCTCACCACGTCGAGGTCCAGCTGCTGGCGGACGGCCACGGCACCACCCTCGCCCTGGGCGAGCGCGACTGCACGCTCCAGCGCCGCCGCCAGAAGATCCTCGAAGAGGCGCCCTCCCCCAGCCTGGACTCCGGGCAGCGCAAGCGCATCCTCGAGCTCGCCGCGAAGGGCGCCGCCCACGTCGGCTACAAGAACGCCGGCACGATGGAGTTCCTGCTGGACGACCAGGGCCGGTTCTACTTCATGGAGGTCAACTGCCGGATCCAGGTCGAGCACGGCATCACCGAGCTGGTCACCGGCGTGGACCTCGTCAGAGAGCAGCTCCGGATCGCCGCCGGCGAGGCCCTGACCTTCACCCAGGAGGACGTCCAGATTCGGGGCCACGCGGTCGAGTGCCGGGTGACCTCGGAAGATCCGATGCGGGGATTTGCCCCCGAGTCCGGCATCATCACGTCGTTCCTGCCGCCCGGCGGGCCCGGCGTCCGCGTCGATTCGCACTGCTACACCGGCTACTTCACGCCGCCCTACTACGATTCGCTGCTGGCGAAGGTGATGGCCTGGGCGCCGACCCGCGACGAGGCGTTCGATCGCATGGCACGGGCGTTGCGCGAGATGCGGGTGGACGGCATCCACACCTCGATCCCGTACCACCTGAGCCTCTTGGCGGATCGCGCCGTCCGATCCAACGACGTGACCATCGACTATGTCGGCACGCACCTCGAATCGTGGGCCACGCGCCAGCACGACCGCCCCGTCGAGCGGCCGATCGCGTGAGGCACTCCGCATGACCGACCAACCCCGCGACCCCGCGACCGCCGAGCCGATCGACCCGGACGGACGCATCGTCGAGGTGCCCGGCAAGGGCGCCGTCAACCTCCGCGAAGGCGTCCCGGCCGACGCTGCCGCCGCCGCGCGCCCGGCCCGCAACTGGAACAACCGCCGGCTCGCCCGGATCCTGGCGTTCCAGGTGCTGTACGAGGTCGACCAGGCGCACCACCAGCCCGGGAGCGTCATGGGCCGCTTCGCCGGCATGGACCTCGGCCTCACCGGCGACGTCGAGGACCTGGAGTACGTCCACGGGCCGTTCGAGCCCGAGGTCGAGGCGTACGCCCGCGAGCTGATCGGCGGCATCCTGCGCCACCGTGAGGAGATCGACAAAGAGATCCAGCAGCGGGCGCCGGCTTGGCCCTTGCGGCAGATGTCGGCAGTCGATCGGACGATCCTGCGGCTGGGATTGTACGAGTGTCGGTTCCAGCATGGTATCGTTCCTGTCAAAGTGGCCATCAACGAGGCAATCGAGCTTGCGAAGCTGTTCGGCAGTGAGAGCCTGCCGCGATTCGTCAACGGCGTGCTGGGCAGCGCCATCGCCTCGGAGAGCAAGCCGACCCCCTGATCGCGTACACTCCCGCCGCCCGATGGCATCATTCCCAGACGTCACCCGGTAGAGGAGGGGCTAAAAGCATGGCTCAGAGCTCTGAGGATCGGCTGAAGAAGATCATCGCCGACCAGCTCAGCGTGAACGAAGACGACGTCGTGCCCGAGGCGTCGTTCATCGACGACCTCAACGCCGACTCGCTGGACCTGGTCGAGCTGATCATGTCCCTCGAAGAGGAGTTCGGGGTCAAGATCTCGGACGAGGACGCCGCCAAGATCCAGACCGTGCAGGACGCGATGGACTACCTGCACGAGCACGCCAACTGAGGCGTGCTCCCGGTCTACTCGGTGCGGCCGGCCTCGGCCGACCGACCGGCCTCCTGACCCGGACCAGGCACCTGGACTGACTGTGACCATCCCCACGAATGACCCCCAGGCCACGCACACGACGACGACGCCGGGCACCAACGGTGCCCTGACGGCGGGCACGGACGGCGCGGCCCTCGTCGACTCCAGCACGGTCCAGGCAGGCTCCTCGACCACGGACGCCAGCGGCGCGCCGGTTCCGTACGAGCCGTCGCAGCCGCCGGCCCCGCCACCGCCGCCGGACGACGCCAACGCCCTCGACTCCTCCGGGGACGCCCCCGAGGAAGAGGAAGAGGGCATGACGATGCTGGAGCACCTCGAGGAGCTCCGCAATCGCATCGTCGTCTGCTCCGTTGCGCTGATGGTGGGCCTCCTGGTCTCGGCGATCCCGATCCCGTATATCACCGTGGATCCGGACACGGGGAACGCCGTGTCCGTGACCCAGGCGGTCATGAACCTGGTCGCCGCTCCGGCAAAGAACAACCTCCAGTACCTGAAGCCGGGCGAGGGGTTCGTCACCTACTTCCAGGTCGCGCTGATGATGGGCTTCGTGCTCGCACTGCCCGTCATCACCTACCAGTGCATCGCGTTTGTCCTCCCGGCGCTGCTCCCGCACGAGAAGAAGTACCTGTACATGGCGCTGCCCGGCGCGATGATCTCGTTCACGATCGGCATCTTCTTCGGCTACGTCCTGGTGATTCCAGTCGCGATCGACTTCCTCCTGAAATGGAACCCGATCGAGATCCAGGTCATGTGGCAGTTCAGCGAGTACATCAGCACGGTGACGACGCTGCTGCTGTACATGGGGCTCGCCTTCGAGACGCCGCTGCTGATGTTCTTCCTGACCAAGCTGCGCGTGATCGATCCGGTCCGTATGGCGCGCTACCGCAAGTACGTCCTGATCCTGTCGTTCATCATCGGCGCGATCATCACGCCGACGCCGGACCCGATGAACCAGACGCTGGTCAGCCTGCCGATCTACCTGCTGTTCGAGCTGGGGCTGCTGCTCTCGCGCCTCGCCTGACCCTTCACCGCCACGAACACCTCGACGTCGCCCGTCTCGACTTCGCTGTGGATCAGCGGGCGCACCGTCACCGGCTGGAACCCGACCTCGCGGAGTAGCCGCAGCCAGACCTCGCGACTGAACAGCCCGACGACGTGGCGATCCAGCTCGCACCAGGTCGTGCCGTCGCCCTCGCGGAAGACGTAGGTGAAGTCCGTCACGCAGGTCGTGTCGTCAGGGTCGGGGTCGAAGCTCCACTCCAGGTAGCGCAGCCCCCTACCGTCGCCGTCGTGGCCGCCGTGGTCCGTGCTCGGCCTGAACGTCTCCTTGACGAAGTCCGGCGCAAACACCGCCACGCCCCCGGGCCGCAGGTGGACGTACGCCGTCTCGATCGCCTGTCGAAGGTCGGCCTCGGTCGTCATGTACATCACGGCGTCGTGGACCAGCACCGAATCGTACGTCCGCCCGAGGCGTAGCGTCCGCATGTCGCCCTGGACGTGCTCCAAGTCCGGGTTGATCGTCCGGCTGAGCGCGAGCATCCGCTCCGACAGGTCCGTCAGCGTCACGCTCGCGAGCCGTCGCTTGTAGTGCGAGACCATGTTGCCGCCGCCGGAACCCAGCTCCAGGAGCGTCCGAGGCTCCGTCTCTCCTGCCGCGTCCACCAGGCAGCCCCAGTAGAAGTCGGCCTCTTCGGCGTACTCCGCAGGCGCTGTCAAAAGGTGGAACCAGCCGGCAAGCTCGGTGTACAGTCGCGGCAACGACTCGCTCACGTTCCCCTCCGGATCCCACGCCGCACGACGTGCGGTCCGGTCAGGATACCAGGGGTCGCGCCATGCTCCGAGATGCAGCCCTCTCCGACGAAGCGTCGGATACGGAAGATGTCCCACCGTGGCGTGAGCTTGTGGACGAGTTGTGCGGCCGGCTCGCCGTTTGCGCCACCGCGCTGGTCAACGACGCCAGCCCCCAGTCGTGCCGCACCTGGATGCCGAGGCGGGCGGGTTAGGATGGGAGGTTGCGCAGATAGTCGCCAGGAAACCCGCCCCTACAATGACCTGGCGCCGACCATCGTGAACAGAGAGAGGGCCGGGCGCGTCTTCCGACGCGCCCGGCCCCTCCTGATCTACTGACTCCTGACTACTCGCCTACGCCGACTGGTCCTCCCGCAGCTCCGTCAGGTCGATCGGCCGCTCGGACCGCGCCAGCAGCTGCGGCGCCTTGCCGTTCTTGATCGTGTCGCCCGTGATGACGCACTTGCGGATGTCGTTCCGTGAGGGGATCTCGTACATCACGTCGAGCAGCACTTCCTCGATGATCGTCCGCAGGCCGCGAGCGCCGGTCTTCAGCTCCAGCGCCTTCTCGGCGGCCGCCTCCAGCGCGTCGTCCTGGAAGACCAGCTCGACCTTGTCCAGCGAGAGGAACTTCGAGTACTGCTTCGTGATCGCGTTCCTCGGCTCGGTCAGGATGCGCATCAGATCCTCCTTCAACAGCGGATCGATGCTCACCGTGACGGGCAGGCGCCCCACGAACTCCGGGATCAGGCCGTACTTCAGCAGGTCGTCGGCGGTCAAGGCGCGGTAGATCTCGGCCAGGTCGGCGTCCGTTTTGCGCTCGTTCTTGAAGCCCATCACCCGCTTCGACCCGATGCGCGAGCCGACGATCTGCTCCAGCCCCTCGAAGGCGCCGCCGCAGATGAACAGGATGTTCTGAGTGTTGATCTGGATGAAGTCCTGGTGGGGATGCTTGCGACCACCCTGCGGCGGCACGTTCGCGACCGTGCCCTCGATGATCTTCAAGAGGGCCTGCTGGACACCCTCGCCCGAGACGTCGCGCGTGATCGACGGGTTGTCACCCTTGCGGGCGATCTTGTCGATCTCGTCGATGTAGACGATCCCGCGC
>Ga0209382_10013076_pt1 | contig 10210 bp, 8 predicted proteins | sample SoiMetdeltSBSDD5_FD_187599 | JGI IMG/M metagenome (GOLD analysis project Ga0209382, IMG submission 187599) | Bulk soil microbial communities from a Populus tree surrounding site in Tennessee, USA - Soil MetaG P. deltoides SBSDD5 (SPAdes) (version 2) | ecosystem: Environmental > Terrestrial >...
ACCGTACTCTCGGGAACCGGCGGCGTGTGGCGCGTGCTCGCCGAGGATGGCACGACGTACGAGTCTTCACTTCGTGGGCGTGTCAAACAGGGCGGGGTGAAGCTCGCCGTCGGTGATGCGGTCGAGTTGGAGCGCGGGGATCGGGGAGAAGGCCTCGCGATTGCCGGGATCCTCCCGCGGCGATCGCGACTGGCGCGGCGCGCTCCCGGGGGCGGGCACGGCGAACGCATCGTCGTGGCGAACGTCGATCAGGTTGTCGTCGTGTTCGCGCTCGTGAAACCGGCACCACATCCGCGCATGCTCGACCGGTTCCTCGTGATCGCCGAAGCGAACGAGCTGGCGGCGCGGGTTGTCGTGAACAAGGTCGATCTCGCGAGCGAGGCGGAGGCGACCGCCATCTTCGCTGACTATCCCGCGGCGGGATACCCGATTCACTTCACGAGCACGAAGGAAGGCGGGCGCGGACTCGATGCGCTGCACACCGCACTTCATGGGCGCACGTCGGTCCTGACCGGACCGTCCGGTGTTGGCAAGTCGTCGCTTCTGAACGCCCTCTACCCGGGGCTTCGCCTCCGGGTCGGCGAGATCAGCGAGTCCGTCAACAAGGGACGACATACGACCGTCGGCGCGTTACTGCACCCGCTGCCCGACGGGGGGTTTGTGGCCGACACACCAGGGCTCCGCGAGATCGGCATGTGGGGGCTCGACCCGTCAGCGCTCGATGAGTGTTTCCCCGAGTTCCGTCCATTGACGCCGCTCTGCCGGTTCGGCGACTGCACGCACCTGGTGGAGCCCGGTTGCGCGGTGCTGGAAGCGCTCGCGCGGCGCGAGTTGAGCGCGGCACGCCACGAGAGCTACGCGAAGCTCCGCGAGGACCTCGCGGAGGCGGCGAATCTCTGGTAGCCGTGGGTCGTTAGGCAATAGTCGTTAGCCACCGACAGCTAAGTGCGTTCAGCTCCCGATGCCCGATTCCCGATTCCCGATTCCCGACTTACGGCGACAGCCGTGAGACGCTCCACCCCTCCGGCGTGCGCTCGTACCGGAGTCGGTCATGGAGGCGATCGGGACGCCCTTGCCAGAACTCGAACTCGTCAGGCACGACACGGAAACCGCCCCAGTACGGAGGCAGCGGAACCTCGCCCTCCCCGAAGCGCTCGCGCACGGTGCGCAGTCGCTCTTCGAGCTCGTCGCGGCTGGCGATGACGGAGCTCTGATGCGATGCCCAGGCGCCGAGCCGGCTCCCCAGCGGGCGCGAGCGGTAATAGGCCTCCGATTCGGCGGCGGTTACCCGCGACACCGCACCGCTTACCCGCACCTGCCGCTCGATCTCCTTCCAGAGGAACACGAGCGCGGCCAGCGGGTTCTCCGTGAGCTCCGCGGCCTTGCGGCTCCGGTAGTCGGTGTAGAACACGAAGCCGCCGGCGTCAATGCCTTTCAGAAGTACGACGCGGCCCGACGGCACACCGTCACGCGACGCCGTGGCGAGCGTCATCGCGTTAGGCTCCGGCACCTGCGCCGCCACGGCGTCGGCGAACCACGCCTCGAACTGGCGAATCGGATCGGCGTGGATCGCGCGTTCGTGAAGTGCCGCGAGCGCGTATTCGCGCCGGAGCTCGGCAAGGTTCAGCCCCGTCATCCGTAGACCTTGGGCGTGGTTTCGGTAGCGACCGGCAGGAGCGCCGGGATGATGCCCACTGCCGTGCCACGGATCGCGATCGTCGCCGCGCCCGTCAGGGGAGTCTCGGCGATGTTCACCTCGATCACGCGACCGCCGGCGCGCCTCGTCATGTCGGCCAACCCGGCGGCCGGGTAGACGACAGCGCTCGTTCCGACGACGAGACACACGTCGGCTGCCGACGCGAGCTGCACTGCTTCGGCGAACACCGCTGAGTCGAGTGCCTCGCCGAACCATACGACGTCCGGCCGGGCGAGGCTGCCGCACTCGGCGCAGTGAGGGAGCGTCGCCGTCGAGGTCGCGTCAACGGATTGCCGGTCGTCCCGCCGTGCGCCGCATCGCGTGCATCGCGTGCGGAAGAGCGACCCGTGTAACTCGAGCGGACGCGGACCGCCCGGCGCTGATGCCGCTGCGTGGAGCCCGTCCACGTTCTGCGTCACGACGCGGAAAGCTGGCCGCTCCTGCGCGGCGCGGGCAATCGCGTGATGAGCGGCGTTAGGTTCGCAGGCGGCGACGAGCTCGCGCCGCCAGCCGTACCATTCCCACACCAGGCGTGCGTCGCGCGCGAATGCTTCCGGTGTGGCGAGGTCCTCTGCACGATAGCTCTTCCAGAGGCCGCCCGCGCCCCGAAAGGTAGGAACGCCCGACTCCGCGCTGATGCCGGCGCCCGTCAGCACCACCACCCGCTCGGCATCACGTAGGAAGACTCCGGCGGCCGTGATGTGATCGTCCATCGCGCGCGGACGTTGTTCCACGCTACGCGTCCTCGACGATGCGTCGCAGCGTCTCGACCTCGTACGGCTTGTCAACGACCGCGTTGAGGGCGAGTCCCTCAATGCGTTGCCGGACGGCCGCCGTCGCGGTATCGCCGGTCGAGAGGATGAAGCGTGCCGATGCGCAAGTCGGGAGTAACTTGAGCCGGCGGATCACCTCCGCGCCGTCCATGCCCGGCATCCGGAGGTCGCAGATCACGACGTCGAAGCTCGACCGTTGTGCCACACGCAACGCCTGCACGCCTTCGTGCGCCGGCACCACGGCGTGCCCGCGGGACGAGAAGTAGCGAACGAGCAACCCGACGATGACTTCCTCATCGTCGATGACGAGAATGTCGAGCGGGCGATCCGCCTGGTGAGTCGCCGGGCCCGTCGGAACGGACTCGATGGCGGCGTGTCCGTCGGACCCGTCCCGCCCGAACGCCGGGAGTGAAATCGCGAACGTCGTCCCTGCGCCGACTCGCGTGTCCACGTCGATGGTCCCGCCGTGACTGGTCACGATGCCGTGTACGACCGAAAGACCGAGCCCCGTTCCTTCTCCTTCTTCCTTCGTCGTCCAGAACGGGTCCCAGATGCGCGGCAGTGCCGATGCGGAGATGCCGGGCCCGTTGTCCGTGATCTCCAGCCCGACGTTCTCGCCACGGACGGACGTCCGAATGATGATCATCGGTCGGCGCCAACTGCCGCCTCCACCGCGGCCCGCGCCGACCGTCGACGTCATCGCTTCCAGCGCCTGACGCGCGTTCACGAGGAGGTTGAGCACGACCTGCTCGAGTTGCGCGGGGTCGGCGGCAACGTACGCCGGCTGGTGGCTCAACACGAGCTCACACAGCACGCCACGCGTCTCCATCGCGTAGCGCTGCGTGTCCGCGATGTAGTGCACGATGTCGTTCAAGTCCACGCGATGCCGGTCCGTCGACTCCGGACGGCGCGCGAACGTGAGGAGGTCCTTCACGATCTTGGCGGCGCGTTTCGCCTCACGATGGATCGTCTCGATCGCGTTGCGGTCATCCTTCGGCAGGCTGGTCTTGAGCAGGATCTGCGCGAACCCGGAGATCGCGGCGAGCGGGTTGTTCAGCTCGTGCGCCACGCCAGCCAGCGTGTGCCCGAGGCTCGCCATCCGCTCGGCACGCCTAACGACGGCTTCGCGGCGAAGTCGCTCCGTGACGTTCTCGGCAATGCCCTCGTACCACATGACTTCGCCGCCAGCGTCCCGCGCCGCTCGCGTCGAGAGTCGCACCGCGATGGGGACGCCATCTTTCCGTCGCCACGTGATGTCGAACCATTCCGGCTGCGTACCGCTGTCGATGGCGGCGAGGATGCGCTCGCGCTCGTCTGGGTCGAAGTAGAGGTCCCGCGGAATGTTCACCGCCAATAAATGGTCCGCGGAGTCGTATCCCAGCATCGACACCAACGCGGGGTTCACATCGAGAAACCGGCCATCAGCGGTCGAGCGGTAAATCCCGTACGCGGCGCGCGTGATGAGGGCGCCCATGCGCTCCTCCGAGTGCCGCAGCTTTTCCTGCGTCTGCTTTCGTGCTTCGATATCGCGCGTGACGCTCAGCAACCGGTCGGGCACGCCCGCCTCGTTGCGCAGAAGCGTCGTGTGGGTTTCGACCCAGATGTAGCTGCCGTCCTTGCGCAGACAGCGCCACTCGACGAGCGGCGTCTCGCCCCGAAGCACTGCGAGGTACGCATCGCCTGCGAGCCTGGAGAGATCATCCGGATGCGTCAGGGCGAAGACGTCCTTCCCCACGAGCTCGAACGGCGTGAACCCGAGCGCCTTTTCTGTAGAAGCTGAGTAGTACAGTGCAGTGCCATCGAGATCCTGGAGACACACAATGTCGTCGATGGATTCGGCCAGCAGACGATACTTCGCCTCGCTCTCCGTCAACGCGAGACTCGCGGCGCGATGCTCGGTCGCGTCGCGCGCCGTGATGCGATAGCCGACGACGGTACCGTCGTCCTCCAGCACCGCGTCGGCTCGTGCCTCGAGCCAGATCCACGTGCCGTCCTTCTTCCGCACGCGCGCTGTCTCGGTGATCGGTTGCCGCTCGCGCACGGTCTGCACCGATTGGGAGACGCGGTCGCTATCCTGGTCGTGAATCAGCGTCCACCACTCGCGCCCCACGATCTCCTCCGGGGCGTAGCCGAGTACGTGCTCGCAGGACGGGCTGACGTACGTGAGGCGACCCCCGTGGAGCGCAACGAGCGCGATGATGTCGCTCGAGTTCTCCGCGATGAGCCGATAGAGCGTCTGCTGACGCCGCAGCTCGGTTTCGACCAGCACGCGCGACGTCACGTCCGCGAGAGTTCCGCTGACACCGACCACCGCCCCGCCGCGGTCTAGCATCGGGATGGCTCGCAGCTCGAGCCAGTGGCAGTTGCCGGCAGTGCAGCGGAACCGAACGAGCTGCTCTCCCACGCTCTGGCTGCCGTTCATCAGCGACTCCAGCATCGCCACGCAGTCGCCGGTATCCTCGCTGACCATCTGCCCGGTCACCGGCTGCCCAATGCTTTCGGCTGGCGATCGCCCGGTCACCGTCTCCCAGGCCGCGTTCAGGAACGTCCATCGAAGATCGCGGTCGACCTGGAAGACGACCGTCGACAGATTGTCTACGAGCACGCGATAGCGTTCTTCACCGCGCCGTAGCACTTCCTCCGCCGCCGCGCGCTGCTGTGTGTAGTCCTGCAGCATGCCGCGAAGGAGGGTGACGTCGTCGGTGAGCCGCCCGGCGGCCTCTGTCCGACGCTGAAGCTCCGCCATTACGTTGCGACGGCGGACGCGCTCCACGAGGGCGAGAATGCCGGCTCCGAGCGCGGCGGCGAAAGCCGCCGCGAGCAGGGCTGACGAGTCGACGCTCAGGCGATTACTCCCACTCCGAAGGTGGACGAACGATGGCTATTGATACGCGGTCGAGCACGCCCGCGGGAGGGGCCGACGGCCAGCGCGGGGAGGACGATGGCGCGGGCCGGGCTCCGCCGGAGCGCGCGCCGCTTACCGACGCGGGAACTGCCGATACGGGGGACCGGTTAATGTCCGGGACGGTCGCCCCGATCGGCAACCCGTCCGAGAACGACCTCCGCTTCGAGGCCGAGGCGCTTCCATGGATTGATGACGTGTACCGGTTCGCGCTCTCACTGACTCGTGACGCGTCCGATGCCGACGATGTCGTCCAGGAAACGTATCTCCGGGCGTACCGCTCGTGGCACACGTTCGAGCCGGGAAGCGATGCGCGACGTTGGTTGTTTACGATCACGCGAAATGTGTTTCTCCGTGCGCGAGAGCGCGAGCGCCGTCTCGTGGACCTCGACGACGGCGACGTCGAGGCGTTGAACACGTTCGCTGCGCACAGCCAGATGGTGCGGGACGGGACGGACCAGATCCTCTCCCGGATCGACCTCGGCCCTGCGTTGCAACGCGCACTCGACGACTTGGACGAGCCGTTCAAGTCGGCGGTTCTCCTCGTCGACCTCGAGGATCAGTCCTACGAGGCGGCGGCAGAGATCCTCGGCGTACCCATCGGTACCGTACGGTCGCGCCTGTTTCGCGGCCGACGAATTCTCCAGGACAAGCTTCTGACCTACGCCCGCGACGCCGGCTTCACGACCGCGCGGCGCGACCAACGCGGAAACACGAATGACTGACTGCCCTCGCGATATCGACTGCCGCACGGCGGTCCAAAAGCTCTGGGATTACCTCGACCAGGAGCTCACCCCGGAGCGTATGGCCGAAGTACAAAGCCACCTCGACCGTTGCGCCGAATGCCTCCCGCACCATGACTATGCGCACACCTTCCTCGCCGCCCTCTCCGAGGCGCGAGAGCGCGATGTCCGGGCGCCGGACCTTCTGCGCCGTCGCGTGATGGAACGCTTGCGGGCCGCCGGGTTCAGCGCCTGACCAACGGCTGACGTGATTACATCACCGGCTTGCCGGTGATGTCGACGATCGTGACCGGACCGACACCCGTCGCCTTGAGTATCGGCTCGATCGACTTCCGGTCGCCGACAATCACGATCGCGAGTCGATCCGTGTCGATGTACTTCCGTGCGACACGCTGCACGTCCGCCTGCGTGACCGCCGCGATGTTCTGCGTGTAGCTGTTGTAGAAGGAGAGCGGAACATCGTACGTGACCAACTGCGACAGCTGTCCCGCGATGCCGCCCGTCGTCTCGAAACGCCCGGGCAACTGCAGCTGGAGATACCGCTTCGCCTTCTCGAGCTCCTCGGCCGGGACCGTGTCGCGAATCGCGCGCAGCTCCTTCATGAATTCGATGAGGGCGGAATCCGTCTTCGCAGCAACCACTTCGGCGCTCGCCGTGAACGGTCCCGGCGCACGTCGCATCGCGAAGCCCGAGCTTGCGCCGTATGTGTAGCCCTTGGTCTCCCGCAGATTGTTGTTCAGGCGACTCGTGAACGACCCGCCGAGCACCGTGTTCATCACCATGAGGGGGAAATAGTCCTCGGTCGACCGCGGGACGCCCACGCCGCCGATGCGGAACGACGACTGGGCCGCACCAGGCTTATCGACGACGAAGATGGTCGTGCCCTTTGCGGCTGCCGGCTGTCCGTAGCTCGTCGTTGGTAACGCGCGACGCTCCCACGATCCGAACAGCGCGCGCACACGCCGCTCGATGTCGTCGGGGCGCACGTCACCCACGACGAGCAGCGTGGCGTTATTCGGTCGGAAGTAGGTGTCGTAGAACCGACGCACGTCCGCCTGCTGGATCGCGTTGGTGCTCGGCTCGTCGCCGGTCAGCGGGCGCCCGTAGGCGGCGGAACCGTAGACGATCGCGGCGTACGCCCGGTTCGCCATCTCCGGCGCCCGGTCCTTGACCTGGAGCAGGCTCGTTAGGCGTGTCTTGCGCAGCCGTTCGAGCTCGGTGGTCGGAAACGCCGGCCGCAGAGCGACGTCGGCGAACAACGCCAGCGCGCTGTCCAGCTGGGACGTCGGCGTGTGCAGCTGCACCGTGGTCGCGTCCCAGCCACTCCCCGCAAACACGCTGACACCGAGGAAGGCTTCCTGATCGGCGATCTGGAGCGAGCTGCGTGTGGTGGTCCCTTCCTTCAGCAACGACGTCGCGAGCGTGGCCGTGCCAAGCTTGCCCAGTTCATCCGTCTCGCCTCCGCTTCGAACGACGAGCGCGAAGTCAGCAAGCGGGAGTTCGTGCTGCTCGACGATCATGAGCGTGAGCCCGTTCGGCAGCTCGCGCGTCACAACGGCGGGCAGAGTGAGACCCTTCGGTGCTCCGAGGGTGGGTGGCTTGGTGAGGTCAACCGCCGACGGGGCCGGAGAAGGAGCGGCGGTCGCGTTCGTTGCTGCGCTCGTGCCTGCCTGCGAGCATGCGCTCACGATCGACAGACCGAGCAGCGGGCCCCACACCCGGAGACGAGTCCCACGCATCATTGGACCACCCCCGTGACCATGAGATCGCGCTTGCCTTCCGGCACGACCGTCAACGTGACGCGAGGCTTCGCGAGGTAGGCCGCCGCCACGCGCTTGAGATCGGCCGCCGTCACCTTGTCATATCGCGCGGCGTCCTGCCGCACGTAGTCGGGTGTCCCCACGAAGTAGTTGTAGAAGTTGAGCTGATCGGCCTTCCCGAGCACGCTCGCGAGCTGGTCGAGAAACTGCGCGCGCGTCGTGTTCTGCGCCCGCGCGAGCTCCCGTTCGGTGACTCCATCGCGAAGCAGCTTGTCGATCTCCTCGTTGACCAGCTTCGCCATCTCCGCCGGCGTGTGTCCCGGCTTCGGCGTCACGGTAATGCGGAAGCTCCCGTCCACGCGCTGGCTGCTCTGGAACGCACTGACATCCTGAGCCACCTGCATGTCGTACACGAGTCGCTTATAGAGCCGAGAGTTCTTGTCCCCCGCGAGAACGTACGCCACCAGATCGAGTGCGGCGTCGTCGTCGTGGAACGCCTTCACGGTTCGCCACGCGTAGTAGAGTCGTGGCAGCTGCACCTTGTCCTCGAGAACGAGGAACGTGTCCCGGGGGACAGCCTGCGACGTGACCGACGGACGCGGCGGCAGCGCCGGGCCGCGTGGGATCCCGCCGAAGTAGAGTTGGACGAGCTTCTTGACTGAATCGCGGTCGAAGTCACCGACGATGGAGAGCGTCGCATTGTTAGGCGCGTAGTACGCCCGGAAGAAGTTCTTCACGTCGTCGAGCGACGCCGCGCTCAGGTCGTCCATGGAGCCGATCGTTGAATGCGCGTACGGGTGTCCGGCAGGGAACAGGACCGCAGTGATCGTCTCACTCGCCCGCCCGTACGGCACGTTGTCGTAGCTTTGCCGGCGCTCGTTCTTCACGACGTCGCGCTGCAGATCCAGCTTCGGCAGATCCATCGTCGGGAGCAGGCGGCCCATACGGTCCGCATCGAGCCAAAGCGCCAGTGGCAGCGCGTTCGACGGCATCCATTCGTAGTAATTCGTCCGGTCGCCGTTCGTGGACCCGTTGTTGTTCGCCCCGGCAGCCTCGAGCCATTGGTCGAACTTGCCGACCGGCACGTTCTCCGACCCCATGAACATGACGTGCTCGAAGAGGTGCGCGAACCCGGTACGCCCGCGCTGCTCGTCTCCCGACCCGACCTTGTACCACGTGTTGACGGCGACGACCGGCACCGAGCGGTCCTCATGCAGGATCACCTCGAGGCCGTTCGGCAGCGTGTATTTCTCGTTGGGAATCGTCGGCACTGCCTGTCCGCCCGCGGTACTGCTCATGAGCAGCGACAGGGTCACGATGGTCGCGAGCAGGCCGACGCGGTCGCCCGATCGCTCGCGAAACGCGGCGCGCGCGCGACGACTCGGCACACGGACTCTACGCGTGCGAGGTGTGGTCACGAGGGGATTCCCGATCTAGTGGGTGGCGATGGGCGGCCCGCCACGCGCTATCGCCGAGCCGGCCGCGCCTCGGAAGCAAGACCGCGTCACAGACTGGCGCAAGTGACGACTTTACATAGGGTCGGGGGGTATTTAGCTTATACCCCTACAGGCTATTGGAGGCAGTGTGAGCAAGCTGGAGCTGGAAATCGACGGAATGTCCTGCGGCCATTGCGTCGCGGCCGTATCCGAGGCCCTGCGCGAGCTTCCGGGCGTCACAGTGGACGCTGTTGGTATCGGGTCAGCCGCGGTCACGTACGAGCCGGAGCGTGTCTCTCTCGATGACATTCTCCTCGCCGTCGAGGACGCCGGGTATTCGGCAGCGCCGAAATGACGACACAGCTAGCGCCTGGCGCCACTCCGCCGGACACCGAGCGAATCGACATCCCCGTTTTGGGGATGACGTGTGCGGCGTGTCAGGCGCGGGTGCAGCGTGTCCTGTCGCGCCAGCCGGGCGTCCGCGACGCGTCGGTCAACCTCATGACCCACACCGCGAGCGTCACGTACGACCCTGCCACCGCATCGCCCGAGGGTCTCGTCGATGTCATCCGGTCGACCGGATATGGAGCGGAGCTCCCAAGTCCGGCCGACACGGTGGTTGCGGCGCAGGAGGCGGAAGATCGCGTCCACGAAGAGGAATTCCGCGGGCTCAGGCGCAAGGCCGTAGTGAGCCTCATCGCCGGTGCGGTTGCCATGGTGCTCTCGATGCCGCTGATGGCGCCGAGCGCCCACACCGCGGCGCACGGTGTAGCAGACCCGTTCATGCGGTGGGTCGCCGACACGCTCACGCCGCCGTTGAAGGCTGCGCTGCCGTGGCTCTACGCGATCGACCCTCGCGTCCTAGCGTTCACGTTGCTCGCGATGACGATCGGTGTGATG
>Ga0209382_10013077_pt1 | contig 10209 bp, 4 predicted proteins | sample SoiMetdeltSBSDD5_FD_187599 | JGI IMG/M metagenome (GOLD analysis project Ga0209382, IMG submission 187599) | Bulk soil microbial communities from a Populus tree surrounding site in Tennessee, USA - Soil MetaG P. deltoides SBSDD5 (SPAdes) (version 2) | ecosystem: Environmental > Terrestrial >...
GTCAGCGTGAACGACAGGACATTGCCAGGGCCGTTCTTCCTGTCGGTCACTGTCAACGGCCAGTTCCACGAAGCCGTGGTCGTGCCGTAGGCGAATTGTTGATCGTCGTAGTTGTGAACCCAGCGACCGCTCAAGCGCGTGGAGGCCGCAATCTGCCAGTCAATGCGAATGATGTTCTCTCGCCGCGGGTAGGAGCTCGGAACCTGCGAAGTGTAGTTGTACGAATTGCCGCCCGCCGTCGTGTTCGATGTGGGAAAGAGCTTGAGTATCGCCACACCTGGACCATAGAGTCGATCGATCGGAATGGTGTTGTTCGGAAAGCAGGCCACCTGGCTGGCGCTGTTACAGGCGCCGCTGAGCTGCGGGTCTTTGACGAAAATCTTGTTTCCGCTCCCGTCCACCGACTGCGAGAAATTTCCGCCGCGCTCGGCGTCGGTGGGGACACGAATGTTCATCGACGAAGCCTGAGGCACGAGCTGGCTGTAATACTCCTGGTTGATGAAGAAGAAGAGCTTTCTTTCGTTCTTCGAGCCGACGAAAGGCACAGGGCCGCCGAAATCCCAACCGTAGTAGTTGAAGCGGTACAGGGGGCGCGTGAATCCATTCTCGGAGCCGCCACGCGCGTTGTTGAAGAAGGTGTTGGCGTTCAAGCTGTCGTGGCGGCGGAAATAGCGACCGGAGCCATGGTATTCGTTCGTGCCCGAGCGCGTGGTGAGCGCGATGAAGCCTCCGCCTGAACGGCCATACTCAGCCTGATAATTCGAGGTGAGAATCTTGACCTCTTCGAGCGCGTCCGGATTGACTGAGACCAGCGCGCCCGTGTTGTTGCCCAGGTTGTAGTTGGTCACGCCGTCAACCGTGTACTCGTGTTGGGTGTTGCGCGTGCCGTTGATGGTGAAGTTTCCGGTAATGTTGGTGACTGTCGAAGCGCCGCTCCCGGAGGCGGCGGCGCCGGAGATCACGCCGGGAACGAGCCGCGCCAAATCAATCGCATTGCGCCCGTTGAGACCGATGCTGCGAAGCTGTTGGCCCGAAACCAGGTCGGCGCGCTCGCCCGACTCAGTCTTGATCAGCAACTGGCCCGCGTCAGCTTGAATCTGAACCGCCTCAGTCACCTGGCCGACTTCGAGCGTGAAGTCGCCCGCGTTGAGCTTGTCCGACGTGCTCAGAATGACGTTGCTCTTCTCTACCTTCTTGAAGCCCTGCCTCTCGACGCTGATCGTATATGCGCCGGGCGGAAGCTGGGGCGCGACGAAGATTCCGTCAGCGTCAGTGGTCATCGTCCGAGAGACGCCGATGGCGGGATTGACGATTCTGACGGTCGCGCCCGCGACGGCCGAACTGTTGCTGTCTTTGACCTGCCCGGTGATCGAGCCGCCGCTTTGGCCGAATGCGACGACTGCTAGCGCGATGACGATCGCTGGCGCCGTCCAGAACTTGATGGTTGTAGTCCTTTTCATGATGTGCCTCCTTGCTGGCGCTTGTCTGCAACTACGCGATTGTGGTCGTCGCCGTTACTGTTTTGCCTTGTTCTTTAACATCCCGGGCGAGTTCCATTTGATTACGTGATAGACGGCCGCCGTATTACCGACGTTGCGGATGCCGTGCAGTTGGTTCGACGCTTGAAAGATGACCGAGCCCGGGCCGACGCGTTTCATCTGGCCGTTGACCATCGCTTCGACCGTTCCTTCTTTGACGATGATCACTTCTTCGTCCGGATGTTTGTGAGGCGGGTGCGGCGTCTCGCCCGGGTTGAGCGTCGTCACGTGACATTCAAGCTCGTCGAGTGTGGCCGTCGGCGCCTGAAAGAATTTACGCGTTGAACCGACCTTAGTCGGCTGCGCTTCGATAGCGTTCCAGTCGAAGACTGACGACCCCATTACGGGCTTTTCAGTTTGACCAGGAGCGACGATTGCGAGCGTCGCGCAGGCCGTCAACAGGGCGATTAATGAATCTCTCTTTGTGAGCATAGAATATTTCTCCTTCACTGACGCCGCTCGTTCTTCCGCCGCATAGCGCCGCTAACGTGGCGGTGAGGCGCGGCCTTGAGACCCGACATTACGGCTTAGCCTCAGGCGAGTTGCGGCTGCGCCCTTTGGCCGCCGGTTCGATAGAGACGTTCTTGAACGAGATGGAGCCGGCGTTTTTAACGACCTCGCTCGATTCGACGCCACGAAACGCGCAGTCGATGAATCGGACGTCATCGATCACCGCGCCGGGAAAGCCCGCGACCCACATCACGCGCGGGCTTGACGCGCTGCGAACGTTCTCAATCGCCACATTGCGCACGACGGGTTTGTGTGGGCCGTCGGCGCCGGTCTCGTAGAGAAAATCTATCGTCAGAACGGCCTCGGCGACGCGGCCCACTTCGACGTTGCGCATAAAAATGTTTTCGATGACGCCGCCGCGCTTGGCGTTCGATTTGAAGCGCAGCGCGCGGTCGAGGTTCGGGCTGTCCATCTTGCAGTCTTCGACGAAGACGTTGCGCACGCCGCCCGAAATTTCGCTGCCCATCACGACCCCGCCATGACCGTCCTTCATCACACAATTGCGGACGATGATGTTTTCGGACGGCGTGGCGATCCGACGTCCGTCGTCGTTCCTGCCGGATTTAATGGCGATGCAATCGTCGCCAGTGTCGAACACGCAATTCTCGATCAACACGTCGCGGCAGGATTCCGGGTTGCAGCCGTCGTTGTTCGGGCCGTGCGAGACGACGGTCACGCCGCGCACCGTCACGTTCGCGCATAGCACGGGATGAATCTCCCACATCGGCGAGTTGTTGATCGTCACGCCTTCGATCAGGATGTTGCGGCTGCGATAAGGTTGAATGAAATTGGGCCGCAACTTGTGGCCGTCGCCGAATACGCGATCGGAGACCGGCGTCCCCTTATCGTTGAATTCGAGCAGCCGGCGGATGCTTTCCCTGCCCGAACTCTTCCAGGCCCACCAATTCTCGTTCGACGCCGAGCCGTCGAGCGTCCCCTTGCCCGTGACGGCGATGTTCTCCTGTTCGTAGGCATAGATGAGGGGCGAATAGTTCATGCATTCCGTGCCCTCGAAGCGCGTGAAGACTACGGGCAGATATTTCGCCGGGTCGGGAATGAATTTGAGCGTAGCGCCTTCCGTGACGTGCAGATTTACGTTGCTCTTCAAGTGAATCGCGCCGGTCAGAAAGACTCCCGGCGTCACGACGACGCGCCCGCCTCCGGCCGCGTTGCAAGCCGCGATGGCCTTGCGAATGGCCTCGGTGTTGTCGGTCTTGCCGTCGGCGACGGCGCCGTAATCGGTGATCTTGAAATCTCGATTCGGAAAGGTCGGAGCTTTGATGCGGCCCAAGATGGCCGGAACCTGCGCCCAACCTGTGTTGGCTTGCTCTGCCTCTGTATATGGCAGCGTAGACCGGCTACCAACCGCAAGGGCCGAGCACAGCATTATCGCCGCGATTAACCAGACGCGGCGCGATTGATGAAACATGCTTCGCCTCCCAATTACTTAGTACAGCTCGCCACAATTGCTTTAAGGTTTTTTTTCCTCAGTATTCGCCGCGTTAGCGGCGCCTTGAATTTTGCCGTGGGTTTTACCCCACGGTGGACGTGATTGTTTTTCCACGTCGAGCCAGCGACGATTGAATTCAGCCGTTTTGAGCCTGCGGAGCAGGCGACAGCATAAAGCCTGGGGCGTGAGCCCCAGGAGTACGGTAGTAGGGGCCCCAAAGCCCACGGAGTGGGCGACAGCCAGGAAGGCTGCCGCCCGTTTCACGGGCTTGACGGCGCTTCAACCCTGACCCGGGGTTCCGCCTTCAGCTCCACCCCGGGCTTTATGCTTGCGCCCGCTCCGCGGGCTTTAGAAAAGAGCTTTTAAAACACGCTCTTAGCGCAGCCCCGCGCTTACCACTCGAACCGCAGCCCCATGCGCAATGCTCGCGCGCCCGATTGGTCGAGGTCGGAATCTACGACGGTGCTGCTGATCTTCCCGAACGAGACGTTGTTAAGGGTCAACGCCGGATTAGCGAAGTTCGGATGATTGAACAGGTTCGTCGCCGTCATTTCGAAGCGCAGGCGCATGCGCTCGCTGAAATTGAACAGCTTGGCCAAGCCGGCGTGAAAGACGGTGGAACTGGGCCCGACGATCACGCCTTTGGCCGACGTGCCGAACCGTCCCGCTTGTGGCGGAGCGAAAGCAGTCACGTCAAACCAACGATCAATCGTGCGCTGCGAAGCCGGCAAGTTCGGATCGCGCAGAATGTCGGGCCGGATAGTTACATTCGGCGCCGTCGTGTTAGAAGTGAACGCGGTTCCGGTCGGATCAGGCCCCTGCCATTGCGGCGTCAGAAATTGACCGGAGTAATAACTGAAGATCATCGCGTACGCCCAACCGCCGATGACGGCGTCCACCGCCCGGTTCGCCCCGCCGAAGAAGTGTCGCTTCTGGCCGAAAGGCAATTCGTAAATCACGTTGCCTGTCACGCGATGGCGCGGGATGTCGAGAGAGTCGCCACGTTCGCGCGAACGGTCAAATGCGTTCTCGGGCGATTCTAAGAGGAAGCCGTTCAAATCCTCTATGTCCTTCGCCCACGTCCACGAAGCCTGATATGCCAGCCCTTTCGTCAGGCGGCGCTCAGCCTCGATGGATAGCGCGTGATACTGATGGCCCGCGCCGTTGGTGCGATAATTGATCGCCGGATACTTGGGGAAAAGGCGTGGCTTCTGGCCGAAGGGGCGAGTGTCGGGGACGGGCTGGTTGATGTTGAAAGTGTAATCGCCCTGCCGCGTGTTAGTCCCGATGTAGGAGATGCGGAAGCCAGTATTCCAACGTTGGTGCTCCACCGTCAGGTTGTACTGCTCGGAGTAAGGAATGCGCAGGTCGGGATTGATTGCCTGCGGGAGCGAGACCGTGGACGGCCCCGCGACGCCGGCTGCCGGGAAGACGCGCGGCAGGATCACTGCCGGGGTGTTCGCCGGATTGGTGAAACTCGGCTCGTTGATGACGTAGGGCACGCCCGCCGCGCCCAACGCGCGCGGCACGGTGTCATAGAATAAACCGAACCCGCCGCGAATCACCGTGTCATTGTTCCAGGGACGCCAGGCAAAACCGACGCGCGGCGAAAAGTTGTTCCGATCCGTCCGCACCAGCGATTTGCCGGGCAAACCGGCGTCTTTGGCTTCGATCACGTCAACATAGCCGAGCGGCATGAGCGGGCTTACCTTCGAGAGCGATCCGTTGGGCACGACGATCTTGGCGCGATCAATATCGAAGACGGCGAACAGACCATTGCCTTCGTACCAATAAGGGTGCAGATCGTAGCGCACGCCGAGATTGAGCGTCAGGCGCGGAGTGATCTTGAAGTCATCGGTGGCGAAGAATTCGTAGCCCCAGCGGCGACGATCAGTCAGCAAACCAGGAAAAGCGCGTGACACGGTCGTAGGCAGGCCGAGCAGGAAGTCGGCGTATGGATGGCCCGTGTAGCGGTTGGAGAAGCTCAGATTGCCAAACAGGTTGTTATTCTGCTGGCCGTCTTGCGACTGGTAGCGACCTATCTGAAATCCAGTCTTCAGCGAATGCCGCCCGTGATACCAATTGAGGTGCTCCTGCCACTGGTTGGTGAAGTTCTTGAAGCCGGGAATCCGCACGGCGGTCTGCGTGATACTGGTGATGCCCAGGCCCGAAAAGCTGATGTTGGGCACGCCGTTGATGTCGGGCAGGTCGCTGACCAGGCCGACCAGTCCCAGCGAATCAACAATCTCGCGTCCGCGCAGCGGACCCTGGCGCGGATCGTCGCTGAACGAAAGTCCCCAGCGCGACTCGCTGACCAGCGTGGGAGTTATGGCGTATGTGAAAGCGACTGTGGTCGCCCGCGTATCGCGCACGCGATCGAGCTGCCCGATGGTGGGCAGGTTGGCTTCAAAAGCGCGGTTGAAAGAGCGGTTCCAGGTATAGCGGCCAAAGACGAAAGCTTTCTCCGTAAAGCGGTGGTCAATCCGCGTCGTCCAATAAGTGTTGGGATCGAACGCCCGGCTCTTCTGTTCGAAGTAATTATTCGCCGTGAACTGAGCCCGGTTGGCAGAGTTGGGTAATGGCCAGAAGAGCTCCTGAAACTGCTTGGCGACGGGATTGATCATGTTATCGGGGATGCGATTGCCCGGGAAAGGCTGATTTTTGTTGAACGGGTTTTTGATGGTGGTGGATAACCCGGAGAAGTCTCCATTGCGCCAAGCCTCAATCGGAACCGTCGGGTTGAGCGATTGCAGGATATTGCTGCCGCGCGCGGTCTCGAACGAAAAGAAGAAGAAGCTTTTGTCGTGGCCATCGTAAAGTTTCGGGATTACGATCGGCCCGCCGACCGAGCCGCCCGGATTATGGCGCACGCCCGCGGGGCGCTCAGTGGCGAACGGATCGCGCGCGCGAAAGAAGGGCGTGGAGTAATAGTCGAACAGACTGCCGTGCAGTTGATTCGTGCCAGACTTAGAGATGAGCGTGACCTGCCCGACGGAGCCAGTGTCCGCGCTGTTGTTCGACATGTCGACGCGCACTTCCTGAAAACTCTCGATGAATTGCACCAGCGGAGTGATCTGCGTGCCGTCCTGGCCCGTGCTGACTGAAATGCCGTCAATGGTCTGATCGGATTGGTTGCGGCGGCTGCCAGCGAAACGGCGGAAGGCTTCGCCTCCGCCCGCCGACACCACACCAGGCGAGAGAGCCAGGAAAGAATAGAGGGAGCGGGTGTTCAACGGCAGGCTCTTGAGCTGGTCGGCCGTTTTGGAATCGCCGATGCGCGGCGTGTCTGTCTCGATCAGGTTGGCGCCCGCGACTACTTCCACCGTGGATTCGATGGCGCCGAGTTGCAGCGTGATGTCGTGGCGCAGTTCGTCGCGGGCGGCGAGCAGGATTCCTTTAGCCACGTAGGCCTGATAGCCCTTCGCGCTCGCGCGCAGGAGATAATCGCCCTCGCGCAGTTGCGGCAGCGTGTAATTGCCGCTCTCGTTCGATTGGGTCGTGTACTTGTAGTTGCTACTGACGTGGGTCACCTCAATCGTCGCGCCAGGGACGACTGCCCCGGCGGAATCGCGCACGGTTCCCGTGATCGCGCCGAAAGTCGTCTGGGCGGCAAGGGGACGAGCGAACACGCCAATCAACAGGATTACTCCGACAAGAGAGAGAAGTCGTGAATAACGCATAACGTCCTCCGTTTAAGCTGAATGGGTTATTGATGCTGGACACACGCGCCAACCACGGAGAGCGCTGGGAACACGAGGGCTTATTTTTTTTGCCTTTCCCCGTCATCCCTGTGGTTGGTCGCGGCGCCAATTTCTATTGGTTCGATTTGGAAGCGCGGCTACTCGCGTCCCAGCTTTTGCGCCAGCCAGTCGGCGACTTTGTCTTTGTATTCCGGCGCGCTGCTTTCCCAACGCGCCATGCCGTGGACGCCGTCCGGGATCGTGATCAGATCGCAGGGCACGCCGGCGGCCTTGAGTTTTGCCTGAAATTGCGGCGACCAGTTGTACAGCACGCTCATATCGCCCGTGCCGTGCGCCAGCAGAAACGGCGGCAAGCCGGCGCGCACATGATTGATCGGCGAAGCTTCGCGCAGCAGTCGCAAGGTGGCCTCATCGGCTTTGGCGTCGGTCCGGCCAAACAGTCCGCGCATCGAAACGCTCAGTCCCCCGCGCCGCTCCATGTCGGCGATGAAATCCACGGGCGCATAAAACGCCACGACCGCCGCCACGCTGGTTGAAGGCCGCATGTCGTCATTCGCCAGCGCCGCGGCCTGCGCGACAAGATGACCGCCCGCCGATTCGCCGACGAGCGCCAAACGGTTCGGATCGATGTTGAATTCTCGCGCGTGCGCTTTGACCCAGAGGATCGCGGCGTGAACGTCTTCGACCGGCGCCGGGTAATGGTGTTTCGGCGCCAGCCGATAGTTGATCGTGAACCACGCGATTTCTTTCTGGGCGAGCGGCGCAAAGAGCGGATCGGCGCCGCCCGTCTTATCCCCGCCTGACCAGCCGCCGCCGTGCACGAAGATCACGGCGGGAAACGGCCCTTTGCCTGCCGGCGTGAAGGCGTCCAACTTCAAGCTCTCGCCGCCTGCTTGCGCATATTCGATGTCACGTTTGACGCGGTCTTTGAGCAAAGGGTGATCGTAGGGGTTTTGTCTCGCTGAGGGCGCCGCCTCGGCTTTCACAACGGCTTTGGGATTCCAATCGCCGAGGACTTTTTCGAGCGTGATGGCGTTGGCTTCCGCCTCCGTCAATTGGCGCGCCCAAGTGACGCGAGCTTGCGTTTGCGCGCCCGGCCCGCTGCCGTTGAATTCGGCGTAGCGCGCCGTCTTTTCGCGTTCGGGTCCCGTCCAGTTGTGCCACCCTGCGGGCCGCACGACTTCGGACATCTCGGTGTTTAGAAAAATCGTGGCGCCGTATGCGCGCCAGGGCCTGCCCAGATAGGTTTTGACGTCGGGATTCTCGCCCGTGATTTTGCAATGCGAGAAGACAAAACCGAACGGCTGGTCGGCGGGCGTTGAAGCGGCGGTGATGTAACCGTCACGCAAGCAGTGAATGTGGCAGCTCTCGAAGAAAGCCGTCGCCGCGCCGAAGATGAAATCCACGTGGCCCGCGATGTAGCAGTTTTCAAAATACTGGCGGCCACGATTGAGCAGGATAGTGTCCTGCCAGCCCAGAAAGCGGCAATTCTTGAAACTCACACGGTCGCCGTCCACGCGTAGCGCCAACGCCTGCCCCACCGGCCCGGCGGAGTTTTCGAACGTGATGTTCTCCGCCGCGAACCCGTCGCCGTCAATCTGCGCGGTCGGCGTGCGAAACGTGCCGATCGGTTTGCCGTCGGGCCCAGGGAGATTCGCGTTCAGATTGAACGTGATGATCGTCTTCGCCGCGTCTTCGCCTTCCAGTTTGATGTAGCGGCGCTCGCGCTGGACATAGATCAGTTCTTTGTACACGCCCGGTTTGACGTGAATGACCCACGGGCGTTCCGCGCTTGGCAGCCCTTGCGGCGCGGCCATGATCGCATCCTGGATGGATTTGAATTGGCCGTCGCCGTTTGGCGCCACGGTCGCGTCGGCGGCCAGAGATGTTACGGCGCACACAACGGCGGCCAAACAACTGAGGCATGATAGTGTGATTGCCCGGATCATGATCAGAAGTAACTGCTCAGGCCTTCCTGCCACGCTCGGCGGCGCTTGAATTTAGCCGTGGGTTGCGACCCACAGTAGGCGTGTGAGGTTCTCCGCGTCGCGCGAGCGACGGTTGATTTCAGGCGTCGTTGACGCGACGCGGGACTTTTTCCCACAGTCCCCGGCGTTGATGGTCTTTGAAAAATAAACGCAACCACCACGTAGTAACGACTTTAGTCGTTACGTGTAGTGACGACTAAAGTCGTCACTACGTAGCCCGGATCATGGTTGTATTTAATTCTCAAAAACCATAAACGCCGGGCTAAATTCAGGCGCCGCTACCGCGGCATGGGGGATGAGTGATTAAGCTCAGAACTCGACTCTGAGCTTAAACTGGAATACGCGCGGCAAGTTCCCCTGAGCGGTGGCCTTGCCGAAATTAGAACTGGTAATGTTCGTACCGATGCCTACGAGACGAACATTATTGAAGAGGTTGAACGCATCAGCCCCGAACACAAAACCTAAATTTTCGCGGACTTTAAAGTTCCGGGTCAGGGTCAAGTCCTGATTTACGAAGTGCGGGTTGCGCAGTCCGTATGCGCCCGTCGCGGGAGTGTTGCCGTAGGTGAACGAAGCAGGAGAGACGAAGGCGGCCACGTTGATAAAGGGACTAACTCCCCCATCTCCTTTGAGCTTCACATCTCCGGAAAAGGCCGGATTATAACTGGCCCAGCAGGTACCCGCCTGCGGCACATTGCAGTTCGCGAGGAAAGGCCCGAGCGGCGTGCCCGAAGAGTACCGAGTGATACCGGTGATCTGCCAACCGCTCAGCGCCGCGCGTGCGACCCTGTTTTCTGGATTGAACATGCGCCCCTTCCCGAACGGCAGTTCGTAAGTGTAGAACGCGTTCAGGAGGTGAGGCTGATCAGTGGTGGAGAGGCTCCTCTCCTGGATATACGCGCTGCGATTTCCATTGATGGTGCCGAGCGCCTTGCTGTAAGTGTAGTTAAAGTTGAAGGTCAACCCTTGTGAAAGGCGCTGCTGAACGGATAGCTGCAGGGCGTTGTAGCTCGATTGACCGA
>Ga0209382_10013078_pt1 | contig 10209 bp, 10 predicted proteins | sample SoiMetdeltSBSDD5_FD_187599 | JGI IMG/M metagenome (GOLD analysis project Ga0209382, IMG submission 187599) | Bulk soil microbial communities from a Populus tree surrounding site in Tennessee, USA - Soil MetaG P. deltoides SBSDD5 (SPAdes) (version 2) | ecosystem: Environmental > Terrestrial >...
GTAACGATCAGCAGCTCGACCGCCGCCGTGGGCGTCGTTACGCCGAACCCGCTGAGCTTTGGGCCGAGCGTTGGTTCCATCAACACGCAGTTCGATCCGCTCACCGAAGGCACGACCGTGCTCGGAGTGACGACACCGGGCGGCTTCGAGGCATCCAGCAACTTCCGTCAGATCACGGCCACCGTCACGGCGCCCGCGATCAACGGCTTCAGCGGCAACGCGCTACGAGTCGGAGAGGACCTGCAGGATGCCGTGAACATCAGCCTGAGCGTGGCGCCCCCTTCGCCGGTCGACATCACCGTCACCATCGCTTCGAGCGCGATCGCCCGGATCAGCGACGCGAGCACAGTGCTGGGTGGTACGACAGTCGGATTCTCCGGCGTCGCGAACACGACGCAGCGTACGGTATTCCTGCAAGGTCTGCTCCAGGGCACGACGCAGGTGACCGTCTCCGCACCAGGCTACGCAACCAGCACGCAAACCATCACGGTCGATCCATCTGGCTTCATCATCAACAGCCCGAGTGCCATCAACACGACGGCCGGCGCTGCGAATACCAACATCCAGATCACACCGGCGCGACTGTCACCCGGCACGTTCAATTTCCAGGAGAACGAAGCGGTGCGTGCTGGCTTGACGGTGCAGGTGCCAGTGACGAGCTCGAACGCCGCTGCCGGCGTGATCACGGTGAGCCCGCTCACGTTCGGCGCCAACGTTACGAGCGTCACGACGCAGTTCGATCCGATCGCCACGGGATCCTCGACGCTCACTGTCGGCACGCCGGCCGGGTTCGACGCATCGAATAATTTCCGCCAGATCACGGCGACGGTGAGCCCATGACACACTAGGCCGTTCCCCGCACTGTCAATGCCCATTGGCGTGGCGACACTCCATAACGCGACAGTGACTTAACACCTGCACGTTTCGCTTGCGGGAAACGCTGGCGCCGCTCGTTACATTCTTTACGGTCGAAAAATGTGTGACGTGGGTCCGGCTGCTCCCGAGCGCTCCCTGCGTAGATTGTCAACGTCGACCGGCGCAGTTCGCGCCGGCACCGCTTACGCATCGCGACAAACTGGGAGATCACGCATGACGAATCCGTACGATACGGCCAGCGAGCGCATGTCCGTCCTGCCACCGAGCCTGAAATTCAAGGGCGAGTTGTCTGCCGACGAGGACCTGCTGATTCAGGGAACGATAGAGGGAACCATCAATCACACGCAGCGCGTGACCGTATGCGAAGAAGGCAAGGTCAAGGCGAACATTCGCGCGCAAATCATCAAGGTCGAAGGCGCAGTCGAGGGCGACTTGACCGCAGAACGATCGGTGTTCGTCGCCGAGTCGGGCAACCTGCGCGGCAATATCCACGCGCCTTCCGTCTGTCTGGTCGAAGGCTCGCACTTCAACGGCGCGATCGACATGGACATGAAGAAGGGTACGCAGCCGGCCCCGCGCAAAGACGGCAAATCGAACACTCGTGAACAATGAAATGGAGACGTCTCATGCTTAACCGCGCATTTGAGGAGCGCCAGGAGCCGGTCGCACCGCGTACCTTCGGCCCGGCAACGAGCACGCCAGCTTCCGTACTGCCCGCCGCGTCCGGTAATCGCAACGTCGCGGTGCTGGGACCCACGCTGCGGTTCAAGGGCGAGCTCAGCGCCGACGAGGATTTCGTCCTGCAGGGCCGGATCGAAGGTTCGATCAATCACACGCAGAGCGTGACGATCGGTACCGAGGGCGTCGTGCAGGGAAACATTCACGCGCGCGTCATCGTCGTGGACGGTTTGGTCGAGGGTGACCTGCACGGCAGCGACTCCGTCGTCGTCAATGCGACCGGCCGCGTTACCGGGAACATCTTCGCGCCACGCGTCGGACTCATCGACGGTGCGCTGTTCAACGGTCGCATCGACATGGGCGCACGCCAAGCTGCCGCGGTCCGATCTCCGGCAACGCCTGTGCAACCGGGCGTTGCGCTCTCGGCCGAGCAGACCGAGCGGATCCTCGGTTCGAAGTAACGCGGGTCAGAATGCGCGCGCCGGTAACGGCGCGCGCAACTACTGACGGCTCACCTGCTCGCTCCCGACTTCGCGCCACAGCTCCTGCAAGCGTGCGTGCGGACGCGCGACTGCGCGCGTGTTGATGTCGAAGATCATCGCGACCCGCTGATCCGGCTCCCACTCCGGCCACTCGGGCAGTGCTGGGTTATTTGGGTTGCCCGTCTTCGCAAACGCGACCCACGCGGAGGCGAGCCGATCGGACATCAAGCGCGCTTCCATGCCCGCGCCACCCTCGAGCGGCCCGCGCGGATTGTGGAAGGAGAACTGCACGTCGACGCCGTGCACGGCGCCGAACTTGCCGTCCATGCCTACCGACTTCCATTCCCAGATGTACTGGTAGCACGGTGCGCCGTCCGGTTGTGCCGCCTTCAATTCGAGCTGCTTGATCACCGAGCGTGCGTTGCGCGTGTCGGTCGCGATACGTGCATTGATGAGATAGTCGGAAATATCCGGATACTCGGCGCGGTAGGCGTTGAAGATGCGCTCCGCCTTCGCGGCATCGTATTGCTTCGTCAGCTCCGCCTTCACTCCGGCGGCGTCGACTTTGAAATTCGTCAAGCGCAACGCTGCGTCGTCGGCCGTGTAGGAAACGATCAGCGGCACGTCCTGCGAGCTCGGCGGCGCATCGGGGTCGAACGGATGACGACCGAACGCCGTGCCCTCCACCACCACCGGCGAGAACGCAGATCCCTGCGCCTGCACGGTCTGTTGTGCGGCGAGCAGCTTCGCCCACGGCACGTCGACGAGACGCTCCGCCTTCGTGACGCCCAATTCCTTCATCAAGGCTTGCGCTGCTTTCGCGCCCGTCTCGCGCGTCTGTCCGCGCAGCGCGGAGCCAGACTGCACCGCCGCGCGACTGAACAGGCCCTTCGCGGCAGGCATCGAATAGATCGCAGAGGTCTTGGCGCCCCCGCCGGACTGACCGAAGATGAACACGCGCGTCGGATCGCCGCCGAAGTTCTCGATGTTCTCCTGTACCCACTTCAGCGAGGCGACGAGATCGAGCAGCCCGACGCTGCTCGCGTCGGCGAATTCGGCCGAAGCGCCTGCACCGACCAGATCCAGGTAACCGAACGCGCCGAGGCGATGATTGACGGTCACGACGACGACGTCTTCGAACCGCGCCAGCGGATCGCCGTCGTAGCCGGGCGCGTTGCCCGAGCCCGTCGTGTAGCCGCCGCCGTGGAACGATACGAACACCGGCCGCTTGCCGCCATCGGCTTTCGCGACGCGCGACCACACGTTGAGCGTCAGCATGTCCTCGCCCATGCCGCCGACATGCCGATCCCACATGATCAACGAGGAGTATTCCGAGCGGCGGTCGGTGGTCACCTGCGGCGAGATCACGCCGTAGTCGAAGCATTCACGCTCGCCGCGCCAGCTGGCGGGCGGTTGCGGCGCTTTCCAACGATTCCTCCCTGCAGTCGACGCGCCGTACGGCACGCCCTTGAATGCATGCACGCCCGACCAGGTGATGCCTTTGATCTTGCCGTAGCGCGTCGTCGCTACCGGAAACAGCTCGGCCTCGGTGATGGCGAGAGCGGGCGCGGCCCACATTCCGGCGCACAGCAGCCCTGCTCCGCGAACGAAAGCCCGTCGATCCAGCTTGCGTATCGAGCGCATGAGTCCCCCTGTCGTTGGCGTTCGCGATCCGTGCGAGAGCCTCCGCTTGCGGGGATTGACAGGTCAACCTTCCTTACATTTTTTGACGCACCCGCCTGATGGGATTCTCAGGCGCGCGTGTGTTCCATCACGTAGTTCGTCTCCCACGTGCGTCCATCGTCCGGCGAGAACGCCTGCTCCCACCGCATCGAGCGCGCCGAGAGCGACGTGAAGATGCCGCGCACGCGGATCGGTTTGCCCGCGAACGTGTCGTCGGCGAAGAACGTACCGACGCCGCTCGCGAACCGGCCGACGCCGTCGACCGTGATCTTGGTCGGATCGCGGCCACTCAGCGACCAGTCGGTCCAGACAGCGGTCTTCGCGTCGTAGGCCCGCAGGCCCAGCGATTGGTAAGTCTCGCCGGAGCGATGCACGACGCTTTCGTTGAAGTTGGCCATGCCACCGAGGATCGACTGCCAGCGCGAGGTGCCGTCGTATTCCTCCCAATCGTTGCTGCCGGCCAGGCGTTCCTTCAACCGGCGATGCCGGACCTGCCACTGGCCGAGGAATGCATCGAAATCGCGCGGGGCGCCGGGCGTGGCATGGGCGCTGCTCACTGCGATTAGCCCCGGGACGGCTGCAAACAAGGCCAACAGCTGGCGTCGGTCGAGGTCGATCATTGCGGAAGCGTGCCCAGGCTGCGCCGGCGCTGGAAGAGCCATTCACACGGCACGAGTCGAGCCACTATACTGGCGGCGCATGAATTTCCTCGTTCTGAGCCTGATTCAGATTCGCCGCCCGGCATCCGCGGATGCCGGGCGTCGCTGCGAATTTGCGTCAGACCAGGTACGAGGCACTCTCCCATGCACCCATCCATGTTTTCTCCCGAGGCCGCAGCGCTGCGGCTCAAAGCGATAGTCGAAGCCGACCCAGGCGCTCTGATCCGCCTGCTGCACCTCTTCCAGATCCGCAACATCGTGCCGCGCGCGGTGCGCGCACGGCGACTGGGTCTCGAATACATCGAGGCCGAAATCGAATTCGACGGCGCGGAGCTGACGGCCGAAACGCTGCGCCTGATCGCCGCGAAGGCGCAGGAGTTGCCGATCACGCTGGCAGCTGTTGCGCTGCCTTGAACTGCTCGATGACGATATTGACGATCGCGCCGCCGCCGCCCATGCAATTGATCAGGGCGCGCGGCGGTCGATGCCAAGCGGACAAGTCCCGCTGCAGGTAGAACGGGCTCGCCGCAAAGTCGATATCCGGGTTCGGTGGGTCCGCTTTGATCGACGGTACCAGGCGACGCTGTTGGATCTGCAGCAGCACCTTCGCAATCTGTGGCATTCCGGAGCAGCCACGCGCGTGACCGACGTTCGATTTGACGGCGCCGATCGGGCACGAGGACCGCGGCACGCCGGATTCCGAGAAGACGCTGGCTAGCGCCGAGAACTCGATGCTGTCCACGAGCGCGCCTCCCATCGCAGCCGCTTCGACGTAGCTGATCGCTCGCGCGTCGATACCTGCCTTCGTCAGCGTGCTCGAGATCGCACCGCGCATGGCGGGTGGATTCGCCGACTGCGCACCCATGCTTGCGAGCGTAGTCGCGGTGATGACGCCAAGGACCTGCGCTCCGTCGGCAACTGCACGCGCCAACGGCATCAGCAACAGGACCCCCATCGCTTCCGCCGGCAGCATTCCGCGGCCGTTGCCGAAGCTGCGGCACTGCTCGCTGGCCGCCGCGACTCCGATCCGACTAAGGTGGACGTAGCTCTCCTTTTCCAGAAGGTTGATACCGCCGGCGATCGCGATGGAACAATCGCCGCGCCTCAGTCCTTGGCAGGCAACGTGGATCGCGGCCATCGCAGACGCGCAGTTCGCATCGATAGCTATGCTCGGACCGCGCGAGCCGAGAAATGCAGCAACGCTATTCGCCAAGTCGATCGGCATCGTGCCGAGGATCCCGTCCGCGCGCGCCCCAAGGTAAACACCCACGTCCGCGCGAAAGTGCGTTCTGATCTCCCGCCGCGCAATGCCGGCGCTCTCCAGCATCGTGCCGATCAGCTGCATGAAAGCGAGCTCCGCCGCCTGATCGGACTGTTCCAATCCTTCGATGAACCCACCCCACTTGCTGTAACTCCTGCCTTCTTTTACAGCACGTTCGGTATCGGCAACGTAGAAGTCATCCAATGACCAGCGATCAGGCGGAATCTCTGTGATGCAGTCAGTGCCGCTCGCGAGGGTCTGCCAGAAATGCTCGAGCGTGCGGCCGCCGGGATAGCGACCCGCCATAGCCACGATCGCGACGGCTGCTTCCGGCGGCTGCATGCTGCGCTCAGACCCAGTCATAGGTACGGTGAAACTCCTTGATCTGCTTCAGTCGCAACGATCCGGCCCTGACAGCCGACGCATCTTCGAGCACTACGTTGCGGGCGCCGAATCTGACGGCGCCGCTCGCTTGCAGTAACTCGCCGTATGCTTGCATCGAAAGTCTTCGCCGCGCGTCGAGGCCCCTCTGAATGTCGAACGTGCGCTGGCGTTTTTGGCCTGCGGCAGTCACGACACCGCTGTAGAACTCCGAGCAGCAGCCCGATCCGTACGAGAAACAGCCGACACGCCGGGACGCGGAAAAGTCGCCATGGTCGATGGTACTGGCAAGCGCGAGCAGCACTGTGCCGCCCATGATGTTGCCGATCCGCTGGCAATAGTTCAGGCCGGGCACGACGCGCCGCTGGAAATCCGCTTCGATTTCCGCGGCGCCGCGGGCTGCGAGCCGGCGCATCATCGTGCGATGCGCGCCCTTGACCATGCCTGCAAACGGCACGTGAAACGCCAGATACTGAAAGGTCGCGCCGTAGTCGGCGCCAGCGACGCGTCGCTGATACTCGAGAAACGATTGCTCGCAGCAGTCGAGATACGACAGCAACGATAGGTCAGCGTCGCCCGCTTCGCTGTCCGGCGCCGGGCGGCACGTGTCCATCACTTCGTAGCCGTAGTAACCATTGGCCCCCACGTCGACGCGAAAGACCGGCGCATCGGCACCCACGAGCAGCGCCACCGCGCCGGCACCCGAGCTCGGCTCCGCGTAGGCCCAATCCGCGTGCGAGACCGTTGCCCCCTCGGCCAAGATGAACCGCGAAATGTCGGTCGCGACGACCAGGGCCTTCGCGCCGGGAGAGGCATTCGAGAGCACGAAGTTGATCGCCGCCTGCAAACCCGCAGTCCCGGAATAGCAAGCCTGCTTGATCTCGAACGTTCGGCAGTTACGATTCAGGCCGAGATAGTGATGCAGGTACGTGCCGATCGACTTGCTGAAGTCGATGCCCGATTCGGTGCAGGCGATCAGCAGCTCCACGCGGTCGCGCTCTGCGGCGCTGAGGGCATCGACGATCGGCTTCGCGGCATTGACGCCGAAGGTGACCGGGTCTTCGCAAGGCAACGCGACGGCCTTCTCTTTCATCATCAGATTGGCGAATCGCGCATTGTCCAGGTCACGATGCTGTGCCAGCTCCTGCACGTCGAGATATACGCTGCCGCCGAACACATTCAGCGCCTCGATTCCTACCGCGTGCATGCGCGCGCTCATTGTCAACCTTGCCACCGACGCAGGCACAGCGCGGAATTGATTCCACCGAAGCCGATGCTGAGCGTCAGCGCGTGACTGATGTCATGGGCGCGTGCGGCCGCACCGACCCAATTGAGATCGGGATCCATCGGCTGCTCCAGGTTGCGGGAGGGATGCAGACAGGACTCTCTCATTTGCAGCAATGTTGCGACGATCTCGACGGCGCCCGCGGCACTGAGACCATGACCGGTGATGGACTTGGTGGCATTGATGAGTGCGTGCGACAACTCGCAACTGCGGATTGCCTGCAACTCCAGGTCGTCGCCGATGACGGAGCCGCTGCCATGGGGGTTGATGTAGTCGATGTCGCGCGGCGCTAGATCCGCTGCGGCCAGGGCCGTGCGGATGGCGCGAATCTCTCCCTGCAGGGAAGGGTCAGGGTTTCTATTGCGATCGATTGCAGTGCCCCAGCCCGCGGCCGAAGCGTACGGACGAACTCTGCGGGCGACTGCATGATCTCGCCGTTCGACTACGACGACGCCGCAGCACTCGCCGAAGATGAAGCCATCGCGCGATCGATCGAACGGACGACAGGCAAGCTCTGGCTCATTCGCGTAGCGATCCGATCCCATCGCACCCGCAGTGCGCAGGCCCTGGCATTCCCAGTATGAGAGATCCATCAACGCGCCCAGCGCGATGCAGACATCGACCTTGCCGCTGCCGACGGCCTCGATGGCATGCAGGACGGCGAGCTGCCCGCTCGCCGAAGCCGCGCCGAGCGTGTGCGCGAAGCCTTGGATCGCGAACTGCTCGGTGCACAGACCACAGACGTCCGTATCCAGGAACGACAGCGCGTAGCTCGGCCGCAGATACTCGATGCGACTTGCATACTCGTCATGCACGAGCACCTGCTCGCGTTGCTGAAAATTCGAGCCGCCCGCGATCAAGCCAATGCGCAGCGGATCCACTGCGTCGAGCTGCGCATCGACCCAGGCCTCGTGCAGCGTCGCGAGCGCAACCTGTCCGGACAGCGTCGCCGTTCGCAGCAAGCGCTTGGAGATTTGCTCGGGCCAGGTCTGCTGAGGGAGTTCCGCGCCGAGGTATGCACTGCCCCGTTGACGCCCCGGCCGCTGCATGACTCGAAATGCATGATTGCCCCGCATCAACGCGGCGCCGAACGCCGCCTTACCCTGCCCGATGGCAGCGGTAATGCCGACGCCCGACAGGACGACTTCAGGAGGTGCGCTTTTCATGCAGCAGGTCGGCCAGCTCGCCGATGTTCTTCGCCCCGGCCAACGAGACCAATGGAATCCGCAATTGCAGCGCTTCGAGCACGCGCACCACGATCTCAGCGCGATCCAGCGAGTTCACACCGAGCTCGGCCAAGCGGTCGGTGCGACGGAATTCGTGCTCGGCCAACTCGGGGATCGTCTCACGAGCGCACTGCACGACGAGACTCAGGATGTCTAGTTCAGGCACGTGACAGACCTCGTTTCATTCGTCAGGAAGGCGGCGAGCTCGGGGAGATTCGGATACTGGTAGAGCTTCGCGATCGTCAGACGCGTCCCGAAGCGACGATTGATCGTCTGACTCCATTGCGCGCCGATGACGGAATCCATGCCCAGCTCGACGAATGACGATGCAGTGTCGATCTCGGTGACGGGGATCAACAGCGCGGCCGCGAGGCTCTCGGTCAACTCGCTCGCGATATCACCAGCAGGCGCCGCGGGACCATCGCTCGGCGGAGCCTCGACATCCAATGCCGTCAACACGACGCCGCGTGGCTTGTCGACCGGAATCGTCGCGCCGGCCGCGGCCACAGGCAGATCTTCGACCCAATAGGAGCGATTTGCGAACGGATAGCCCGGCAAGGAGACGCGCGTCGGCGTCGTGTCGCCGAAGAGCTTCCGCCACGATAGTCGATAGCCCTGACAATACAGATCGGCAAGCGCGCGCAACGCCTCACTGTAGCGTGATGTGTCTGTTTGCAGCGTTCGCAGAAGCATGTCGGCGTACTCGACGAGCAGCGGTTGCTCGGTAAAATCCGCAGCGACGGTGCCGACGAACGAGTTCGGCAGTTTTTCCTTCGCCAAGAGCTTGCGCAGCAGCTCCACTGCTTGCGGTCCATCGCTAGTCACCATTGCGCAGCGATGCTTGAAGTGATGTCGTCGGCACAGCAACGTGTAGCTCATCGATTGCAGCGACGACGCATCCCACGAACGGTCCTGCAGAGCGTTCAGAAGATTCTCCATGCTCCGTTGCAAAGCCGCTTCGGTCTTCGCCGACAGCACGATGAGGTGATAGGGAACAGTGACAGGCACAACAGCGCGAGCTTCGCGGTCGTAGCTCTCGATCAACATGTGAGCATTGGTACCGCTGATACCGAAGGCGCTGACCGCACCGAGACGGGGTCTGCCGGGTTGACGCGGCCAGGGCTTGTTGGTGCGGTTCACGTAGAACGGGGTGCTCGCCCACTCCACGTAGTCGCTCGGCTCCTCACAGTTGAGGCTCGCAGGGATCAGCTCATGGCGCAGGGCCTGGATCAGGCTCACGAGGCTCACCAGCCCCGAAGCGGCGAAGCTGTGCCCGAAGTTGGTCTTCGTCGAGGTCAGCGCACAGAACTGCTTCGCCTCGGTGTGAGTGCGGAACGCCTCGTTCAGCGCGTTGATCTCCACCGGATCGCCCAACCGCGTGCCGGTACCGTGGGCCACCACGTACTGGATATCGCCCGCATGGATACCGGCTCGGGCATAGACGTCTTTCAGCAGCTCGCACTGCGCAGCACCGCTCGGAGCGGTAATGCCGTTGGTCTTGCCGTCGTAGTTGATGCCGCTGCCGCGGATCACCGCGTGGATCTCATCTCCAGCCGCCTGGGCCTCGGACAGCCGCTTCAACACCAGCGCCACGACCGCCTCGCCCGGTACCAGGCCATCGGCGCGCCGGTCGAAGGCATGACACTTACCGCTCGATGAGAGCATCCCCGCACGGCTC
>Ga0209382_10013079_pt1 | contig 10209 bp, 9 predicted proteins | sample SoiMetdeltSBSDD5_FD_187599 | JGI IMG/M metagenome (GOLD analysis project Ga0209382, IMG submission 187599) | Bulk soil microbial communities from a Populus tree surrounding site in Tennessee, USA - Soil MetaG P. deltoides SBSDD5 (SPAdes) (version 2) | ecosystem: Environmental > Terrestrial >...
GGAGGCTGTGCGGCTGGCTCCGCGTGACGTTGGCGCGGCGAGAATCCTTCACGACCTCCGCGGTCGGCTGAACTGAGATCACCGATGGCCTTTGATCTCATCGCTCTGGGAACTGTTCCTTCCGGCGGGGTACGATGAAGCTCCTCCTCATCCGCCACGCCGCGGCGGTGCCCAGAGGGACGCCTGGCGTCCTCGACGCCGACCGTCCTCTCACTCCCCAGGGCAAGGCCAAGTTCCGCGTGGCCGCTCGCGGGCTCGCGCGGGTCACTCGTCGGCCCGACGTGTTGCTGACGAGCCCACTGCCCCGCGCCCGGCTGACCGCCAAGATCGCCGCGCACGCCTTCGAGCACGTCGCGCCCGCGATCGAGCCAGCACTGGCCCACTCGAGCGTCGATGGAATCGTTGCCGCTCTGAAGACACATCCGCCCGGCGCCAGAATTGCGCTCGTGGGCCACGAGCCGCTCCTCGGGGCGCTTCTCGCGCGCTTGCTCGGCGCCGGACAGGGCGCGCAGCTCGCCTTCGAGAAGGGCGGCGCGGCCCTGATCGACCTCCCCAATGGTCCCGCCGCCGGCGGGCGGCTCTGCTGGTTCCTCAAACCGCGCATCCTCCGGAGCCTCGCCGGGCCAGCCGATCGCACGGCACCGCAAGCCGGCTCCTGAGATGGCCGAGCTGGTCGCGGTCGTCGATCTGGGCTCGACGGCCGTTCGTTTGGTGCTCGCCCACGTCACCCCCGACACGGGCTATCGGGTGCTCGTCGAAGAGCGAGTGCCCACTCGTCTGGGCGGCGGCGCCTCCGGCACCCTGTCCCGCGAGGCGATCGACGAGACGCTCCGGGCCGTGCATCGCTTCTTCGCGCGGTACTCACCGAACGGCCGAGGTCCGCGCATCGTCGCGGTGGCGACGTCGGCCGTGCGCGACGCCGAGAACCGCGAACGGCTGCTCGACCCACTCCGGCGCGACGAGGGCGTCGACGTGCAGGTCCTGAGCGCGCGAGACGAGGCACGGCTCGGCGTGGACGCCGCCCTCGAGAGCCTATCCTTCAACAGCGGCCTTGTCGTCGACCTCGGCGGCGCCAGCCTCCAGCTCAGCCGGGTGCGGCGCCGCAAGGTCGTCTCGATGGCGAGCCTGTCGCTCGGTGCCGTCCGGACCACGCGCCGCTTCGTTCGCAGCGATCCGCCCTCGCCGCGCGAGCTGCGAGCGCTCCGCCGCGAGATCCGCACGCAGCTGATGATCGGCCTGCCCCCTGCCGCCCGCGGCGAGATCGTGGTGGGCCTCGGTGGCACCGTCCGCGCTCTCGCGGGCATCCACCTCCGTTCACATAGCGACCGAACACGCCGCCACGGGCTCCTGCTCCACCAGTCGGACGTCACGACCATCCGGGAGCGACTTGAAGGTCTCTCCCGGCGAAAGCGCCGGAGGATCCGCAACCTCAAGGCGGAGCGCGTCGACATCATCTTGGCCGGGGCCATCGTCATCGAGGAAGTCATGGTCTTCGGCGGCTATCTGACGCTCGCAGTGTGCACGCGGGGGATTCGGGACGCCATTCTCCAGCGCGAGACCTTTCTCGGGAGAGGCTGAGTGGACTCGGACGCGTTCGTCAACCGCGAGCTGTCGTGGCTCGAGTTCAACCGGCGCGTGCTCGAGGAGGCGCAGGATCCGAGCGTGCCGCTGCTCGAGCGGGTGAAGTTCCTCGCCATCTTCAGCTCGAACCTCGACGAATTCTTCATGGTGCGTGTCGCGACGTTGAAGCGCCGCATCCACGCGGGCGATCAGACGCCGGGGCCCGACGGGCTCGCGCCCTCGGAGACGACCAAGGCTGTGGCGGCGCGAGTCCGTGAGCTGGTGGAGGCTCAGCGCCACTACTTTCTCGGCGAGATCCAGCCGCTGCTCACCGCCGAGGGGATCCTCTTGCTCCGCGCCAACGAGACCAGCGCCGAGCAAGAGCGCTTCCTCGAGGAGTACTTCCGCCGCACGCTGCTGCCCGTTCTGACGCCGCTGGCCGTCGACCCGGGCCATCCCTTTCCCTACCTCGGTAACCGCTCGCCGTGCGTCGTGGTCTCCATCCGGCCGTCGACGCCTTCGCCGCCACCGGCGAGCTCACTCTCGGTGATCCACATCCCGAGCCAGGTCCTCCCGCGCTTCGTCGCGCTTCCCGATCCCACCGGCAAGCACGTCTTCATGTTGCTCGAGGAGGTGATTCGCCAGCACCTGCCGAGCATCTACAATGGCTACGACGTCCTGTCGAGCCATACCATCCGGGTCACGCGCGATGCAGATCTCCACGCGCGCGGCGGTCCCGAAGATCTGCTCGCCAGCATCGAAGAAGGCGTGCGTGAGCGCCGCCTCGGCACGGCCGTGAGGCTCCAGTACGACGCAGATCTGCCATCCGACATCCTGGCCACGCTGCTCGACGAGCTGGAGCTCTCGCCCGAGGACCTGTACGAGGGCGACGGCTTCACGGCCTTCTCGGATCTCTTCCAGCTCTACGCGGCCCTCGACCTCCCCAGGCTCAAGGACCGCCCATTGCCGCCGCAGCCGGTTCCGGCGTTCGAGAGCGCGTTCGACATCTGGACCGCGATCCGCGCGGGGGACGTTCTCGTGCATCATCCCTACCACGCCTTCGACGCGGTCACTCGCTTCGTCCGCGAGGCCGCCGTCGATCCCAAGGTCCTCGCGATCAAGATGACGCTCTACCGTGTCAGCCCGGCCTCGCCGATCGCGCACGCGCTGCGCACCGCCGTCGAGAATGGCAAGGAGGTCACGGTCCTTGTCGAGCTCCAGGCACGCTTCGATGAGGAGGCGAATATCCGCTGGGCCCGTACGCTCGAGGAGGTGGGCGCCTACGTCGTCTACGGCCGCGCCGGCCTCAAGACTCACTGCAAGGCGTGCCTCGTTGTCCGGCAAGAAACCGACGGCCTGCGGCGCTACTGTCATCTCGCCACCGGGAACTACAACGTGCGGACGGGCGGCGTCTACGGCGATCTGGGAATCTTCACGTGCCGCGACTCGTTCGGCGAGGACCTTACCGCGCTGTTCAATCTCCTCACCGGTCATACGCGCCCACGTGGATTCCATCACCTCTTGCTCGCGCCGACGGACTTGCGCGAAGGCCTCGTCCAGCGCATCCGCCGTGAGGCGGCCCATGCCCGGGCCGGAGGAGCCGCACGGATCATCGCGAAGATGAACGGCCTCGTCGACCGCCGCCTGATCGAGGAGCTGTACGGCGCCAGTGAGGCGGGCGTGCAGATCGACCTGATCGTGCGCGGCATGTGTTGCCTGCGCCCGGGAGTGCCCGGGCTCTCGTCGAAGATCCGCGTCATCTCCATCGTCGACCGCTACCTCGAGCACGCACGGATCTCCTACTTCGAGAACGGTGGGGACCCCGAATATCTGCTCGCTTCCGCGGACTGGATGCCCCGCAATCTCGACCGCCGCGTCGAGATCGCATTCCCGGTGCTGGATCCCCACCTCCAGGCCCAGGTCCGCGAGATCCTCGAGATCCAGCTCGCCGACACCGTGAAGGCTCGGCGCATCCTCCCGGACGGAAGCTCCGAGCGTATTCAGGCGCACGGCGCGTCTCGCCTCCGTTCGCAGGAGCGGCTCTACGAGGCGATGGCTACGAATGGGGCTTCAGGTAGTTCACACGGGGAGAGCGCGCTGGAAGGGCCGTGACGGCAGCGCTTGTTACTGGGGTCTGAGTCGCGCGATACGCGCGATACAAGAAAAGGGTTACGGGTCGCCCCGTAACCCCTAAATTGGAGCGGCCGACCGGATTCGAACCGGCGACGTCCAGCTTGGGAATGAGGCGGAGTATGTCACCGGCGTCTCGTCAGCCGAGCATCCCCTTCCTTAGGTCCTCAGAAGGCGGCTTGGAACCCAGCCAAATCGAGAAGACCGCATCTGCGAACCCCTTCCCATCGAAGACACCCAATTCCTTGCTCCCGACTTGCAGCGTTGTGCCTTTTCCCGGTAGGTACGCGAACATCAGCGAGCTGCCCGCCTTCACGTCGGGAATGAGCGCGAGCATCCTGTCGAACGCGGCCTTCTGCGCTGCCTTGTCCTTCGCGTTCGCGTCGAAGCCTTCCTGAAAGGCCTCGACGAGTTGCCCCTTCGTCAGGTCGCGCAGGAAATGCAAGCGGATGGCCTTCGCCTGGTCGGACGCGAGGATCGCGCCCGCATCCTTCGAGGGCGATTCGAGGTAGAGCCCGCCCACGTAGACCTTGAACATGGCCTTCTTTCGGAGGCCCAACCCGTTCAACTTCAACGTCTTCTCGCCGGCCTTGAGCGTGTCCGGCAGCGTGGCACCCTCCAGCTCGCCGGCCAGGGCGGCAGTGTCGAGCGTCGATGCCGCCACTATGACGAGCACGGCGGTGCAGCTCAGTGTCCTGACGACAAAGCGTTTCATCGTGTCTCCTCCCGTTGGCGTTCAATTCCCAGGATCGTGACCCACGCCAAGACTCGTGCGCCCGATCGATGCCGAAGCTGCCGGTCTTCTCCGCGGAGAGAATTCCTTGAACGTGCACAGGAACTAGCCGACGTAGTGCTCAGCGAAGACGAGCTTCGACTGGTTGTAGCGCAGCCACCAACATGACTCACTCTCGTGTGCGAGGGAGGCTCGCAGGAGGCGGGCGCGCAGTCTATCGGACCTTAGGCTGACGCATCAGCAGTGTCGCCCACCGGGCAGGTCTTTCGTCCTATCGAGACCGGCGTGACGGTGTAGGTCTTGCCCTAACTACCGCGGATGGTAATAAATTATATTTCTTATATAATTCATGGTATCGGACCGCGACCCGGGTCAAGCGAGGGGAGACAGGTAGAAATGCGAGCCGTCAGGATTATTGTCTACGCGTGCGCCATAGTCAGCGGCCAGACAGGCGCCGCCCCGGCCTTGGCTCAAGACAAGTCGGTTGGCGTGATGACCACGGCTGAAGGGCCCACCGTTGCTGCAAGGGCCGACTTCTCTCCGCAGGAAACTGCGCGCGTGGCGCGCGGGGCGATACCTTTCACGGCGACGTTCGAGGACTCTCGGTTCCCCGGCATGCGGTTCCCGACGACGGGGCCGATCGAGGGCGTGACCAGCTCGCAGTTCCCGGTAAAGGAGCAATAGGGCTCCCGGCCGGTAGAGGAACGAGATGTCCGGTCTGCGCCGGCGCTCGTCGCTGGAAGGCGACGCCGGTGAGCGATCGAGGGCGACAGGCCCGTGGAAGAGGGACCGGTCATGCAGCACGAGAGCGCGCATATCGATGGGGTCGAATCCGAGGTCGGGGTCCGTTCCTCGCACTCGACCGGCCAGCCAAGGACCAATCGAGCTCCTGCGACACGGAACCTGAGACAGGCGGCTCGTAGAGGATGGCAGGCCATCGCGAGCGGGGCCGTTGTCTTGATGGTGGCGTGCTTGATGCGCCTGACAAACGACGCGCCTCGATGGACTTTGGTCGATTCCCGCCTCGACGGGGTCCACCCGGTAGCCAACGCTCTGATGACGTTCGCCTTGGCCGTGGTCGTGTTCCTCACGCTGCTCGTGGTGTTCCCGCTGGAGTCGACGCAAGAGACAAGCGCCGATCTCCGCGCTGCCAGACGCGTTCGACCACCCCAAACCTAAACCGCAGTGTGAGGACAAGCGTGAGGCGGCCTGAGGAGTGATTCGGTGAGGGAGCGTCTGCTCAGCATGTTTTAGTCGCGTCGGGTTCCAGCACTACTACCGCTTCATCCCCCAACCTGACCCGCCAGGACGGTCGGCATTCGACAATTCGGCGGCGCAGTTCGGGCTGTAGGACCAGCGATGCACGGCAGAAAAACCAGAAGCGACGGCAGAAACTCAAAGAGGTTACGGGCCCGATGTCCCGTAACCTCTCGTCGAGTTTATGGAGCGGCCGACCGGATTCGAACCGGCGACGTCCAGCTTGGGAAGCTGGCATTCTGCCACTGAATTACGGCCGCCCGGCGCCCCTATCTTACACCGACTGCGTCGACGCTATTTGCCGTCCTTGAGCGACATGCTGTACGCCTGCAGCACCTCGTCGCTGCGCGCCTTCCAGTTGAGCCGCTTGGCCACGCCGTAGAGATCGATCTGCTGGTAGAGCGGCACCGCCGGCATCTCGTCGACCCAGAGCTTGTTGATCCGGTGGTACTGCTCGAGGCGCTTCTTGTCGTCCATGATCGTCTGCGCCTCGTCGAGCATCCGGTTGAAGTCTTCGTTGAGCCAGTTCACGAAGATGCCCGGCGAGCGGAAGAGCGGGACGTAGACGGTCTCGGCGTCCATCGTGCCGGTGCCCCAGCCGATCAGCCAGACCGGGCCCGCCTTGTGGACGTAGACCATGTTGTTCAGGTACGTGACGAAGTCGTACGTGCGGAGCGTGGTCTTGATGCCGGCCTTCGTGAGCTGGCCCGACACCGCCTCGGCCACCTCGGCGTCACGCACGTAGCGGCCGCGCGGGCCGTGCAGCGTGATCTCGATGCCGTTCGGGTGTCCCGAGTCGGCCAGGAGCTTCTTCGCCTTCGCCACGTCGAGCTTGATCGGCTGAAGCTTCGGATCGAAGCCGAAGTGCATCGACGGCAGCATCGTCGCGACGCGCACGCCCTTGCCGTCGAGCACGGTCTTGATGAGCTCGTCGGCGTCGATCGCGTAGGCGATCGCCTGGCGGACGCGCTTGTCGGCGGTCGGCCCGTTGTAGGGGCCGGTCGCCTTGTGCTGCGCGTCCATCTGGTGCGAGTAGATCATGAGCTGGATCGTGCGAATCGACGGCGCCGTCGACAGGAACAGCTTCGGGTGCTTGTCGATGATCGCGCCCAGATGCGGCGGGATGTTCACCGCCAGGTCGATCTCGCCGTTCTGCAGCGCCGCCACGCGCACGGCGTCGTCGGGGATCGGCCGGAATACGACGGTCTTGATCTGCGGCGCTCCGCGCCAATAGGCGTCGTTCGCCTCGAGCACGATCTCCTCGTCCTTGGACCAGCGGACGAACTTATAGGGGCCGGTGCCGACCGGCTTCTTCGAGAGGTCGGCCGTTTCCTTGCCGGCGGACTCCTTGGGCGGCAGCATCCCGCTCTGCGGGAACGTCATGACCGGCAGGAACGTCGGCCACGGCTTCTTGGTGTGAACGCGGATCGTGTACGGATCGACGATCTCGACCCGGTCGAGCGGCGTGAAGAACGCGGCGCCGCGCAGCTTGCCCTGCCCCTGCGCCAGCCGCTCGAGCGAGAACTTCGCGGAGTCGGCGTTGAACTCTTCGCCGTTGTGGAACTTGACGCCCTTGCGCAGCTTCACTTCCCACGCGGAGGGCGGGACGAACTTCGGCATCTCGGTGGCGAGGTTCGGCACGATCTTCAGACTCTGGTCGCGCTCGTAGAGCGTGTCGAAGATGTGCCGCCCGACGTTCGACGCCGGGCTCTCGGACTGGTTGGCCATGTCGAGCGTCGTGGGATCGACGCCCTGGGCGATGATGACTTTGCCGGCTGGTGCCGCGCCGGCGGCCATCGGCAGCAACAGGACGATGGCGGCGATCATGAGTGTTCGTACGATCATCAGCGAAGCCTCCTCGACTGGAGAGGGTGGATTTCCCGAGTTTCCGCTACTCTAGGGTTCGGCCGGCAGGCGAGTCAAGGTACGCGAGCGCCTCGTCGCGCGTGGTCACGAGCCCGAGCCCCTGCGCCTCGCGCGCGCGCTCGAGCAGTCGCCCGACTTCCGGACCAGGTGGAATCCCGAAGCGCGCCATGACGTCCTCCCCTTTCACGAGCGGTGCCGCGGCGGGCCCGGTGCGCGGTGTCTCCTCCCATCCCCGCAGGAGGTCGCGCACGAGCGAAGCCCGCCGCCAGATCGAGCGCGGCGAGACACCGGTCACGGCGGCGGCATCGACCAGGGTCAGCAGCAACAGATCACGGGTGTCCTCGCCCAGATCGCGATAGAAGCGATAGCGGGCGCGCGGCGTCACCTGCCCGGCCGCCGCCAGGTGCATGGGACGCAGGTGATGGCGGACGAGCCGCTCGAGGACACCGCGCGCGCGGGCCGGCAGCCGCAGGCGCTCGCCGATGTCGCGCGCGCGCGCGGCGCCGAGCACGTCGTGCTCGAAGAAGCGGATCCGGCCGTCGACCAGCCGGCGCGTCTCCGGTTTGGAGACGTCGTGCAGCAGCGCACCGAGCTTGAGCACCTGGCTGCGCCGCACACCGCCGCCGAGCTCTTCGGCCACGTGCGCGGCGAGCTCGTCACCGTACGGCCGAAGCTCGTGCAGATGCTCGATCAACGTGTCGGCGCCCTCGACCGCCCGCAGCGAGTGCTCGAGCACGACAAAGCGATGCGGCGCGGGCTGCGTCGAGCCGCGCATGGGCTCGATCTCCGGCACGACCACCCGCAGGAGACCGAGCGCGTCGAGCCGCCGGAAGGCACGGCCGGTGCGCGGCAGCGCGAGCACCGCGAGCAGCTCGTCGCGCACGCGCTCGGCGGCCACGGCGGCGAGCCCAGCCGCGGCGTCGCGGATCGCGCGCGCCGTCGTTGGTGTCAGCCGAAATCCGAGCGCGGCCTCGAGCCGGACGCCGCGAAGCGTCCGCAGCGGGTCTTCCGCGAGGACGCGGGGCTCGTGCACACGGAGCCGGCGGGCGCGCAGATCGGCAAGCCCACCGGTCGGGTCGATCACGGCTGCGCGGCCGCGACGCAAGAGCTCGCGCACCGGCACCGCCAGCGCGTTGACGGTGAAGTCGCGGGCGGCCAGATCCTCCGGCAGTGTCGCCGCACGCCAGTCGGTGACGTCCAGGCACATCCCGCGGGCGAGCACGCGCGCGGCGCCGCGCTCGGGATCGAGCGGGACGAACGCACCCCCGACGCGCTCGGCCACCCGGCGTGCGATCTCGAGGGCGCCCGAGTGGACGGTGACGTCCAGATCGGCGGGCTCCGGCCGCCGCGTCGAGCGGGAGAGCCCATCACGGACGGCGCCGCCGACCAGCATCGGGTTCCGCGAGCGGCCGGCGGCCGTCTGCAGCGCGCGGAGGAGCGCGCGGGCGGAGGGGGTGAGGCGCTCGAGGCGGAAGACGGCGGTGCTCACGACACGAGGGCGCCGGAGCCGGCGGCCCTGGCTCCTGCCACCGGCGCTACCCGAGCTCGATGCCTCGGGCTCCGATGCGGTACTCCACGATCTCGTCGCTCATCGCGCTGCCCCGGTGCTTGACGACGCAGAGCATACGGGCCAGCCGGTTGCCGACCCGCTCACTGCCGAGGACCACGATCGTGTTCGCGGTGGCGCCGATGTCGCCGGTGGCCACCTTGCGCGCCAGCAAATCCTCGAGCCGGGTCTCTTCGGTCGTCACCAGGAGCAAGGTCGTGAGTGCTGCGTGTTCGTAGAGGTGCGAGTCGATGAACTCACGATGCTTCCACACCGGCAGGCAGATCTCCATCCCGAGCGTCTCGGCGTCGCGGTGGATGGTCTTTCGGTAGAGCTCGTCGAAGATGAAGAACTGGATCGAGTCGGCCGGCGAATCCATCGGCTCCACTCCGTCGACGACGATCCGCCTGGCTCCCGCCGCGCAGTGGAAGTAGACGAACGGCCGCACCGTGTAGAGCGCGTGGTTGTACGCCGCCTTCCAGTTCCAGTCGAACTCGAACCCGCCGTCCGGCGTCGGCACCTGGAAGTCGCGCACGCGCCCCACCCACTTGAGCGTGTTCGAGTAGCTCGCCGCCATCTGTCCGGGCGGCGGATACGGATCGGTCATCGGCGTCACCGTGTGCGTCCACGGCGTCAGCGACCAGTCGAAGAGCCGCGCCGCGTACTCGTCATGCTGCTGCGAGTCGCCGCGCCCGTTCAGGTCGAGCACGATGCCGCGGGCGCCGTCGGCGACGCGGCCGTGATCGGCGAACGTGAGCCCCAGATGGGTCTTGCCGATGCCGGTCGCGCCGTAGATCACCGTGAGCGTGCCGGGCAAGAGACCACCGTCGAGCATGGCGTCGAGCTTGGGAATGCCGGTCGAGACGCGCGTGGCCATGGCCGCCGATTCTACAACGTCCGCCCCTTGGTCGCGAACTGCCGCTCGTACAAGCGGCGCAGCTCGTCGAGCGTCGTCGCCTGGCTCGGCGCCTTGTCGTCCCGGATCCGAGTGATCCGCGCGAACCGCAGCGCCATCCCCGACCGGTAGGTCGGGCTCTTCTGGATCTCGTTGTAGGCGACCTCGACGACGACCTCGGGTCGCACGCGCACGGTATAGCCGTCGTCGCTGGTCGCGAGC
>Ga0209382_10013081_pt1 | contig 10208 bp, 6 predicted proteins | sample SoiMetdeltSBSDD5_FD_187599 | JGI IMG/M metagenome (GOLD analysis project Ga0209382, IMG submission 187599) | Bulk soil microbial communities from a Populus tree surrounding site in Tennessee, USA - Soil MetaG P. deltoides SBSDD5 (SPAdes) (version 2) | ecosystem: Environmental > Terrestrial >...
CAGACGGCAGGTCTCCAGCATCGGCACCACCCGATCACCGAGACCGGCTCCGTCGTGCGGGTCGCCACGCATGCCACCCATGAGCACCAGCGCGCAGCCGGCCTGCTTCATCAGCCCAATCAGTTCTCGGTCACAGCCAAAGGGAGCCAGACAGGTGTTCCAGTGCACCTTGACGTGTGCAGCCAACAAGGCATGACACAGCTCCTTGGCATGGGGCAGAGGGACGTTAAAACCGTTATCAATGAAAAATACCTTGCGAAGCCCGTAGCGCTGCTGCATGTCCTGCACATCCTGGATCACCGCCTCGATGGGCCGAATGACACGCCATGCTGCCACATCGCTCAGGGCCTGCGAAGCCGAGGTGGGATAAGCAAAGCTGCCCAGCTTGGTCAATATCCCAATGCCAAAGCCCGCCTGAGCGTATTTCTGCATGTCCAACTCCTCCAGGCGGGGCGGGGTGGTGAAGGCGGAGGCACAACGGCCACCGTTGACGATAACCTTGCCGTTCTGGCGATACACCATGCCAGGCAGGTCGTGGCAGGGCACGTCCGCTGCCAGTCTGTCGGCTAGCTGCACGAAGGCTTCAGCGGCATCCCCGGCCAGTCCGAAGTCAGGCTCCATATAGGCAAAGATCGCCTGCGGTAGTATGCTAAAGGCCGGCCCGCCGCACACAATAGTGGCGCTGGTGAGCGCGCGCACCTTGTCAAGCACGGTCTTAGAGAAGGGCAGGGCCCATTGGGGATCAAGGTAACTTCCGTTACTGATGTTGCGGATGGAGAGGCCCACCAGCGCCGGTTGGAACTCCCGGACAGCCTGCTCGATGTCGCCGAGCGGGTCTTCAGAGAACATCAGGTCCAGGGTTTTGACGGCGTGCGGTGAGGCGGCGAGGGCGCCAGCCAGGTACGCTAGCCCGATGGGCAGGGGCTGGGCATGCATCCGGCTCATGCACCTATCGTAGCGGTTCGTAGCGATGAGTAAGACACGCATAACTCCCTCCGAGTTCTCGCAGCCCGCGATCGGGTGTATGCTCTTTGAGTGTGCGTCAGCCCCCGATTATAGAAGTGGTATCGAGGAATTGCAAAAGTCCTTGTCTCCACACCCCAATAGCTTTTGGAAGGACACGTTATGTCACACCGTATTAATCGTGCCATTGCCCTGCTAGAATCCGGCCAGCCGATTTATTATGTCGGTGGCCATACCGGGCACGTCCTGACCCACGAGCAGGGCCAGCAAGACGCTCACACCTGGGCCGATTACATCAATGTCGGCATGGAACATGGTGCCTTCGACATGGCCGGGCTGGACGCGTATATGCATGGCCTGGTGGACAGCGGCCCCACCCGTAGCGGTCACCGCACGCCGACGGTGATTGTGGAAGTCCCCGTGGATGGCTCAAACGAGTTGGTCGTGCGCTATAATGCCTGGCAATTTCGGCAAATCCTCGCCCGCGGCGTGCATGGCGTCTTGCTCTGTCAGGCGGAATCCGCTGACGCGGTGCGGGCGTTTGTGGAGTCGTGTCGCTATCCTATTCACAAGGTTGGTGTCGGACGCGGTCTTGGGATTGGTACCCGTGGTCGAGGTTCTGAGCCTGCGGCAGCGGGGGTGTGGGGGCTAAACCCAGAAGAATACATGAGCCTCGCCGATCCATGGCCGCTGAACCCCCAGGGAGAATTGCTGCTGGGCGTCAAGATCGAGAGCCTGGAGGGCGTGTCCAATGTCGAGCAGATCTTGAGTGTGCCTGGCCTTGGCTTTGCCGAGATGGGCCCAGGTGACCTGGGACTGGTCCTGGGCTACAAGCAGGTGCCCCGTGAGCCGTATCCTGCGGAGATGCAGGACGCCCGTGAGCGGGTATTCGCCGCATGCCGCGCGCGTGGCATCGCGTTCCTGGAGACCTGCACCCCTGAAAATGTCGCACGCAAGATTGACGAGGGCGTCCGCGTCATCGCCGGGCACCGCGAGGAGACGGCGCGAGTAGGCCGCGCCCATACGCAGCGCACGATGCCCGTATAAAGCAGGCACATAGGTACGACACCGCAGCGTTTGACATATGCACGCGAGGAGGACACACCATGTCGGCACCCGACAAAGCCTATTCCACACAACCCATCGGTGGCACTATCCTGGTCGTCATGATGGAGGTCGACCCGGCGCATGAGGACGATTTTAACCGCTGGTATAACGATGAGCACTTACAGGAGCGGTTAGAGATTCCGGGCTATGTCAGCGCTCGCCGCTTCAAGCTGGAGGAGGGGGAAGGCGTGTTGCGCTACCTCTGCATCTGGGAGCTTGAGGATGGCAGCCCCCTACACAGTGAGGCCTATAAAGCCCAACAACAACGCCCGAGCGAGCTACGGGATCGCGTCCATACCTATATTACTCAACGGATGCGCGGCCTCTATAAGCAGATTTACCCACCTGTCGGGGCTTTTGAAGACCACAGTGGTTTTCATCCAGAGTGAGCCGACTGGCATCGCGAGGAGGCCCGCCAGTCACTTTACCCTTAGGGATGGGAAGGGGTAAGGTGTTGCTTACCGCACTGGGATCATCAAGTGACGGCATTTCACACTTTACTTGGCCCGCCCGCTACGGTACATAGAGCACGTTGCGCCCCGAATCTGCCATTACCTTCAGATGCGCAGAGAAGATAGGATGGACTTCTACACACTTCTCGATCACGTTATCGATCTCCTGCGCCAGCGCCAGCGTGTGACGTATCGGGCGCTCCAGCGCCAGTTTGACCTGGATGAAGAGACCCTCAATGATCTCAAGGACGAACTCCTCTACGCGCAACAGGTCGCCCGAGATGAGGACGGCCGCGTGTTGGTCTGGACGAGTCCCCCTGAGGCCATCCCAGCACCTGACCCTACGGCTTCTCAGCCGGCGCCACCTGTGCCTCAGGACATCTCTCCTCTTGCCGCAGCACCCGGAGTCGTCGCACCTCAGACCCCCGAGGCCGAACGCCGCCAGCTCACCGTGCTGTTTTGTGACCTGGTGGACTCGACCACGCTCGCCAGCCAGCTCGACCCGGAAGATCTCCGCGCCGTGGTGCGGGCCTATCAAGACACCTGCGCCAAGGTGATCGCCCGCTTCGAGGGCCATATCGCGCAGTATCTCGGTGATGGCCTGCTGGTCTACTTTGGCTATCCCCTGGCGCACGAAGACGACGCCCAGCGAGCCGTGCGGGCCGGATTAGGGATTGTGGAGGCCATGCGCGGGCTGAACACGCGCTTGGAGCAGGAGCGGGGGGTATACTTAGCCGTGCGCCTGGGCATCCATACCGGGCTGGTGGTGGTCGGGGAGGTGGGGGGTGGCACCCGGCAGGAGCAGTTAGCGCTGGGCGAGACGCCCAACCTGGCCGCGCGTCTGCAGAGCATTGCAGCCCCCAATACCCTGGCGATCAGTACCGCGACCTTGCCGCTGCTCGGCGGTTTTTTTGCCTGCCAGGCGTTAGGCCCGCATTCCGTGAAAGGCCTCGCTCAGCCGCTCGAGGTCTATCAGGTGGTGTATGAGAGTATGGCGCGCAGTCGCCTGGAAGCATCCAGTAGCACCGGCCTGACGCCACTCGTAGGACGGGAACAGGAAATGAGACTGTTGCTAGAGCGTTGGGCGCAAGTCAAAGACGGCCTGGGGCAGGTGGTGCTGCTCAGCGGCGAAGCGGGCATTGGCAAATCCCGCCTGGTACGGGTGCTGACGGAACACGTGGCCCGCGAACCGCAGGCGTGGCTCACGCCGTGTCAGTGTTCACCCTATTACCAGAACACGGCCCTGTATCCGATGATCGAGCTGCTGGAACGGGTGGCGCTGCACTTCGACCGGGAGGAGTCCTCACAGCAGCAGCTCAGTAAACTGGAGGGCTTCTTGGTACAGTATGGTCTGCCATTGGCGGAGACTGTACCCCTCTTTGCCACCCTCCTCTCCCTGCCGCTGAGCGCTGACTATACCGCCATGCATGTGTCGCCTGAGCAGCAGAGGCAGAAGACCTTGCACGCTTTCCTGACTATCTTCCTACGCATTGCAGCGCAGCAGCCAGTGCTCTTTGTCATGGAAGACCTGCACTGGATCGATCCGACCACGCTGGAGCTGCTCAGCCTCCTGGTTGATCAAGGCCCTACGGTCCGCATCCTGGCGCTGTTCACCTTTCGTCCTGACTTCAGCCCGCCCTGGACAGGACGTTCACATCTCACCCAGGTGACGCTAGCTCGCTTGCCGCGGCGCCAGGCTACCGAGATGACCCGCGAGGTGGCGCGTGGCAAGGCCCTGCCGGCGGAGGTCATGGAGCAGGTAGTGGCCAAGACTGATGGGGTGCCGCTGTTTGTGGAGGAGCTGACCAAGATGGTGCTGGAGTCAGGTCTACTCCAGGAGCAGGAGAATCGCTATGCGCTGACCGGGCCCCTACCCCCGCTGGCGATTCCCACGACGCTGCACGACTCGCTGATGGCACGGCTGGATCGCCTGGCGATGGTGAAGGGTCTGGCGCAACTCGGGGCAACGCTGGGGCGCGAGTTTTCCTATGAGCTACTGCATGCCGTCTCTCCATGGGACGAGGAGACCTTGCGGCGTGGGCTGTCCCAGTTGGTGGAGACGGAGTTCCTGTATCAGCACGGTCTCCCACCACAGGCGACATACCTCTTCAAGCATGCCCTGATCCAGGAAACGGCCTATCAGTCGTTGCTGCGGAGTACCCGCCAGCAGCACCACCAGCGCATTGCCCAGATATTGGAGGCGTACTTTCCTGAGAGCTGCGAGACGCAGCCCGAGCTGCTGGCTCATCACTATGCCGAGGCCGGCCTGAGCGCACAGGCCGTACCCTATTGGCAGCGGGCCGGCCAGCGCGCCATTGAGCGCTCGGCCCATCTGGAAGCGGTCGCGCACCTCACCAAAGGGCTGGAGGTGCTCGCCTCCCTGCCAGATACACCCGAGCGTGCTCAGCAGGAGCTGCTCATACAGACCACCCTTGGCCCGGCGTTGATTGTCACCAAGGGCCAGGCGGCCCCGGAGGTGTTACACGCCTACGCCCGGGCGCGCGATCTCTGCCAGCAGGTGGGGGAGACCCCGCAGCTTGTTCCAACGCTAACGGGATTGTGGATATTTTACTTAGTGCGGGCGGAGTTACAGACGGCACGCGAGCTGGGAGAGCAGCTCCACGCTCTCGCCCAACGCCAGCAAGACCCGATTCGCTTGCTACTGGCCTACCGTGTGCTGGGGACAACGTTTCTCTGGCTTGGAGAGTTCACCCTTGCCCGAGCACACTTGGAGCAGGCGGTGGCTCTCTACGACCCTCAGCAGCACCACTTCCTGGCCTTCTTCTTTGGATCTGACTTAAAGGTGCATTGCCTCTCCTATGTAGCCCTGATCTTGGAGTGGCTTGGCTATCCGAACCAGGCCCTCCAGAAGAGTCATGAGGCGCTCATCCTCGCCCAAGATTTGTCTCATCCATACACCTTGGCTGTTGCATTGTTCTTTGCCGCCTGGCTGCATTACTCTCGTCGAGAAGTTCGTGAGTCTCAAGAGCGAGCAAAGGCAGCCGTGACACTCTCGACTGAACATGGGTTTCCATTCTGGCTTGGTGCGGGAACTATGCTATGGGGTTGGGCGCTGGTCAAGCAGGGTCAGGGAGAAGAGGGAATGGCGCGGATACGCCAGGGGCTGGCCACTTACCGGGCTACGGGGGCAGAGCAGTGGCGGCCGTGTTCGTTTGCTTTGCTGGGCGAGGCGTGCAGGGAAATAGGGCAGGTCGATGAAGGGTTGCATGTACTGGCCGAGGCGCTGGCTATGGTTGACAAAAATGCAGAGCGATTATGGGAGGCGGAGCTGTATCGACTCCAGGGGGAGTTACTGCTGAGGCAGGCCGCCACTAATGGACAACAGAGTGAAATCTGCTTTCGACAGGCACTCGACGTGGCCCGCCGCCAGCAAGCGAAGTCGCTGGAATTGCGGGTCGCGACAAGCCTGAGCCGACTGTGGCAGCAGCAGGGCAAGTGCCAGGAAGCCTATGACCTGCTGGCGCCGATCTATGGCTGGTTCACCGAGGGCTTCGATACTACCGATCTGCAGGAGGCCAAAGCGCTGCTTGATGCACTCACGTGAGAGAAACCAATGTCACGGCGGAACTTCCTTGGTTGTTCTCCATGCTCGCAACGTTGTTCCCCTGCAAGGGACTCAAGAGCTGCTGTGTGCTATGATTGAACATTGACGAGCATCCGCGCACAGTTAGAGATAGTGCATGAACGCAAGAGGCGTGCCTATGACAACGATCACCATTGAAATCCCAGACGATTTAGCAGCCCAAATCGATCTGGTCACCTTGCCAATCTTGCTGCGCGAGCTGGTCGGGCACAAAACTGTGCAGCTGCAGGCCATTGAAGAGAGCGGTGCTCTGCCACGACCGCTGTACCGTGAGATCACAGACTTTCTGGCAGGGAACCCAATGACGCAGCAGATCATGGCTTTCAAGATATCTGCGGCGGCGCAGGAGCGCCTGGAGAACCTCCTCGACAAAAATCGCGAGGAAGCCCTGAGCCCCGGAGAAAGAGCCGAGTTGGACACCTATCTCCAGCTCAGTGAATGGCTGACGATCCTGAAAGCTCGCGCTCGCAACGGGCAGCCGCTCCTTGGCTGAGCCCAGGCTCTTCTCCTGCGTATGCCCCGTTTACACATCCCACACGCGCTGCGGCAAGGAGTGATTGCACGCGCAGGAGAGCGGTGTGAGTACTGCCTGCTGCATCAGGACGACAGACCGGAGTCGCATCAGGTGGATCACATTATCGCTCTCAAGCACGGTGGGCAAACGGTACGTGAGAACCTGGCGCTAGCGTGCGCAGTGTGCAACAACAACAAAGGATCTGACCTGGCGACTTTTGACTGGATAAGCGGGCAGATCGTCCCTCTGTTCAACCCGCGCCAGCACAACTGGCACGAGCATTTCCGTTTCGAAGGCGCGCAGATTGTTGGCAGCACTGCGATAGGCCAGGCGACAGTCATGTTGCTACGCTTGAATGACCCAGAGAGAGTTGCGTCTCGGCAGATCTTGATCGAGATTGGGCTGTATCCGCCATAGGGAGGAGTGAAGTATGTGGCGCTTCATGTGCTGTATGTGCCCAGGGCTGCAGCGTTCTTCTCTGCGACGACTGCTGGTGCTGGCTCTCCTGACATTGGTCATCCTACTACGAGGTGCGCTTATGGCCCAGCCCCACGCTCCTGTCCGTGCTCCCGAATTTCCCGAGGGCATGCAGTGGTTGAACACCGACAGGCCCTTGCGTCTGGCCGACCTGCGTGGCAAGGTAGTGCTGCTTGATTTCTGGACCTACTGTTGCATCAATTGCATGCACATCATCCCCGAATTGACCGCCGTGGAAAAGAAGTATGCCAAGGAACTGGTGGTTATTGGCGTGCATTCGGCAAAATTCCAGAACGAAGGCGACGTGGCCAATATCCGCCAGGCGATCCTGCGCTATGAGATCCAGCATCCGGTGGTCAACGACCGCGATTTTCGCATCTGGCGTCAGTATGCGGTACGGGCCTGGCCAACGCTGATGGTGGTCAGGCCCGATGGCTACGTTCTGGGCCATCTCTCCGGTGAAAGCCATCAGGAAGTCCTCGAACGCGTCATCGATGAGCTGATCGCTGAGGCCAGGAGCCAGGGCACCCTCAACGATACACCCCTGCACTTTACGCTGGAAAAAGACACGTACGCCAGTGGCGCCCTGTCCTTCCCCGGCAAAGTCCTCGCCCATGCGCCTTCGCAGCGACTCTTTATCGCGGATTCCAATAACAACCGCATTGTCATAGCCGACCTCGATGGAAAAGTGTTGGATGTCGCCGGCAGTGGTACTCTTGGGAAGACCGACGGGGATTTTAATGTGGCAACATTCCACCATCCCCAGGGCCTGGCCCTGGACGGCAACCTCCTCTACGTCGCCGATACCGAAAATCACCTGCTGCGGCGGCTCGACCTGCAAGCCCGTACCGTGACCACGATTGCTGGGACTGGCGCACAGGCGCGCAGCGTCAATGTGCCTGGTACTGGGACAGAGGTAGGCCTCAACTCCCCCTGGGACCTGGCACTCATCGGCACGCAATTGTTCATTGCCATGGCTGGCCCGCATCAGGTGTGGGTGATGAACCTGGAAACGGCCTACCTCGAGCCCTATGCCGGCAGTGGGCGGGAGGATATCATCGACGCCCCGCGCCTGCAAGCCGCCATGGCCCAGCCGAGTGGCATCACCACCGATGGCACCCTCCTGTACGTGGCGGACAGTGAGACGAGTGCGATCCGGGCTGTCAGTCTTGGCATCAATGGCACGGTGCAGACCATCGTCGGCGAAGGGCTTTTTGAGTTCGGCGACAAAGACGGCATTGGCAAGGAGCAGGTGCGGCTGCAGCATCCCCTTGGGGTGATCTATCATGACAATATCCTCTACGTGGCTGACACCTACAATCATAAAATCAAAAAAATTGGCCCGGCAACAGCGACAGCGACCACCTATCTGGGCAGCGGCAAGCCCGGACGTCGCGATGGCAGGGAGCCGGAGTTTTACGAACCCAGCGGCCTGAGCCTTGCGGCTGGCAAACTGTACATTGCTGACACCAACAACCACGCGATTCGTGTGGTGGACCTGGTAACTGACGAGGTCTCGACGCTCGCCCTGCGCGGCCTGGCAGCGCCAATAGCCGTGGCTGGCTTTAGTGGCACCAATTTTGAGGCTGACGAAGTCATCAAAGTCGCGCCACAGCAGGTCAAGGCTGGTGCGGCAGGCAAGATTTTTATCAACCTGCACTTCCCCGAGGGTTATCATCTGAACCCACGCGCGCCGCTGCACTACAGCGTCAGCGTTAGCGGTGAGGGGGTGACCATTGCCGAGGCAGACCGCATGGGCCAGGCGATAGCGCCGCCGCTGCCACTGGCCATTCCTTTTCAGGCTGCCGCTGGGATACATCAAGCCACGGCTGACATCGACATGACCTTCTATTACTGCCGTGAGGACGACACCGGAGTGTGTGTCATCCAATCAGTACGCTGGCAGGTACCGCTGCATCTTGATCCCGACGGGAATGCCAGCGAGGCCGTGGTATCCTACAAGGCAGAGGTGCCAGCGGTGCAGAAGCAGTTGTAAGAGGCAGTGCAACAACTCCTTCGTGTCTGCTGCAACGCAAGAAAGGCCAGCGCCATGGTGACAGCACGCGAGTTTTGGCGTTCAACGTTCAACGACTTCAATCCACTTGGGCTACGCCCAGAGGATGTGGCTAGTTTTTTCGTAGATCGTCACGAAGACGATCCAACTCGCAGCCTCCTTGAAAGGTTAAAAGTCGGTCTGCTCAACAGCATGGGACAGCCACAGACCTACAAGGCATTGCTGACAGGGCATCGCGGCAGCGGCAAAAGCTCGGAATTGATGCGTGCTGGGCAGGATTTAGTGTACGATTTCTTTGTCGTGTGGTTTGATGCTGAACAAAGCCTTGCAGATACGGCGACTCATCTGGAAGTGCTGCTTGGCATGGGCCTCGCAGTTCACGCTGCTGCAAGTGCCGCAGGGCTGAGACCTGCTGACCGGCTTGCCAACGACCTGGTCAAAAGCCTGGCCAAATTTGTGCGAAAGTACGAAGAACGTAAAGGTTTTACCCTGAAATTGGACCAGCTCCTCAAACAAGTGTTCGCCATAGCGCTCGTCGCCGGGGCCAGCGCTGTAGGCGGACCGCCAGCAGCACTAGTCGCCGGGGCAGCCGTTGTTGGAGCAGGGCAAGTATTTAAAACTTTCCGCATCGAACTCAACGTCCGCGATGATCTCGTGAAGACTTTGGAGCTACCGGCGAACCGGCAAGAGGTCATTGGAGCTTTAAATGAAATCATTGAGGATGTGCAGGATAAAGCTGGCAAGCCTGTACTCATCATCACGGACGGCCTCGACAAAGTGTCGGCTACTCGGGCGCAACTGCTCTTTGCCGAGAGTGCCCTCCTCACAGAACCGTCTTGCGCTCTGGTGTATGCCGCTCCCATAGAGTTTTACCACCGCGTAGGCGTTGAGCAAGCGCTGCATCTCTTCGACGACTGTGCTATGTTGCCGAACCTCCCAGTATACAAACGTCCACCTTTGGGTGACCATTGGAAGCTGGAGCGCGAGGCAAATGAGGATGGTATGCAGGTGATGCGGAAAGTAGTCACCAAACGGTTCGAGGCTCGAGGGAGAGCTGTTGATCCGCTTGTAACCCCG
>Ga0209382_10013083_pt1 | contig 10208 bp, 6 predicted proteins | sample SoiMetdeltSBSDD5_FD_187599 | JGI IMG/M metagenome (GOLD analysis project Ga0209382, IMG submission 187599) | Bulk soil microbial communities from a Populus tree surrounding site in Tennessee, USA - Soil MetaG P. deltoides SBSDD5 (SPAdes) (version 2) | ecosystem: Environmental > Terrestrial >...
AGCAGCAGGCGGTGGCGCAGGCTCAGTCCCAGGCGGCAGGCAAGATCGACACCTTCAAGAAGGGGATGTCGGCCTGCCTCGAAGGGAAGGGCTATACCGTGAAGTAGCGGGGTCTAAGTCGAGTCTTTTCGCTCAGCCTGGCGTCTGGGGGGAGGCAGTGTCAGGCTATCCGTCACCGGGTCCCAGCCGCCGCCCAGCGCCTTGTAGAGCTGCACGACAGCCACCCGGTGCTGCCGCTGCAGCTCCGATTCCTGCAGCTCCGCATCCAGCTGGGTCCGTTGAGCATCGAGCAGGTTGAGATAGTTGTCGACCCCACCCTCGTAGCGCAGTCCCGCCAGCACCACGGAGCGGCGCGCCGCAACGGCCGCACGTCCTGCTGCCGACGCTTCCTCGCGGAGCCGCTGCACCGATACCAGCCCGTCCTCGACCTCCCTGAACGCAGTTAGTACCGTTCGCTCGTACTGACCCACTCCAGCCTCGGTGCGGGCCCGCTCAGCGGCAACCTGTTTCTGGCTTCTCCCGCTGTTGATGATGGGCAGCAGCAGATTGCCAGCCAGGTTCCAGAACCCGGTGCCGCTCTTGAACAGGCTGCCGAGGTCGTCGGTGATGGTCCCGCCGATCCCGGTGAGGGAGAGGGTAGGGAAGCGTGCGGCGATGGCGGCGCCGACCCGGGCGTTGGCCGCCCGAAGCTGCTCCTCGGCCTGCCGGACGTCGGGACGGCGCTCCAGCAGCTGCGACGGGATGCCGGCGGGGATCACGTTGGGGAACTGCTGCTGGGCCAGCGGCAGACCCCGGGGCACCGTTCCCGGCGGCCGGCCCAGCAGCACACTGAGCTCATTCTCTTTCTGCCTCTGGAGTCGCAGCGCCCGGGCCAGGGTGCCCTCAGCGGCAGCCAACGCGTTCTCACCTTGCCGCACGTCCAGCTCGGAGGTGAGCCCGCCCTGATAGCGCGCCCGTGCCAGGTCCAGCGACTGCCGCCGGATGTTCACCTGCCTTCCGGCGATCTCCACCTGGCCGTCGAGGTCCAGCAGCTCGAGGTAGGCGCGGGCCACCTCGCTCACCACCGTCAGGATCACGGCCCGGCGTCCCTGCTCGCTGGCCAGAAGCGCCGCCTTGGCCGACTCGTTGAGCCGGCGAAGCCGGCCCCAGATATCCAGCTCCCAATTCAGGGTGACGCCCAGGAAGGCAAGCTCATTGGCGGAGCTGCCAGTCAGCAGCGAATCGGCGCCTTCCGATCGGCCGAACCGGCCCTGCACGTCGATCTGGGGCAGCAGCTCGAGGCGCTGAATGCCGAGCAGAGCTCGGGCCTCATTCACCCGGCCAAGGGCGATCTGAATGTCCCGGTTTTCTCTGAGGGCCTGACGGACCAGAGTTTGAAGCGTGGTGTCGCCCAGCACCCGCCACCACGGAAGATTGGCGTACGACGAGTCCCGCAGGGCCACCGTGCTGTCCCGCCAGGCCGGAGGGACCGGCGTCGTCTCCGGACGCTTGTAGTTGGGGCCCATGGCACAGCCGGCCAGCAGAAGCACCAGTGCCGTCGACCGAAGTCCGGAGGGCATATCAGTGCCCCGCAACCGCAGCAGCTACCGGGGCCGGCTCCGGCACCTCGGCAACCTTCTCCTTCCTTCTTCCGAACCTGAGGCGCTCGACCATGGTGAAGAGGCCAGGAATGATGAAGATCCCGACCACGGTGGCCACCAGCATGCCCCAGAACACGGCGGTCCCCATCCGGGTTTGCGCGCCGGCGCCCGCGCCGTGGGCCAGCATGAGGGGGACCACACCCATGATGAAGGCGAACGCAGTCATGAGAATGGGGCGGAAGCGGAGTCTGGCTGCCTCCAGTGCCGCATCCTCCAACGAGCGACCACCCTCGTGCTGCGCCTTGGCGAACTCCACGATAAGGATGGCGTTCTTGGCCGCGAGGCCGACCAGCATGATCAGGCCGACCTGGACGAACACGTTGTTGTCATACCCCATGAGCCATACGCCGAAAAACGCACCCAATGCCACCAGCGGTGTCTCCAGCAGTACCGCCCAGGGAAGCTTCCAGCTCTCGTACAGCGCGGCCAGCAGCAGGAACACAAATATGATCGCCAGAATGAAGGTGGGCGCGGCAGGAGGAGCGTTCTTCTCCTGGTACGAGAAGCCGGTGTATGCGTATCCCATCTCGCGCGGGAGCACCTGGGCCGCGGTCTCTTCCAGCGCCTTCATGGCCTGGCCGGACGTGTAGCCCGGCCCGGGGACGCCGGTGATCTCCACCGATCGGAACAAATTGAACCGAACCGTGACCTCCGTGCCGGACGCGGGCTTCACCGTCATCAAGGTGGAGAGCGGCACCATCTGGTTGGTCGTGGTGCTCCGCACGTAGAACTGCCCGATGTCGTCAGGCCGCTGGCGGTAGGCCGGTTCCGCCTGGACGTAGACCCGATACAGTCGTCCGAAGCGGTTGAAATCATTCACGTAGGCTCCGCCCATAGCGGCCGACAGGGCGGCGAACACGTCGTTGATCGGCACCCCGAGGGCACGGGCCTTCTCCCGGTCCAGCTCGACCTGCACCTGGGGGACCTGCGGATTGAACGAGGTGAACAGATTCGCCAGCTCGGGGCGCTTGCGCGCCGCATCCAAAAACGCCCCGCTCTGCTTGCCGATGTCGGCCACGCTCATCGTCCCGCTGCGGTCCTGCAGCAGAAAGTTGAACCCGCCCGCTGCACCGAACCCTGGAATCGTGGGCGGCGTGAAGGGGAAGATCACCGCGCCCGGTATGGCGGCGAGCGAGCGGCGTAAGGTCTGCTGGATCCCGTTCACGTGCAGCTCGGGCGTGTTCCGCTCCTCCCACGGCTCCAGCTTGCAGAAGAACGAGGCGAACTCGGGACTGAACGAGTTGGTCAGGATTCCCAGCCCGCCGACTCCGTTGCAGGCCACCACGCCGTCAGTCTTCTTGAGCACGTTCTCGATCTGGCGCACCACACCTTCGGTCCGCTCCAGTGACGAGGCGGGCGGCAGCTGGGCGTTGATCATGAAGATGCCCATGTCTTCATCCGGGACGAACCCAGACGGAAGCGCGCGGCCGAGGCCACCGGTGAGCAGCGTGGCCACACCTATGACAGCCACAACCAGAACGGCCCGCCGGACGAACATCTTGGTCAGGTTGACGTATTTGACGGTGCTCACTTCGAACACCTTGTTGAACCCGCGGTAGAACTTGCCCAGCAATCCTCCGGTCGGCTTGGCGGGCTTCAGGATCTTGGCGCAGAGCGCCGGTGCCAGACTCAGCGCCAGGAATGCGGAGATGAGCACCGAGACGGCGATGGTTAAGGCGAACTGCTGGTACAGCCGCCCCGTGAGCCCGCCCAGCAGTGCAACCGGGACGAACACGGCTGAGAGGATGAGCGCGATCGCCATCACCGCGCCCCCTACCTCCTTCATGGCCTGGATCGTAGCGTCCCTCGGCGTCTTCCCGTGCTCGATGTGGTGCATGACCGCCTCGACCACCACAATCGCGTCGTCCACCACAATGCCGATCGCCAGCACCAGGCCAAACATGGTGAGGGTGTTGATCGAGAACCCCAGCAGGGGGAAGAAGATGAAGGTACCGATGAGCGAGACCGGGACGGTGAGGAGCGGGATGATCGTGGCGCGGAAGCTCTGCAGGAACACGAACACCACCAGGCTGACCAGGATGAAGGCCTCGATCAGGGTATGGAGAATCGATTCGATGCTGGCTTCGACTGACGGGGTCGTGTCGTACACGATCTCGTACGCCACATCGCTGGGGAAATAGCTGGCGGCCTCCTGCAGAGTGTGGTAGATCCCCTCGGCCGAAGCGAGCTGGTTGGCGCCGGGGAGCAGGTAGACGGTAAGAGAGGCTGCGGCCCCCTCCAGCCACTTCCCGCTCGAGTCCTTCACGATCGCGCGTCCAAAGGACTTGTAGTTCTCGCTGCCCAGCTCGGCGCGGCCGATATCCTTGAGCCGCAGCTCGCCGCCGCTTGAGGTCTGTCGGAGGATGATGTTCTCGAACTCCTCCGCGGTCACCAGCCTCCCGGGCGCCTTGACCGTGTAGGTGAACTCCTGCCCCTTTGGAGACGGAGCTGCGCCCACCTGGCCGGCCGGGGCCTGCAGGTTCTGCTCCTTGATGGCAGCGATCACGTCGGCAGGGGTAAGCCCCAGCGCCGTCATCCGGTCGGGCCGGAGCCACACCCGCATCCCGTACTCCGCCCCACCGTATAGATCCACCTGCGCGATACCCGGCACCCGGAGCAGGGCGTCCCGGAGATTGATCATGGCGTAGTTGTTGAGGAACTGGGCATCCCGGCTCCCCTTGGGCGAGTAGAGCGAGACCACCATCAGGATGCTGGGGTTGATCTTCTTGACGGTGACCCCCTGCTGGTTCACCTCCTGCGGCAGCCGCGACTGGGCCTGGGAGACCCGGTTCTGCGCCAGCACGTTGGCCATGTCACGGTTCATCCCGACCATGAACGAGATGTCCAGCAGCATTCGTCCGTCGCTGGTATTAAGCGACTTCATGTAGATCATGTTGTCCACGCCGTTTACCTGCTGCTCGATCGGCGTGGCCACCGACTGCTCGACCACCTCGGCCGAGGCACCCTGGTAGGTGGTTTCCACCCGGATGGTCGGGGGGGACAGCTCGGGATACTGCTCGATGGAGAGCCGCTGCAGCACGGCCAGCCCCAGCAGCGTGATTACGATCGCCGCGACAATGGCGACTGTGGGGCGTCGAATGAAGAAGTCAGCCATGGGTCAGTGTTCGGGAGTCTTGGTCGAGTCGGATGGCGCCATCGCCGTCGCGGTGGTGGGCCGGACCTTGGTACCGGGACGGACCTTCTGGATGCCTTCCACCACGATCCGATCAGCCGGCTCGAGCCCGGAGGCAACGATCCAGTCGCTGCCGCTCCGGTTCGCGACCTTGATTTCGCGGGTCTGAGCCACGCTGTCCGACCCCACGACGAAGACGTTATACGTCCCCTGTAGTTCCTGCACCGAACGCTGCGGAATCACCACCGCATTCTTGCGGGTGGTAATGGGCAGCCGCACCCGGCCGAACTGTCCCGGCCGGAGCAGCCCGCCGGGATTGGGGAAGGTGGCCTGGATCGGCAGGGTACCGGTCTCGGTGCTTACCCCGCGGCCCACGACGCTGACCCGGCCCTTCTCCGGGAATACCGATCCATCGGCCAGCACCAGCTCTAGCCCCGCGACAGTCGACCGACGTTTGCCGGCCTGGGCCTTGGTGGCCCGGGCGTACGCCAGGTACTCGCTCTCGGAGATGGTGAAGTCGAAGCGGACGGGATCGAGCGAGGAGACGACAGTGAGTACGGTGGGCTGCGGACTACCGACAAAGGAACCGATATCTACCTGCCGATTCCCGGCCACCCCATTGATCGGACTTATCACCCGGGTGTAGCCCAGGTCGAGTCGCGCCGACCGGAGTTGTGCCGCAGCGGCCGCCACCCCGGCCCGGCTGCCTTCTTCGGCGGCTATAGCATTGTCGAGGTCCTGTTGGCTCACGGCGTGCTGGGCCACCAGCGGCTTCAGCCGGTTCACCTGGATCACCGCGCGGTTGTGCCGAGCCTGCGCCTCCGCCATGTCGGCCTGGGCTCGCGCCGCGGTAGCCTGAAAGGGCTTGGGATCGATGACAAAGAGAAGGTCGCCCTTCCGGACCAGGCTTCCCTCGGCATAGTGCTGGGACTGAAGAAATCCGGCCACCCGCGCCCGGATTTCCACGTCCTGTCCTCCCCGCACATCGCCGGTGAATTCGGCCTGGACCGGCATATCGCGCACCTGAACCGGCTCGACCACTACCTCCGGTGGCGGGGTGGGAGGAGGCGGACTCTCTTTGCAGCCGGCGATGGTGGTACATACGACCAATAGGCCGAGCAGCCGACGTTGCGCGATCATAGTCTCCTCCTACCGGGTCAGCACCAGCTTAACCGTTAGCCTATCGCGAGTTGTGGGCCCGGGAAACTGTTAGTTGTAACAGGTGATGTACCAGGGGATCCACCTGGGGTGAAGGCTGCACCAAGGTCCAGTGGCCACAGGTCCGTGCCACTAGACCAAGGGACAGTCCGGTCATGCTGGTGCAGCCGACCTCCATACCGTAGCATCTATGACTAGATGTCCTTCATCGTCACGGCGCTGCGGCAGCATCCGGAGTTGGCCGTCTTTCTCACGCTCGCCCTCGGTTTCGTGGTGGGGCGGGCCCGGATCGGCTCGTTCAGGCTGGGCACCGTGGTAGGCACGCTGCTGGCGGGAGTGCTGGTAGGCCAGCTCCAGATCCAGGTGTCGGCCACGGTGAAGGTCGTCTTCTTCGATCTGTTCCTGTTCGCAACCGGGTACAAGGTCGGTCCCCAGTTCTTTCGAGGGCTGGGCCGGAGCGCCTTACCTCAACTGGCAGTGACGGTCGTCCTGTGCGGCTGCAGCCTGCTCGCCACCCTGGCCGCCGCTCGGCTCTTTGGTTATGACCCCGGCACCGCTGCCGGCCTCCTGGCGGGGGCGTTCACTGAGTCCACGATCATCGGCACCGCCGGGGATGCGATCAGGGGCCTGGGTCTGTCGCCCGAGGAGACCAACCGGCTGCTCAACAACATCCCGGTGGCCTACGCCGTGTCCTATCTCGTGGGCACCGGATTCGTAGTCTGGTTCCTGTCCACCCTCGCCCCCCGGCTGCTCCGGGTGGATCTCAAGGCCGAGAGTCGCAAGCTGGATCAAGAGCTGGGGGACGACTCCAGTGAAGATCCTGGATTGCAGTCGGGGTATCGCGAGTGGGACCAGAGGGCCTACCGGCTGGGCGACGAGTGGGCCGGGCGGACTGTCGCTGAGCTGGAGGCCTCGTTCGCGCCCGACCGCGTCTTCGTGCGGCGAATCCGGCGGGCCAGCGAGGTTCTGCCAGCCGGGCCGGCCACGCTCCTGGGCCGCGGCGACGCCATCACCCTGACTGCCCGGCGGCGGGTGTTGGCTGGTGGAGTTCCGGTGGGGAAGGAGATCGAGGACCGCGAGCTCCTGGAGTACCCGGTTGCGGTACGAGACATTGTGCTCACCAACTCTGCCCTGGTGGACCACACGCTGGCCAGTGTCGCCCAGCAGCACGGCCGCGGCCTGGTGTTGTTTCGGCTGGTTCGCGCCGGAGAGGAAATCCCCTTTGCTCCCGGAACCACCCTGAATCGGGGAGATCTGCTCCGGCTCGAGGGCCCGGTCGAGGAGGTCGAGCGCGCCGGCCAGGTCCTGGGCTATATCGAGCGGGATCCCGGCGCGACCGACATGGTGTTCGTGGGGCTCGGTATACTCATCGGTGGCCTGCTCGGCTCCCTATCGGTACTGGTGCGCGGGGTGCCGTTGAGCCTGACGGCAAGTGGCGGGGCCTTGATCATGGGCCTGGTCTTCGGGTGGCTCCGGTCCAGGTATCCGACCTTCGGCCGAATCCCGGAACCAGCCCTGTGGGTCTTCGATACCGTCGGACTGGCGGTTTTCATTGGAATCGTGGGCCTGGAAGCGGGCCCAACCTTTGTGGAGGGGCTTCGCCGAACCGGACCCAGCCTGCTGCTGGTCGGATTCCTGGTGGCCGTCACACCCCACGTACTAGCGCTGCTCTTCGGACGGTTCGTGCTCCGGATGAACCCGGTGATCCTGTTCGGCGCCTGCGCCGGAGCGGGGACGGTCACGGCGGCACTCCGTGCCATCCAGGATGAAGCGGGGAGCAAGGCCCCGGTGCTCGGCTACACCGTTCCTTACGCGGTGGGCAATATCCTGCTGACGGCGTGGGGTCCGCTGATCGTGCTGCTGACCCGGTAGCGGAAGGACCAATGATCAACCTGCTGCACCTCTGGCGCGTGGCCTTGCTGTGTGCCACGATCACCCACGAGCGGCGTCATCCGGCCCTGGCCATACTGCTGTTGGTACCGTTGAATCACCTCTTCTTCAGGCTCACGGCGAGCCTGGCGGACCCGGCCACTGCCGGTCGCTGGCCCTGGAGGGCGCGGGCAGCCAGGGTGGTTGGACTCTATCTGCTCGCCACTATTGCACTGATCTGGTGGTACGGGACGCTTGGGAGCGACGTGCGGGCACTGAGCAGGACCTGGGAGTGGTGGATGCTCGTGGCCGGGCTGACGGCATTGACGCTCCTCTATCGTCCCCTGATCACCGCGCTCAAACAGCTGGTCGGCGCGACCGGGCTGGGCGACTCACGCCTGTGGACCGCTCTGGGCCTGGCCCTCGCTATCTGGGTCTGGTGCAACGGAATCTTTGCAGCGCTGTTTCAGCGGCTGTCCCTGGTCTGTGAAGACTCCTCCGTGAGCTTGTGCCAGGGTGAGCCGGCATTTTCCCAATCGCTCTCCCGCTTCGCCGACGCCGCCTACTTTAGCACCGTAACCCTGTCCACCACCGGCTATGGCGACATCGTTCCGGTCTCGGGCGTCGCCCGCGTCCTGGTCGCGGTCGAGATCATGATCGGGTTCGGGCTACTAGGGTTCCTGTTGAGCCGAGTCGCGGGTCTGGCACTTCCGGGGTCGCAGGCATCCAGCCGGGATCCGAGATGAGGGCTATCCGCCCAGCGCGATGGTGGCCCAGACCAGCACCGCGCCGACCGCCATGGTGACGAATCCGCTTGCCCACGGGTGCCTCATGCCGTGCCGCCCCAGGAAGTAACCGCCCAGAAACAACATCACCAGCGCAACGCCGTTGGAGATGCGCAGCGCTAGATGGGCTTGATCGATGAAGAGAAAGGGGAGCGCCACGGGAAACGTGGCCAGGAACACCAGAAGAAACACACCGGTGGCTGTCCGGAAATCTCGAAGCGTGAGTTGGGTCCGGTCGGAAAAGTCGGGGAGGCGCGAAAGGCGGTCCCCGATCGATTCGATTTCTGCCGGCGTCAGTGTGGCCGCGATCACCGGAGGTAGCGCTTCGAGAACCAGCTCACGGGTGCGGCGTTCATCCCGCGATTTCCGCACTTGCTTCAGCATCGCAAGGTTGCGGCCCCGTTCGGTCAGGGTGCCCAGCAGAAACATGACTGCGTCCACCAGCCCCCAGGCGATGTTACAGCCTAATGCGCCGATCAGCATGTCCCTCACCTCCGCCCGGTCTGCTGTCGCCACACTGAGCGTCCCGGTGAAGGTGAGCGCCATGATCAACCCGAAAATGACCTCGGAGACGCGATCGACCGGGGACAATGCCGAGTTGCCCGTTGCAGCGCGGGTGGAGCCGGCGAAGGCGGGCGCGACGCTGTTCATGCCGGAACGAAGTACAGCAGCAGAGCGATCATCCCGTAGACCGCGAGGAGTTGGGCGCCCTTGAACCAGTTGCCCTTCCCGTCGTTCGCCACCACCGCGCCGATGAGCACGGCAAAAAACAGAACCCCGAGCTCGACTCGCTTGAACGAAAGGTCCAGCGGCGCAGGGGCGATCACCCGGCTCAGCAGGACGAGGGCCGGAGCCACGAACAGCGCGATCTGGACGCAGCTGCCGTAGACCACGCCCATGGTCAGATCGAGCTTGTTCTTGGCCGCTGCCGCAATGGCCGAGAGGCTCTCGGCCGCGCCTCCTACGATGGCCACGATGATGATACCGATGAAGGTCTGGGACATCCCCAGGGCCTCACCAGTCCCTTCGGCTGCGCCGACCAGGATCTCGCTCATCCAGGCGGCCAGGACCGAGGCGCCGACCAGAGTCCCCAGGGCACGGGGGACTCCCCACTCGCTGCCCTGCTGATGGTCGTGATGGTCGGCCCCGGCCTTGCCGGCGAATTCCTCTCGGTGGGTCCCCAGCATGAAGACGAGATACAGGGCGTACACCCCGATCAGCATGATGGCCAGTCGGGCGTTGATGGCGTGCACCTGCGGCAGGTGCTCGGCCCCGGAGAAGACCCGCTCGAACGCGCCCGGGCCCGCCAGCATGATCACGGCCAGCAGCATCATCGAGCTATAGATGCGTGCAGCGCCGGGATTGTATTCCTGGTTGTGGTACCGCACGCCGCCCACCAGCATGGACACCCCTAGCGCGAGCAACAGGTTGGCGAGTATCGCTCCGATGATCGAGGCCCGGACCAGATCCAGCAGGCCGGCACGGAGTGCCACACCGGCAATGATCAGCTCGGGGAGGTTGCCGAAGGTGGCGTTGAGCAGGCCTCCCACCGCGGGGCCGGTACGCACAGCAATGTGCTCTGTCCCCTGAACGATGAGGCGTGCGGCCGGAATAATGGCCAAT
>Ga0209382_10013084_pt1 | contig 10207 bp, 7 predicted proteins | sample SoiMetdeltSBSDD5_FD_187599 | JGI IMG/M metagenome (GOLD analysis project Ga0209382, IMG submission 187599) | Bulk soil microbial communities from a Populus tree surrounding site in Tennessee, USA - Soil MetaG P. deltoides SBSDD5 (SPAdes) (version 2) | ecosystem: Environmental > Terrestrial >...
CCCACGACGAGTACCCGTTGCCGACGATCGTCGTCGGTGGCGGCGCCGGCAAGGTCAAGGGCGGCCAGCACCTGAAGTATCCGGAGAAGACGCCGCTGGCCAACCTGCTGCACACGCTGCTCGATCGGGCTGGTGTGCCGGTGGAGAAATTCGGCGACAGCACGGGAGTGATGTCGGAGGTTTGAGTCTAGCGGGCGAGTCTGAAGACTCGCCCCCACGACGATCGCTTCGAGACGTCGTAGAGGCGGGTCTTTAGACCCGCCGGAGACCCTGATGATCGCGTTACCCCTGATACTCGCCCTTGCCACAGCCGCACCGCTCGTTGACGCCGTCAAATCCGGCGACCGCACCGCGGCGCTCGAGTTGATCGCCAAACGCGTCGACGTGAATGCGCCCGAGTCGGACGGCACCACGGCGCTGCATTGGGCGGTGCAGCGCGGCGATCTCGATCTCGTGCAGCAACTGATCCGCGCCGGCGCCAACGTCAACGCGAAGAACGACTACGGGTCGACGCCGATGTCCGAGGCGGCGGTGCTCGCGCGTGCGCCGATCCTGGAGGCGCTGATCAAGGCCGGCGCCGACGTGGAGTCGCCGAACGCCGACGGCCAGACGGCGTTGATGATCGTTGCGCGCACCAGTCAGGTCGACGCGGCGAAGCTGCTGATCGCGCGCGGTGCCAAGGTCAACGCCGTGGAGAAGTGGCGCGGCCAGACCGCCCTGATGTGGGCGGTGGCGCAGAATCAACCGGCCATGGTGAAGGAGTTGATCGCGCGCGGCGCCGACGTGAACGCGCGGTCGACGGTGAACAACTGGCAGCGGCAGGTGACCGCCGAGCCGCGCGCCATCTATCGGCCGGCCGGCGGTTTGACGCCGCTGCTCTTTGCCGCGCGCGAAGGCTGTGCCGAATGCGCGCGCCTCCTCGTCGACGCCGGCGCCGACATCAATCTCGCCGATCCCGAGAACATCAGCCCGCTGCTGATGGCGATCCTCAACGGCCGCTTCGATACCGCCAGTTATCTGATCAAGAAGGGCGCGAGTCCGAACCGCTGGGACTTCTGGGGCCGCGGACCGCTTTACGCCGCCGTCGATCTGAACACCATTCCGCGCGGCGGCCGGCCCGACCGCCCGTCGACTGACGAGACCACCAGCCTGCAGATTGTCGAGATGTTGCTCGCCGCCGGTGCCAACCCCAACGCGCAGTTGAAGCTGGCACCGCCGTTCCGCAACGTCGGCAACGATCGGGGCCTCGACGGCATGCTCACCACGGGATCGACGCCGCTGTTGCGGGCCGCCAAGGCGCTCGACGCGCCCGCGGTCAAAGCCCTGCTCGAGCACGGGGCGGATTTGACGCTTGCCAACACGCGTGGCATCACGCCGATCATGGCCGCGGCCGGCCTCGGTTCGGTCGATGCCGATACGCGCGGCTTCTACTTGAGCGAAGACACACAGCAGCGCGCGATCGACTCGCTGACCCTGCTCATCAAGGCCGGCGGCGACATCAACTCGAAGGACACGCGTGGCCTCACGCCGCTGCACGAAGCCGCGCGCTGGGGCTGGAACGACGTGGTGACGTTCCTCGTGCAGAACGGCGCCGACCTCAATGCGAAGGACAATCGCGGCCTGACGCCGGTCGACTCGGCGCTCGGCAAGGCCGGCGGCAACAGCCGCGGCGGTGCGCGCATCGACGTCCACGAGGACACGGCTGCGCTCTTACGGAAGCTGATGGAAAAGAAGTGAATGCCATGAGACGAGTGGCCTGCGGTCTTGTCGGATTGTTGCTCGTGAGCGCCGCGAACGCGGCGGCCGCCCCCTGTGAGACGCTCGCGAAGCTGGCGTTGCCGCATACGACGATCACGGCGGCCGAGCAGGTACCGGCCGGCGCGTTCGCACCGCCGACGCCTCGCCCGGCGGGAACGGCCGTGCCGCCGATCTACGCGCGGCTGCCCGAGTTCTGCCGGGTCACGGCCACGCTGGCGCCGAGCAGCGACTCGGACATCAAGATCGAAGTCTGGATGCCGGTGACGGGATGGAACGGCACGTTCCAGGCCGTCGGCAACGGTGGATGGGCCGGGACGATTCCGTATGCCGCGCTCGCGAGCGCCGTGCAGGCCGGATATGCGACCGCCGGCACCGACACCGGGCACGTCGGCGGCACCGCCGCATTCGCGCTCGGGCACCCCGAGAAGGTGATCGACTTCGGCTATCGCGCGGTGCACGAGACGACCGTGCAGGCCAAGGCCGTGATCGATGCGTTCTATGGCGCCACGCCGAAGCTCTCGATCTGGAATGGCTGCTCGCAGGGTGGACGGCAGGCCGTGACCGAGGCCGTGCGGTTCCCATCGGACTTCGACGGGATCATCGCCGGCGCTCCCGCGGTGAACGGACTGCAGATGCACGTCGGCCGCATGGCGATGAACCGCTCGATCAATCGCACCGCCGACTCGGCGATCCCGCGCGACAAGTATCCGGCGATTCACCGCGCCATGCTCGCCGCCTGCGACGCGCGCGACGGGTTGACCGATGGCGTCGTCGAGAATCCGGCGTCGTGTCAGTTCGATCCCAAGGTGTTGCAGTGCCAGGCGGGCGACGATCCCGGTTGTTTGACGCCGGCGCAGGTGGAGTCGGCGCGCGTGATGTACAAGGGTGCCACTCACCCGATCACGGGCACGCCGCAGTTTCCGGGGCTCGCTCCCGGATCGGAGCTCGGGTGGGGCGTCATCGGCGGGGCGCAGCCGCTGGGACTCGCGACCGAGGCATTCAAGTACGTCATCGCGAAGGATTCCACGTGGGAGCCGTCACGCTTCAATGCCGTCGCCGACTTCGATCTCGCTCGCAATGTCGACAAGGACGATGTGCTCAACTCGGGCAACCCGGACATGAAGGCGTTCTTCGCGCGCGGCGGGAAGCTGCTGCTGTATCACGGCTGGTCGGACCCGCAGGTCACACCGCTCAACACGGTCGACTTCTTCAACAAGGTGCTCACCCTGCACGGCAACGATGTCGCCGGCAAGTCGGTGCAGCTCTACATGGTGCCTGGAATGAATCATTGCCAGGGTGGGCCCGGTACCGACACCTTCGACAAGATGGGCGCGATCGAGCAATGGCTGCGAACCGGTACGGCGCCCGATCGCATTCCCGCGTCGCACCTCACGAACGGAACCGTCGATCGCACGCGACCGCTGTGTCCGTTCGGCCAGGTCGCAAAGTGGAATGGAACGGGCAGCTCTGACGACGCGGCCAACTTCGCCTGCGTGGTTGAGGGCGCGACGCGCTAGTTAGTGCAGGGCGGGTTGCGTTCGGTCTTCGCGGTCACGGCAACCACGGAGGAGAGCAAAGCGTGCGGGCCCCGAGTTCATGACGACGCTACCGGAGTTTCTGGCAGCGTCGCCTTGGTCACGAACGTCATTCAGCGATCCTTCGGGCCCCCCACGACGTTGACGAATCCGAACATGTGGTCGCTGATCGAGTGGACGCGGTTCATGCAGATCACCAGGAAGCGGCCGGTCTTTTCGAACTTGAACTGAAAGCGCACTCCCTGGGCAGGCGGAATCGCTAAACCTGCTGCACCGTTCAGAAATGGGCCAGGAATGCCGCCGATCGCGCCGAATACTCTTCCGGGTGCGTAGTCGTAAATGGGAGGGAGAGAAGTGTCGGCCGGGATGTCAATGATCACATCGCCTTTGTGATCCGTTACCAAGAACGCTCCCTGCGATGCCGCCAACCCACAGCCAGGCCCAGTGAAACACAGGTCCTCAGTGATGTCGGCCCGTGTCGTATGCTCGCTGACCGGGTAGATGGCCACGCCATGACCGCCGCCGTTGACCATAAAGGTCACAGTCTCACCCTTGGCAATGGTCACCTCGTCCGGCACGACGACGTGTAAAGGAGCGCTCATCGGGGGAGCCGTCGAGTTTACTGGGCCGAAATTAATCACGGTGGTGTCGGTGAGCAGCTGGTCCTGGGCCTCAATGACTGCGGCCAACGAGAGTGCGATCGCGATGCCGAACACGCTCACGAGCGCGGCTCGACTGTTGGGTTGTCTCATACTTGAGTGTCCTTTGTGGCTCGGCGATTAGTCATTCGAAGCAGGCACGTCGAGGGGCCCTGTCCCAAGACAAATCGAGCCGCGTTCCGAGAAGGCAGAACGCGGCTATCGATTGGATCGCCACGCTAACACAGATCGAGCGCCACAGGCGAAAGGTACTATTAGGCCCCTCTCCCCCTCAGGACAGCGCAGATGAAGCGCTGTTTCCGGCCGATTATCGTTGAAAATCGCGGGCATGCCCTAGTCTAGGCCCGCCGTTCTAGTGCTTCGAGTTACGTCGTCGTATCCGTCAACCCATCCGCCGCGACGCCTCGCCGCAACGTCCTGCCAAGCACCCGCCACGCGAGCACCAGCGAGGTCACGCACAGCGCCGTGCCTCCCACCATGAACGTGATGACGACGATGTCCCAGGCGGGACGGTAATTGTAAAGCCACGGGAAGTCGAGTGAGTGAAGGCCGTGATACACCCACCGCTCGACCCAATCGGTGCTGCTGTAACCGGCGACGATGCGTCCGGTCTTCGGGTCGATGTAGAAGCGGGTGCCACTCGCATCATTGAGCCGAGCCAGTATCACCGGAAGCGGCCGCTCGCGCCGCCGATCCAGGTAGTACGCGTCGTACTGCGTCAGCACGCGGGCCTCGGCCAGCTCGGGGCCGGCCGCTCGCTTCAGCAGATCGATCATCGCCTCGTGATCGAGCTCGGCGATCGGATCGCCGTCCACCGGAACGATGCGGCTGGCGCCGCCGCTCAACCTGGCCAGATATACCGGCTCGCCGACGATTGACGTGAACTCGAGCTCCTTGACCTGGAGGTTCCCCAGCTTGGCCAGCGCCTCTCGCGGATCCTTGGCTGCGAACGCGCCGAATGGCAGGCGCGCGCGAAACGCCTGCGGGATGCGGACGGCGCCGCTCGTCGGCTCGATCTCCGGCCCATCGCGGCGCAGCGGGAACGGCTCCATCGAGAGCAGACCGCTGAACGCCCACGTCACGGTGGCCATGCCGAACACGAGGCCGAGCACCATGTGCCAGCGCTTCTGGCCGCGGTAGGGGATGCTCGTGGGCGCGCCGTCATAGCGATAGCGCTTGCGCGGCGAATACATCCAGATCGCCACGATGAGGCCCAGGCTCGCCGCAACCGTGCCGAACGTCGACGACCAGACGACGACCCGGTTCCACTGTGCGCCATGCTTTCGCAGCGGCGTGAAGTACAGCCAGTGCGTAATCGGCCCCGCATAGGCGCCGAGCCGCGACGCCGTGGACGTGTACTGCACGACATTGCCGGAGGCCTGCGAGATGTAGACGTGCTCACCGTTCGGCCACGAGTACTTCCAGAGTGGCATCACCGTTTCGAGCCGCGTCTGCAGCAGCCATTGGTCGGTGTCCTCGACGCGATCGACGCGGGCGCTCGCCGCCGGCTGCGACGTCCACGCCGCGGCGAGACGGCCGACCATGTCCATCGGGATCTCGCCGAGCTGTTCCGCCCTGTCGGCAAAGACGATGTGCTCCTCGAATCGTCCCGTGCGAAAACGGTAGACCGGACGGCCATCGAACGTGTTGAGACGGATCGACGCCGGCGGTTCGTCGATGCCGAGGGTGCCGTACGCCTCGACCGGCGAGACGGCAATCGTCGCCCGATCGAGCGCCGCCGCGCGCTCGAGGCGATCGGCCGGCGTGACGCTCGGGTACGGCCAATACATCATGCCGATACCCGAGGGAAACCAGAGCAGGAAGAGCAGACAGAGCGCGACGCCAAGCCAGCGGTGGAGGAAGACGAGGGCGCGCTTGATCACGAGGGCGGGGATCTTACATTAACGCTCGCTTTGCTCGCGAGGTGCGGGCCCTCGCTTTGCTGGGGAGGTGCGGGCCCGCGTTGCGCGCGCGAGGTGCCAGTATCCGCACCACGCGCGACCTAAAGGGAGCGACCCGCACCTCGCGAGCGAAGCGAGCGTACAAGAAAAAGCGCGTCGTCCCGGTTGGGGAGGACGACGCGCTGGCGGACGCAGGCTCGGTTACTCGTCTACGCCTTGCAGGGCGCCTTCAGCTTCTTGATCGTGTTGGCGGACTCGGTTGGCAACGGCGAGCGTGAACGTAGTTCCCAAAATGACCCACGCCGTCGTCGGGTGGAACCAGTACGTCGCTACAAGCATCGTCAGCACCATCACGCCTAATCCAATTCGTACCATCGCACTCACTGCCCCCTGCCCATACCTTAGAGCAATCGACAGACCAGCTCGGATCGCTGCATCTGCCGCGCTTGTAAGTGCTTGGTTGCAGGAGGGTTGCGGTGAGATCGGTGCTCGCGGTCGAGAGCGCCTCGGATCGGCCACAGGGTTCAGGAGTGGAACACGGGCATGTGTCTCCGATCATCGCAAGTCGTTGGAACGATGAAGGGTTGCATACGCGATTTCACTCCAGGCGTCGGTTCTCGAAATGGAACACGAGAACCGCTTCGGCCGCCTTTGCGATATGGTGATGCGATCAGGACGGGACCAGGCCCTAGGCAACAGGCCCCCGCAGCGTGGGCTCGAGTCCAGCGTGCTGAGACCTGAGGCCTGGGCCCTGGGGCCTGATGTGTTGGGAGAACCCACCGTGACCACCACCGTAGCGTTAGCCCGTTACCAGATGTACATCGGCGGGCAATGGGTCGACTCGTCTTCCGGCGGCCACTTCGAAAGCGACGATCCCTTCCTGGCGCGCCCATGGGCGCTGATTCCCAAGGGCACGCCGGCTGACGTCGATCGTGCCGTTCGTGCCGCGTACGCGGCCTTCACGTCCGGCGAGTGGCCCAAGATGACGGCGTCGCGCCGCGGTGCACTGTTGCGCAAGCTTGGCGATCTGGTCACCGAGCGCGCCAGAGCGCTGGCCGAGATCGAGGTGCGCGACAACGGGAAGCTGTTCGCCGAGATGAGCATGCAGACGGCGTACATGGCGCAGTGGTACCACTACTACGGCGGCCTCGCCGACAAGATCGAAGGCGCGGTGCTGCCGACGGACAAGGCAGACACCTTCAACTACACGCGCTACGAGCCGCTTGGCGTCGTGGCCGCGATCGTGCCGTGGAATTCGCCGCTGCTGTTGACGACGTGGAAGCTGGCGCCGGCGCTGGCGGCGGGCAACACCGTTGTGATCAAGCCGTCCGAGTTCACGTCCGCGTCGGTGCTGGAGTTCGTCAAGCTCGTCGAGGAAGCTGGGTTTCCTCCTGGTGTGGTCAACGTGGTGACCGGCTTCGGCGCCGACGTCGGCGCGCCGCTGGTCGAGCATCCGCTCGTCGCCAAGGTCGCGTTCACCGGGTCGGATGCCACGGGCCAGCGCATCTACGAAGCGGCCGCGCGTGGCATGAAGCCCGTGACGATGGAGCTTGGCGGCAAGTCGCCGAACATCGTCTTCGACGACGCCAATCTGGAGAATGCGGTCAAGGGCGTCATCTCCGGGATCTTCGCCGCCACCGGACAGACGTGCATCGCCGGATCGCGGCTGCTGCTGCAGCAGAGCATCCACGACGAGTTCCTCGACACGCTCGTGGCGTTTGCCAAGACGGCGAAGATGGGCAACCCGATGCACGCCGACACGCAGATCGGGCCCGTCACGAACAAGCCGCAATTCGAGAAGATCCTCAAGTACATCGAGATTGCGAAGGGTGAAGGCGCGCGTGCCGTCCTCGGCGGCGGACGCGCCACGCGGCCGGAGTGCGGCGACGGCTGGTTCGTCGAGCCGACGATCTTCGCCGGTGTGCGCAACAGCATGCGCATCGCCCAGGAAGAAGTGTTTGGTCCCGTGCTCGCCGTCATTCCGTTCAAGGACGAGGAAGAAGCGATCGCGATCGGCAACGACGTGGTGTATGGTCTTGCGGCCGGAGTGTGGACCGAGAGCATGCGGCGCGCGCTGACGATGGCGGAGAAGCTTCAGGCGGGAACGGTCTGGATCAACACGTATCGCGCGGTGAGCTATCTCTCGCCGTTTGGCGGCTACAAGCGCTCGGGGCTCGGGCGCGAGAGCGGGCAGGAAATGATCAAGGAGTATCTGCAGGTGAAGAGCGTCTGGATCTCCACCGCGCAGAGCGTGCCCAATCCGTTCATTCAGCGATGAAACAGGGCCGCCTGAAGGCGGCCCTCACGGCCAGCGAGTGCATAGGGGCCGCAGGCAGCCCATCGAAGAGGAGATTGATGACACAGCCGGTACTGGGGTTTGTCGGTGTGGGCCGGATGGGCGGTCCGATGGCGTCGCGCTTACTCGACGCCGGGTACAGCTTGACGATATTCGACACGAGCGCCGAGGCGCTGAAACCGCTGGTGGCGCGGGGAGCGAGCGCGGCGTCGTCGGCCGAAACCGTGGCGTCGGCATCGGACGTCGTGATCATGAGCCTGCCGACGCCGCCAATCGTGCAGGCGGTCAGCCTCGGCGAGCGCGGCATTCTCAAAGGGACGCGAGCCAAGACGTTGATCGACGTCTCGACGACAGGCCCGAGCGTCGCTGGCGTCGTCGCCAAGGCCTGCGCTGAGCGCGGCGTGGCGTGGGTCGATTCGCCGGTGAGCGGTGGCGTCAACGGCGCCGTCAAGGGAACGCTCGCGGTCATGGTGTCGTGCGCCAAGGACACGTTCCCCACCGTCGATCCAGTGCTGAAGCACTTCGGGAAGACGTTCTACGTGGGCGAGAAGCCGGGCCTGGCACAGATCGCCAAGCTGGCGAACAACCTGCTCGCGGCGGCCGCGATCGTGTTGTCATCGGAGGTCATGGCGATGGGCGTCAAGGCGGGGCTCGATGCCAAGGTCCTGATCGATATCATCAACGCCGGCAGCGGCCGGAACAGCGCGACACAAGACAAGTTCCCCAAATCCATCCTGCCGGGCACGTTCGACTTCGGCTTCGCCACCGGATTGTCGTACAAGGACGTGCGGTTGTGCATCGACGAGGCGGAGGCGCTGGGGGTGCCGATGGTCGCGGGCGCGGCGGTGCGGCAGATGCTGGCGATCACGCAGGCGAAGTTCGGGCCCGATTCCGATTTCACGTCGATCGCGAAGGTCGTCGAGGAATGGGCTCACGTGCAGATTCGCGGGTAATCATGGTCCGGCTGAGCCGGACCCTACGATCGGGAGCACACATGGACAAGCAGACGTTCGAACGCGGCCTCGAAATCAGGAAGTCGGTGCTGGGCAAAGAATTCGTCGAGAACGCGATTCGAACAGCGGACGATTTCAGCAAGCCGTTGCAGGAGCTGGTGACAGAGTACTGCTGGGGCGGCGGTGTGGGGGCGCGAGGGTCTCGACAAGAAGACGCGCAGCCTGCTCAACCTCGCGATGATCAGCTGTCTGAACCGGCCGCACGAACTGCGTCTCCACATCGCCGGTGCACTCAGGAATGGGGTCAGCCGCGACGAGATTCGCGAAGTGTTCCTGCAGGTGGCGATTTACGCCGGCGTTCCGGCCGGCGTCGACTCCTTCCGCGCGGCGCGCGAGGTGTTCGAGAAACTCGATCAGAAATAAGCGAGTTCCACAGTTCCAGAGTTCCGAAGTTCCTGAGTCGGAGGACCGCATGAGAGCGAGGCTGTTGTCGCCCGGGGTCGTCACTGCGGCCGCCGTCATGGTGCTCGGGGTGGCCGTGGCTGTGGCGCGCCAGGGCGGGCAGGCGAACTGGTATCCGTCGAAGTGGGGTGCGGCCGATCAGCGCGGGGCGGCGAATCGCATTACGCCGGCCAAGGTGATGGAAGCACGCGACCTGATCAAGCAGGGCAGGATCTACCAGCTCGGTCACGTCTACGAAGCCGGCATGCCGATGTTCGGCACCCGCCACTACAGCATCCGCATCCCGCGCGAGTTCGCGATGCCAGGGCGGAACCAGGCGGTCTACCACGACGAGATCATCAGCGGCGAGCTCGGTCAGATTGGCACGCAGTTCGATGGGCTCGGACATCTTGGCATGGGCGACCTGTTCTACAACGGCAATCGCCGCTCGGAGTTCGCGCAGGCCGAAGGGCTGACCAAGCTCGGCATCGAGAACGTTGGCGCGATCGTGACGCGCGGCGTGCTGATCGACGTCGCGAAGTTCAAGGGCGTTACGCAGATGGTCGGCGGCTACGAAATCACCGTTGCCGACCTGAAGGGCGCGTTGCAGAAGCAGGGCGTCACGATCCGATCCGGCGACGTGGTGTTGATCCACACGGGCTGG
>Ga0209382_10013086_pt1 | contig 10207 bp, 12 predicted proteins | sample SoiMetdeltSBSDD5_FD_187599 | JGI IMG/M metagenome (GOLD analysis project Ga0209382, IMG submission 187599) | Bulk soil microbial communities from a Populus tree surrounding site in Tennessee, USA - Soil MetaG P. deltoides SBSDD5 (SPAdes) (version 2) | ecosystem: Environmental > Terrestrial >...
AGGTTCCGCATGCCCGAGCGAGAGCGCAAGCAGCGCCCGGCGCCGAAGGAACGCGTCGACGAAGAAGTCGAAGATCTCGCGCCGACGAAGCAAGGCGAAGAGCTCAAGGAAGAGCTCGACGATCTTCTGGACGAAATCGACTCGGTGCTCGAAGAGAACGCCGAGGACTTCGTAAAGAGCTATGTCCAAAAAGGGGGTCAGTGATTCGCGCGGTCTCTGCGTGATTCACTGATTTCACACCCAAACGTACGATCAGCGCCTGCAGCGCCGTCCTGACAGCGGAAGCACAAGCCTCTCTCTCAATTTCCGCGGAATGAGCGGATGCGAGACAGACGGCACGCGTATTGCAAGCCGTGCCAAAACGCCGCTCCGTCTCGAATGTGCGGACGTGACGCCCGAAAAGCGCACACGTTCGTGGGTTCGTGCACGTCAGCGGGTCGAGGCGTTGCGGGGGAGGGCGGCGTAGGCTTCACGTGTGGCGTCGGACCGCATCTTCGGACGGGCGCAGGGGGCTCGCGTCTATCCCATCGCAGCGAGCGAATCACAGCATCTGCCGTCGGCCGACGTGCTCAAGGCCATGGACGACGAGCGCGCAGTGAGGCGGCTGCGACGACGATTGCGGTTCTGGCGACTGGTCGGCCGCGTTCGCTGAGATTTCGCCCGTGTAGGCTCGCTCGTCGATGAACGAGCGCCCGCTTCCCCTCTTCGGGCCCGGATTCGACCCCGGACCTTCGTTCGCCGAGCTCCTCCGCCGGACCGCACCACCCGACGCGGGGCAGGCGCATGCTGCAGGGCAACAGCACGCTCCTGTTGACGTTCCGCACGGCACGACGGTCGTCGCCATCCGGTTCGCCGACGGCGTCGTGCTCGCCGGCGACCGGCGCGCCACCAGCGGCTACGCCATCGCCAACCGCCGGATCGAGAAGGTGTTTCCCGCCGACGACCTCTCGGGCGTCGCCATCGCGGGCGTCGCGGGTCCCGGCATCGACATGGTGCGGCTGTTCCAGACCCAGCTCGAGCACTACGAGAAGATCGAGGGCGAGCCCTTGTCGCTCGAGGGCAAGGCCAACCAGCTCGCGCAGATGGTCCGCGCCAACCTGCCTGCCGCCTTGCAAGGCCTGATCGTGGTGCCACTCTTCGCCGGCTTCGACGAGCGCCGCGGCCGGGGTCGCGTGTTCAGCTTCGACGCCACCGGCGGGAAGTACGAAGAGGGCGACTTTCAGGTCAACGGGTCCGGTGGCGTGCACGCCAAGAACTGGATCAAGGCGGCGTGGCGCGAGGGCATGTCGGTGGACGACACCATCGACTTGGCCGTTCGGTCGCTGTTCGCGGCCGCCGACGAGGACACCGCCACCGGTGGTCCCGACCTCGTGCGCCGCATCTTCCCGACGGTGGCCGTGATCGACGCCGACGGGTACCGATCTCTCGACGACGAAGACGTCGCACGACGCGCGACCGCGCTCCTCGGCGGAGCGGAGGAGGGTGCCGGCGAATGACGACGCCCTTCTACGTGTCGCCGGAACAGGTCATGAAGGACCGCGCCGACTACGCGCGGAAGGGCATCGCGCGCGGCCGGAGCCTCATCGCGCTCGAAGCCACCGACGGCATCGTCATCGTTGCCGAAAACCCGTCGCGCACGCTGTTCAAGATCAGTGAGATCTACGACCACATCGCGTTTGCCGGCGTCGGCAAGTACAACGAGTTCGAGATGCTGAAGATCGCGGGCGTGCGGCACGCCGACCTGAAGGGGTACGCGTACTCCCGCGAGGACGTCACCGCGCGGTCGCTCGCGAACGCCTATGCGCAGACGCTCGGCCAGGTCTTCACCCACGAGATGAAGCCGTACGAGGTCGAGATCCTCGTCGCCCAAGTGGGGGACGCGCAGCAGGATGACGAGCTCTTCCACATCCTGTACGACGGCACTGTCCAGGACGAGGAAGGCCACACGGTGCTCGGCGGCCAGGCTGAAACCATCGCCCAGATGATCGACACCCGGTACCAGGCGGGCCTCAGCGTCGACGACGCGATCCGCCTCGGTGCGTCGGTGCTCGGCGAGAACGACGGTCAGCCGCTGGCGCCCGAACAGCTCGAGGTGGCCGTGCTCCAACGGGGTGCGACGGGTCGTGCGTTCCGGCGCGTCAAGGGCGACGAGCTCGGCCGCGTACTGGCCGGCTGAGCGGGGAGAGCGTCAGCCGAGCCGGGCGTACAGCGCGATCGGCGCGATTGCCGCGGCCAGGAGCGCGGCCGCGGCAGCGATCCGTGCCCACGGGCTCCGGGTCTTCTTCTTGCCGCTCCACTCGCTCGGTGCCGCCAGGGTCGCGTCGACCTCCGCCGCGAGCACGACGAGCTGGGCGTCGTCCATCTGATCTGCGGGCACGTACACGTCGACGCGGGCGAGGTCGCCCACCGTGAGCGCGTACGGTCCGTCGACCGGGCCGCGTAACTCGGCGTCGATGCCCTCCGAGCGCAAACGCGCGTTGAGCACGTGCGCCGAGAACGACCCGCTCACCCAGGTCAATCGTTCCATCGGGACCACCAAGTCCCTCCTTTGGCGCCGTCGCAAGCTCCGGCTCTGCGGTAACGGTCGGCCAAGCCGCCGTTGCCGCGATCCTACGGCGGTCGGTCGAAGCGGTCCGGGAAGTCAGGCAAGTGCCGGTACGCTCCCCTTGTGGAGCGCCGAATCTTCGGTCTCGAGAACGAGTACGGCGTCACGTGCACGTTGCGCGGGCAAAGGCGGCTGAGCCCCGACGAAGTCGCGCGTTACCTGTTCCGGCGGGTCGTGTCGTGGGGCCGCTCCAGCAACGTGTTCCTCGAGAACGGCGCCCGGCTGTACCTCGACGTCGGCAGCCACCCCGAGTACGCGACGCCGGAATGCGACTCCATCGACGACCTCGTCGTCCACGACAAGGCTGGTGAGCGCATCCTCGAGGGCCTGGTCCGCAGCGCCGAGCAGCGCCTGCGGGAGGAGGGCATCCGAGGCGAGGTGTTCCTGTTCAAGAACAACACCGACTCGGCCGGCAACTCGTACGGGTGCCACGAGAACTATCTCGTCGAGCGGGACGGCGACTTCGCCAAGTTCACCGACGTCCTGATCCCGTTCCTCGTGACCAGGCAGGTCTACGCCGGCGCCGGCAAGGTGCTGCAGACCGCCCGCGGCGCCATGTATTGCGTGAGCCAGCGAGCCGAGCACATCTGGGAGGGCGTGTCGAGCGCGACGACGCGGTCACGACCGATCATCAACACGCGCGACGAGCCCCACGCCGACGCGGAGCGGTTCCGCCGCCTGCACGTGATCGTCGGCGACTCGAACATGAGCGAGTACACGACGTTCCTCAAGATCGGCGCCACGTCGATCGTGCTGCGCATGCTCGAGGAGGACGCCAGCCCCTGGCGCGACCTGACGCTGGAGAACCCGATCCGCGCCATCCGGGAGATCAGCCACGACCTCACCTGCCGCCGCCGCGTGCGTCTCGCCAACGGGCGCGAGCTCTCGGCCATCGAAATCCAGACCGAGTACCTGAACCGCGCCCTGCGGTTCGCCAAGCGGCGGGGCCTCGCGCCGCTCGAGGAGCAGGCGCTGCGCATGTGGGAAAACGCCATGACGCAGCTCGAGAAGGACCCGCTGTCCCTCGACACCGAAGTCGACTGGGTCATCAAGTACCACCTGATCGAGGCGTACCGGAAGCGGCACGACCTCCCGCTGACGCACCCCCGCGTCGCGCTGCTCGACCTTTCGTACCATGACGTCACCCGGGCGCGGTCGCTGTACTACCTGCTCGAACGGCGCGGACACCTCCAACGGACCGTCCGCGACAGCGACATCGAGACCGCCGTGACGGTCCCGCCCCAGACCACGCGCGCCCGCCTCAGGGGCGCGTTCATCAAGCGGGCCAAGGAGCGAAAGCGCGATTACACGGTCGACTGGGTCCACTTGAAGCTGAACGACCAGGCGCAACGCACCGTGCTGTGCAAGGACCCGTTCAAGGCGCGCGACGACCGCGTCGAGCGGCTGATCTCGAGCCTGTAGTAACGCGCTCGTTCGGCCCGGGCCTTCTAACCTCAGGTCATGCCGTCGTACCGGTCGGGAAAGGTGACGACGCTGCTCATGGAGCGGCCCGGGCTGCAGCGCGTCGAGGTCGACCTGGGTGACGGGAACGAGCGCGCGTATGTCCTCACGCAGCTGACGGGCACCGTCGCGGTGGGCGACCGCGTCGTCGTCAACACGACGGCGGTCGAGCTCGGGTTGGGCACCGGTGGTTGGCACGTCGTGCACTGGAACCTGGAGCGGGAGCAGTGGGCGGAACGCGGCCCGGGCCACATCATCAAGGGCCGGTACACGAGCCTGCAGGCGGACGTGGGGAGCGCCGAGGAGCATCTCGAGGATCTGGCCGAGGTCGAGTCGATCGAGGGCATGCCGGTCGTGGCGGCGGCGCTGCACAGTCAGCTGCCGGCGGCGGCGGTGGCCTTCAAGGATCGCGCCCCGGACGCCCGGCTCGCCTACGTCATGACCGACGGCGCCGGGCTCCCGCTGGCGCTGTCGGATCTCGCCTTCGCGCTCCGGAATCGGGGCCTGATCGACGCCACGATCACCTGCGGGCACGCGTTCGGCGGCGACTACGAGGCCGTCTCGATCTTCTCGGCGCTGGCGGTCGCGCGCCACGTCGCCGGCGTCGACGCGGTCGTCGTGGCGATGGGCCCGGGGATCGTCGGAACGAACACGCGGCTCGGGTTCTCGGGCATGGAGGTCGGGGGGATCCTCGACGCCGCCGCCGCCCTCGACGGCCAGCCGATCGCGTGCCTGCGCGTCTCGTTCGCGGACCCTCGGTCACGGCACGTCGGGCTGTCGCACCACACGCAGACGGCCTTGCGGCTGGCGTGCCGCGAACGGGTGGCGGTGGCGGTGCCCCGCCTCGGCGGCGACGAGGAGGCGCGTCTCCGGGCCGACCTCGCCCAGGCCGGCATCGAGGCACGGCACGACCTCGTCGATGTGACGCCGCCCGACGTCCTGGGGCTGCTCGCCGCGGCCGGGCTCGACGTGGTGTCGATGGGGCGGCCGGCTGCGGCCGACCCTGCGATGTTCCTCGCCGCCGGCGCCGCCGGAGTGCTCGCCGCCGAGCGCGCCCGGCCGCGATGACCGACCGGCTCGAGCGGCTCACAAACCTCGTCGCCACACTGCTCGACACGCGCCGGCCGCTGACGCTCGAAGAGATCGTCGACCTTGTCCCCGGCTATCCCGACGACAAGCTCTCGTACCGCCGCCAGTTCGAACGCGACAAGGACACTCTGCGCGGGATCGGCATCCCGGTCCGTCTCGAGTCGGTCGACGACCTCGGCCCCGAGCAGGGATATCGCATCCCACCCGACGAGTACTACCTGCCGTCCCTCGACCTCACCCCCGAGGAACAGGCGGCGCTGCACGTCGCGGTCACCGCCGTGCGCCTCGAGGGCGGTCCGGCGCCGGACGAGGCGCTGTGGAAGCTCGGCGGGCGCGAAGGCAAGGCCGCACACGCGCTCGCCGCGCTGCCCACGGTCCCCGCGCTGCCCGCTCTCTTCGACGCGTATCGCACCCGTTCGACCGTCACGTTCAGCTACCGCGGCGAAGGCCGTCACGTCGATCCGTGGGGGATCCTGTTCCGGCGCGGGCACTGGTACGTCGTCGGTCACGACCGCGACCGCGGCGAACAACGGTCGTTCCGCGTCGATCGCATCGAGGGCGACGTCGACGCCGGGCCCGCCCGCGCGTTCGAGCCGCCTGCCAGGCTCGAGCCCGGCGCGGTCCTCCGGGACGAGCCGTGGCAGTACGGCGAGGAGGACGTCGTGGCTGCGCGCGTGCTCGTCGACGCGTCACGGGCGTCCGCCGTGGTCGACCAGGTCGGCGAGTCCGCGGTCAGGGAGCGCTTGGACGACGGCAGCGTCGTCCTCGAGCTTCCCGTCACGAACACCGCTGCGTTCCGATCGTTCGTGCTCGGCTTGCTCGACGCAGCCGAGGTCGTCGGCCCGCCCGAGCTGCGAGCCGAGATGGTCGCGTGGCTCGAGGGAATCGCGCGGGGTGCGGCGTGAGCCCGAGGCCGCTGGCAGGGTCCCGGTTGCGGCGGGTGCTGGCGCTCGTGCCCTGGATCGCCGAGCACCCGGGCGCCGCCGTCGATGAGATCGCCGCCCGGTTCGGCGTCTCGGAGGCCGAGCTCGAGCACGACCTCGAGCTCCTCCCGCTGTGCGGGTTGCCGCCGTACACACCGGATCGTCTCATCGAGGTCGAGATCGTCGACGGCCACGTCTGGATCCGCTTCGCCGAGTACTTCGATCGCCCGCTGCGGCTCTCGGCCGAGGAGGGGCTCGGGCTCCTGACCGCCGGTCGGGCGCTGCTGGCCGTGCCGGGGTCCGACGAGCAGGGCGCGCTGGCGCGGGCGCTCGACAAGCTCGCGAGCGCGCTCGGCGCGGCGGAAGGCCTCTCGGTCGAAGTCGGCGAACCTGCGCACCTCGACGCCCTGCGGCGCGCCGCCGGCGCCCACGAACGGGTGGAGATCGACTACTACTCGTTCGGACGGGACGCGACGACGACGCGCCAGGTCGACCTCCGATCCGTGTTCCACGCGTTCGGGCACTGGTACGCGGCGGCGTACTGCCATCAGGCCGAGGACGAGCGGCTGTTCCGCCTCGACCGCATTCGGGCGGTTCGGCCGACGGGTGAGCACTTCGATCCCGCCGCCGGGGAGGAGCCCGATTTCGGCGAGAGCGTCTACCACCCCCGTACCGACGATCCGCGCGTGACGCTCGAGCTCGATCCCGGAGCGACGTGGGTGGTGGAGAGCTATCCCGCCGAGCGGGCCGAAGAGCGCCCGGACGGATCGTGGCGGGTGGTCCTGGCGGTCAGCGAGCGGGCCTGGCTTGAACGTCTCCTGCTCGACCTGGGCCCGGCGGTACGAGTCGTTGAGCCCGCCGAGCTGGAAACAGTGGGAGCCGAGGCGGCCGGTCGGCTCTTGACCCGCTACCGCGACTGACACTTCCGCGTGCGAGGATGTTCGCCAGTGGAGCAGGCTGCGTGACCGACCTCGACCCCGGCGCCGTCGACACGACGGCGCCTCATTTCGAGTCCCAGACGGTCGACGATCAGGCGCGCTCCGAACCGGGCGGGCGCTCGAAGCGGTCGGACAAGGGCCGCAAGACGCGGCGAACGATCATCGAGTGGGCGATCCTGATCGGCAGCGCCCTGCTCATCGCGATCCTCATCAAGACGTTCCTCTTCCAGGCGTTCTACATCCCGTCCGAGTCGATGAAGCCGACGCTCAACGTCGGCGATCGCGTCCTCGTCAACAAGGTGAGCTATCGGTTGCACGACGTGAACCGGGGCGACATCGTCGTCTTCGAAACACCGCCGAAGGCGAAGGACGCCAACGGAGAGATCAAGGATCTCGTCAAGCGCGTGATCGCTCTGCCGGGTGAGTCGTTCTCGACACACGACGGTGGCGTCCTCATCAACGGCCGGCCACTCAAGGAGCCGTATCTGCAAAAGGGCGTGCAGACGTGCGCGCCAAACTCGGCTGCGACGAGCTGCGGCGACGTCGAGCCCACCACCATCCCTGCCGGCGACGTGCTGGTCTTGGGGGACAACCGCCCCGCGTCGAAGGATTCGAGGTTCTTCGGTCCGATCAAGGAGTCGTCGATCGTCGGGCGCGTGTTCCTGCGCATCTGGCCGCTCAACGACCTCGGTTTCCTGTAGCGGTTTCGCCCTCAGCGTTCCGCGTCGCGCTGCTCGCCCCATTCGCCCACCGTTGCGACCATGCGATCGACGCGGTCGCAGTACAGGGCGTCGATGTCCAGACGCAACATCGATCGCAGGTGGCGGACCTCCTGCACGTCCCACGCGAAGGCGTTCACGTCAAAGCGGTGGAACAGCGCTACGAGCCCCGCGGTCCATTCCGAGTGGTGGAAGTTCATCGTGTCGATCCCGGACGACGCCAAGTCGGCGGCGTGGCGCTCGAGTGGCGCTTCGAGGTGCTGGCGGCGCCGCGACTGCACGAGCTTCACGTCCGGCATGCCCTCGCGGAGACCGGCAAGGAAGCGGACGCTGGCATGGCAGAGCCACAGCCGGCCCGGGGCGCCGTCGCCGGCGGCGCGGGCGAGGTCCACGATCGGCTCGGCCGCGGCGCGGTCCTTGACGTCGATCGACAGCTCGAACGCCGACCCGAGCTCGGCGTAGAGGTCCGCGAGCCGCGGCACGCCCAGTTCGGCGAGCTCGGCGGCGGACGACTTCGTCACGTTGCGACGGCGAAGGCCCCGGCGGGCGACCCGGTCGTGGACGAGCACGACCTCGCCGTCCCCGGAGACCCACGCGTCCGTCTCGAGACCCCGGGCGCCGAGCTCGAGCGCGCGCCGGAACGCCGGCAGGGTGTTCTCGGGGGCCTCGGTGCGTGCGCCCCGGTGGGCGAACGTGATCGGTCGCACGGAGGCCTGCATCATCGCAGCCTCGCGCCCGCCCGGATCAGGCGCGTACGGGCACCCGGCCCGAGACGGAGTTCGCGACCCTCACGAGTACCATCGTCGCCGGGGGAACGACGCGAAAGGAAGATCGATGCCGCAGATCGGCCCGCTCGAGATCCTCGTGGTCCTCGTCGTGGCCCTGGTGGTGTTCGGTCCGAACAAGCTGCCCGAGCTCGGCCGCCAGGTCGGCCGCGGCTATCGAGAGTTCCGCAAGTTCCAGCAGGGCTTCCGGGACGACATCGACGGCGCGTTCCGCGACGACGATGAGGACGACCTCGACTCATCGCACCGGGCCGACGACACCCCCCGGCAGATCGAAGCTCGCAAGCCCGACCACTCCGCGCCTCCCGAGCCGCCGCCGGCTGACACCACCTCGTAACAGACTCCGTGGCAACCGCCGAGAACGGCGGCCGGATGACGGTCGTCGAGCACCTGAGCGAGCTTCGTCGCCGCATCGTCATCTCGATCATTGCCGTCACCCTCGGCGCGATCGTCTGCTTCATCTTCTCCGAGTCGATCATCAAGTTCCTCATCACGTACTACCGGGATGCGACGGCGGGTGAGAAGGACGCCCTCATCTTCCTCGGTCCACTCGACGCGTTCCTGACTCGCATCAAGATCGCCACGTACGGGGGCATCGTCCTCGCGCTGCCGGTCTGGCTGTTCGAGATGTGGCGCTTCATCACCCCCGGTCTCAATCCGAAGGAGAAGCGCTACGCGATCCCGTTCGTCCTCTCGTCGATCGTCCTGTTCGCAATGGGAGCGTTCGTTGCGTTCCTCACGTTGCCGAAGGCCCTCGAGTTCCTGCTCGACGTCGGTGGGTCCCAGCTGCAACCGCAGCTGACCGCCGACAAGTACCTGTCGTTCGTCTCGCTCATGGCGGTTGCGTTCGGGGTTGCATTCGAGTTCCCCGTGGTGCTGATGTTCCTGTTGCTGGCGCGGGTGCTGACGACCCAGCAGCTTCGCCGGTGGCGGCGGCCGGCCATCCTGATCATCGTGATCTTCGCCGCTGTCATCACTCCCAGCCAGGATCCATACTCGTTGTTCTTCATGGCCGTGCCGATGTACATCTTCTACGAGATGTCGATCATCATCGGAAGGGTGTTGAAGCGATGAGCCCACCCCGTCGCCGTCGCGACGCGTACAAGCCTCCGCGCAGCCGCAGCGAAGTCATGACCGCCGCTGCTGCCGTCGTCGCCGTTCTCGTCGTGACGGTCGCGTTGATCTGGTTCCTGCAGCCCGACGGCAAATCGGGCTCGCAGCAGCCGAGCATCAGCACGCCGCTGTCGGTACCCGAAGCGACGTTGCCCGCTGACTCGACGCCGGCGGTACCACCGCCGACGAGCACGCCGTGAGGTCGTGACCGAAGCGCGGGTCGCGGACGAGCACGCCGGCCGGCGCGAGTCGTTCGAGTCGAGCCGGCCGTTCCCGCTCGACGCCTACCAACGCCGCGCGCTGGACGCGATCGACCGCGGCGAGTCGGTGCTCGTCGCCGCGCCGACCGGGTCGGGCAAGACGGTCGTCGCGGAGTACGCCATCGCCACCGCCCTGGACGGCGGCGGAAAGGCCTTCTACACCACGCCGCTCAAGGCGCTATCGAACCAGAAGTTCGGTGATCTCAGCCACGAGTGCGGCTCCGGGCGCGTCGGGCTCCTGACCGGCGATAACTCGATCAACGGCAACGCGCCGGTCGTGGTGATGACGACCGAGGTCCTGCGCAACATGATCT
>Ga0209382_10013087_pt1 | contig 10207 bp, 11 predicted proteins | sample SoiMetdeltSBSDD5_FD_187599 | JGI IMG/M metagenome (GOLD analysis project Ga0209382, IMG submission 187599) | Bulk soil microbial communities from a Populus tree surrounding site in Tennessee, USA - Soil MetaG P. deltoides SBSDD5 (SPAdes) (version 2) | ecosystem: Environmental > Terrestrial >...
ACCGGGATCAGCGACGACTTCATCAAGGAGATTCAAGCTCTGATGGAGCCCGGGACCTCCGCCATCTTCGTGCTGGACGACGAGGGCGACATGGAGGTGATCCTGCACGCCATTCGTGGGCTTGGCGGGACCGTGTTGAAGACGAACGTGGACGTGGAGCGAGCACGGTTGATTCAGTCCACGCTGGCAGCGCCTGTGGCACAAGCGCGCAAAGCCGACGGCGAGTAGTCGCCTCCGCTGTCGTGGCCACCACGAGGCGTCGGGAGTCGACGACCCGGCCCGCCCGGCCGCCATTGGCCGCGAATGGACGGGGCCGGGCGGACCGCCGGGTGAAACGTCGGATCGCCAAGCGGCGCTCCCGTATACCTGTTTCCGACTCGCGTGATCCCGGGCACGTCGCCTGGTACGTCGGCGTCGCCGTGATGGCGCTGCTCGAGGTCATCGAGTGGCCCCTCGCGATCGTCATCGCGGTCGGTCACGAAATCGCCCATCGATCACGGAACAAAGCTCTCCGTGAGCTGGCAGAGGGAATCGAGGCCGCCAGCTGATCAGGCCGCCGCGAGCGCCTGATGCCAACCGGTGGGCAGGTGCCGGCCGGCTAGCAGGCTCGTGTAGCACCTTGGTTCGCTCTCGTTCAGCGCTCAGCCCAAGTGGCTGTCTCGGCAGCGAATCGGCGGCGGTCGAGCGTTGGCAGCGTCTGGCATGGCGGTTGCCCCAACGTATGGTCGTGGCCAGAACCGACGCTGCCGTCTCCGCCGCGACGTTGGCCGTGCACCACGATAGCTCGGACGGGGCCGTGCTGGAGCTTGCCGGTCCGTGGCAGAGCCAGCACGGACTTGCGGAGCCGAGCGGCCTGCTCGATGAGTTGCGCTCACGCGCCATCCGTCACGTGGCATTCGACGCCCGTCAGATCACCGCGTGGGATTCGGGGCTGGTCACGTTCGTGCTCAGGGTGCTCCGCGAGGCGGCGCAGCTGGGCATCGACGCGGACCGCGCCGGCCTTCCCGAGGGCGTTCAGCGGTTGGTGGCCCTGGCGGAGGCCGTCCCTGAACGGCAGACCGGGCGCAGCGACGCGCGGCCGCCATGGCTGGCTCGAATCGGAGCCAGCACCATCGCAACCGCGAGGGCGTCCTCGGAGGGACTCGCGTTCCTCGGCGAGAGCCTGCTGGCGTTCGGGGCGTTCCTGCGTGGACGCGCGCGCTTTCGCGGCTCTGATCTTCTCGTCGTCATTCAGGACTGCGGCCCGCGCGCGCTCGGCATCGTCACCCTGATCAGCTTTCTGATCGGACTGATCCTGGCGTTCGTCGGCGCGGTCCAGCTTCAGCAATTCGGCGCATCGATCTTCGTCGCCAACCTGGTCGCCATCGCGATGACCCGCGAGATCGGCTGCATCATGACGGCCATCGTGATGTCGGGCCGGACCGGCGCCGCCTTCGCGGCCCAGCTCGGCACGATGAACACGAACCAGGAGATCGACGCCCTGGCCACGCTCGGGATCTCGCCCATGGAGTTCCTGGTGCTGCCTCGGATGCTCGCGCTCATCGCGATGATGCCGCTGCTCACCGTCTACGCGGATCTGGTGGGCATTCTCGGGGGCGCGGTGGTCGGCATCGGCATGCTGGGTCTGGGCCCAATGCAGTACCTCGAGCAGACCCGCGACGCCGTGCACGCGAGCGACTTTCTCATCGGCATCGCCAAGAGCGTGGTGTTCGGCGTGATCGTGGCGCTGGCCGGCTGCCTGCGCGGGATGCAGTCGGGGCGCAGCGCCTCCGCAGTCGGTCTGGCGGCGACGTCCGCCGTGGTGACGTCGATCGTCTTGCTGATCGTCCTCGACGGGATGTTCGCGGTGATTCTCAATGTCCTCGGCTTCTGACCGGGCGCCGCGCATTCACGTGAGCGGGCTCACGATGGCGTACGGGAGCTACGTGATCCAGCGCGACCTGGACTTCGTCATCCGGCGGGGCGAGGTGTTCGTCATCATGGGCGGCAGTGGATCCGGCAAGAGCACCTTGCTCAATCACATGGTCGGCCTCAAGCAGCCCGCGCGGGGCGACGTGGTGTACGACGGCGAGAGCTTCTGGGGCTCGCCGCCGGAAACGCAGGACGAGCTACGGCGGCGGCTGGGCGTGTCGTTCCAGGCCGGGGCGCTGTGGAGCTCGATGACGCTCGCCGAGAACGTCGGCCTGCCGCTCCAGACGTTCACGCGGCTGCCGGCTCGCCAGATCAGCGAGATCGTCTCGCTGAAGCTCGCGCTGGTGGGCCTGGCCGGTTACGAGGAGTTCTATCCCTCCGAGGTCAGCGGCGGGATGCTGAAGCGAGCCGGCGTGGCGCGAGCCATGGCGCTCGACCCGGACATCCTGTTCTTCGACGAGCCGTCGGCCGGGCTGGACCCGATCAGCTCGCGGAGGCTCGACGACCTCATTCTGGAGCTGCGCGACAGCCTCGGCGCCACCATGGTGGTCGTCACGCACGAGCTGCCGAGCATCTTCACCATCGCCGACAACTCCGTGTTCCTCGACGGCGAGACGCGGACCATGATCGCCTACGGCAATCCCAAGACGCTGCGTGACGAGAGCCCGAACCCCACGGTGCGGACGTTCCTGCGGCGCGGCGCGGTGGATGCCGCGGCAAGAGGTGCTGCCGTATGAGTGTGCGCGCGAACCCGACCGTCATCGGCGCCTTCGTTCTCGGCGCCGGCATCGTGCTCGTGGCCGGCCTGCTGTTCTGGGGCGGTACCGGTCTGTTCAAGCAGAAGGTTCACTACGTGATGTATTTCGACTCCGCGGTGACTGGTCTCCAGAAGGGCGCGCCGGTGCTGATGCGCGGTGTCCGGATCGGCGAAGTGACGGACGTGCAAGTCCGCTGGGGTAAATCGCTGGTCGCAGTCCATGCCGATATGGAACCGGACAACCTGCGCGGAGTCCCGCCCCGCGACATCCCGGCCGCGATCGAGACCGCGATCAAGGAGCGCTCTTTTCGCGCTCAGCTGAGACCCCAGAGCTTCGTGACGGGCGTCCTCTACGTCGCGATCGACGAATTCCCCGGCACGCCGATCGTGCTGCGCCATTTCGACCCCTCCGAGCTCGAGATGCCCACCGTCCCAACTGATCTCGAGCGCTGGGAGGCGAAGCTCGAACGGCTCAGCGATACGCTCGCGACGCTGCCTCTCCAGGAGATCGCGCAATCCGTGTTGGGAACGGTCGATGAAGCGCGGCGGGTCCTGAAGTCTCCGGAAGTAGCGCGTTCGTTGAAGAGTCTGGACGCGGCTCTCGTTGACGCCCGCGGGCTGATCCAGAAGGCGGACACGCTGGCCGGGAACCTGAATGCTCAGGTCGGCCCGCTCTCCGCCGACGCCCAGGCCACCCTCAAATCCGCCCAGGCGGCGCTCGCCGAAGCGCCGGCGCTCGTGCAGGAGGCCCGCCGCGTCGTGGCGAAGATCGACGCACACGCGGATCCGCTGCTCACGTCGCTGGAGAAGACATCGAACACGGCGGGTGTCACCTTGGAGCGCGCGCAGGCAACCCTGGGCGGTGTCGATGGGACGCTCAGTCAGGACACAGCACTCGGCTACGAGCTCGGCCAGACATTGCTAGAACTTCGCGAGAGCGTACGGGCTCTGGGATCGCTGGCCGATTTCTTGGAGCGGAACCCGGATGCACTGATCTACGGCCGCCGGGCCGTCGGAAACGGACGATGACGCGCCATCACGCGAGCCGCGGCGTGCTCTTCCTCATCGTTGCCGCACTGATCCTGACGGGCTGCGTGGGGGTCGCGGATCCCACCCGATACTATGTGCTCTCGTCAATGTCTGCGGGGCCGAACGGCGCGCAGCGCACCTCCGCCTCGAGCGCCGCCACCGGCGTCGCCGTCGGCGTCGGTCCCGTACTGATTCCAGGCTATCTGAATCGGGCACAGATCGTGACCCGAAGCGCCGGCGATGACGTCGAGATCTCGACGTACCACCGCTGGGCCGAGCCGCTCGAGGGTGGCATTGCACAGGTGCTGGCCAACGATCTCGCCACGCAGATCGGCAGCGAGCGGATCGCTGTGTTTCCCTGGCGCGGCGGTATTGCCCGGGTGCTCGACTACCAGGTCGCGGTCATGATCCTGAAATTCGAAGGCTTGCCCGGCGGTCAGGTCACGCTCGATGCGCGCTGGCGACTCGTCGGCAGAGACGGCCAGGAGCTCGCGTTGAAGCGCTCCACGATGAGTGAGCCCGTGGCCGGGACCGGCTATCAGTCTCTCGTCACGGGCATGAACCGGCTTCTCGGTACTCTGGCGCGTGAGATCGCCGCCGAGATTCTGGCGCGCGCCGACGCGCGGGCTTCCGGATCATGAGCGCACGCAAGGGCCCGTCGACTCTCCAGAGCGGTGTAGGCATTCTACTTGCCCGGTTCGATCCAGGAGAGGGGACATGCTGAGGATCACCGTGCAGCCGGAGGCAGACCGCATTCGCCTGAAGCTCGAGGGCGATCTCGCGGGGATCTGGGTCGGCGAGGTGGAGCACTCGTGGCGCGAAACCTGCTCGGCGCGCGGCGATCGACCACTCTATCTGGACTTGACCGATGTCGTGCGCGTGGATCGCGCGGGGCAATACCTTCTCGGCCTCCTGCGGTGCAGCGGGGCTCACCTGATTGCGTCGGGAACCCAGATGACGGAGCTGGTGCGAACCATCGAAGACTCGTGGCCGGGCCCGCGTGCCGATGCCTGACGTTCTCGTCCAGTACGGCGTGGTGGTCCTCTTCGCCTGGGCGCTTGCCGTGCAGGCCGGCGTGCCGGCGCCCGCTGTCCCGATCCTGGTCGGGGCCGGTGTGCTGTCCGGCTCCGGCCAGATGAACCTCGTGTTGGCCATTGTTGCGGCAACGGCCGCGACAATCGCCGCCGACGCGCTCTGGTACACACTCGGCCGAGCCTACGGCACTCGAGTGCTCGCGACCCTGTTGCGCTTCTCCCTCGACCGGGACTCGTTGATCCGAGAGGCGAAGGAGCGGTTTGCCGCGCATCGCGCGCGATATCTGATCCTCGCCAAGTTCCTGCCCGGGGTGAACCCGCTCGCCGCCGGTCTTGCAGGCGCCGTCCCGATCCCCATTGGCCGCTTCGTTCGCTACGCGGCCGCCGGGGCCGTGCTCTGGGCTACCGTGTGGATCACGCTCGGCTATCTTTGCGCGGACGTCATCGATCTGGTTCTTGCCCGTGCGGCGCGGGTCAAGGTGCCGCTGATCGCGGTCATCGCCGTGGCGCTCTTCGTCTATCTGGTCGTCAAGTACGCCAGACGGCAGTACTTCCTTCGTCATCTTCTGAAGGCTCGAATCTCCGCGCCCGAGCTCAAGCGCCGGCTCGAGGCCGGTGACCCCCTCGTGATCGTCGATCTGAGAACAGCACTGGACCGCGAAGCAGCTCCGTATGGGATCCCGGGAGCGCAGTGGTTCGCCCCCGAGACGCTGCGGCATTCACTCCACCTGATTCCGCGGGGCAGCGAGCTGGTGGTCTACTGTGAGGAGCCCAGAGAAGCGACGAGTGCCCTGACGGCCCTCCGCCTGTCGTCGCACGGCTTCAAGGACATCCACCCTCTGAGCGGTGGACTCGAAGGCTGGCGTCAGGCCGGGTTCGTCGTGGTGCCGCTCGCCCGCGTGCCGTCGAGCCAACCCGCGCAACGCACCGTGGACGACGGAGAATTCGGTCAGGCTCACGAGACGCCTCGATGAGATCGAAGGGCTCGGGGAGCCGCGCTCCCCGAGCCCTGGAGCGTCTCGCGCCGAACGTTACTTCGCGGCGATCTCGCCGCAGGAGACGTAGGTCTTCACGTCCTGCGCCGACTTGTGGACGTTGATCGCGTAGCCACCCTTCGAGAGATCATCGAGCGACGCTTTCACGACCGTTTCCGACTTGCCGTTCGAGACAGGCGAAAGCGGATAGGTCGGCTTTGGATCCAGGTTGGTGCAGGTGCCCTTGTGGATGTGGGCAGGCTGCTGGCCCGTGGCGCCGGACAGGTTGACGACGACCTTGGTCGTGTCTGCGCCTTCCTTGGTGAGCGTCGCCGTCCCCGACTCGCTGGAGCCAGACTGCGGCGCCATCGTCACTTTCATCGAGTCGGCAGCCGATGCGGCCGCCGCAAAGCCGAGGACAGCGAGGAGGCCGACGAAAGCAAAGGTACGCGTACCGATGAGTTGCATGGTTCCCTCCACAGGTTGTGTCATTTACGTGTGAGCAAGAAGGCGACAACATCGTTCAGGTCTTTCGCATTCAAGGTCTGGGCGAAGTCCTTCGGCATCACACTCTGGCCGTCCGGTGTCCGATAGTTCTGGCCCGGCACGATGTAGGCATTGGGATCGATGATCGACTCGCGGATGTATCCGGCCGCGTCTTTGGCCTTGCCGCGGTATTGCGGCAGGCGCACGATCCGCGCGGCTTCGGTCGCGATATTGCCGAGATTCGGGCACACGTCGCCGCCGGGCCACGGTCGGGTCACGTCGTGACACGATGCGCACGGCAGCTTGCCGAACAGCTCCTTGCCGCGGCGCGCATCGCCTTTCTCCACTGCGCCCTGCGCGGGGCCGTGGAGCGTTCCGACGGCGACCGTGAGCATGATGAGCGAGACCATCGCGACTGCGCGGATCAGCCATTGCCAGACGAGAAAGTTGCGGGCGCCCCGCATCTCATTTGAGCATGGCGCCGATACGGCACCCACGCAATCAGGTGATGACACTAGAGGAGTGTCCGGCATCCCGCGGTGCCGGGAGCGGCGCGGACGCTACCACTCGTACTTGTAGCCGAGCCCGTAGACCGAGTGCACGACCTCGCGACCGGGCAGCACGGCGGAGATCTTCCGGCGAATCTTCTTGATGTGGCTGTCGACGGTGCGGTCGGACACGACGCGCTCGTCGCGGTACATCGCGTCCATGAGCTGCTCGCGCGTGTAGATGCGGCCGGGATGATCGGCCAGCACCTTCAGGAGCTGGAACTCGACAACCGTGAGATTGAGATCGGCGCCGTCGATCGTCGCGCGATGCCTCGCCTCGTCGAGCTTCACACCGCTTTCGGCGGGGCGCTCGCCGCGACGCGTGCGGCGCAGCACCGCCTTTGCGCGGGCCACGACCTCGCGTGGGCTGAACGGCTTGCAGATGTAGTCGTCGGCGCCGAGCTCCAGACCGAGCAGCCGGTCGATCTCCTCGACGCGGGCGGTGACCATGATGATCGCCACCTCGCGCGACGTCGCGCGCAGCGCCTTGCACACGTCCAGCCCGTTCTTGCCGGGAAGCATCAGGGCGAGCAGCACCAGGTCGACCTCGTGCGTGCTCACCCACGGCTCCACCTCGTCGCCGCGATGCAGGACGCTCGCCTCGAAGCCGTCCTGCGCAAGGTAGTCGCGGAGCAGCGCGGCCAGCTTCACCTCGTCCTCGACGACCAGGATCTTCTCAGCCACGAGTGGGCGTCGGCTCGACGTTTGCTTTTACGATTCCGGGACGCCGAGCCCCTGGTATAGTCCCGTCGATGCGAGGATGGGTGTATCTGTTCGCCTCGCTCCTGACGGCTGTGCTCTTCAGCGTATGGCCGAACGCCGCGCAGCCCACGCCTGAACAGCCGTCCGTTCTCGTTCTGCTCCCGGGCCAGCCGGGGTTACCGGCCGCGACGGCCATTGCCTCCGGCATCCGGGCCGTCCTCCTCACGGATTGGGCTTTCCGGGTCAGCATCGAGCTGGAGCACGTGGACGTCGCTCGCTTTGCCTCGCCACACGTCGAAGAGCGCCGGCTCCGGGCCGTCTACAGCTCGAAGTACAGGGATCAGCGCTTCGATGTGATCATCACGGTGCTTCCCGAGCCATTTCAGTTCGTTCTTCGAGCGCGTGACGAGCTCTGGCCGGGGACGCCCGTGGTTGTCTGCGGGTTGGACGAGCGCAGCGTGCACGAGCTGAAGCCGCCTCCTGATTTCGCGATTCTCACGACCCGTTTCGACATGGAAGGCACAGTGCGGGCCGCACTCGCGCTCCTGCCCGATACGCGTCACGTCGCGCTCGTCGGAGGCGCCAGCCCGCCGGAACAGGTCTATCACGATCTGATCCGGCAAGCGGTAACGCGCGCGGGGCGCGTCGACGTCATCGATCTCACCAAGCTACCGATCGCGGATACGCTGGCTCGCGTGTCTAGCCTACCCGCGCATACGGTCATCATTCAATCCAGCTACCAGGTCGACGGCGCCGGGCGCCGCTTTTATGGCATCGACCTCGTCCCGCATGTCTCGAGCGCGGCGAACCGTCCCGTCTTCACGGCCCTGGGCCTCGCGCTGGGGCGTGGGGTTGTGGGCGGATCCATCGTCGAGTTCGAGGACATTGGTCGAGACGCAGCGAGGATGGCCACGCAGCTGTTGCGTGGCGGGACAGCGCCAGCGACGCCGGTACCGAGCTTCGCGACGGCCGTACCGCGGTTCGACGCCCGCCAGCTCGCCCGCTGGCGGCTCGACGAGCGGCGCCTGCCGGCGGACAGCCACGTCCTTTTCCGTGAGCCCACTCTCTGGCAGCAGTATCGGTGGCACGTCGCAGGCGCGGCGGCGCTCATCGGCGCGCAGGCGGCACTGATCGTCACGCTGCTCGTCCAGCGCCGTCGGCGCCTTGAGGCCGAGGCGGCCGCGAAACGTCTGCTCATTCAGCTCGCGCATTCCGACCGGGTCGCGGGCATGGGCCAGCTGGCCTCCTCGCTGGCGCACGAGCTGAGCCAGCCGCTGACGGCCATTCTCGCAAACGCGCAGGCAGCGAAGCGGCTCCTGGCGAGCGCGGAGCCTGATGTCGAAGAGCTGCGAGCGTGTGTCGCTGACGTCATCAGCGATGATCACCGAGCGAGCGAGGTGATCCGTCGCATGCGAAAACTGCTCAAGCGGACCGACTTCGTCAGCATGCCACTTTCGCTCGACGATCTCGCCGCCAACACAATACAGCTCGTCGCGAACGACGCGCTGCTGCACGCGGTCACCATCGAGTTCCGCCCCGCGGGCGATCTACCAGTCGTCTACGGCGACGGAGTGCAGATCCAGCAGGTGATCTTGAACCTGCTGGGCAATGCCATCACGGCCGCCGCGGACGATGGAGCTACGAACTGCAGGGTGACCGTGTGGACCGCAGTCGTGACCGCGCCATACGTCGAGCTTGGCGTGCACGACTCGGGCAAGGGGATCCCGGCCGCCGATCTCGGCCGGGTCTTCGAGCCGTTCTTCACGACCAAGGTTGACGGGCTGGGCATGGGGCTGGCCATCAGCCATACGATCGTCGAGGCCCACGGCGGCCGTCTCCTGGTCGAGAACGATCCTGCCGGCGGCGCGATCTTCCGCGTTCGCCTGCGTACCGAGGCTAACCGACGTCACCCGGAAGCGTAGACTCTCGCTGCGGAGCCGAGGCTGATCCCAAACGTGCCCGCGAAGCTGGACCTCATCCAGCTCGTTCAGACGATCGTTACAGCGAACGGCGGCGGCCGTAACGTCTCACTTCAGCGGCGGCGTCACTCCCGCGGGCAGCGGCACCTGTGCGACGTTCAAGGTCATCGATACGAGGCTGTAGTAGCCGACCGCGCCGACGAGATCGACGACGCCGCGTTCGCCGAAGGCGTCCTTGACGCGCTGGAACGCGGCGTCCGCGACCTTGCCCGTCGCCAGGAGCTCCGAGACGAAGTCGTAGACGGTCTCCTCGTCCTTGGCCATTCCTGCGGGGCGCTGGTTGGCCGCGATGGCGTCGGCGATGGCCGGGCTCAAACCGGCTTCGAGAGCGAGCCGGCGATGCGCGTAGAACTCGTACTGCGCCGTCCACTTGCGACCGGCCATGATGATCGCCATCTCGTTCAGTCGCTGCGGGATCGAGCTGCCGAACCGCACGTAGGCGCCGACGCGCTGGACGAGATCGCAGAGGTCGGGGCTTCGCAGCAAGGCGTTGAAGGGACCGCGCAGGCCGGAGCCGCGCGGGCCTGACTGGATCGCGTCGGCCACGCGCTTCTGATCGGGGGTCATCGTCTCCGGCGTCAGCGTCGAGAATCTCGGCTCACTCATCCTGGTCCTCCGCGAAAGATTCGACACGGCCCGCATGCCACCTCGACGCGGGCCGGCCTCGCGGCGCAGAGTAGCAAAAGAGGCGCGCCGGCGCTCAGCTGAGCTCAGGAAGCTGAAGCTGACGCTGTGTAGGAGCAGGACCCTTGGCGCGTTGTCGCGGCGCCGTGCGACGGCCGGTGCG
>Ga0209382_10013088_pt1 | contig 10206 bp, 11 predicted proteins | sample SoiMetdeltSBSDD5_FD_187599 | JGI IMG/M metagenome (GOLD analysis project Ga0209382, IMG submission 187599) | Bulk soil microbial communities from a Populus tree surrounding site in Tennessee, USA - Soil MetaG P. deltoides SBSDD5 (SPAdes) (version 2) | ecosystem: Environmental > Terrestrial >...
TGAAGGAGATCCCCACCGTGTGGCAGTCTGCGTGAAGCCCTCGAAAATCTCGACAAGAACCGCGAGTTCCTGAAGAAGGGCGGCGTGTTCACCGACGACATGATCGACGCCTACGTCGAGCTGAAGATGGCCGAGGTCGCCCGCTTCGAGATGACCCCGCACCCAGTGGAGTTCGACATGTACTACTCGGTGTAACAGCCGGGTCGAGTTGAGAGTGCGAGAGGGCGGCGTCCAATGGGCGCCGCCCTTTCCTATGCGGTACGCCGCTCCCTCACCGCCTGCGTGCGCAACGCGGTTGGTGCACGCGGCACCAGGCCTCCTGCACTTCCTCGCGGTAGCCCGCGGACAGGCCGCACTGTACGCAGCCCTTGATGGAGGGACGCAGGGCACAGCACTTTTCGCCGAAGGGCTGACAAGCCACGCAGAAGCCGCGCTGCGCCACTTGGATCGGCGTTTGGGCATCCTGGGCAAGCGATGCATTGCCGGTCCAGGCAAGAAAGCCGATCGCGCCCCCGAGTATCAATAATGCTCGCATGGATATTCTCCTCCCTGACGGAAGTTCGCTGAAAAACACGGTCGCAGCCCGCCTACCCCTTGCTGTTGATGACGCCGATTGCCGTGCTGAAGGCGCGGTTGATACGGCTGTACACGCTTCGCGCCTCGCCGCTGCTCTGAGCCGCCAGGCCGCCCAGAACGGCGCGGACCCTGTTGAGCACCGAGAGAGCGGCCTGCTTTGTCGTCGCGCCGCTTATTTGCTTGGCCGCCTCCGCCACCGCAGGCGCAGCCTGCGGTGCCGCAGCTGCGATGAAGCCGCAGCTCCCGAGGTCAACGGCAAACGTTGAGACGGCATCTGCCACGCAGGTCACCGCCTGCCCCCCACCAAACCGGGCACAAGCTCGGAACTTCGCCTCGGCTCTTGCCGAGCGGAATTCTGCGCTCACCTCCGCCTCGCGGGCTGCGTTCGCTGGGCTGACGAGGAAGACGGTGAGGGCGACGCATACGAAGAGGCCAATCAAGCCTCTGTTCATGGGGCATACTCCATTTCCTGATCAAATCGGACCTTGCTCAATGCATCCTTACTTCTTCTTATTAATCGTACACCGCTCGGGCGTTCGTTGCGGCTTGCTGCCGGCCAATATCGAATGCCATTCGGTCGCGATACAGACGTATCCGAATGAATCCGACACGATCTGCAGCGTCTTGAATTGCCGATCCTTGGAGTCCACGTCCTTTCCGCTGCGCTCGGTGCCGTCCAATTGCAGCAGAAAGAGCGAGCCCGTCTTGTCCACCTTGCTGCGGACGATGCCACCCAGACCTTCCATCGTCCGGGACCAGTTCGAGGTCTTCGATGCGAAAGCGCCCTCGGCGGCCAGGTCCTCCTGCAGCATCTGCTTCAGGAAATTCTTACCCAGGCGCGGTCGCCAGGCCGGCATCGACTGCGCCGCGAACTCTATGACCTCTCCCGACCCTTGAAAGACGATCGACGCGTTGTCGATCAATCGCAGCATGTCGTCGGCCGCGAGCGTCTTGATGCTGTCGGCATCCCGCTTTGCATGCGCCCTGCGCAGAGCCACCAGGCTTGCAGTCGCCTCGGCGCCGTACTCGCTCCAGCCGTGCCGAAACACGAAGGCTTCGAGTGCAGCTTCATCCTCCGATCCCTTGACCTCGAGCCACTTGCCTCTGATTGCCTCCAGCTCCGAAATCTTCTCGCGTGCGCTGACCGCGAGGAAGCCTTGCGGCCACGCGACGAGAAAGGCCTGGTAGGTTGCAAGGCGTTGCTTCTGTGTTGCGTCCTTCCAGGCGGCGGCCTCGCTTGCCTCCAGCTGCTCGAGTCGTGATCTCCCAAGGGGACCGAACTCGGTCGCTCTCGCCTCGTCGGCGAACGATCGCAGCGTGGGCAAGTCCTTGCTGAGCTTCAATTCCTCCCATCGAGCCGCAGTTTGGCGCAACTCCGCAATCTTCTCGCGTGCGCTGACAGCCAGGAACCCCTCTGGCCACGCGGCCAGAAATGTCTCGTAGCCCGCAAGGCGCTGCTTCTGTGTCGTGTCCCTCCAGGCAGCGGCTTCGATCGCTTCCAGCTGATCGAGCCGGGATTTCGCAACCGGACCGAACTCGGTCGTTCTTGTCTCGTCGGCGAACGATCGCAGCCTGGGAAGGTCCTTGCTGACCTTCATTGCCTCCCACTGGGCCGCAAGTCGCTCCAGCGCCACAATTTGCAGAAGGGCTTGTTGCACGAACTCGCCCGTGGGAAATGCCTTGAGATAAGCTCGATATGCGCCGAGGCGATGGGCTGTAGTGGCCCGGCTCCATTCCAACTTGTCGGCTGAATCGGAGTCTGGTCGGTGCGCGGTGGCCTTCGCGGGCACCAGCGCTATGGCGTTCCCACCAGGGGAGCCGTAGATCCAGGGCTCCTGCTCGTGGTCGGTGGATTTCAGGACAGCCTCTTTCACGCGACCGAACATGCGGATCACGTCGAGGCCCGGCGTGGCCATGTGCGTCATCAGCGCCTCCGCATAGGGGCTGTGGCGGCCATCGCCATCACTTGCGGTCGTACCCGCCCGCGCGGAGTACGCCACCAGCACCTCGCCTTTCGGCTCAATGCGCGCGAGTCCACGGCTGACAGACCGCGTGGCCCCGCTTCTGAGCACCATCCTGGCTCCGAGGGGATTGTTCCGGCACGCGTCGAGAATGGCAATTTTGAGCTTCCGCGCACCATCCACGGCGTGCAGGAGCGACGCCAGCGTGATCGTCTCGTATTCGAGATCGGCTTCCCGCGCGAGCTTCGCATCGACAGGAACCAGGTAGTTCTCACCGCCAACCTCTAGCCCGTGACCGGCAAAATAGAGGAGGGCTATGTCGGCTTCACGCGCGGCATCACCAAGCGTCCGGATGGCCTCGCGCATGCCCCGATAGTCGAGGTCCAGCCTCAGTGTGACGTCCGTAAAGCCGATGTCTCGCAGCAGCTTGGTGATCGCCGCAGCGTCATGCTTCGGGTTGGGCAGGGCGCCAGTGTGTTGATAGGCAGAGTTGCCCACGACCAGCGCTACGCGCTTATCGGCAAGAGCCGGCGCAATCCAGAGTGGAACGACAGCGCCGACGATGACCGCGATCAGCCGAAACACGCTTTGCATGAATAGCGCCACCCGGAGTCATCCAATAAAAATCAAAACGACATGGCGACCTTTGTATGAGTTTAATCAAGCCGGTTGCTGCTGCCAAGCTTGATGGCCGCTTCAACCCGGGAGATGTGGCCAGCGTCCACCCCTTCGGCATGCCGTCACCGCCGCGATGCCGAGTTCGCCGCGCTGTGCACCACCGCCATCGGCGAGCTCGCGGCATGTCGGGCGAAGGGATCCGCGGTCGCGTCCGTGAGGCATTTCAACGCGCGTCGCGGTCTATGGCTCCGGTCCCGCCCCGGCTCGCCTATATATTGATCGACAGGCCTGCGTAGCGGCTTTCAGCGTGCAACAGCGGGGTCGATCCAATGCCGGTTGAGCGAATGGAGATCGGCGAGGTGCGTCCGCAGCGGGACTGGATGCGCGCCATCCTGAACGGCCTCCGCCTGCGCTGTCCGGCGTGCGGAGCGGGCAGGCTGTTTGGGCGCTATCTCAAGGTGAACGATACGTGCCCCGGCTGCGGCGAGGCGCTGCACCACCATCGCGCCGACGACGCGCCGCCCTACTTCACCATCCTGATCGTCGGGCACGTCGTCGTGGGGGCGATCCTGCCCGTCGAGCGCGCCTACATGCCGCCCCTGTGGCTGCATGCCCTGGTGTGGCTGCCACTCGCGCTGGTGATGTCGCTCTGGCTTCTGCCGCGCGTCAAGGGCGCCATCGTGGGGCTCCAGTGGGCATTCCAGATGCACGGCTTTGGAGAGCCTGCCGGGAGCGCCGAGGCGCGGCAATCCTCGAAGGGTTGATGCCGCGTCTCCCCCGCAGATCTCTCGAAGGATCGCTAGGCGAGGGCTGTGGCCTGGCCCGAGTGAGCCGCGTCCTTGGTGCGTCCTGCTCTACTTCGTGAGGTTGTCAAAGGAGCCGGAGAACAGCCCTGGGCATGGACCGTAGGGGCTGCGATTGGCCGTCTTTTCGGGATCGAAGGCCCTCTCCTTCCACTTGATCTCGCCGCGGCAGTAGGCCAGATGCAGCCGCTCGCGCTCCTTGGCGGCGGCTTGCTTCTTCAGCTCCGGGTCGTTGAGGGCTGCGACATCCTCGCTGCCCGTCTTGCCCGAGCCCGGCTCCGGCAGCCGCGTCACGCTGGGCGGCACCACCAGTGGAGCCCGGTCGGCCATCTTGGGATCGCGGCGCTTCTCGTCCAGCGCCGAGCCGCTGATGCCCGCCCAGTCGAACAGCTTGCCCTCGAGGCTCACGCTGTCGCAGGCGCCTAGTGCAAGGGCCGCGAGAGCGATCACCGCGGCAGCAAGAACGGTCCGGTTTGGGTGCAGCGGAAGCATTGGCGTCATCCCCCGAGTCCGCGCCTTGTCAAAGGGTTAGAGCGACTTTACGGCGCGATTGCGACTCAAGCCCAGAGAATCGTACAGAAGACCGCAGACCCCGGCAACTATGGCCGCGTCGGCGATGTTGAACACATACCAGTAGAAGCCGAAGGCGTGCAGCGAGAAGAAATCCGCCACCCCTTCCAGCACCAGGCGGTCGATGGCATTGCCTGCCGCTCCGCCCATGATCAGCCCCACGCTCACGGCCACCAGCCTGGACGCAATGCCGCGGGCAAGCCACACGGCCAGCGCCAGCACGGCAAGCCCCGCGAAGCCGGCGAGCAGCCATTGGCCATGCCGACTGTCGAGCGGCAGGAGGCCGTAGCTGACGCCCTTGTTCTGGACGTAGACGAGGTCGAGGAACGGAGTGAGGCTCACTCGCCCGCGGTCCTGGATGCGGTAGACGGCCAGCATCCACCACTTGTGGGCCTGGTCGACGACGAGCGTGCCCAGCGCGCACCAGAGCCCCAAGGGTGACAGCGGCCCCCACAGCCACGACCTCAGGCGCGAGTCCTGCATGCTTCCGCGTTCCCCGTGCTTCCGGGCCCTCATGGATCTCATGGGGCGTTCAGCCTGGTGCCCGATGGGACTTGTCAGGCTTAGCGCGCGGGTAATATCCGGAACTTGGCGCCGCGTCCAATGCGATAGGTCTCGAAGTCGCTATGGTCCACGGTGAGGATGGTGCGCAGCCCCTCGCGCTCGGCCACGTGCACCAGCGTGGCATCCGCAAAGTCCATCGGCCGGTCTGCGTAGCGGTGCATCAGCTTGTCGATCGCCGGAAGGTCGGCGGTGGAGATAGAGCTCACCTCGATCTGGCCGCCGCGCAGAAGTCTCCAGCCGCCTTCCTGATCTCGGAAGCGTCGGACCAGGAAATGAAACAACTCAGTCAGAACAGCGGCGGTCGTCACAAGCAGGGGAGGAGCTGCAGCAAACACGACCTTGCACTTGGCGTGGTAGGGCTCCTTGACATCCAGCAATGCATAGAGGGCACTCGTGTCAACGAGCGTGCCGGCGGCCATGCTTGGCCTCCAGGTATTCGCCCACGACCTCGCGGACCCGCTCGCTCGTCGCCGATGTGCCGTCGCCCTCGTAATAGCCCGCACACGCCAGCAGTGCGGCACGCTTCGTGGCTAGCTCACCTGCAGTTTCCTTCCCGCGTGGGGCGCGCTTGGTGAGCCACTCCCGAATGGCCTGATTGAGAATGGTCTCAACGCTGGTCCCTTCGTCCTTCGCGGCAGCCTCAAGCTCTCGCTTGAGCTTGGCGCTCAACCGCCACCTATAGACCTCGCCCTTGCCGATCTTGCTGATCTTGTTCATGCAGCACACGTATAATATCGCGGGCTGCCGCCGTCAACGCGGGGCATTTGCCCGCGCGTCGAGCTCGCGCACAGCCGCGGCGTCGCGGGCGGACAGATCCGGGAAGTCCGGATCGCTGCCCACGTCGTCGGTGTAGCGCCAGGAACGGGCGCAGCGCCGGCCGGTGGCCTTGCGCGGCACCACGCCGACGCCGGGCACGTCGGGCAGGGTGAAGGCGCCCTCAGGGGGCTCGCCGTCGACGATCTCGATGCTGGACGTGATGCATACCTCGGCAAAGTCGATGCCTTCCAGTGCACCGAGGAGTGCGTCGTCCGAGATGAACACCTGCGGCGACGCCTCCAGGGCCGAGCCGATCCGCTTGCTGGCGCGCTCGATCTCCAGGGCCCCCGTCACCACGCGGCGAACGCGCTTGATCTGCTCCCACTCCTCCGCCAGCGCGTCGTTGCGCCACGACTTGGATACTTCGGGGAACACCTCGAGGTGCACCGAGCCGTCGTCCGAGGGGTAGCGCGCGAGCCAAGCCTCCTCGGCGGTGAAGCAGAGCAGCGGCGCCAGCCACAGCGTGACGTGGCGGAAGATCTGCTCGATGGTCTCCAGCGCCGCCCTGCGCTTGATGCTGGAATAGGGCTCACAGTAGAGCGCGTCCTTGCGGATGTCGAAGTAGAATGCGGACAGGTCCGTGTTCATGAAGTGCGAAAGCGTCGCCACCACGCGCCTGTAGTCGTACTCGGCGTAGGCCGCGCGGATCACCTCGTCCAGCGCCGTCAGGCGGTGCAGCATGAGCTGCTCCAGCTCGGGTAGCGCCGCCGGCGCGATCTGCTGGCGGCCCTCGTAGTGCGCGAGCGTGCCGAGCATCCAGCGCAGGGTGTTGCGGAGCTTGCGGTAGGCTTCCACGGTGCCTTGCAGGATTCCCGGCCCAAAGCGGATGTCGCTCGTGTAGTCGGAGGAGGCGACCCACAGCCGCAGAATATCGGCGCCCGACTTCTTCATGAGCTCCTGCGGTGAGAGCACGTTGCCCCGAGACTTTGACATCTTCTCCTCGCCCTTCTCGTCGAGGATGAATCCGTGCGTCAGGACGACGTCGTAAGGTGCACGCCCACGTGTGCCGCAGCTCTCCAGCAGCGACGAGTGGAACCAGCCGCGGTGCTGGTCGGAGCCTTCCAGGTACATGACGGTATCCTCGCCGCCGTCGCGCTTGCGGCGGATGCCGGCAAGCTGCGGGAAGTGCTCCGGGTCCTCCAGCGTGAAGGCGTGCGTGGAGGCGGAATCGAACCACACGTCGCAGATGTCCTCGACCTTCCTCCACTCCTTGGTGGAGTAGGCATTGCCGAGGAAGCGCTCCGCGGCGCCAGGCTCGTGCCAGGCGGCGATGCCCTTCTCCTCGATGGCGGCGACGATGCGCCGATTGACCTCCTCGTCCTTCAGGATCTCGTAGGAGCCGTCCTCCTTGTCCTTGACGAAGATCGGGATCGGCACGCCCCAGGCGCGCTGGCGGGACAGCACCCAATCGGGCTTGGCCTCGATCATGCCGGTGATGCGGTTCTGCCCCTGCGGCGGCACCCATTGCGTCTCGGCGATGGCGCGCAGCGCCAGCTGGCGCAGGGTGAAGCCTTCGATGGGGTCGCGCCCGGTGGGAGCGGGGTCAGACCCCTCGCCACCAGCGTCCCGGTTTTCATCCGGCGTCGATGCGAGGGGTCTGACCCCGTCCGCCTCGGCACCCCCAATCGGCCGGTCCATGGCGATGAACCACTGGGGGGTGTTGCGGAAGATCACCGGCTTCTTCGAGCGCCAGGAGTGCGGATACTGGTGCTTCAGGCGGCCGCGTGCGATCAGCGCGCCGGCTCCCACCAGCGCCTTGATGATCGCGTCGTTGGCGTCGCCCTTGTCGCCCTTCTCCGTGATAACGCGCTTGCCGTCGAAGCCCGGCACCTCCCTGGTGAAGCACCCGTCGGCATCCACGGTGAAGGGGATGGCGGTGTCGATGTCGCGCGCCATCAGCGCCGCCGCGCTCGCCATCCAGATCTCGAAGTCCTCGCGGCCGTGGCCGGGCGCGGTGTGGACGAACCCGGTGCCGTCCTCATCGGTGACGTGATCACCGTCGAGCAGGGGAACCGCGAACTGGTAGCCGCCGCCAACGCCCCTCAAGGGGTGTGCGCAGGCGATCTTGGCCAGCACGTCGGGGCGCACGATGCCCTTCAGCTCGAAGGCCTCGACCTTGGCGGCCTTCATGACCGGCTCGGCGAGCTTCTGCGCCAGGATCAGCTTGTCTCCCGGCTTCGCCCAGTTGCCCTCGGGCGCCTTCGTCACCTCGAACAGTCCGTAGGCGATCTTGGAGTTGAAGCTGATCGCCCGGTTGCCCGGCAGGGTCCACGGCGTCGTCGTCCAGATGACCACCGCCGCGCCTTCCGGCAGCATTGCGGCCTTGGCCGACTCGACTGGGAATTTCACCCAGACGGTATCGCTGGTGAACTCCTGGTACTCGATCTCTGCCTCGGCCAGCGCCGTCTTCTCCACCACGCTCCACATCACCGGCTTGGAGCCGCGGTAGAGCTGACCGGTGGCCACGAACTTCACCAGCTCGCGGGCGATCACCGCCTCGGCGGCCGGCGCCATCGTCATGTACGGATGGTCCCAGTCGCCCTCGACACCGAGTCGCTTGAACTCCTCGCGCTGGATGTCGATCCATCGCTGCGCGAAGGCGCGGCACTCGGCGATCAGCTCCAGGACCGGCACGTCCTCCTTGCGCTTGCCCTTGGCGCGGTAGGCCTGCTCGATCTGCCACTCGATGGGCAGGCCGTGGCAGTCCCAACCCGGCACGTAGTTGGAATCGAAGCCCAGCATCTGCTGGCCGCGCGTCACCATGTCCTTCAGGATCTTGTTGAGCGCGGTGCCGATGTGGATGTTGCCGTTGGCGTAGGGCGGGCCGTCGTGGAGGATGAACTTCGGCTTGCCCTTGGCCGCGTCGCGCAGGCGCCCATACATGCCAAGGCCCGCCCAGCGCTTCAAGAGCTTGGGCTCGAGGTCCGGCAGGCCGGCCTTCATGGGGAAGGCCGTCTTCGGCAGGAACAGCGTTTCGCTCCAGTCGCGCGTGGCGGGAGCGTCGGATTTGGTCGAGGTCATGGGAGTGCCGTCTGCAAAAGCTGGGAGAAGCTGAGAGAAGCGGGTACGCGCGAAATGCGGGGAGGCCCCGGCGCCCTTAGGCGACCGGGCCTATAATTCGTCTCAGCTTTGGCTTCGATGGCGACATGGGGCGGTGTTGTAAGGCAATAGGGCAGTAAGGCAATAGGGCAGTAGGCGGCTTCGCCAAATTCCTACTGCCCTACTGCCTTATTGCCTTACTGCCCTGGTTTCGCTGGTGCCGCGTCGAGGACCGCCTGCGCCTTGGCGCAATCCCTGGCGATCTGCTCTTTCAGGGCCTCGACGGAGGCAAACTTGGTGTCAGGGCGCACGTAGTCGATAAACTCCACCGCAATCTCGTGGCCGTAGAGGTCGCCGTCGAAGGCGAGCAGGAACACCTCCAGCATCGGCGCCCCGTTGTCGAACGTTGGCCGGGTGCCGAGATAAGCCGCGCCGGCGTAAGCCTGGCCGTCGGCGTAAACCCGGGCCGCGTAGATGCCGTGCGCCAGCGCCGTGCCGGCCGGCAGGGCTAGGTTGGCGGTGGGGAAGCCCAGGCCGGTCCCGCGCTTGAAGCCGCCGATCACCTCACCCGAGACCCGCCACCAGTGTCCGAGCATCTGCGCCGCGCCGGCCACGTCGCCCTGGGCCAGCTCGGCGCGGATGGCGTTGGAGGAGAACACCTCGCCGGCCTCCGCGACCTGCGCTACGACGGTCACGCCGAAGCCCAGCGCCTCGCCGGCGCGCCGCATGGCCTCTGGGTCGCCGGCGCGCGCCTTGCCGAAGCGGAAATCGTAGCCGATGACGATGTGGCGGGCAGCGAGTGCCTCGACGACTATTTTCTCGATGAACTGCTGCGCCGGCAGGCCGGCCAATGTCGCGTCGAAGGTGAGAACGATCGCAACATCCAGCCCGAGCTGCTCCAGCAGCTCGAGCTTGCGCTTGAGCGGTGTCAGCCGGAAGTGCGGCTTGTCGGGCTGGAAGAACTCTCGCGGATGCGGCTCGAACAGGATGACGCCAGCAGGCGCGCCGAGCGTCGCCGCCTGTGCCTTGGCAGCCCTCAGCAGCGCCTGATGCCCGCGATGCACACCGTCGAAGTTGCCGATCGCAAGCGCGCCGCCGCGGGCGGCCGCCGGCACGTCGCTGGTTCCATGGACGACAATCATGTCAGGTTTCAGGGATTAGGGACTAGGGATTGGCGGGTCAAGCTTCGAAGAGCCAATGGGATCGCAGGCCGTTACCTGATCCCTGAACCCTAATCCCTAACACCTGGCATCAGCATT
>Ga0209382_10013089_pt1 | contig 10206 bp, 7 predicted proteins | sample SoiMetdeltSBSDD5_FD_187599 | JGI IMG/M metagenome (GOLD analysis project Ga0209382, IMG submission 187599) | Bulk soil microbial communities from a Populus tree surrounding site in Tennessee, USA - Soil MetaG P. deltoides SBSDD5 (SPAdes) (version 2) | ecosystem: Environmental > Terrestrial >...
CAGCGTCCGCGTTTCGATCTGCAACTACGAGAGCATGCTGGCGAACGCGCTCCGACGCTCGATCCGGCTGCGCGAGCAGCAGGTTGCGCCCCGTGTCAGCGATCTCTCGGCGCTCATCACCACGACGGGCGGCAAGATCGAGCTCGAATCGGTGGGCGAGACGACCGAGGAGAAGATCGTCGAACGGCTCGTGCAGCGCGCCACGCTCAACGTCTTCAATCGCCACTTCTCGATCGGCGACCTCGACGAACTGGTCAGCAACTTCGAGCGGGGCCTCAGCATCGAGACGTCTGACACGATGTCCTCATTGGAGTACATGACCCAGGCGAGCGAGGTCGGCGGCCTGACGGAGGCTGTACGCACCCTGGGTGCCCAGGGCAATCCGGCCCTGGTGGCCTCGGCGATGGAGTTCGTGCTGGAAGGTCTCCACCTGCATCGCAAGCTGAACAAGGACCGAGTAGCCGGTTCACGCGGTCGATTCCAGTTCCGAGGGTAAGAGCCCCCCACCCCTGCCCCGCTCCCTGGAGAGGGAGCGGGGGAGACGAGGAGCGCACCATGTTTACTCGCTACTCACGGTGGGACGGCTCGCAGGAGCCGTTCGGCCTGGACGCCGACGAGCTGATGGAGTCGATGTCAGACGACCTGCTCGACGACGGCGATCTCTGGCGGGCGCTCCAGCGGATGCTCCGCCAGGGGGCTGAAAACCAGCAGGGCGACCGGATGCAGGGACTCCGTGACCTGATGGAGCAGCTCCGGAACCGCCGGCAGGAGAACCTGAACCGATACGACATGTCCGGCGTGCTGGACGACCTGCGCGAACGGCTGGAGAACGTCCTGAAGACCGAGCGCGAAGGGATCGAGCGGCGCATTCAGGAGGGTCGCGAGCGGGTCTCGGCCGGCCGGCAGCAACAGCCAGAGCAGAACCAGCAACAAGGCCAACAGCAGTCGCCACAGGGCCAGCAGGGCGGCCAGGAGCAGCAGCCCGGCGAAGGCCAGGAGGGCGCGCAACAGCAGGAGCTCTCGCCCGAACAGCAGGCGGCGATGCAGCGGATGCTGGAGCGAATGGCGAGCCAGAAGCGGCAGCAGCTCGATCAGCTCCCGGACGACATGCCGGGCCAGATCCGGGGCCTGCAAGAGTACGACTTCATGGACCCGGACGCGCGTCAGCAGTTCCAGGAGCTGCTGGACATGCTGAAGCAGCAGATGATGCAGTCGACGTTTCAGGGGATGCAGCAGGCGATCCAGAACACGTCGCCTGAGGCGATGCAGGGCATGAAGCAGATGCTCTCGGACCTGAATCAGATGCTGCGCCAGAAGGCCGAGGGCGGGTATCCGGACTTCGACGGGTTCATGCAGAAGTGGGGTGAGCTGTTCCCGGGTGCCGAGAACCTCGATCAGCTCGTCGAGCAGCTTCAGCGCCAGATGGCTCAGATGCAGTCACTCCTGGACAGCATGAGCCCGAGCCAGCGTCGGCAGCTCCAGGACATGATGAACGCGGCGCTCCAGGACCCGGAGCTGCGGCAGGAGCTTGGGGAGCTCGCGTACAACCTGGAGCAGATCTCGCCGATGGGCGACATGCGCCAGCGCTATTCGTTCCGCGGCGACGAGCCGGTCTCGCTCCAGGAAGCGATGAAGCTGATGGACGATCTCCAGCAGCTCGATCGGGTGGAGCGCCAGTTGCGCGAGGCCGAAGACACGAACGACCTCGACGGCGTCGACGCCGAGGAGCTTCGGCGACTGCTCGGGGACGATGCCGCCCAGGCATTGGAGCAGCTCCGGCAACTGCGGAAGATCCTGGAGGACGCGGGCTACATCGAGAAGCACGGCGACCGCTGGGAGCTGACGCCACGCGCGATCCGCAAGATCGGCCAGAAGGCGCTGCGCGACATCTTCGCGCAACTGAAGAAGGACCGTGTGGGGCGCCACGAAACCGACCATCGTGGCACCGGCGGCGACCGCACGGACGACACCAAGGTGTATGAGTTCGGCGACCCGTTCCTGCTCGACCTCAAGGGCACGGTGATGAACGCCGTCGAGCGCCAGGGGGCGGGGAAGCCGGTCCGGCTTCAGCCAGCCGACTTCGAGGTCTACCGCACGGAGCTCAACACCCAGTCCTCGACGGTGCTGATGATCGACCTGAGCCGGTCGATGATTCTGCGCGGCTGTTTCCGAGCGGCGAAGCGGGTCGCCATGGCGCTCAACTCGTTGATCAAGAGCCAGTACCCACGCGACAACCTGTACATCCTCGGGTTCGCCTACACGGCGAAGCAGGTCCAGCCCGACGACCTGCCCACCCTTACGTGCGATGGGTACATGTACGGGACCAACATGCAGCACGCGTTCATGCTGGCGCGTGACCTGCTGGCCCGGCACAAGGGCGCGAACCGTCAGATCATCATGATCACGGACGGCGAGCCCACCGTGCATCTGGAGAATGGGCACTGGGAGTTCCAGTACCCGCCGCCGATGAAGACGTACTTCGAGACGCTCAGAGAGGTCCAGCGCTGCACCCGCGAGCGAATCACGATCAACACGTTCATGCTCGAGCGGAGCCACGGACTGGTCAACTTCATCGACAGGATCACGCAGATCAACAACGGACGGGCGTTCTTCTCGACGCCCGAGCGGTTGGGCGAGTACCTCCTGGTGGACTTCGTCAACCAGCGGCGCCGAACGCGCAGATCGGCCTCGTAGACCGCGATCAGGAGATCGAAGCGAGCCGGCATGGGATCCTTCCGCACCGCGAGCGTCAGCGAGTCGGACCCGGGTCTCAGGTCCGACTCGCTGACGCTCGCGGTGCGGAAGGATCCGCCACGGTGGGAGAGCAGCGACCGATCGGGCGCTGGTGAATAAGACGGGAGGGTGATCCGGGAGCTCCCGGACCACCCTCCTGTCTCCTGTCTCCTCGCTAGAGATCGCCGTCCGCTGTGCCGCAGACCGTCTCGATAATGAGCCGGGTCACGACGTAGGGGTCCATGTTGGCGTTCGGGCGCCGGTCTTCGATGTAGCCCTTCTTGTCTTGAGCCACCTGCCAGGGGATTCGGATCGAGGCGCCACGGTGCGAGACGCCGTACGAGAACGTCTTGTACGAGGCCGTCTCGTGGTGGCCGGTCAGGCGCTCCTCGATGCCGTAGCCGTAGTTTGCGATGTGAAGGTCGGCGCGCTTGCCCAGCGCCTCGGCGGCGGCGATGCAGGCGTCGTAGTTCTGACGCATCTCGACGGTCGAGAAGTTAGTGTGGCAGCCGGCGCCGTTCCAGTCGCCCTTGACGGGCTTCGGGTCGAGTCGGGCCGAGACCTTGTTCTCGCCGGTCGCCGGGAAGTCCTCGGCCGTCCGGTACAGGAGCCAGCGGGCGATCCAGAGCTGATCGCCGATCTCGGGCGCTGCGACCGGGCCGACCTGGAACTCCCACTGTCCAGGCATGACCTCGGCGTTGATGCCAGAGATCTTGAGGCCGGCCTTCAGACAGTTCTCGAGGTGCGCCTCGACCACTGGACGGCCGAACACCTCGTCGGCGCCGACGCCGCAGTAGTAGCCGCCCTGCGGGGCCGGGAAGCCGTTGTCAGGCCAGCCGAGCGGCTTGATGCCGTCGAAGAAGGTGTATTCCTGCTCCAGGCCGAACCAGGTGTCGTGCCTGGCGTACTTCTCGGCGATCTCGCGGCAGGCCGCCCGCGTGTTGGAAGGGTGAGGCTCGCCGTTGACGAGGAAGACCTCAGCCATGACCAGCTTGTGCGGCTCGCCGCGAATCGGGTCGTCGCAGACGAAGACCGGCCGCAGCACGCAGTCTGAGCGATCGCCGGTCGCCTGCATCGTGCTCGAGCCGTCGAAGCCCCAGATCGGCGGCTCCTCGCCGATCGGGATGATCTTCGCTTTCGACCGCAGCTTGGCGGTCGGCTCGGTACCGTCAACCCAGATGTATTCCGCCTTGTAGTAGTCGTACTTCGCCACGGGTCGCTCCTGCTCCTTCTGTGCTGGCCGCCTGGTACGAAAATGCCCAGGGAAGCGATGTCAAAAGCGGAGGATACGGGGATCTGGAAACGTGGGTCAACGTGCACACTGCACAAACTCCGGTGTCTCAGACCAGCCGAACTGCCGAACGGCGACCGCTACTGGCGCTGGAACGTCGGAACGCCCATAGCGATCGATTCAGGCGCATGAGGATTTGTTCACCACGCACCAAGGGCCCTGAGGCACGCGCCGGCCAGGACCGCGACTCCGTGCTCCATCGCGGCTTCATCCATCATGAACCGCGGGTGGTGGGACGCCCAGTCCCAGCCCTTCTCAGGGTTTCCGACACCCAGGAACCAGAAAACGGCCGGCCGGCCCTCGCCGTAGACGTGGTACGACTCGGCTGTCGGACGCGGCATCGGCATCCAGTAGACGCCAGACGGACCGTGCAGCTCCCGCGCGACGTCGCCGACCATGGCAGTAGATGCTGGGTCGTTGACGACGGCCGCCAGGACCGGTTTATAGGTCAACTCGTAGCTGCAGCGGAGGGCGGACGTCACGCCGGAGACGATCCGCTCGATGCGCTCGCGCAGACCAGGACGCTCGCGCTGATCGGAGATCCGAACGGTGCCCGTCATCTCGACGCAGTCCGCCAGGATGTTGCGCCACTCGCCGCCGCGAATCGTGCCGATGTGGACGATGATCGACTCTTGCGGGTCGATCTCGCGGCTGGAGAGCGTCTGGAGCGCGAGGATCACCTGGGCCGCGGCGACGATCGCGTCCGCCCCCTTGTGTGACGTGGAGGTGTGGGCGGTCGTGCCGACGATCGTCAGGTCCATGTACTCGTAGCCGGTCATCATGACGCCGCTGCGCAGGGCAACCTGGCCGGCCGGGTACTCCGGGTAGACGTGCTGCCCGAGCACGAGATCGACCTTTGGGTCGTCCAGGACGCCCTCGCGGACGAAACGGTAGGCTCCCGCCTCCTGCTGGCTGTCCAGGGTCTCCTCGTTCGGCTCCATCAGGAACATGACCTGGCCGTCGAAGTGGCTGCGCAGGCCGGCCAGCACTGAAGCTGCGCCGAGCGCCATCGCGACGTGGCTGTCGTGGCCGCAGGCGTGCGAGACGCCCGCGTTCTTGGAGGCGTACGGCAGGCCGGTTTCCTCTGGGACCCTGAGCGCGTCCATGTCAGCGCGGACGGCGATCGTCCGACCGGGGCCGCGCCCGCGCACGATGCCGACGACACCGGTTTCGGCGATGCCGGTGCGGACGTCGGCACCGAGCTCGCGCAACACCTCGGCGGCGAGGGCAGCCGTGCGGTGCTCCTGGTAGGCCAGTTCGGGCCAGGCGTGAATGGCGCGGCGCCATTCGACCACGCGCTCGTGATGCTGCCGCGCCAGTCGCTGAAGCTCGGCGCGAACCTCGCTGCTCATCTCTCCTCCGAATCGCCTGGCGGGCATCTGGGTCGTGGCCTGAAGCCTGCGAAGCACAGTCACAGACATTGCCATTCGGCGCCGCATCCCTACACCCACGGTGCGCTCAGACGTCGTTCGCCGGCCGATTGTCGCGGAATGGTAGCGGCACTGTTACGCCAGCATATCGGTGCGCGACGAAAGCATGGCCCTATAGTAGTCGGGATCAGCGCCCGGCCCGCGATGTCCGGACAGATTCTCCAGGTCCTAGAAATCACTGGGGTGGCGATGTCACTGCACACGCTGATGCCGGCGCTCCGAGCGCTGCCGGCCCTGCTCCTGCTGGTGGTGGTGCTGGTCGAGCCGCTGGGCAACACGCTTTCGTCGTTCGCGCTTCGTGCGCCTGACAAGCCGCGTCCGCCACTGACGCCGCGCTGGGCGTACGAGCCGTGGGTCTGGGAGGACGAAGAGAACGATGCCGATGCGACCGTTGCATTGGTCGACGGCTACCGTGAACGCGACATCCCCGTCGGCGTGGTGATCGTCGACAGTCCGTGGCAGACGAACTACAACACGTTCGAGATGGCGAAGCAGTTCGGTACGCCGGAACAGCTGCTCGGCCGCCTACGGGACCGAAATGTTCGGGTGCTGTTCTGGGCGACCGGCTTCGTCAACACCTCGTCGATCGATGGCCCGGACTCCGGGCAGTCGCCGAACTTCAAGGAAGCGTTCGACCGAGGGTTCCTGGTCAATGGCGGCCAGACGTACGAGTGGGACAAGGGAGAGGGCGCAGCGCTCGACTTCTTCGATCCGGATGCCGTGGCCTGGTGGTACGGCGAAATGGACAAGGCGTGGGCGTACGGCATCGACGGCTGGAAGGTCGACAGTCCGGAGGGCAACCTTCCTGATCCCGTCCAGACCGCTGCCGGTCCGAAGACGAATCGCGAGTATGGAGAAGCGTACTACCGGGCGTTCTACACCTACGTGGCGCAACGAAACCCTGACGCGATTATCACGGCGCGACCGTATGACAGCGGCACCGTCTACGCGCCGATCGACGCGAACCCAGCCGGCTGGGTCGGCGATCAGGAGCCGGACTGGGGCTCGCGCGGGATCGGCGAGGCACTCGACAACATCCTGGCGTCTGCCGAGCTCGGCTACTCGATGCTCGGCTCGGACATCGGCGGCTATCGACCCGGCGAGCGATCTGACCGGCTGTTTATTCGTTGGACGCAGCTCGGCGCCCTGAGTCCGCTGATGGAGAACGGCGGGCGTGGCGAGCATCGTCCCTGGAAGATCGACGACGAGGTCGTGCCGACCTACCGCTTCTACGCGAAGCTGCACCAGCAGCTCATCCCGTACCTGTACGGGCTCGGCGTCGAGGCGCACCTCGGCGGCGAGCCGATCATTCGTGCGCCGGATCGCGAGCTGCACCAGTATCGGCTCGGCGACGACTTGTTCGTGGCGCCGGTCGTGACGCGAGACGATCGGCGGCGCGTGGAGCTGCCAGCCGGCTCGCGCTGGTACGACTTCTGGGCGGACGAGGAGCCGTATTCTGGCGGCACGTCCATGCAGTACGGGGCGGCGATCTCCCGAATCCCGCTCTTCGTGCGGTCCGGGGCGATCATCCCGATGCAGGTTGAGGACAACGTCACCGGCCACGGTAGCAGCGCGTCCAGGGGGGCATTGACGCTCCTGGTCTATCCAGATGGCGTGACCCGGCGCGTGCTTCGGCCAGAGGCGGGGCGCGAGGTGACGGTCGAGTCGCGCCGGGAGGCGGACTCCGTGTCGATCACGGTTGGCGGCCGGACGGAGCCGCTGGTGCTGCGGATCAAGGAGCCGGATCGGCCGCCAGCCGTCTCTGTGGAGGTCGCGGGCAATTCAGAGACGCTGTCGATGTACGAATCGTTCGAGCTGCTGCAACAGGCCGCGTCTGGCTGGATGCACGACGACGAGAAACGGCACGTCTGGGTCCGGCTGCCGGCGTCGAACGCCGAGACGACCGTTCGGTACACCACGGGCCGCTGATCCTCGGCGCGCGGTATGCTGCCTGCTCGGCAGGCGGAGGCGTGACGGACGTTTCGAGCGTGGCCTCGCCGATTCCCGCGTACAGAGGCTGATCCATGGAATCGACCGACCAGTCGGCGCGGACCGGTCCCGAGGGCGGCGGCCCAGATGATGCGGCGGTGGTGGTCCGGCGGAGCGGCGGGATCGTCAGGCTTGTCCTGAATCGGCCGGGGCAGCGCAATGCGCTGGACCCTGAACTGGCGGGGGCGCTGGCATCCGCCATCGAATCGGCATCCGGCGATCATGACGTCCGAGTCATAGTGATCGCCGGGGCCGGCTCGACGTTCTGCGCGGGTGCGAAGCTCAACGCTTTGCTGGCGGCGAGCGAGCGTGGCGACGCCGAAGGCGTGGCCGCCAGCTTCCGAGTGGTCGAGCGGGTGTACCGAGCGCTGCTGGAGTGCAGGCCGCCAGTGATCGCGGCGGTGAACGGACCAGCGCTGGCCGGCGGCGCCGGGATCGTCGGCGCATCAGACTTCGCCATCGCATCGACCAACGCCAGTCTGGGGTATCCGGAGATCCTGCTGGGCCTGACTCCTGGCATGGTGATGACACTGCTGGTTCGGCAGGCCGGGCTCCGCGTGGCGCTGGACCTGGCGCTGACCGGGCGGCGTGTGGTGGCCGACGAGGCACTTCGACTCGGGCTGTTGACCGAGGTGGTGCCGTCGGAGGAGCTCGAGGCCCGCGTCGACGAACTGGCGCGTCAGGTCGCGGGCCTGAGCCCTGGGGCGGTCGCGGCGACGAAGCGCTGGGCCTGGACGTTAGCTGACGCGGCACGGCTGATGGAGCAGGGGCGCGACCTGAGCACGCTGCTGGCACTGTCCGACGAGGCCAGGTCAGGGATGCGAGCGTTCTTCGACCGCGCTGCGCGAGCCGAACGCGAGCGGAAGCCACGGTAGAGGGCGCCAGTTCAGGTAGTGAGAGCGAGGTCTCGATGAGTGAGGAGTCAGGCATTCAGCCGGGCGGGTTGGCGGCGGCGCGGCGCGATCCGAGCGGCTTTCTCGATCCCGGCCGGCCTGGTTTCTGCGCGCGATGCGGCACGCTCACCGAGGAGCAGCCACGTGGCGGCGTCATTCGTCCGACCTGCCCCTCCTGCGGCTGGGTCTACTACGCGAAGAATGCGACTGGCGCCGCGCTCCTGATCGTCGAGGACGAGGCGGTGCTACTGGTGCAGCGGGCGCACGAGCCGTTTCTTGGGCAGTGGATGCTGCCGGCCGGCTTCGTCGAGTACGGCGAGTTCGCGGAGCTCTCGGCGGTGCGGGAGGCGGAGGAGGAGACGAACCTTCAGGTCGAGCTGAGCGGACTCTGGGGCCTGTACTTCGGGACGGACGACCCCCGGAACGTGGCGCACCTGGCGGTGTACGCCGCGCGGCGCGTCGGCGGCGAGCTCCGGGCTGGGGACGATGCGATCGACGCGCGGTTCTTCCATCGGAACGAGATCCCGTCCGAGATCGCGTTCCGGACCCACCAGCGGGCGCTCGCGGACTGGCGAGCCCAGCCCGATCGGCCGGTCGTGCCGCTGACGGGCCGGTGGGGGCCAGGCTAGGAGTCGCGACGCCCGGCTGACGAGAGGTTCAGCGGGATCTGGTACAAGAGACCGGGTCCTGGAGGGAGGACTCGGCCGCGACGGCCTGGTCTGGAGGAGCAGCGATGACGGCGATCGGAATTGAGCGCGTCCACGATCGGATCTACCGCCTGCCCGTGCCGTTCGAGGGCGGCGGCCTGACGAACATGTACCTGGTTCGCGGCGCGAAGACGGCGGTGATCGACACGGCGGTGCTTGGGGCGCCGACGAACTACCTGGCGCCGGCGCTGGAGTCGATCGGGCTGGGCCTGGGGTCGGTCGATTATGTGTTGAACACGCACGGTCACATGGACCATCTCGGGGGCAACTCGGAGATGAAGGACGCCGGCGCTGAGATCGCGATCCACAGCGCGGACGTCGAACGGGCTCGCTCGAATCAGGCGCACCTCGACCGAGCACGAGAGGGAATGACGCTGCTCGGCCTCGAAGATCGGGTGCCGGCCCGCGAGGCGATGCTGCTGCGGCTGCTCGGGCGCGAGGTCGGCTGTGACCGTGAGCTGGAGGATGGCGACGTCGTCGACCTGGGATCGGACGTGAAGCTGACGGTCGTGCACACGCCGGGTCACACGCCCGGCGCCGTTTGCTACCTCTGGGAGGCGGCCGGGATCCTGATCACAGGCGACTCGATCCAGGCGCGGGGCAGCCGAGTTGGCGGCATGCCGGTCCTGGAAGATCCGAGCACCTACCCGGGCAGCGTGAAGAAGGCCGAGAGCGTCGGCGCGACGTCGTTGTTCATGGGCCACGCGTTCAAGGGCGCGGATGGGGACCTCGGACCCGTCGCGACGGGCGGCAACGTCGCGGCGGTGTTCCGCGAGAGCCTCGCCGTTCACGAGTCGTGGGCAGGGGCCGTGCAGCAGGCGATCCGGGAGCTCCCGAACGGCAGCGCCAGCGAGCGCGCACTGCGGGCTGCCGCGCTGCTCCGCGACCAGTACGGACTCGGCGATGCGGACAGCGGGTATCCGTCGTCCGGGACGACGACGATTCCGGCCTATCTTCGGGCGGCGGGCGCCTGAGCGGCGGATCGGACGTTTGGCGAAGCGGGCCGGGCTTTGCTATGCTCCGGAGCGGTGGTGGTGCGCCATCACCGCTCCCAGGCCGACGTAGCTCAATCGGCAGAGCAGCTGTTTTGTAAACAGCAGGTTGCGGGTTCGATTCCTGTCGTCGGCTCCCAGTCTACCAGATAGAAAAGGCCACATCAGAAC
>Ga0209382_10013090_pt1 | contig 10206 bp, 22 predicted proteins | sample SoiMetdeltSBSDD5_FD_187599 | JGI IMG/M metagenome (GOLD analysis project Ga0209382, IMG submission 187599) | Bulk soil microbial communities from a Populus tree surrounding site in Tennessee, USA - Soil MetaG P. deltoides SBSDD5 (SPAdes) (version 2) | ecosystem: Environmental > Terrestrial >...
GCCGTATGCTCGGCAGCTGCGGTACGGGGTGGTGTCACACGGTCGACCAGGCGTTCATCTGGACGGTCGTCATTACGCTGCTGGCGGTCGCGGTCATCCTCTGGTTCGGGCGCTGACGTGAACCGCGTCGAGGCTCCCTTTACGCCGGAGGACGTCGCGGCGCTGAACCGCTTCCAGCTGGACGACCGGTTTCACCCGTTCACGTGCGCCAGCGTCGACCACGCGGGCGTCCGGCTGATCGCGACCGAGAACGGGTGGCGGTGCGCCGTGCAGACCTGCGGCTACACACAGGACTGGGCGTGGGACATGATGCTGACGGACGTCGTACGGCTGCGCGGTCGACCCGAGCTGACCGTCGAGTCGCTCGGCCTGCAGTTCCCGCCGCTGCCGACCGGCACCCAACCGGTCGACGGCGTCATCCTGGTCCGCGCTCTCAAGGCCGACGGCCAGCTCACGTGGATGTTCCGGTTCACACCGGACTGCCCACCCTTCGAGTCGCTCACGGCACTAGAGCTGCTGGCCTCGCTGGAGCACGACCGGCTCACGTCGCTGTTCGTCCAGGACTCGGAGGAACCCTGATGTCTGACATCACGGCTGCACGCGAGCAGCTGCGGACCGACGCCCGCGTCTACGGCGAGCAGCTCGACGTGAACCCCTACACGGTCCTCCTGCGGGAGGTCCAATGGCGGGCCGGGCACGTGGAGTGGCTGCGCACCCAGCTGCAGGCGCTCCGTTCCGTGGCCGACCTATCGATCACGCGTGACGACGGCACCGAGGTCGACACGGCGCTGGTGCGTCGCTACGACCGTGAGCGCGACCGGCTCGACCGGATCGTCAAGGTCGCCATCGACGCCGGCATCGCGGAGCGGTACGTCCGGCTCGCCGAGCTGCACGGCGAGGTCATGCACCAGGTCCTCCAGTCGGCGCTCAACGACCCGCTCGTGGGTCTGAGCGACGAACAGCGGGTCCAGCTCGTGGAGGCCATGAAGCGGGCGCTCGCCGGGGCTGAGACCCGGCGTGCGCTCGACGTCGACGCGCTGGAGGTACCGCGATGAACGTCGAGCTGCCGGATGACCTAGCGGCCGTGCGAGAGCTTCTAGTTGGTCACACGGTTAGGTACGTCGATGACGCGACCCTGGCCCTGGACGACGGCCGGGTCCTCACCGTGGAGGGCAACGTCGGCTGCGGCGGCTGCGCGGCCGGGAACTACGACGCTCACGTGCTCAACGACTGCCCGGTGAACGCGATCATGGACGTCGAGCTCGTCACGGAGGAGACGGAGCCGCCGTGGGACGGCCCCACGACCTACCGGCTGTTCGTGCTCGCGCAGGACGAACGCATCGAGGTCGTGCGGTCGACCGGTGACGACGGTAACGGGTACTACGGCACTGGCTTCTACGTTCACGTCCGGGCGCCGAGGTGAACCCGATCACCCGCCTCTGGTGCTGGTCGCTGGTCAGCCGGCTCGAGACGCAGCTGCGAGAGCTGCTGCCCGAGTACCTGCGGCAGGTCACGTGCAGGGTCGAGACAGTCTCGGGCGTCTCGGCCCTGCTCGTGCGGTGTCGGCTGGACTGCGCCGTGTGGGAGGGCCGCTGCGCGCTGCCCGACGTCAAGGTCCTGCAGCGCCTGGTGCTGGACTCCACGGAGCTCGCGAACGACCTCGCGTGCCGTCTCTTAAGTGACTACGCCTCGCTCAACTGACTAGGCGTACATCCGGTGTGGTAGACAGCTCGTGACGTCTATCACAAGGAGAGCGTCATGCCCAACGAGCCTCAGACTCCCGACGGCACGCCGGACGAACCGGACGAACCGCAGCCGCAGCAGCCGACTCCCAACCAGCCGCAGCGCTAGTCACTAGGACGGCCGGACCGGTTCCGGTCGCCGGAGTGGACCGGTCACCGTCACGAAACTTAGTGGCGTGCTACTCTATGCTGCGTGGCGCCTACGATCCCGGTCTTCACGCTCGACTTCGACGCCGCCGTGCGGACGCTGGCGCCCCAGGAGCTCGCGGCGCAGGCCCTGTCACGGTTTCGACTCGACATCGCGCGGACCCGCTCGCAGACCCTGCAGGACATCGACGCGCGGTCGACGACCGTCGTACTCCTCGGCGACAGCCTGACGGAAGCGTTCTCACCGACGGTCCGCGGGTTCATGTGGCCGCTGGCGCTCGGGCGACGTCTCGCGGGCCAACGGCTCGGGCACACACAGTACGTACCCGCGGCGGCTAACACGTTCTCCGACCGCGTCGCGTCGTCGTGGCCCGGCTCACAGGCTCCCTGGACGTACTCGGTCGACCCCGCCGGGGACGTGACGCACGGCGCGGACCTGCACGCCGTCATCATGCAGTCGGGGTCGACGGCGACGCTGACGTTCTACGGCGACACGGTCAACGTCGTGTACACACGCACCACGGGTGGGCCGAGCGCCGCGGCCGTGACCCTGGACGGCGCCGCCCAGACCGCCATCAACGCGAACGGCTCGGAGCTACCCGGCCAGGTCCAGGTGTACACCGCCGACGGCTACGGCTTTCACACGCTCGTGATCACCAGTACCAGTGGGCAGCTGTTGCTCGAGGGCGCGGTCGTCACGGACAATGAGGTCTTCGCCCTCGGTGTCGCCTGCCGTGGCGTCCGTGTGCTTACGTTTGGTCACGGCGGTTTCCAGACCAGCGACTTCATCACCCGCCCCAACTGGGCGACCAGCCTCACGGCACTCGCCGCGAACCAGGCGACGGGCAACTACCCCAGCCTGTTCATCATCGGTCTCGGCTCCAACGACCAGGTCCAGAGCACGCCCCCCGGTCAGTTTGCGGCGAACCTCTCGACGATCATCGCGACCATCGACGCTCGTCTCGACGCGGCGGGTATCACCACGGATCCCGGCTTCCTGCTGCTCGCGTTTCCGAACCAGTCGAGCTCATACGTCGACCAGCTCTGGGAGGTCCGGAACACCTACCCGAACGGGCGTGATCGGATCGGCGTCCTCGACCTACGGCACTACTGGCCACGCAACGGCGTCGACTTCGACATCGCGAACAGCGGCGGTCACCCGCTCGACTCTGGGCACCTGCTGATCGCGAACATCATCGGCGACTTCCTCGACGGCCAGACGAACTTCGACGTCGAGCGGCAGGCGGCCGTCACGGCACGGCTCGACGTCCGCATCGACGCGGTCACGCCGGCCGACTTCCGGCTGAACTACGCCCAGTCGCTGGCGGTGGTCTCGGCGACGAACGGCACGTGGCGCGACGCCACGCCCGCGTCTTCGACCGTCGCCGAGCGTCGACACCGTGTCTGGCTCGAACGGGGCGTGTACACACCGGCGCTGCGGTACGGTGAGGTCACGACGCTCGGCGGCGAGTGGCAGGTCCTCGTGCGAGGTACCAGCCTGGGTACCACCGGCGCCACGACGGGTACCACCGGCAACGTCGTCGGCACGGCCCTGTCGTCGACGATCAGCATCGACTCACCGGGCGCCTACCCGGTCGTGATCCGAAAGACCGGACTCAACGCGGGCGCGGCGCACTTCATCGACCTCACGCTTCGAAAGACCACGTAGTGTGGCAGATCATCGGCGTCGTCATCAGCCTGGTGACGGCGGTCGGGGGCCTGGGACTCGGCATCGCGGGCTTCGTGCGATCCGGCCGAGCCGAGGACGCGCAGCTGCGCACCGGCTCGACCGAGGTCGGGCTCAAGCACCTGCAGCTCGCGCTCGACCGGACCGAGGCCGACATTAAGCGACAGGAGGGACTCATCGGAGAGCTCCGCGGTCAGCTCGATGAGTGCATGCGGCAGCGCGACCGGCAGGAACTTCAGCTCACCGAGCAGGCACGTGAGCTCGAACGCCTCAAGGGCAAGATCGAGTAGGGGGAGGCGAGGTGCGGTTCGTGCACGACGGCGTCGAGGGGGCGCGGCGGTTCGGGATCATTTCGGTGATCGGCGGTCTGGTGCTGGTGTCGACGTTCGCGTCGGCCGTCGGCTCGTGCGGTGCCTACGTCGCACAGCGCCGGGCCAACCAGGCGAGCGCGGCCGTGCAGCACGAGACCGCCGAACGTCTTCACGCGTCGTGCCTGGACCTGAACCGCAACCGCGCCGACGCCCGGATGCTGGTTCGCGACGGCGACGTCGCGTCGGCGGAGGCGCTCATCGAGTCGGTGACGATCACGGACGAGTCGACGGCCGCGATTATCGCACGCTACCGAAAGAACTTAGCGCGACGTAGTCAGCAAGTTCTCGAGAAGCACAAGTCCGAGGATGTAGACTGCGACGAGATCGCGCCGCTGTCCGACTAGGTTGTGGAATAGATCACACTACTTCATAGTTGTCGAACTTCATGCAGACACTACGAAACATCAGCAAGATCCTCAGCACCGGCGCGGTCGTCGCGCTGCTGGTCGTGGGCGTGGCGTGTAAGAAACCGCCGGTCCCGGGACGGGTCGCCGTCGCGGGCGACTCGGTCATCTGGCAGTCGCTGCTCTACGGCGGCGAGTACCACGGAGCGGACTTCGAGCAGAAGACCGCACCCGGCACGGTCGCGGCCCACGCGATCCCGCGCGTCGAGCGCGACGTCGACGGGTACACCACGTCGCCCGACGTCCTCGTCATCGCGTTCGGCCAGAACTACGCCGAGCCGAACGCCTACGGCGCGACCCAGAAGCAGGACCTCATGCGGCTGGTCTACGACGCGGACGACGCCGCGTGCGTCGTCGTGGTGCTGCCCGACAACACGCGGGCGTCCACGCACCTCACACAAGTCCGTACCGACCTCACGACGCTGGCTGGTTCACGACCCCACTCAGTGCTGGTCGACTGGTCGACCGTCGTGGCCGCTCACCCGGAGTACCTGAACGCCGACCGGGTCCACTTGGACGTCCCGCCCTATGAGGAGTGGGCCGCCGCCGGCTCCGTGCCTGAACCTGAGGCGGTCGCCTTCGCGGACCTCGTCTGGGAGGGCGTCGAACGGTGTTAGGCTGTACGTCTACATCATGTCGTTCGGGTTGCCCGGACACAGGGGAGAAGGGGAGCGTATCGCGACGCTCCCCTTCTTCGTCTGTAGCCGCTGATCAGCTGTCGACCGTGTGCGGCGCGTCGGCCGGGGTCGTGTGCTTGACCTGGTCCTGCTCGCGGTACCGCTGCAGTTCCGCGGCGAGCTCCTCGAGCTTCGTGATCGAGATCTCGACCGTGCGGTGGTCGGTGTACCCACGGCCTGAGCCGTACTGACGGTACGGGTAGCTCAAGTCGTACTGGCCGAGATCGAGAGCTTCAGTAAGCGCCTGCTTACGCTCGGCAGCACGCGTGGAGGCGACGATCTTCTGGGCGTACGCATCGTCACGCTCTTGTCGCTTCTGAGCGGCTGTGCCGACCGGGAACAGCTGTGACAACTGGACGACGCTGGGCCGCCACACCGGCGGTTCGTCAGACAGGATCCGACGCAGTTGTGCGACGGCGACGCCGTTTCGGTTCTTGTTCCAGTCGCTCGCTAGCGCGTAGCGGCTGGGCCGGTACGAGGTGCGACTGACCGTGTCGACCCAAGGTCGGGTGTCAACGACCACGACGGTCTCGAACGAGTCACCGTAAGTCCGCAGTTCGACTTCCATACCTGGCTTCAGCTCTGACCTCTTCATCTCATCCATCCTTCGTCTGTCTCATCAGGTCGGGTAGACGATCTCCCGACGACGCCGGCGAGCCGGCGTTTCGACTACAGCCCGTTGAGCCGGACCTGGGCGACCGCGCGGGCGATGACCAGGTCGGCGTCGTTCTCGTACCCGTGGCGAACCAGCCAGCGGGCCGCCGCCCGCATCCGGCCGTTGCGCTCGGCGGTGAGGCCGCCGGTTGTGTGAGCCTGACGAGCGTCTCGAGCGATCTGCTGGCGGTGGAGCTTGGCTTGGCGTGTTTCCCTCATGAGTTCAATATATCACACAGTGTGATCTGTGTCTAGTGAAAGTTCCGTGAGATGGCCTGTTGACAAGACTCACATAATGTGATAGACTTGCCGTCAACACGACGAAGGAGATGAGATGGCTAGGAAGCTGCTACGTGACACGGCCGCGGTCGTGGCACAGATCCTAGACGGCGAGCACGACGACGTTCTCGGACACATCCAGGACGCCGTCACGACCCGCCGCAAGAACCTCTACCGACCGGGTACCCAGGTCCGGGCCGTGAACACGCGAAACGTCGACCTGGAGGGCCAGGTCGGAACGGTCATCAAGGTCAATGCCCGCCGGGTCACCGTCGGCTTCGGCGAGCACGACCAGGCGTGGGGCACCTGGGAGAAGGAGTTCAACGTCCCCGACAACATGCTGCAGGTCGTCAAGTAGATCTGCCAGCGCCGTCCCTACGGTTTGCGGGAGTCTTCGTGCCAGTCGGGACGGACCAGCGCTGAGCACCGGCCGTCCCAGGGTATCCGGGGGTCGTTTAGCCCCCGGTAGTCCCTGGGACGGTCTCGGCGCCGACACTGGCGAGACCGAAGGAGGTGGTCTAAGTGCCGCCGCCATAGTGAGGAGATGAGACGAGATGAAGGAAGCCGACTGGCACATCACGGACACGCTCACGAGGCGTGTCCAGGTCCTCAGAGAGACCGAGAACGAGGTCCAGGTCCGAGCTGCCTCGGGCGACATCTGGGTTCCTCGGCGCGAACTGAGCGACACCAAGTAGACCCACGAAGCGGCCCGGGGACCCTCCGCCCCGGGCCGTTTCTGGCTTCTCGTGCCGGACTGGTTGACCCAACGGCGCTCACGTGTGATAGAGTCGTGAACACAAGAGAGCGATGAGAGGAGACCAGCACTTGGACGACAAGATCGAGTTCGTACACTGCCGGACGCTTCGGCACCCGTGGAGAGTCGTCGACGTCACCGATGATGTCGACGACGACTTCTCCAAGGTCTTGGGCAAGAGCCGGCTGCTGAGGCTCAGGTGCCGCAGCTGCGCCACGATTCGGATCGACCGCGTCGGCGCCGACGGCGACCTGATCGAGCGGAACTACGAGTACCCGCGCGGCTACCGCCTGACCAAGAACGACGTCCGGCCGGAGCTCGAGCAGCTGCGACTCACGCTGCTCGACAGGCACCAGAAGGCAGGTGAGGAGACACCGTGAAGCTGCGACGCAAGCACGACGAGACGGAGACCCAGGAGTCGACGCCGAAGGCCAAGGCTCCGTCCCTGACCCGGGACACGGTCGTGGACGCGGTCCTCGCGAAGGAACCGACCTGGCGGAAGGGTCAGGTTCGGGAGGCGATCGCGGCCTACGAGCGTGAGATCGCGCGGTCGCTCGCCGACGGCTACGTCGTCAAGCTGCCGGGCTTCCTGCAGCTGGAGCCGGTCACGCGCCCCGAGCGCACCGGTCGGAACCCGCGCAACGGTCAGGCGATCACGATCCCGGCCAAGCGGGTGGTCCGCGTCAAGATCCTGAAGCGGTTCGCCGACCAGGTAGCTAACGCGGACAGCTGAGTCCGCCAACGAGAGGAACACCTAGTGAAGAACAACACGCGTACGCTCGGTATCGGTCTCGGCGTCGTCGCCGTTCTCGCGACACTGGTCGCGCGGCGTCGGCGCTCACGGAACCACTGCTGACGTCGAGCTCTCGTGGCGGGAGCCGCATCGGTCCCACTAGCTCGATGAGACGAGGCCTGCGCGTGACCGCTCGTTAAAGCCACCCTTTCTGGGTCCTTTCCCGGCCAAGGCTCTCGCCGGCTTCCCGCCACGAGTACACAAGGAGATGAGATGAGATGATAGACATCGTGATCAACATCGGGTGGGCGGTCGGCATCGTGCTGTTCTGGTACCCGATCTATGAGAAGGCACTCGGAACTCTGGCCGGTCCGGATCGAAACACCGAGGATCGTGTGATGAGCGCGTTCTTCAGCGGCATCATCGCGATCTTCTGGCCGGTCGTGCTGGCGCTCGTGCTGGTCGGCGGTGCCGTGTTCTTCGTCAGCCGAGGCGTGACCCACGGGGTCCGCCGGCTCTGGAGGAGTCTCTGATGACCGAGCACTTCAACACGGCTGAGGGCTGGCCGCAGACCCGCGAGGAGGTTGAGGCTCTGGATCGTGCAGAGTTGCTCGACTTCATGGGGATGTGTTCCGTAGAGCCGGCGGACTTCGACGGTTGCCTCGCGTGCTATGCTTACGAGCAGTTGACCGCACGTGAAGCCGCCGCTAAGCACGACCGCTGGAAGAACCTGGGGTACACCTCGTGAGCGCCTCGATCCTGCTCATCAACCCCAAGTACCCGCACAACGTCGGCGCCACCGTCAGAGCCGCGTCGTCGTTCGGGGCGGACGAGGTCTGGTTCACCGGCGACCGCGTCTCGCTGACCGGCGGCCGTAAGACCGCACGGTTGCCGCGGGAGGAACGCATGCGCGCCTACCGGGACGTCGACCTGCGACACGTCGACCCGCACGTGCGCTGGTCAAGCTGGGCCGTGAAGGACAACCTGACGCCCGTCGCCGTCGAACTGACGCCGACGGCCGAGCAGCTGCCCGACTTCGAGCACCCCGAGAACGCGCTCTACGTCTTCGGTCCGGAGGACGGTGGGCTGGACCGCGTCACCAAGATGCAGTGTCACCGACACGTGCTGATCCCGACGAGGCACTGCCTCAACCTCGGGGCCGCCGTGAACGTCGTCCTGTACGACCGACTCGTGAAGGCCCGGGAGACCGGCGAGATCGAGATCAAGCCGTCGTACGAGGTCCTCGATGAAGACCGGCGACTCCTCGACGAGCTCGGGCTGGTGTGACGGGGCTAGACAGACCGTGACAAGATGTGATAGATTGGGTAACATGGATGAGACCAAGACCAGCACCCAGTACCGACTCTGCATCGACTTCACGTCGGCGCAGGGGTTCACCTTGCACGCGGCTCGTGACGTCGACACGTTCGCGGAGGCCGAGCGGATCGCCGAAGAGGGTCGATCTCGAGACGAGGCCGACGGCGGGAAGACCTCCTACCGTCTCTGCGTCTGGGACAACTACGCCGACCGGTCGACGCTTCGACAGGCCATCAACCTCTAGCGGTGAAACCCGGGCGTGACCCGGGTCTGCCGGGGGCCGACCGTCCCGGCACTGATGAGCTAGGTCACAACACGAGGAGATGAGAAGTGCCCGAGAGCACCAACCCGGCTGACCTCGACGCCATCGTCGAGACCACCAAGACCGCGAACGTCGAGCGGACCGCTCGCTTCGAAGCGCTCGACCAGTGGCGGAAGATCAAGCGCGACGAGCTGACCGAGAAGCAGAAGGCGCTCAACGTCGAGTCCAGCGCGATCGACGACGTGTACTACCGCACCCGCGACCAGATCGAGAAGGACTGGCGCGAGACCGTCTACGGCGAGGACGCCTGAGTCGAAACCGCCGAGCCTCGCTCGGCGGTTCACGTGCCGGTGACCGGGCACGTGCTGATGAGACAGGTCACAGGTGATGAGATGACGACGATGACAACGCAACACGACCTCGACCGACCCCTCTCGCGTGATGAACTGTGGGCGGTCCTGGAGTCGATCACCTACGCCCCCAGCTGGACGGCGAACGTCGTGAAGTGCCCGTTCAACGAGGGCGTGGACTTCGACCTCGAGCTGGTCGGTGGCGTGGCCGATACCACTCAGTGGGCGGAGGGCGTCCGCAGCATGCTGCCCTACGCGCAGCGGTTCCACTTCGCGGACGGCACCACCCTCCGCGAGGTGCAGGATGAGCTCTTCACGAAGCTGCTCTGGCTGCAGGCCCACGAGACCGCCGAGTTCCTGCGGTTCAACAAGCGTGCGCCGTTCCACCCGCACCGCATGGACGGTCGGGCGCGGCTCAGCGCGCTGGGCGTCCGTGCTTAGGGTCCGTCGCCGCTGGTATGTGCTCGTCGAGGGACGACCCGGCTCCGATGACGAGTTCGACCCGCTGTTCGTCGGCGGGCCGTACTCGTTCGGCGAGGCGGGGGTCGAGCGGACCTACCTAGGAGAGCACGCGCACGTGGTCAACGAGACCGGCTTTCGCAGCCGGTGAGGCTCGTGGCGGGACGTCGGCGGAGGCGTCCCGCCTCGACAAGCGGAACCTAATGTGATATAATGTTCTCATGGATGAGTTCGAGATTGAGAGCAACCAGAACGTCACGATCGCGCGGCTGCACAAGGTGCGTCGACTGATCGCGATCATCGACGAGAAGGTCGCTCGAGTCACCGACGACGGTGGACCGGGCGTCTACGACCGCTGGAAGCTGGCAGC
>Ga0209382_10013092_pt1 | contig 10205 bp, 13 predicted proteins | sample SoiMetdeltSBSDD5_FD_187599 | JGI IMG/M metagenome (GOLD analysis project Ga0209382, IMG submission 187599) | Bulk soil microbial communities from a Populus tree surrounding site in Tennessee, USA - Soil MetaG P. deltoides SBSDD5 (SPAdes) (version 2) | ecosystem: Environmental > Terrestrial >...
CCACCGTCGCTTCCATACCGCCCGGGTCCGGGCCATCGCCGGCTTCGTCACCCGGCGCCTCGCCGGGTGATCTGCACCCGACGGGGAGGGGGCCACCTGCCCACCTCCCTTATTGCGCAGTCGCTCTTCTGCCTACTGCCCTCTGTCCTCTGCCTACTGGAGCGAAGCGACCGTGGCTGAGATCAGGATCGAGCGCGTCTCCAAGACCTACCCTGGCGGCAAGATCCCGGCCGTCCGCGACGTTAGCCTGGCCGTCGCCGACCGCGAGTTCATGGTCCTGCTCGGCCCGTCTGGCTGCGGCAAGACCACCCTGCTCCGGATGATCGCCGGCCTGGAGTACCCGGACGCCGGCCGGATCGTCATCGGCGATCGGGACGTCACGGACCTGCCGCCACGCAAGCGCGGCATCGCGATGGTGTTCCAGAGCTACGCCGTCTTCCCACACCTGACCGTTTTCGAGAACATTGCGTTCGGGCTGCGGATGCAGAAGCGCTCCAACCCCGAGGTCAAAGAGCGCGTCGAGCGAGCCGCCGGCCTGACCCAGTTGGAGCCATACCTGCAGCGGTACCCGTCCCAGCTAAGCGGCGGCCAGCGTCAGCGGGTGGCGGTGACACGCGCCATCGTCATGGAGCCCGCGGTCTTGCTGATGGACGAGCCGCTCAGCAACCTCGACGCGCTGCTGCGGCTGGAGTTCCGCGCCGAGCTGAAGAAGCTGCTCGCCGACCTGCAAACCACCACCGTGTACGTCACTCACGACCAGGTCGAGGCGCTCAGCCTCGGCGACCGGATCGCCGTGATGCGTGAGGGGCAGATCGTCCAGGTCGCCGAGCCGATGGTCGTGTACGATCGCCCGGCCGAGCAGTTCGTCGGCGGCTTCATCGGTAACCCGCCGATGAACTTCCTGCGAGCCTCGGTGACCCGTGAGAACGGCCACGCCCGGGTGACGCTCGGCGCCCAGATCCTGGTCGGCCCGGCCGCGTTGACGGACGGAGCCGCCGGGGCCGGAGGAGCCGGCGACGATGTGCTGCTCGGGATCCGCGCCGAGAACATCGAGGCTCGCGCGGAGGCCCCGGCCGCCGGCGATACTGCCCTGGTTGGCGAGGTACTGGTCGTCGAACCGCTCGGCTCGCACCTGCTGCTGACGGTGCTGATAGACGGCCAGCGGCTCAAGGTGCAGACCCGCAACGACTTCCCGATCGTGCCCGGCCGCCCGATCTGGCTCCAGCCGGAGACGGACAAGATCCGCTGGCATCGGAGCTCGGACGGCGCCGCGCTCACGGTGTGACGGGAACCTGACCCCGCAAACACATCGGTGGTACTGATCGTGCATCGGGCCGAACAACGTGCTAGCGGCTCGTTGCTGGCATGGAGCGCACGTGCTCGACATTGGAGTGACGCACAATGACTAGAGGTCCCATCGTTCGCATCATTCGGGATCGCGGTTTCGGCTTTGTCCGCGCCGAGGATGGCAGCGAGATCTTCATCCATCATTCAACGCTTCCACGCGGTGTCTTCGACACGCTGACCGAGGGCCAGGAGATCGAGTTCGACATCGAGAACGACGCGCGCGGTCGCGGCCAGCGGGCAGGAAACGTCCGGCTCGTGGATCGGTGACGGGGGCCGCCCAGGCTGGCATGCTGGCCCTGGCGGCCCTATCATTGCCCACACCTGACGACGTGGTCAGGACGAGCGCTGCTGCCACGGGAGTCTGACATGACTGCCTCCCGCTTCCCGTGCCGCGTCTGTGGGCAATCCACGGAGGGCGTCGACGTCTACGTCGTCTGTTCGGACTGTGTCGCCGAGTACGAGCAGCACGCCCGCGACGGCCTGGCCGACGACGGCCGATCGCCGCACGTTCCGCCGACGTGCTCCACCCACCCGCCGCTGACGGCCCGCGAGGTGGAGGCACGTCTGCGGAAGCTGCTGGACGACTGGTAGATCGACACCACGCCAGCGATCCGCCAGCTTGCTGACACCTCATGATGTCCCGACGACAGTCGCCCTTGACACGCGGGCACGGTCATCGGGTACAACCAGAACCGCTCAATGGCGAGCAACGAGAGAGCGCGACCAGCGGCTTCAGGTCGCGCTCTCTCGCGTTTTCGGGGGCGACGAGTCTCCGTCCGGGATCAGCATCGACGCCAGCTTCCGCGCCGACGCAAGGCCGATGTTCGCGATCCGCCGTTGCTGGTCCCACGGCCGGCTCCTGCGCGCGAGCATCTGGAACGCCAGATAGACGTGAGTGAGCTGTTCGCGGAATTGCTCTCGACGATCGATTGCCATACCTGTCACCCCCGGCGCAGCATATGATGCATCGGTCATGCCAATCACTTCCGATACCCCGTTCTCATGAATCTCTGATCTGACGCTGACGCCCTTCTAACACGGCCTGCTGTACCTTCTGGATGGGTCAGCAGATCCTCCCCGACATCACAGGCCCGGTAGGACGTGGCATCGCAATGAGCTCTATCCTGGTGGTCGAGGACGAGGACGTCCTGCGCGAGCTGCTGGAGATCGTGCTCGCTGAAGAGGGGCACGACGTCAGGTCGGCCACGACCGCGTCGTGCGCCCTGGAGCTGGCCGCCCACCAGCAACCGTCGTTGATCGTCTTCGACATGACCTTGCCGGATCTCGACGGCGCAGATCTCGTCGCGCGGTATCGCGCGCTGCCGAACGCCACGGCGGCGCTGATCGCCGTCAGCGGCATCGCCAACCTGGAAGCGGAGGTCGAGCGGATCGGCGTGGACGGCTTCCTGGCCAAGCCGTTCGAGCTCGAAGACCTGCTGGCCCTCGTCAATCGCGCCCTGACCTGACACCTGGCCGGCTCGTCTCGCGCGCATGCTGTCGCCCGGCGCCGCTGCTACACTCCGGCCATCCTGACTCGCCGGGGGCTCGCGATGATCCGCCATGTCATCATGGTCCAGTTCAAGCCGACCGCTACCGAGGAGCAGATCGCGTTCCTGACCGACAACTGGGAGGACTTTCGGACGAGATACCGGGGCCTGGCAGCGCTGACGTTCGGCCGCGATCTCGAGCTGCGCGCGGGCAACATGTCAGCCGCCGCCGTGTTCGACTTCGAGGACGAGGCGTCGTTCATCGCCTTCGACCGCGACGATCACCACAATCAGGTCCGCGCCCGTCTCCCCGAGTTCGTCGAGAAGGCCGAGCGCTGCCAGTTCCAGATCTAACCATGTTCCACTGCCCCGGGAATTCATGGTTGCCCGAAACAGTTGTGGACCGGAGCCGAGAAGCGTTCCGGCCGGATCGGGCATCATCCCTGCCGACGATCCCAGCACCAGGAGGACCATCACCATGCAGGCACTCGGACGCGAGGACGTCGTAGACATCCAGGTGTTCTCAGACGTCGTGTGCCCCTGGTGTTACGTCGGGCGGCAGCGGCTCGCACGCGCGGCCGAGCTGCTGGCCGGCAAGCACGAGATCCGCGTCACCTGGAAGCCGTACCAGCTCAACCCGTGGATGCCGCCCGAGGGGATGGAGCGCGCCGAGTACCGGAAGATGAAGTTCGGGAGCGCCGAGCGCTCGTCAGGAATGGACGGGCGACTCCGCGAGGCCGGCAAGAGCGAGGGGATCGAGCTTGCGTTCGAGAAGATCGCCAGGACCCCGAACACCCTCCAGGCCCACCGCCTGATCTGGCTGGCCGGCCAGCGCGGGCGCCAGATCGAGGTCGTCGACGCACTGTTCCAGGCGTACTTTACGGATGGCAAAGACATCGGCAACAACGCGGTGCTGGCCGAGCTTGCCACATCGGCCGGGCTCGACGCCGACGAGGTCCAGCGCTTCCTGGCGAGCGACGAGGGCCTGGCAGAGGTCGAGGAAGAGGAGCAAGTCGGGCGCTCGCTCGGCATCGACGGCGTGCCGTTCTTCCTGCTGGCTGACAAGTACGGCGTCTCGGGGGCACAGCCGGCCGAGGTGCTGGCGAACGTCATCGAGCGGGTCGTGGCGCTCGAAGCCGAAGAACAGCGCAAGCTGATCCCGATCGGCGTCGGCGCTGAGGGGGCCGCCTGTTCGCTGGACGATCCCGAAAGCTGTTCCTGACGTCAGCGAAGCCCGGCCTGCGAGCGGTCGGGCCTCACACCTGGCGCTGGCACCGTCGAGGCGTTCGGCTGAATCGGAGCAGCCGCGTTCGAGACGGCGGTGGCGGGTGAGGCGGCTGACGTAGCGGTCGGGGTCGCTGCTGGCGCCTCCGCTCTCGCCGCTCGACCTGGAATCTCCGGCGGCGCCGGCGTCAGCGGCAGCGGTGGGGCCGGCTCGTCAGGCGACCGCACCAGGAACTGGGTCGGTATCCAGCCGTCGTTGCCTTCGGGGTCGCGGACCCAGGCCCAGGTCCACCCACGAGCGTCCTGCTGCGCCCCAAGACCTTCCAGCATCGTGCCGTCCGGCCAGGCCCTGACGAGATCGGCCGAGGTGGGGGCCCGCCGGATCGACATCCCACGCCCCAGCGTGTTCCCGATCAGAAACGGCTCCGTGGGCACGGTCCGCAGGTCACTCGTGGTCGACAGCGACCGCATCGTCGTCCTGGTGGCCGTCGGCGCCACCGCCGGTGCCTCGGTCAGCAGGGCGGTCGGCTCTGGCTCCGGCTCCACGACGGCGACGATTGTCGGCTCCGGCTCCGGTGCCGACGCTGGGGCCGGGCTGCCCTCGTCGGCCGCGCAGGCGACGGTGAGGCTGGCAGCGACGAGCGCTATCGCGAGGTGTGCAACGAGGCGCCTGGTGACCCGTGAGCGTGCACGCATGTGAAGGCCCTTGACGTCCCGATACTTCGCTATCAAGGGGTAACGCTCGCGTCACTGTCGAGGTGCCGGCCAAACAGAACACAATCTCTCGACAGCCACGACTACACCAGCGCCAGCGCCACCCCGAGCATCGCCGCCAGGATGCTGACCAGCCAGAAGCGCTGGGTGACCTGGGTCTCGGACCAGCCCAGCAACTGAAAGTGCAGGTGGATCGGCGCCATCCGGAAGAATCGCTTCCCGCCGGTCGCCTTAAAGTAGATGCGCTGCACGATGACCGAGCCGGCCTCCGCCACGAACACGATCCCAACCAGCGGGAGCAGCACCACCTGCCCAAGCATCAGGGCGACCACGGCGAGCGTCGCGCCCAGCGCCAGCGCGCCGGTGTCGCCCATGAACACCAGAGCGGGGTAGGCGTTGAACCAGAGGAACGCCGCCACAGCTCCCGCCACGGTGAAGCAGAACGTGACGAGGTAATACTGCTCGTAGAGGTAGGCGATCACGCCGAACGCCGCGAAGGCGATGAACGCCGTCCAGCCGGCCAGGCTGTCCAGGCCGTCCGTCAGGTTCACCGCGTGCGACGAGCCGGCAATCGCCAGCACGGCCAGCGCCAGGTACAGCCAGCCGGGCAGATGGACCGGATCCCGGACCGCCGGCAGGAAGACGAAGTCGACGCCGAGCAGACCCGGGTGCCAGAGCGCGACCGCCGAAACCGCTCCGATCGCCAGCGACCAGCCGAGCTTCGACCGCTCGGAGAGCCCGCCCTCGGACCGGCCGAGCAGGCTCATCCGGTCGTCAACAGCCCCGAGGATGGCGCTCCCGATCAAGACTCCGAGCGGCAGCAAGATCGAGCGACCGGCCGAGACGTAGACCGTCGAGATGACGACCGTCGTCACTGCCACCACGGTGACACAGATCAGCAGACCGCCCATCGTCGGCGTGCCGGCCTTCTGGCCGTGGCTGGACGGCAACTCGACCTGGATCGCCTTCCCGACGCGGTACAGGCGGAGCAGCCGCACGAACGGATGTCCCGCCGCCAGCGCCAGCAAGCAGGCGAGTACACCAGCGACGAGCGAGATCGCCATCGGCGAGACCGACGTGGTTTCCAAGGCATCCACCTGCTGAGCGGTGCCATTGTACGGCCAGGAGTCCCGTCGCATCCTCTCAGTCAGCGGTGGCTGGCGAGGGTGCGTCGAGGAGGAGGAACGCGTCGGCGCCCAGCAGGCCGAGGAAGACCCGGACCCACGGCGGCACCAGCTGGCGCTCCGGGTCGGTGACGACGCGCGGATTGACCAGATGGCTGCGCCGATCGCCACGCTCGACGACGGCCCCGCCGGCTGCTAGCACGTTCTGGACCCACTCCGCGCCCGGGCCGTAAGTCAGCGCGATCGTGACGCCGCCGGGCCGCCTGAAGACCGCCACCGGCGTGCGGTACGCCCGACTGGAGCGCCGACCGCGGTGGACGACGAGGCCCCAGCCCGGCACGCGCTCGATCAGCGTCCGGGCGATCGGATTGGTCACCTTCCGGTTGAAGCGCGCCAGCCCCCGAGGGAGCACCATCAGATCGCCTCCGATGCCCGGGGTTATGCCTGCCGCGCGACGGCCGGGGCAAAGCCTTCGTGCCGGACCATGAGAACTCGTCGGGAATACACCTGGCGCGAGGACGATCCGGACGAAGCAGCCGTCCCGGCCGCGCTCCTAGCGAGCTCGACGATGCGGGCTATTCCCGAGAACGTCGTCGGCCTCGGCATCAGGCCGGCGACGAGTTCGAAGCGCTGGCGGCCGTCAGGTCGAGGGGTTGGCGTTGCGCGCCTGCTCCAGGCCGGCCTCCGTCCAGTTCGCCGCCGCGTCGGCCGTCATCGGGCCGAGCGGCTCCACCCGCGCGTCCTGGTACCCCCACTCCTCGACGTCCACGACGTACTGGGTTCGCGAGAGCACCGTCCCGTTGCAGACCGGCCCATCGGCACCGTCCGGCCGCTCCTCGGCGTCAGTCGGCAGAGAGCTCTCAGCGCGGCGCAGCAGCGAGCGCAGCACCCTGGCCGGGATCTTCGAGCGCTCCTCCGGGTAGATGTAGCCGAACAGGATCAGGTGGCTCAGCAGGACCGGCCAGTGCTCGCCGAAACGGTCCAGCAGGCGGTCCCAGTCCAGCTGGTCGGCGCGCGCCCGCAGCACGTGCGCGACGTCGGCGCCGTCGAACCGCTCGCGTTCCATGATCAGCGCCTTCTGCCAGATCATCTCCTCGGCCGGCACTACCTGGACCGGGACGCCCAGCACCGTCTCGTCCACGGCATAGTGGAACCAGTTGTCGTCGACGGGCGCGACGCCGTTGCCGGAGCCGAAGATCAGGTCCACGAAATGGTCGCCGCAGTGCGCCTTGGCGAGCCAGTGCGGGAACGGCACCTCGCCACGACAGCCATCGGCCTCCAGGGCGGCCAGCGCGCGCGGGTAGTCCGCCTCCCGCAAGAAGACGTCCAGATCCTTGGTGTGGCGAGCGATCCCGGTGTACCGCTCGAAGGCGTAGGCGCCGCCCACCAGGAACGGCACGCCGGCCTCCTGGAGCCGCGTCAACGCCCGACGGTAGAACGCGCGCGTTTCAGGATCGAGATGCTGCTCCGGACGAGCGGGCTGTTCGATGAGCGTCGATGTCTGCATGGTAGCTCCGCACGACGCCGTTGTCGTCATCGTCGTGTGAGCCCGCGCCAGGAGCGCGGGCTCGGAATGCGCTTGGGGGGTGGAAAGGTGCGGCGTGAGCACCCGAGGCCAATACCGGCTGGGGCGAGATCAGGCCATCGGCGCGACCTCGCGCTCGCGCGCGTGCTGGTCCGCGCCGCCCGGCACGGCATCCCGGACCTGCCCGTTGACGTCCGGCATGACGTCGCGAACCTGCCCGGTCTCCAGCGGGATCTCGACCACGCGGAAGGGCGGTCGATCCGGGAAATGCTGCCGTAGCAGCGGCGCCGAGACGTTGTAGACGGGGATGTTCGTCTGGGTACGGCCTTCCAGGCTGCCGTGATGGGCGTGGCCGTGGAAGATGGCGCTCACCGGATACCGGTTCAGCGGCTCCTCCAGCCGACTGGACCCCAGGAACGGCATGATCTCCGGCGGCTCGCCCTCGCAGGTCGCCTGGATCGGCGAGTAGTGGAGCAGCGCGATCTTGTGCTCCACGCGCAGTCTAGCTACGGCGCTCTCGAGCTTGAGCGCCTCGTCGAGCGCCTCGTGGACGAACGCCTTGATCGCGTTCTCGCCCCACGGGCCGAGCGCCCTGGCGCCGAAGCCGCCGCCGAACCCCTTGACCCCGGCGAAGCCGATACCCTTGATCTCGATGGCGTCGCCGTCCAGCACCTGGACGCCGCCCTCACAGAGGATCTGGGTCACTTCGACCTGCTTGCCTGACTCGAAGTCGTGGTTCCCGAGAACCGCGACGATCGGCACGCGGACGCTGCTCAGCTCGCGAACCAGGATGTGCGCCTCCTCTGGCAGGCCGTAGTCACACAGGTCGCCACAGAGCACCAGGATGTCAGCCTGCTGGGAGACGGCAGAGAAGATCGGCTGCAATGCCCCCTGCGAGTGCTTCGTGCAGTGGACGTCGCCAACCGCTGCCAGCCGCACCGTTCCGCTCGAGCGCTGCTCAACCTGCTCCATCTCTGCTCCTGGGGACTCGGCGGGAGGGTCGTACCGTGTCGTTCGCACAGGAACAGGATGCACGGGGCATGCCACACCGGACGTGACGTCACGCTGTCGGCATCGAGAGTGCCCCTCGTTCTCGCTGCATCAGCATCGCCGGGCCTCCTCTGTGCGTCACGCCGGCGCCTGCCGGGGCGCTCCCGCGCCTTCGAGTACGCTGAACGAAACGTGCCGTCCCAGCGCCACGTTTAATTCAGGCAGAGACGCGTGTGAGCGTGCAGCGACCAGGAGAAAGGCGCCGGATGACGGTTCGTCACGAGCTTTTCGCGTCCAGAGCCGTCAACGGACTAGGATCTCGTTGTGAGATTCCCGTCCACCGCTTCCTGAATTGCGCCAGGATGTGGCGCTGGCGACTGGAGCCTGTCGGTGCGGCTTGATCCTCTCATCGACGCGATAGAAAGCCTGGAGGCCGGGCTCCTCCTCTACGACGCTGACGATCGGCTGGTGCTCTCCAACCGTCGGGTCCTGGAGCTGGTACCGGCCGTCGCGGACCTCATCAAGCCCGGCGTCCGTTTCGAGGACGTCGTGCGGGCAGCAGCCGAGCGCGGGTACTACCGGGGCGCTGGCGACGCAATAGACGCGGTCGTCTCGGAGCGGCTGATGCGCCAGATGCTGCCGGACGGCCGGATCGAGATGCACCTTGACGACGCAGGTCGCGTCGTTCAGGTGAAGGAGAGCCGGACGCGGGACGGCGGGCGGCTGATCCTGGTGACGGACGTCACGGAGCTCCGGCGCACGACGGCGGCGCTCCAGGCCAGAGTCGAGCGGGCAGGGACGCTCAACCAGCTGGCGCAGTTGATCTCCTCGTCGCTCGACCTGGAAACGGTCCTCAGCGAGATCGCTCGGGCGGCGAGCGCGCTGCTGCGTGCGCCCGTCGTCCGGTTCTGGATGGTGGACGAGGATGCGCAAACGCTCTGGCTGGCGGCAGACGCCGCCGAGGGGCCGGTCGACCATGGTCCGAACAAAGTGAACATCGGAGAGTTGCGCGGCGTCCTCGGCTGGGTCGCAGAACACCGACAGCCGCTGATGATCCCCAACGCCGTGGACGACCCGCGCGTCCACGACGCCGCCTGGTGGGCCGAGCGCGGCCTGACCAGCTTCCTGGGCCAGCCGGTCATGCTGGACGGGCGCCTGCTGGCCGTGCTGGTGCTCTGGGGCCGCGAGCCGTTCTCGTTTGACGCGGACGACGAGGCGCTGCTGACCCGCTTCATCTCACAGGCTGCGCTCTCGATTCGGAACGCCCAGTTGTACCTGGACACGGATCAGCAGCGTCGCCGGCTCCAATCGCTGGTCGAGGTCTCGCACCGGCTCTCGCGCGGGCTCGACCTGGCGGAGGTGCTGGACGCGATCACCGAGGCCGCCGCCATCTTCGCCGGCGAAGCCGGCGTCAGGTTGCTGGTCGGCGACGAGCTGGTGCGGGCCAGTGTCTCGCGCGGCGCCCGCCAGCGGCCCTCGGGGAGATCGCCCGCGCCGCCGTCACGATCACCGGCGCCGTGGTCGCCTCGCTCTGGCTCGCGGATGAGGAGGCGAAGACGTTGGCGCTGGTCGTCTTCTCGGACGAGTCGATCGCCTCCGGCCGGATGACCAGGCGACTGGCGTTCGGCGAGGGCTGGGCCGGCTGGGTCGCTCTGCACCGTCAGCCTCTCGCCGTCGACGACGTCTTCGAGGACGGTCGCACCGTCGAGCCGGACTGGTGGCTGCGGCATGAGCTGAAGAGCTCCTACTCGGTGCCGGTGCTGGACGGCGACCGGCTGGTGGCGGTGCTCTCGA
>Ga0209382_10013093_pt1 | contig 10205 bp, 4 predicted proteins | sample SoiMetdeltSBSDD5_FD_187599 | JGI IMG/M metagenome (GOLD analysis project Ga0209382, IMG submission 187599) | Bulk soil microbial communities from a Populus tree surrounding site in Tennessee, USA - Soil MetaG P. deltoides SBSDD5 (SPAdes) (version 2) | ecosystem: Environmental > Terrestrial >...
GAGTGCAATTTAATGTCGGGTCGATTGATATCGAGCTGGAGGTGGTTGCGGAAAACGAAACGTCTGTTGGCGCAAAGATTAACTGGTGGATTTTCGGAGGAGGTATGGACGCCAAAGCCAAGGATGCCAGTAAGCATAAGCTCAAACTCATGTTGGAAGCTGTTGATGCCAGTGGGAAACCGCTTCGTGTCTCTAGACAACAGGATGAGCGTCCTAAGTAATAAGTAGTCGCTGGCGCGAAATTCGGGCGTGCAACAACAACACTTGTGGAGAATCAAAGGGTCAAAACTACTATGATAGTCTCTTGGACCTCACAGTCTTGATCTCAGCTACCGACCCTAAACCACCAATTTACTGGCACTTAATTTCGCGCCAGCGACTAAATATCCATCAATCCATAGCGTTAAGGCATACGATGTCATGGATTACCGACGAGTTGCAGAACTCCATGATCCTCGTCGCCATTTCGGCGGCACCGGCTATCTTATCCAGAGTAATCTCGTTCTAACGGCTCACCATATTATTGCGCCAGAGGGCGAAACTGCGACCCTGGGGGCACCGTACGATCTCCGCTTCATTGGAGACTTCGAGGCTGGTCGGACTGAGTGGCGGATGGAGGGGTGTCATCTGTGCTGGGACGATCCTAATCCGGAACACGATCTTGCCCTCCTCAAACTCGAAGGGGCCGCGCCGGCCTTCCTGCGCCCAGAGCAATCGATCACTCGTTTCGGAAAACTAGGAGGCGAGACGCTCGAAGCGAAGGGATATGGGTTTCCCCGCGTCCAAGTAATAGAGAATCGCCAGAATCCCGAACCGCTCGAGGGGCGTTTAAGTCGGCTCGCCGGTTTGAAGGAGCATCAACTTCGCTTGCAGGTCACCTCCCCAGTCCCGGATCGGCCAGATGAGTGGGACGGGATCAGCGGGACTGCTTTGTTCGTCGAAGACTGCCTGGTCGGTGTCATCATAGAAACCAACAAGAGCTTTGCCGAGAAGGCTCTGTGGGCCGTGCCCATCTCCATTGTGGCAGACGATGACAAATTCCGCCGACTCGTGCTCGGCGACCCCGCTGCTCCGTTACTGTTGATCGATCTTCCACGTAAGGATGGTATCCATCGCGCGATCATCGCTGGGCGTCCAGTGATCGCGAACATCATCAATGCTGTTGACCACAATCAGTTCTTCATCGGGAGTTACGAACACTTGCGTGACGCCTACATCGATCCCTGGCCGGTTTTCGAACGGGTGGCCTTGGACCATTTTGAAGGCCGTGAATGGCTGTTGGCCAAAGTAGACGCCTTTCTCTGTGACCACGACCGGGGCTACTTCATCTTGGAGGCTGAAGCTGGGTTAGGTAAGACGACCTTTCTCGCATGGCTCGCACGGGAGCGCGGGTACATTCATCATTTCACGGAGTTGACACCAGGGCTCGAAGGGGTCGAGGATGGCCTGAAGAACTTGGCCGCCCAACTGGTGCGAGCCTATGAGCTGAACACGCCTGAGGCGAAGGAAATGCTACCCTCGGTAGCGGCCCGCCCTGCGTACTTGCGCACACTGCTCAAGCAGGCCTCCGACCAACGGCGCGAGGGCGAAAAGATTGTGTTAGTTGTCGATGCCCTGGATGAATCTGCTGCACCACTCAATCAGAATGTCTTGGGGTTACCCCAGGTGTTACCAGAGGGAGTCTTCTTCATCGTTTCGCAGCGCCCCGTGGCGGTCACGCTGGACGTGGCATCACCCGAGTCCCGCGATCACCTCCGCTTCACTGCCGACAGTGCGGACAATCAAGCCGACATGCGTCGCTTCTTAGAGCGGGCGGCCACTTGGCCGGGCATGGCTAGGGCGTTGCAGAAGAACGGCTATAGCACAGCCCAGTTTGTTACGACTTTGCTTAATAAATGCCAGGGTATCTGGATTTACCTACACTATGTAGTCCACGAGATCGAGGGCCAGAAGGACTCGCAGTTCAACCTGGAGGATCTGCCCGAGGGTATGACCCAGTATTATGCCCGCTATTGGAAGCGCTGGCGTGATGCGGATGCTGAGCAGTGGGACAGAGCTTATCTGCCGCTGTTAAGTACGCTGGCGGCAGCGCAGGTCGCGCTGACTGTTGAGTGTCTGGCTGAGTGGGCTAATGTCACTATGCCAGAGGCCCTACTGCGTCGGTTGCTAAACGAGCGGTGGCGTCCTTTTTTAACGGTGATAGGCCAGGGGGTGCAGACCCGCTATCGCTTCTATCACGCCTCATTGCAAGAGTTTTTTGATGGCCGGGTCAGGCGGGAGAAGCTCGCTGTGGCTGAAGAGGCGTTTGTGGAGGAGCTAGCTTTCGCGACTCGCTCTGCCCATCACCGTCTTACGGAGCGTTACCTGACAGCATGGGGCAGTCTGCAGGCAGGATTACCCAAGCTGGCCGAGACGACACAACGAGAGTTGGATGATGGCTATGGCCTGCGCTACATCGCGGCGCATTTGGAAGGCGCGGGTCGCGCCAAGGATTTACATTGTTTACTGGCGTTAGAGACTAATGAGCAACGAAATGTCTGGTATAAGGCTAAACACGCCAATGGGGATGTGGCGGAATATTTGGCCGATGTGACCCGTGCCTGGCGACTAGCTAATGACAATGCCGCTGTGCCAAACGGCCATGGTGTACAGGCGGCCCTGCTGTGCCAGTACGCCCTCATCACTGCATCGTTGCGCAGCCTGGCAAAGGTCGTGCCTGATCATCTCCTGGTTGCCGCCGTTGAGCAGGGTCGATGGTCGATCGAACGAGCGATGGCACATGCGCATCTTCCTGCAGAGCCTGGGGAACGTGCGGCGGCCATGATCGCTCTCATTCCACTGGTGAAGCAGCGCGCATCCTGGCTCGATGACACGCTCGAAGCCCTCGCTCAAACTGATGTCGGCGATCGCGAAGATCTAGTTGCACGGCTTGCTGCGGTCACTGCCGAGGCTGAGCTGCTGATGATCCTTCGGCACATCACCTCTTGGGTGCGCGGCGCGCGTTCACCTTTCGAAGAGAACAGGACCACTCAACTCGTCCATCATGTGTTAGAACGGCTCCCCGCCTCGTTTGCGACGGAGGCGCTGCATATTATTGACGGCACCTCTGTGCGTCCTTTGCGCCTGTATGCGCTGTTGCCAGAGCCGCAGCGTGCGCAACGGATCCGCGAAGCTCTCAAGAAGACACACGAGCTTGATGGCGAGCTTGGAGTAGCGCTGTACGCCTCCTCCGTTGCCAGTCTTGCAAAACATCTCGGGCGCGACGCCGTCGAAGGACTGCTCGACGAAGCGCTCGCTGAAGTTCGCGAGCTCGCTTCCGGCTCGGTGCTTCGGATCCAAGCGCTAATCCGGCTATTGCCCTATCTGGCTTCGGGCGAACAGCACGTGGTGTTTGAGGAGCTGATCGGTTCAGCTCTTGACAAAGAGCCCAGGCTGTTCGCGATGCTCGCGAAGTGTGCACCGCCATTCTTGCACGCGCAGCTCCGTCAGAGCCTGGAGACGCAAAAGTTGGCCTGGATCGCCGAAGCCGCACCGCACTTCACAGGCGAACATCGCGAGGCGCTAATCGAACGAGTGTTGTCAGAGATTGAGCGGCAGGAGAATGCGGCCTCGCTGTTGTGGATGGATCAGGCGGAGCTAATCACCGCGATGAACGAACACCAGCTCGAACGCGCGCGCATGGTGATCAACTCCCGTCTCGACGGCAGCTCGAAGGTCACTGCGCTCACTGCGGTGGCGCGAACAACGTCTCCGAAAAACCGCGACTGCGCGGTCGCTGATCTGCTCGCCGCGATCGAAGACCTCGGTGATATCGACGAACGCGCAATAGCGTTCCACGCGCTGGCACCGCTCCTGGCGGGACGCTACCTCGATGAGGCTCTGGCAGCCGCGGAGCGCATCGGCGAGCCCTCAGGGCGGGAGCATCTTGCGAAGATGCTGCCGTACTTGTCGGATCCTGCTTCGGCACCCAGCGGCACTGACAACACAGTGTGCGAACGCATCGACCCTGATCTCCCGCTTGACCACGTACGCAGTCATCTTGCTCATTTGATCTTTCCTGAGGAACCGTTGGATAGTATACGTCTCATTAATGCGATGGTCCATGGGCTCCCCTCCCTGTCCGTTAAAGATGAGTTGCGCCCTTCCATGGCAGCAGCTCTTGCCCTCCGCATGGCCGCGCTCGGCGATACCAAGACCGCGTTCGAGCTCCTTTTGTTGGGTCGAAACGATGCCGTCACCGTCATGGCGCTAGTTGAGCTCTCTACTCATCTTCCAAAGGAAGAAGTATTGGTTGTCGAGAAGCGCGTTCCATCCGTTTCCCTCGATACTTTGTGGATCCCGGAGAGGCCCGGGCGAGTGGGTCTTCCGAGAGACTCGGCTCAAGCTTATCTCGGTGCTCGGCTCGCGCCCTCTCTGGCTCGCGTAGGAGAAATCGAGCGTGCGCAGATGTACGTGCGTAAAGTGGAGGAACGATGGCAGCCCGCGGCGTGGCTCGGGATCGCTGCGGCGACCAGTGGAAGTGTTCGCACATCTGCGCTTCTCGAGGCGCTGGCGTCGGTGCTGGATCTCCGCGACGTCTTTCGCCGAGATCATCTTGATAGTGTGGCGCACGCGATTGCAAAGGAGTCCGCCATCGCAGAACCCGCTTGGCGAACCGCCGTCGAATGGGCACGCGCCCATCCACGTCACGAAGCGATCGGAGTCCTCGCAACCTTCGCGCCAGTCGCAGCAGCCCTCGGCGGTGCAGCCCTCGTCCGCGAAGTGTACTCCACGATCGAACGCGTACTGCGTTGGTGGCCTTGATTTATGGTAGCAGGAATAAGCCGCTTATTACGAAACGTAGTAATAAGCTGGCTGGTTGGTGGACTGGTAGGCGGACTACTCGACGAGTTGAACTTTGGGCTCAACTTCGGGCTGAGCGGCGGACTGCGTTTTGGCGGCCGTGCTTATCTTCACCATTTTGCCCTGCGTTGGCACTTTGGCACAATAATTTCGCCTCATTAAATTACACTCGCTTTCTCGACTATGCGACAGTTCGTATCTTTCTTTCCAAAGGTAGTGGTGGGTACATCTTCGCACACCGCATGTTGCTCGCATATTTCGCAGCCATGCATCACACATCCGCTGAGCAGCAAAAATTGCAACCGTAATGGGTAATCGGTTGCACGCGCCTACTGTTGTATAAGAGAAAATGCCCGTTTACCCTCCACACATCCTGCCGAGGGATATTCCCGTTTTTTTTAGACGGTTTTTGCTGGAAATAACTGTTTTAATGGGATTTTATTAACAGTGGCAACAGGAAGATCATTTTGTGAAGGGTAGCCCGTAGTAACAACGCTCTTTTTCAGAATTCTTCGATATGCCTATTCTTTAGCTTCAAATTGCGGCCGGCCGCCCGGATCCTGCAGGCCTTTGTACCGGAGCTTATAGCATAATGTTTCTCTTAAGCCTCTGCGTGGGTCACTTGCGTGTCGGGCTAGGGCTGGTGGTATGGTATACTGCGCACCGGCAGCACAGGCGGCAAGACCGATACGTGAAGTTTAGGAACCCCTTCCTTATCGGAAAAGGTAATTGCGCTACTCCACTTACTGCTTGTGCTGCGGTTGCACAAGGGTGCTTTGACGACACCTATATGCAGGATAAGTCAGATTATTTTTATATTTGTGATTCCCCCAAACGGAGCAAAACATGGCAAACCAGCCTCTCATCTGGTGGCACTTCTCCGATCTTCACTGGGATATCCGGTCCTCTACGGAGCGGCGTGCCTTCCTCAGAGTCCTGCATGATGACCTTCGAAACCGTATGCAGGATTTTGGTGTACCCGATTTCGTCGTATTTAGTGGTGACATAGCATACTCTGGAGAGGAAGCCCAGTATCTTGCTGCTGAGAGAGAGTTTTTTACTCCGATTCGATCGCTCATCGGTGATACTGAATGCCCGTTCTTTTTTGTGCCTGGAAATCACGATGTTCATCGGGCTCTCGCAAGGACAGTGAATCCTGAACTTATCCTCTTGCTTAATTCCACTCATTCACTAAATGAATTCCTTGATAATGACCTTTATGTTCAGATGGTTCAGAAGCCGTTCACGGCTTTTGATTCTTTCTTAAGCCGAGCGACACCGGCTATCAACCAAGAAGTCTTAGGCTGGTGGACGAAGCTCTGTATCCGAGATGCGTCCATATTGATGAGCGGGTTGAATTCGTCTTGGGCCTCCAGCTATCATAAGACCCCTGAAGGTATCGTCGAGGACGAGCGCCACCTTCTCCTGGGACAGCGCCAATTCCTGGCTCTCATTGAAGCCTCAGCACAGGCAGATCTCTCGATCGTTATAGCTCACCACCCCCTCAAGTGGCTCAATGGGTTTTGTGAAACCCAGAGTCGGCAACTTCTACAGCGTCATGCGGATTTCGTATTGTTTGGCCACACTCATGCCTTACATGATCTCTCACAGACCCTCAGCGCAGTGGGATCCACTGTTTTTCTCCCCGCTCCGGCAATCTACGATCGCGCTCCCACTGACACAGTTGAGTACGCGAGGGGATACAATATAGTCCAATTTGACGTAGAAACGAGACGAGGGGCAGCACACTACTACAAGTACTCAGACGTGTATGCTACTAAGTTTGATCCTTTCGTCGAATTGTACTCGACTCCTGGACAAGATCACTTCCTGATCGATTTGTCGCGGCGGGAGTATCAGCCTGCAGCCGAGGCGAAACCATGCTTCCAGTCATTTTCGGACGCCCTCGCAGCCTTCCCACATCTTTCTACTCTAAATCGCTTTTTGGAGTCTATGCTCGACACGGCATCGCTAGAGCGACATACCACGGAGTATTTTGAGGCACTTATCGTCGATCTCGTTAGCGAATCCGATCTTGTTGATCAAGATCTCGTCCATGTTTTTTGGGAGTCTGTTGTGCTGTCGAGAGCATTGTTGTTCTGTGACTTGGTACAACTCAACTCTATTGGGTCCAAACCGTATCTCTACCGACACTCAGTTGATCTACTCTGTGCTCACCTTGAAGCTGCTAAACAAAATGGTTCAGCCCTTCAACTCACGATCGACGAGTACCGTCGCCTCTATGGGTTGTCTTTTGATTCGTGCTCGTTCAGCGGTGGCGCTCTCAGCTCAATATCCGAATCCTACCGTCGGCTGTTCGCGTTGCCATGGGCATTAAGTCGATTGCTATGCTATCTCGACTATCCAGAACTCATTCCTCTCGCTCTGCGATCAGAAGGCCGGATCGCAGAGCTCTTTGCGCTCGAAAAACCCGAACAGCTTGCGATCATGGGTTATCGCTTCGATGCAAAGCGTGGCCTTCTTTCATTAGATCTGCGTATTCAGGACAAGAACGGCTTTTTGGCTGTCACTCTCTTGAAGCACTACTTCGATATTGTTGTGCGACAAGCGGCTGACTTCTGGAGACAAAGCCAGCGCGTGCTCCCACCGTTGACCCTGCTCATTGAGTTTCCTCGTTGGCGCAACAAGCGCGTCGATGCCTACGACCTGACAGTCGAGACTACTCCTATTGTCAGACTTTTGATGGGACGCGCAATGTATAGGGACGCACGGCATGTTTGGTTTAGAGAACTCCTACAGAATGCGCTCGACGCCAATTCTGCCCGACGGGCTCTCGATGGCCCGAGTTACTCGTCTCGCCTTACAATTACTCTTCACGATTCCGCTACCTGCACAATACGCGACAATGGTATCGGGATGTCACGACAACACATTTTGCTGTATCTGACGAGACTTGGAAGGTCTATTTGGAATTCGGAAGAGTTGACGGAAGGCAAGCAGATGTCGCGTGAGACAGCGTTGCGAACAATAGGCAAATTTGGCATCGGTTTTGCCGCAGTCTTTCAGGATGCCGAACGGGTAATTGTACGAACACGATTCTTTCGCGACGTTGGAGAGTTAGGCTGGATTGTTGATTTCTCTTCAGTGGAGAAGCCATTTCTTCTTGAGGCCGCTGATTTGCCTATCGGTACTGAAGTGGAAGTTCATCTTGGCACTGACAAAGATAAGGCTCTTTCGCCTTCCAGCTTTGTCAGCCTAATAAACGAGTTCTTTTTATATATAGATGAAAATGTCTCTATTACACCAGACCCAAGAATTACGCGCAGTTTATCGGAAGTCTCATTGGTGGATGCTGACAAGCGTGCACGCTTACTCTTTCGCGATACAACTACGCTAGAACATGTAGGGCCGTACTCGTTCCACTTAAGATGCATGTTTGGGTTCAACTTCAAACAAAGGGAGAAGAATGAAAAATCACCTGGGAATTATCTTTTGATTTCTAATTCTGGCATCAGGGTCTTTCAACAGCAATCACTTTTACTTAAGCCTGGTAAGCAGTACATCTTAACAGAGGAGTCTAACCGGGGGACAGAAGTGGAAAATCCTCGTGCACACGGCATAAGAAATTATTGGGTGGTAATAGACTTTGAGAAAGGAGCCTCTCCAATATTACCATCCCGGCTAGAGATTGACATTGACGGTGATTTGTCGAAGCAGGTTCTAGAAATAATTCACAAGAAATTCTGCGACGCACTTCGATCTGTCGCTGAAGAGATAGTAGACCGCGGCTTAGACCCGAAACAGCGCCGCAAAGTGCTGATGGATGCCCTAACGTACTCCACAGAAGATTACTATCGGTATCACTTGAGGGAGGAGGCCAATGCCTTCTGCAATGTGAAATCGGGTACCCACTTAAGGCGGGACACCGTTATACCACAATGGTTTCAGTCAAATATTTTCTTGACACCCTCCCAAAAGGGGCGTAAAACGCCATCCACAAGACGCTCGCCCTGGCTGCTCGATCGCTTCTGACTCCAGCTCCCCCCGCGTTTCGGCTTGTGTCAATGTAGTGTTACCCGTCTGTACTGGCGTCCGCTTTCAGTGTGTTTCCCAAAAGTGCGGTTACTTTCAAAAGGAGGGTGGGATGGGCAAGCTCATGGTCGGTGTAGCGCGTTTTCTGCCTCTCTGTGCTTTACTACTGCTTTTTCCTGTTCTTGCCGCTTCGCAGCCTGCACCCCTACAGGCAGGGCTGTATACGGGCATGACCTCACAGGTGTCTGGATGTACCTTCTCAGCCCATCCCAGCACGACCTGCGAGGTTCGCTTCAATATCGCCGCAACTCTCGATCGACTGAGTCTATCACCTCGCGTTGAAGAGGTGCTAAGTGCGAATGCCCGCTGTCCGGGGGGCACGGGTGCAGAATTCCTCTTCGTGTCACGCTGTAACAACGTGGGGTCGATCCTTGCCAAATGCACATCATCCACACCAGTGACGATCACGAATGGCCACTGGGAAGTCCATAGAGTGTTACCCGTCGGCGGAACATCTTTTGATATCGTCGCGGACTGTGCAGGGCAGAGCTGCGCAGGCACTTACAGCACCTCTAGACCCTCGACCTCCACCTCCCCCGCGTGTCAGACGGGGACGCTGACGTGGTCAGCAACCGCCACAGGCAGTGCGTCAGCTACCGCCTCAGCGCTGACTATGGAGGAAGCTCGTGTCGATGGCGAGGTCGAATGGATCCACATCGAGTTCGATGATGACGGTGTGACGCGCATCATTATGATTCCTGACGAGCCCAAATGATGGGACAAGGGCGGCCGCCAGTGCCGGGCATGCCGTGCATTGTTGAATAACGGCAGTCATATATCAACTGTCCCACCTTAAGCGCATACCCGATAAATACCTATTCTGGACATTCTTCAAGTAGCGATAACCGTAGTTATCGTTACTAGTTGGGGACTTTCGAGCGGGAAGGTGGTAGCAAGTATTGGAAAAATAGGGGATTACCGCTATCTCCTCACAGACCTTCGTCTCATTCGTATATAGTCCGACCCACAGCGATATAGACGACCTCCCTTTACAGGCACAGAAAAGACGGTGTTTAATGGTTAAGCTATGAGAAAACGCACCAAGTCACGCAATAAACCTGTCTCGCAGAATTCGACAGTACAGGCCCTTCCGCCGAAAGAACAAACCCCCTTTCAGCTGGTCTTCTCTTGGTATACCGCACCGCCACCATAGTACGTGCACGTAAGGGATGACACCCTCTTTGGTTCCGATAATCTGTCTTGAACGAAACCACTCACTGCGTTCGGGTAAAATGCCTTTCTCTCCTACAATCCCCTTCATCATCGCGTCCGTCTAGCCTCTCGCAGCTGTCTGGACCACAATGACTCCT
>Ga0209382_10013097_pt1 | contig 10202 bp, 8 predicted proteins | sample SoiMetdeltSBSDD5_FD_187599 | JGI IMG/M metagenome (GOLD analysis project Ga0209382, IMG submission 187599) | Bulk soil microbial communities from a Populus tree surrounding site in Tennessee, USA - Soil MetaG P. deltoides SBSDD5 (SPAdes) (version 2) | ecosystem: Environmental > Terrestrial >...
GCACGGTTAACAAAGGATTGCCCGAAGGTTCGAGCATTCGGTTCGCCGAAATCAACGGGCTGCCTGGTCTGCTTGTCTACAGGCCGGATGGTTCGGTTCAGAGCGTGGCATTCGAAATCGTGGACAATCTGATTCGCGCGATCTACTCGGTAGGTAATCCGGACAAGTTATCGCACCTCGTGCCGTTGACTTCACACTTCACATCAGAGTGACGATCGAGAGAGTTCCGACGTACGAGCGCGGGTCACGCTGGGCTGCGTATGGCGCGGCGATCTGGGCGGCGATTTTCGCGGTCTTCCACATCATCTGGTCGGCTGGCTGGTATCCGCTCTTGAATGCGGAACAGGCGCGGATCGCGTTCGCGGTTCCGTGGAAGTGGACGTTCGATGTCGTGGTTGCCGTGATGTGCGTCGTCGCCGTCCCAGTTGCTCTGGCACCTGTGACGCCGCTCGGTCAGTACCTCTCACGGCCGCTCGTATTCGCGCTCGCGGTCACGGGATCGGTGCTCCTGCTGCTTCGGTCAACGGCCAGTCTCGTCCAGATCAGCTATTACATCGCGACCGGCCGGTTCGGCGGGCTGGGGATCTGGGAACCCTGGTTCTATCTCGGCGCGGTGTTGTTTAGCCTGAGCACGTGGCAATCCCGGCACGTTCGCGACCGTTATGCGTGTTGATCCGGCGGACTTCCAAAAACTTGACCTGCGTTGCCACGCGCTCCTGAGTGATGTGCCGCTGCACGATGTCTGGGCGATTCCACTCCAGGACGGCCGGCCCGGTCGAACGATACAAGAGGTCCGTGCTCTGCTGTTTGGCGATCGTCGGCCGCCGACGAACGTCGTCGTTCGCGCGTTGTTTGCGCTGCGTTGGTGGCTTGGCGGAGTGTTCGGATGGGATGATGAGCGTCACGACCCGGCGGCCACATCGTACGTCCATCGATTGAGCGACGCCGATCGTGCGCAGTCTGAGGTTCCGCCAGGAACGCGCGATGGCCGGTTTCGAGTGCTGTACGTGTTCCGGGATGAGGCTGTCAGCGAGATCCGCAACAAGACCGTGCACGGCTTCCTTGCGTCAGCCCTCACTCGTCGGGACCAGGGTTACGTTCTCTACCTGGCGATTTACGTGAAAGCCGTCAGTCGGTTGACGCCGTTCTACATGGCGCTCATTGACCCATTCCGACGATTTGTTGTCTACCCGGCGCTCATCCGGACCGTTCAGCGCGCGTGGTCGGCGGACGTGCATTTGCCTGGGTCGTCGAATCGTGCGTAGAATGATCTCGCGTGACAGGACGCACCCCGTCCGCGGGAAGGGCTGAGCCCACCTGAGTTAGGTTCTCGGTTACAACTTGCGATCTTCTTTCAGCCCGTCGAGCGGACGCGGGCGGTATCCGAAAGGAGATCGTCATGTCCGTTCCTCCTCACCGGCGTCTGCCGGAACGTCCGTCGCTCGAACAGCTCCGCAAGCAAGCCAAGGAACACCTCGAGACGCTGCGCGCGACTGATCCGTCCGCGAGCCTTTCCGCGGCGCAGCACGCGCTCGCGCGCGAATACGGCTTCGACAGTTGGCCGAAGCTGGTTCATCACGTCGAATCCGTGCAGCCAGTGAATCGCATGCTGCAACCCGCAGCGCTGAAGTCCGATCAAAAGCTCATGTGGTCGCAAGGCCGCGGCACCGATCTGTGGGCGCTCATTCAGGCCTGTACGTCTGGCGATCTCGAAGTCGTGCGCGCGCTGATCGCAAAGGATCCATCGTTGGCACGAGCGCACCACGACTATCGCAAGCCGCTCTATTTCGCCGTGCGCGAGAACCGCCTGGAGGTCGTGCGATTCCTGCTCGAGCACGATCGCAACCCGCTGGACCTCTGGGTCGACGGCGATCCGCTCGAAATTGCCCGCGATCGTGGCTACACAGCGATGGAACAACTGCTGTCGCACACGCTCGAAACAAAATTCAACGCGTCGCCGAAAGGGGAGCCGGTCGCCTTGGCGCTGCGGAATCACGACGTGAAGCAGATGCGCGAGCTGCTCGATACCCAGCCAGAGCTCATTGGCAAGGGCGACAAGGGATCCAACCAACCGATCCACTGGGCCACGATGACGCGACAGCTCGACGCCATCGACGAACTGCTCCGACGCGGCGCGGACATCAACACTCAGAGAACGGACGGCGCCCGGCCAATTCACCTGACCAACGGCGACTACTTCTACCGCGGCTGGCGCGATGTGCCACGTAACTGGCCCGTGACTCCCGCACAGGTCATGGCCCACCTCAAGGCGCGCGGCGCGTTCATCGATCTGCCGACGGCCTGTCATACCGGCGACATCGAGCGCGTGCGCGAGTTGCTCCGGCAGGATCCGGCGGCGGCGAACAAGCTTAGCGAGTACGAGGGCTACTACCTCGGCGCCGGCGCTCCGATTTCAAATGCCGCCGCGGTCGGACGCATTGACATCGTGCAACTGCTGCTCGATCACGGCGCCGACCCCAATCTGCCCGAAGAGCAAATTGCGCCCAAGGGCAAGGCGCTGTACTCGGCCGTCTTCCACGGACATTACGAGATCGCAAAGCTTCTCCTCGAGCGCGGGGCCTACCCCAATCCGCCTGTCGAGAGTTCGGGTGACGCGTTGTGGGTGTCGCGAGAGTTTCGCCCCAACACACTCATCGAGGAGTTGCTACTTTCGTATGGCGCCAAGCACTCCGGTGAAGACCAGCCAGAGGAGGAGAACTGGCTGCGCATCTCAAAGCTCCACGAGGCAGCGCGCAAGGGCGACGTCCGCGAGGCGAAGAGGCTCATCAAGGCTGGCGCCGATCTGGCAGCGCGTGACGAGCACATCCGGTCGACGCCGCTCGCGTGGGCAGCCAAGTTCAACCAGCTTCGAATGGTCAAGTTCCTGCTCCGGCAGGGCGCGCCGAAGAGCCTGCCCGACGATCCGCCGTGGGCCACGCCGCTCGCCTGGGCCATCAAGCGCGGCCACGACAAGATCGCGAAACTGCTCTCGTAGACTGTCGGCCGTGTCACACTCGCGAGGCTCACCGGCTTTTACCAAGTGACCGGGCTGCTGCCCGACAACTGGGAGTCGGCCATGACCGTACTCGAAATCATCGGCGAAGCGCTCTACTACGCACGCACTTACCGATCGCTCTGGCTGTTCGGCTTCTTCGTTGGGATCGCAAGCGGCGGCTCGAGTGGCGGTGGAGGTGGCGGCCGTAACGGCGGCGGAGTGTCGATTGGCGCTGGCGGTATATCGGTTAGCGGCCCGTTGGACTTCTCTGCAACGCAGATTGGCCTGATGGTGTCGGTCATCATCATCGTCGGGGCAATCCTCTTCGTCCTGCGTTTCGTCGGCGAAGGCGCCCTCATCGAAGGCATCGTCCGGGCACGCCGGGGCGGCACCATGACGACGGGTGAAGGGTTCCGCGCCGGCTGGTCGCATTGGGGCGTGCTCGTGCGGATTGCCGTGCTCTACTTTGTTGCAACGATCGGCAGCGTGGCGCTGCTCGTGGTGCCGTGCGTGATCGCCATGCAGACGCTTGGCCCGTTTGGCGCCATTCTGATCGGCATTCCCGCGCTCGTCATCGGCGTGCCATGGCTCGTCACGCTGTATCTCGCGCAGGCGTTCGCATGGCGGATCGCCGTGCTCGAGAACCGGCATGCGCTCGATGCGATCGATAAAGCGCGGCTCTTCCTGCACGGCCGGTTGATCCACGGACTCAAGCTGCTCGTGGCGTCGTTCGTCGGCACGCTAGCAATCGTCCTCGTCGGCGTCGTGGTGGTGGCACCTGTGGCGCTGGTGCTGGTGGCGTTGATACCAGTGCTGCGCGTCTTCCCCGTCATCGTCCTCGCGTGCGTCGTGCTGCTGCCGCTGCTGTACGCGTTCGCCGCGATCGTCGGCACGTTTCGGTCCTCTGTCTGGACGATCGGCTATGTGACACAGGTGGAGTCGTGATCGACGCAGCGATGCCGCGGGGATCCTTGCTCGCGGCGCTGTTCGCTGCATTGAGCGCGCGCTTTGGCGGTGATGCCGAAGCGCTCGCCCCACTCGCTGAGAACGAGATCGCGCGCCTCGTGGAACGTGCACGCGCCGGAGACACCGGCGCCCGGCAGACGTTGTACGTGCAGCACGTCGATCGCGTGTTTCGCACCGTGCGCGGGATGCTGCGATCGGACGCCGATGCCGAGGACGTCACCCAGGACGCGATGCTGACGATGCTGACGTCGCTCCACAAGTACACGCCGCGTACCGATGCGCGCTTCGCGGCCTGGGTCATGACCATCGCCGTGAACACTGCGCGCCGTCGGTTCCGCCGCCGGCGTCCAGAGCTCACCGCGACGGGAGAGTTGCCCGAGACGCCGGACAACGGCGTCGATCCGCTCGAGAGTCTCGACCGGGCCCGACGGAGGCGCGCGCTCCTCGTTGCGCTCGCGGAGTTGTCCGAGCGCGAGCGCATGATCGTGGGCCTGCGCTACGGCGCCGATCTCAACGCCAGCGACATTGCAACCACGCTCGGCCTCGAACCCGCGACGATCCGCAAGATTCTCGAGCGCGCGCGAACCCGCCTCAGCGAGCGCATCGAGGCATTGTTGAATCCTGAGGGAGGAATGTCATGAACGATGAAGAGCTCGCCGGCGTCTGGGCGACGCTTCAACCGACTGCGCCTCAGCGCCGCCGCATCGACGCGCGCGTGTCCGCGTGGCTCGAGGCACGCGATACGCCGCTCGCCGCTGAGTGGCTCGGACTTTTCAGGATCGCGCCGTTGTCTTCAGCCGGTCTCGTCGCGGTGAGCGCACTCGCGATCGCAGTGGCGCCACCAGTCGTGTGGTTTACATATGCGCTGATGTGAGCGCGCGCGCGCGATCAGACCGCCTCGTCGGCCGACGGCCCGTACATCCCGGGAATCGGCACGTTCAGAAGCCGCAGATAGACGCCGAGCTGCGCGCGGTGGTGAACGAGGTGATTGACCACCATCAAGCGCATCAGCATCGCGCGCGATTCCGACACGAGCACGCGCGGTCCCATGCGCATTGTCCAATTCTCACTCAGCGTGGCAGCGTCGCTGCCGGCGATCGCCGACTGGAGACGTGCGACGCCACCATCGAAGGCCTCCAAGAGCTCTGAGGCCGAGTCTTTCGACGGCTGAGGCTGGCGGGTCGCGACATCCAATTCCGCGGTAGTGAGAATCGTCGCTCCGTGATTGGGAATGTGGGCGATGTGGGTGGCAAGCGCAGCGAGCGTCCGTGATCTGTCGTGCGGCTGCCACCCGCCCTTACCGGCGGGGTAGCGTTCGAGCAGCCGGCGCGTGGACGCCATTTCGCGGTCGAGATCGATTAGGAGATTTTGCATAACGATCGGATCCTAGATCACACGTCGGTACAGCATCCTCTAGGCATCCACACGCAGCGCCTCGATCGCTTGAATACCCAACACCCGTCGCGCAGGACCGACTGCCGCGATGAGGCCGACTAAGCCCATGATTGCGGCCACCACGAGCAACAGTGGCGCCGCGCGGACGAGGTTGAGGCCGATCGCCAAGAACGCCGCGCCGGACAGGATCGATCCCAACAACACGCCCGCACCGACCTGCCAAGCGGCGCGTCCGAACACGCTCAACATGACCCGTCTCGGCTGCGCACCGAGTGCCGTGCGGATGCCAATCTCGCGGGTGCGTTGCGCAACCGTGAACGACATCATGGCGTAGATCCCTGCTGCCGACAGCAGCAGCACGCTGGCCGTGACAAGCGCGATTGCCGACGCGAGCGACCGCCAGGCCCACCGCCCTTGGTCGTATCGCTCCACTAGCCGTCCGACGTTCCGAAGTTGCATCGCTGGGTCGACCTCGCCACCAATCGTCCGGAAACGATTGATGAAACCGGCCGGTACAGCGCCGGCAAACCGCACCGACAGCAGCGCCGGATTCATGTCTCCCACAGCAGCAGGATGGTAGATGGTTGGCTCTCCGTCCCGCGTTAGATTAGGCGGGTAAGCTGGAAAATCTCGAACGACGCCGACGATTTGGTACCACTGGGCTTGCGCCGCACCCGGTTGCTCTCCCGCGTAACGAAAACGAAGACCAAGCGCGTTCGCGTCCTGCAAATACATTTCTGCAAAGCTGCGATTGACGACGACGTTTGGAGCGCCGACATCGCTTGCTAAAAAGTTGCGCCCGGCAAGAATTTGCGCCCCGTACGTGTCGAACAGATCGACACTCGCTCGAACCACGCTTGGCGCCAACGCATCAGTGACGCCGACGTCGGGGACGTGATCCGTACGTTTGCTCAACCGCGCGGCCTCCTCGAAGAGAATCCGCTCGCTGCTAGCAAACCCAGGAATGCCGGATGAAAAGGTCACGCCCATGACACCGGGCTCGGCTCTCAGCCGGGAAATGAGCTCGCCCTGCCGTACCTTGACTCGATCGAGATTCACATTCGCGGCATCAGCGCTGAAGTCCGCGTATGCCACGACGAATGATTCGTCTGGAAACCCAGGACCGATCATTTCCATGCGCATGACTCGCGACGCAACGAAGACAGCCGCCGGCAGTACGGCGACGGCAACCGCGACCTGCGCCACGATCAGCGACGTCCACGTGGCGCCCAGACGGGTACCGCTGCGAGCATGCAGTTCATTCAGGTTCGCGGTGAGACTGACGCCGGTCACCTTGAGGCCGGGAAGCACGCCCATGATGATCGCGGCCAACACCGCGAGGGCCAACGCGTAGATCACCGCGCCCGTAGATAACTCGAACGTGATCCAGTACGGCAGGCCCTGGCCCAGCGCCTGCATCACATCGAGCGCGTAGCGCGCGAGACCAAGCCCAGCTCCTACGCCGACGATGGCCAGTGCGAGCGCTTCAATGAACAATTGCGCGAGAATCCGGCCGCGGCTGGCGCCGAGCGCGCTCCGCACGGCAATCTCGCCCAGCCGCGTCACGGTGCGCGCGTAGACGAGGATCGCGAGATTAATAGCGACCACAAAGGTCAAGGCCCCAACGAGGATTTGACCTGCACGCAACACCCAGATCGCGGTCGCATCAAGTAGCCCGCGCGTGAACGGAACGACGAGCGGTCGAAGCGTGTGCCCGGTCTCTGGATGCACAACCGCTGACCGCTGCGCGACGGCGGCAAACTCCGCCTGTGCCTGATCCATCGTGACGCCAGGCGCGAGGCGGCCGAACATATAGATTCGCGGTCCCTCCCAACGCGCGTACTTGAGTGGATCCTCTCGCAGTGGAACCCAGAACTGATGATCGAACGGGAACTTGAACCCGCTCGGCATGACGCCGACGATCGTCCGCGGGACGCCCCCGAGATTGATCGACCGTCCCACGATGTTGCGGTCGCTGCCAAAGCGGAGCTGCCACGTGTCGTGCCCGATGACGACGACGGGCGGGGCGGATGCGGGTTCGTCGCTGGGGAGCAAATAACGGCCCAACAACGCCGGCGTGCCGGTGATCGCAAAGGCCGACGCGGTGCTCTCCGCAACCAGCACCGGTTCGGGTGCGGTTTCCGCAGCGACGAGGTTGTGCTCCGCATCGTGGTACGCGCCGAAGTGCTCGATGGTGGTGAGTTGACCTCGGAGGGCGGCAAACTCGTGGATCACTCGCCGTTCAGGGATGCCGGCATCCGAACCGATGAACTGGAGCGACACCACCCGTCCGCCGCCCGGAAATGGCAATGCGGGATCGAGCATCGCGGAAACTGCCGCGAACGTCGTCGCGCCAACCGCAATCGCGACGGCCATCGCAAACGCACCGACCACCGTCAGTCCGCGATGCTTGACGAGCATCCGCACGCCAAATCGCGAGTCCTGCACGATCGCGTCCACCCAGCGACAACGCCTCATGAGGTGCGTCCTTTCGGCCCACTTTTCTAACATTCAAGGGAGAGACGAACGAGTGAGGGCCGATGTTCCGGGTTGATTCCGGCTAGCCTTCGCGGAGCGCCGCGACCGGATCGAGCCGCGCGGCACGTCGGGCCGGAATCCACGCGGCGAGGACGCCCACGGCGACAAGGACGCCAGCCGCACCGGCGAACGTGACCGGGTCGCGCGGTTCCAGTTGAAACAACAGCGATCCCACGAAGCGCGCCACCCAGAAGCTGCCTGCCAGGCCCAATGCGAGACCGGCCACAATCAACACCATGACGCGGTTGAACGCGAGTCGCACGATGCTCGACGGTGCTGCACCCAGAGCCATGCGCAGCCCAATCTCCGCCTGCCGCGCGCGCATCGCGTGCGCGACAAGACCGTAGAGCCCGACCGCCGCCAGCAGCAACGCGAGCCCGCCGAAGAATCCCGAGAGCAGCGCTACGAGCCGCTCTTGCGTGACAGTCGCCTGGACGAACTGATCGAACGTTCCAAACGTGAACGAAGCGGTCGGATCGACTCGTGTCAACGACCGAGCGACGTCGCGCTCGACGGCCGCACGCTGGCCAGGCGCAACGTTGAGCGTCAGGAGGACGGTTGGCCAGAACGTCTCTGGCACTCGCTGCGCCATGGGGACATACAACGTTGTCATCATGCCCTCGCGCGGCGTCGTGTAGACAGCATCGCCAACCACACCGACGATCTCGTGGCGAATATCTTGCTCGAGTCCCAGGCGCACGGTCTGCCCGATCGGCTGCGTGCCCGGCAGATACTGCCGAACGAACGCTTCGTTCACGATCGCAACGGGCCGACTGCCCACGCGATCGGCGGCAACGAAGTCCCGCCCCATCCGCAGTGGAGTTCCCATCGTCTCGAACCACCCCGGTGTCGTGGCGTTCAGCCAGAGAAAGGGCCGGCCAGCCGCCCTCAGGCGCACCATGGGCCCATCGCCGATACCGACGATGCCGGTCGACCAACCGCCGCCAGTGAGGAGGCGTGTCGAGGAGACCGCTGCAGAACGCACGCCCGGGACCGCCGCCGCCGCCTCGCGCAAGCGCTCGACGCGCGCACCACGTGCGGCAGGCGGTCCACCGCCCGTTTGTAAATTCAACTCGACGACGAGCAGGGGCTCTGGAACGAAGCCGAGCGGCAGCCGGTTGAGCGATGCGAACGTGCGCAGGAACAGTCCGGCCGCGACGACCAGAACGAGTGACACGGCAATTTGCACGACCACGAGCGCGCTGCGCACGCCAAAGCGGCGGTCGCTTGCGATCCCGCGGCCCGAATCCTTGAGCGTCTCGCCCGCGGCCACGCTTTGCAGCCCGAACGCGGGCGCCACACCAGCGATGAGCGCGGCGAGGCACGCAAGCAACGCGGTAAAGGCGAGGACGCGCCAGTCGAGCGCGAGGTCCAGTGAGACGGTGCCCTGCCACGTGTTCAACTGCCGCACGAGGAGCGCACTGCTCCACGATGCGAACATCAATCCGACCGCCGCACCCGTGGCAGCCACGATCAGACTCTCGATCAACAGCAGCCGTGCGATGCGCCAGCGGGAGCTCCCGAGCGCCAGGCGCACGCTGAACTCGCGACGGCGCGCTAACGTCCGCGCGAGCATGAGGCTGGCAATGTTCGCGCACGCGACGAGCAGCACCAGCCCGACGGCGACAACCATCGCGAAGAGCGGCGTTTCGAAGCGTCTGCGCAGCGACGAGTTACCGCTCGCGGCGGCCACGAGCGTGAACGGCTGGATTTGCCGTGATGCACCCTCGGTGATCTGCGCCTGGATGACGCGAAGCGCCGCGTTGGCTTGCTCGAGGCTCTGTTTGGGCTTCAGCCGCACCATGATCTGCAGCCACCACGAACCCTTCGAGGTCAGGTAGCTCTCCGAACCTCGAATGAGCGGCTCGGCCGCAAAGGGCACCATCACGTCCGTCATCCGGCCGACGTCGGGACCGAAGAATCCCGGGGGCATCACCCCCACGATGGTGAATGGAATGCGCTGCACCGTGAGCTGGCGTCCGACGACGTCGGACGCGCCGGCGAAACGCTGCTGCCAGAGACGATAGCTGATGACGGCAACCGGGCCGTCCGGGGCGGCGCCTCCGTCATCGGCGGGCGTGATCATCCGGCCCCGTCTGGCGGTGACCCCGAGCACGTCGAAGAGCCGCCCGCTGACATACGCGCCATCTACCGGCTCTGTCTGACCGCTGGCCGACAAGTCGAACCTCTGGACGGACCAGGCGAACGCGCCGTCGAACAACTCGGTCTGGCGTGCTGCGATCTCGCTCCAGATCGGATAGGACCATGAGCCGTTGGTGAGGAGGGCCAGACTGCCGGGATCGCGCAC
>Ga0209382_10013098_pt1 | contig 10202 bp, 10 predicted proteins | sample SoiMetdeltSBSDD5_FD_187599 | JGI IMG/M metagenome (GOLD analysis project Ga0209382, IMG submission 187599) | Bulk soil microbial communities from a Populus tree surrounding site in Tennessee, USA - Soil MetaG P. deltoides SBSDD5 (SPAdes) (version 2) | ecosystem: Environmental > Terrestrial >...
GATCGCGGGCCCGCGCGAGGAGCGCCTGATCGACCTGGTGCGCCTGTATGCCGCCCGGACCGGCGACTCCGCCCGGATCGAGGAGGCGCCCCCGTCGACTGACCCGGACTCCGTGTTCCTGGCCAACGGCGGCGCGCTGCCCGGGCCCGGCGTAACCCTCGCCGGCCCGACGTTCGAGGAGTGGCTCGAAGCCCTCAGTCCAGCAGCTCGCACCCGTACGCCTGCGCGATAGCGGCGACCCGCGCGAAGTCGGGCTCCTCGTCGGAGGGGGGTGGCAGGGTCCGGCTTTGCGCGGGCACGCTCATCTCCCGCACCAGGTCCTCGAAGTTGCCGCCGGGCGTGCAGATGAACAGCATGCGGCAGCCGGCGTCGCCGACGGTGTATTTGTGCGGGACGTGGCGGGGGCCGAACAGGTAGTCGTCCGCGCTGGCCTCGATGACCTGGTCGCCGACCGTGAACGTGGCGCCGCCCTCGAGGATCCAGAACGCCTCGTCCTCGCGGTGGTGGACGTGCAGCGGAGCCTCCGCGCCGGGCGGCTCGTGCATCTCGACGATCGTCATCTGTCCACCGGTGTCGGCGCCGGTGGCGCGGATGACCGCCAGGGCGGCAAACCACCAGCGCGCATCGCCCTCGTTGCTTCTGACTGCCACTGCATCCAGGATCTGCTGCGTCATCGGTGTTCCTCCTTCGCGATGGTGTCGGGAATGGACAGGAGCGCGATGGCGTAGCGCCAATCGCCGCCGGCGCCGCGCCGCAGCACGTTGATGCTCTGATGCCCGAGCACGAGGGCGGTGTCGCGCGCCTGCACCACCCGACGCGGCGCCGCAACGTAGGTGCCGTCGTGCGCCCACAGGGCAGTCGCACACCGCCCGATCGCTGCGGCGCCGCGCGCTTCGTACTCGTCCGAGCCGGCGAGGAGCACCCCGCCGTCGGCGAACATCGCCTGAAGCGCAGGCGCGTCGCGCGTGACGAACGCATCCTCGAACAGCGTCTCGAGCTCCTCCGGGGTGCGCGCTCCTGGTTCCATGCCGCGGCGAAGCTACGCCGGTCGGGGTCGCCGGTCCATGCCACGAACCTGGTATTTCGCCCGCGCCGGCGCGCCCGTAGCATTGGCCGGCGATGGGCTGGTACGCCAAGGAGCGCGCGCGAGATCGGATCGCCGACCTCGCGGGGATGGGCCTCGACCTTCCCACCTTCTGGCGCGAGGCGACCCAGGTGGTGGCGACGGCGGTGCCGCACTACCAGTCGCCGTGCTGGTACACGCTCGATCCGGCCTCGCTGCTCATCACGAGCCACTATCAGAGCGAGCTCCCGGAGCTGCCCGCCGAATGGGTGGCGCAGGAGTACTACGAGGACGACTTCCACAACATCAGCAGCGTCGCGCGCTCGAAGGAGGGGATCTCGACGCTGCACGACGCGACCGGCGGCGACCCCAGCCGCAGCCCGCGGTGGCACGCGAACCGGGAGATGGGCGGCGACCAGGAGCTGCTCGTCGCCCTGCGGACCGCTCCGGGCGAATCGTGGGGCCTGGTCGGTCTCTACCGCGAGCCCGATCGCCCGCTGTTCGACGCCGACGAGCTGGCCTTCGCGAGCGCCGTCGCGCCGCACCTGGCCCGTGGCGCTCGGCGCGGCCTGCTGGTCGGTGAGGCGTCCGACCCGGACGGACCCGAGGCGCCGGGACTCGTGGTCCTGCGCGAGGACTGGAGCGTCGACTCGCTCACGCCCGGCATGGAGCGCTGGCTCGAGGCACTTCCGGATGGCGACTGGGAGGCCCACAACCGGCTTCCTCCGTCGGTGCTGGCCGTGGCCGGACGCGCGCTGCGCACCGCCGAGGGCGAGAGCGCCCCGGGCGAGGTCGCGGTCGCCCGGGTCCTGTCCACCGAAGGGCGCTGGATGGTGCTCCACGGCGCGGCGCTCGTGGCCGGGGCTGGTCGCCGGGTGGCCGTGATCGTCGAGCCCGCCCACCCGGCGCGCATCGTGCCCCTGCTGATGGCCGCCTACGGCCTGACCGAGCGCGAGCAGGAGGTGACCCGGCTCGTCCTGTGCGGCGACTCCACCACCGAGATCGCGCAGGGCCTCTCGGTCTCGCCGCACACCGTCCAGCAACACCTGAAGAGCGTGTTCGAGAAGACCGGCGTGCGGAGCCGCCGCGAGCTCGTCGGCAAGGTGTTCTTCGCCCACTACGAGCCGCGCCTGCGCGACAACGAGCGGCGCGTGATCGAGGGCCGGCCGCTGCACGGCGGGCCCATGCCGGCGCAGCAGTAACGGCCCGTTTACACCCGCCCGGCGGCCATACTGCGGGGGCGGACATGAGCTTTCGCACCCGCCTGACGCTCTTCTTCGTGCTCATCGTCATCGTGCCGATGGTCGCGGTCGGGGTCGTCGTGTTTCGCCTGCTCTCCGACAACGAGACGGCGAAGGTCGAGGCGCGCCTCGCCGAGGGCCAGGCCGCCGCGATCGGGCTCTACGACGAGTCGCGCAAGGATGCGTTGCGGGCGCTCCGGCGAGTGGGCGCGGACGCCGACTTCATCGCGGCGGTTCGTCGCGGCGACCGCGCGGCCGCCGCGGCCCGGGCCCGGCGGCTGCTCGCAGCCGCCGGGATCACGCGGATGGTGCTCGCCGGCCGCGGCGGCGACGTCGTCGACGCTGGCACGACCGGCGCCATCGCGCCCGCCAGCCGTGACGTCATCGGCTCGTCCGGGCGCGGCATCGGGCGCCTCCAGGTCTCGGTCACCACCGCGCACGCGTACACCCGGCTCGTCCAGCGGGTCGAGCACCGCCCCGCCGTTGTACTGCGCGACGGCAGGCTGGTGGCCAGCGCGCTGCCACGCGTCGCCGCGGGCCCGCTCCCGGACCATGGAGAGGTCAAGGTCGGCGGCCACAGCTATCGCATCGCCAGCTTCACCGCGCCCGACTTCAACGACAGCACCGTGCGGGTCGCGGTGCTGTCGGATCTGGACGGCGCCGGCTCGGCGACCTCGAGCGGCCGGCTGCTGGCGGTGATCGTGCTCGCGGGGTTCCTCGTGATGGCGCTCGCCTTCGCCGTGGCGGTCTCGCGCTCGCTGCAGTCGCAGATCGCCCGCTTCCTCGATGCGGCCCGGCGCCTCGGCTCGGGCGACTTCTCGATCGAGGTCCCGACGGAAGGTCATGACGAATTCGCCGAGCTCGGTGGCGAGTTCAACAAGATGTCGCGCCAGCTCGAAGCGCGCTTCGACGAGCTCAAGCGCGAGCAAGCCCGGCTGCAGGACGCCGTGCGGCGCATCGGCGAGAGCGTCGCCTCCAACCTCGACCGCGACGCCCTGCTCGATGTCGTGCTGGAGGCGGCGCTGGACGGCGTCGACGCCACCGGCGGTCGGGCGACCGTACGGGCGAGCGCGGGGACCGCCCTGATCGAGCGCGGGCGCGCCGGGACGCTGGACGGCTTCGCCGACGTCATCGAGCGCGTCGAGCAGCAGGCGCTGGAATCGGGCGCGCCGGCCGAGGCCTCGGTGCACGAGTTCAGCGCGCTGGCCTATCCGCTGCGGGCCTCGGACAGCGGGGACCGCGTCCTCGGCCTGATCGCGGTGGCGCGCCGGGAACGGCCGTTCTCGCCGGACGAGCGCGAGCTGTTCGCGTACCTGGCGGGGCAGGCGGCGGTCTCGATCGAGAACGTCGACCTGCACGAGCTGGTGCAGCGCCAGGCGGTCACCGACGAGCTCACCGGGCTCTCCAACCACCGGCGCTTCCAGGAGGTCATGGCCCAGGAGGTGAGCCGCGCCAAGCGGTTCGGTCAGGACCTCGGGCTGGTCATGCTCGACATCGACCACTTCAAGGCGGTCAACGACACCTACGGCCACCAGCAGGGCGACCTGGTGCTGCGCGAGGTCGCGCGCGTGCTCCGGGACTCCTCCCGCGAGATCGACGAGCCGGCCCGCTACGGCGGCGAGGAGCTCGCGGTCGCCCTGCCCCAGACCGACCTCGACGGGACCTATCTGTTCGCGGAGCGCGTGCGCATCGCGATCGAGGCGCTGCGCATCCCGCGGCTCGGCGGCCGTGGTGGCCATCTGCGCGTGACGGCGTCGTTCGGGGCCGCGGCGATGCCCGGGACGGGGGACGAGACCGGGTCGCTGATCGCGGCGGCGGACGCTGCCCTCTACCAGGCCAAGCGAGCGGGCAGGAACCGAACGGTACGAGCAGAAAAGCAACCCCGCGAGCCCCTCGCCGCGGAGTAGGCTTCGCCCTTGCCCCTCCGCGAACCCCGGGTAGGCTGCGCCACATGGGACTGCTTGAAGACGCCATTCGCGAGCACCTCGACCTGAAACGCCAACACGGCGCCGATCCCAGTGAGGTCGCGGCCGAGGAACGCGAGGCCCTGGGTCCGGTTCAGCGCACCGTGGAGCCGGCCGTCGTCGAGGAAGAGGATGCGTCGCAGGACCCCTCGCCGGCCCACGACGAGCCCGTCGAGGATGAGCCCGCAGAGGCGGACCTGCGCGATCCCGCCGAGGATGAGGACGTGCTCGACGACTCGCCCCCGCCGCCTCCGCCCCCCGAGCGCTCCGCCCCGTTCGACTTCGAGGACGAGCCCTTCGCCCCCGAGCCGCCGCCCGCCGAGAAGCAGGAGGAGGCCGACGAGAACGTGCTCGAGGAGACCCCGGAGTTCCTCCAGGAGACGCCGGAGCACGACCGTCTCTGGTTCGAGCAGAAGCCGCCGCGCGACTTCGACTTCGACCGCTGAGCCGTCCCTACACCGTCCTCGACGTCTTCACGGCAGCGCCGCTGCAGGGCAACGCGCTTGCCGTGATCGGCGACGCGGACGCGCTCGACGACGACGCGATGCTGCGCATGGCGCGCGAGACGCGCCTGTCGGAGACGACCTTCGTCCAGTCACCAAGTGCCGACGGCGCGGACTACCGCAATCGCATCTTCACCGTCGCGGGGGAGCTCCCCTTCGCGGGTCACCCGTCGCTCGGCACCGCCGTGGCGGTTGCGCGGGCCCGGGGCGAGCGCTCGGTCCGCTACGTCCAGCAGACCGGCGCGGGCCTGCAGCCGGTCGGCGCCGAGCTCACGGAGGACGGCCGGCACGCGTCGGCGTGGATGCTGCAGGAGCCGGCGGTGTTCGGCGCCGAGGTCGACAAGGCCAAGGCGATGGCGGCGGCGGGGCTGTTCCCGGAGGACGCGCATCCCGAGCTGCAGCCCCAGGTCGTCTCGACCGGGGTGCCCCACGTGATCGCGCCGGTCGGATCCGACGGGCCGCTGGCGCGCGCCAGGCCCGACGGCGTCGCCCTGGCGGCGCTGCTGGACGGCGCGGAGGCAGTGGTGCTCTACCTCGTCGCGCTCGACCCGGGGCGCGGCCGGGCCCACGCGCGCGGGTTCACGCCATCGGTCTCGGGCGGCGAGGACCCGGCGACGGGCTCGGCGGCGGGGCCGCTGTGCGCGTACGCCGCTCGGCGGATCGGCACCGAGCGGCTCGTGATCGACCAGGGCGTCGAGATGCAGCGGCCGTCGCGCCTGGAGGCCGAGATCGAGGGCGACCGGGTCCGCGTGGCCGGCGAGGTCGTCGTCCTCGTCGACGGCTCGCTCCATCTCTGAGGGCTCAGATGTACCCGCGCAGGCGGGCGGCCTCGACCACGCGCTCGATGCCGACCTGGTACGCCGCCACCCGCAGCGAGACGGGATCGTCGCCCTTGGTGCGCGCCCGCACCTCGCGGAAGGCGCGGCGCATGATCGTGCCCAGCCGGTCGTTGACCTCGCGCTCGTCCCAGCGGAAGTGCTGGAGGTTCTGGACCCACTCGAAGTAGGAGACGACGACGCCGCCGGCGTTGGCCATGACGTCGGGGATCACGAACACGCCCTTGTCGTTGAGGATGTCGTCGGCGCGCGGCGTGGTGGGGGAGTTGGCTCCCTCGATGACCATCCGGCAGTCGAGCAGGTGCGCGTTGTCGGCGTGGATCAGCCCGCCCAGCGCAGCGGGGATGAAGACCTCGCACGGGGTGCGGAGGAAGTCCTCGGGGCCGACCGGCTCGGCGTCTTCGAACTCGCACACGGCTCCGCCCTGGGCGACGTGGCGGGCGAGCGCGTTGGCGTCGATGCCGCCGTCATCGCGCACGGCGCCCTTCGCATCGGACGCGGCCACCATGGTGGCTCCGAGCTGCTCCATGATCCGCGCCGCCCACGACCCGACGTTGCCGTAGCCCTGGACGACGAAGCGCGTCTCGGACGGGATGAGGCCGTGCGCGGGGGCGGCTTCGCGGAACAGGTAGACGAGGCCCCGCCCGGTGGCGGACTCGCGTCCGTACGAGCCCTCGAGGGCGATCGGCTTGCCGGTGACGACGGCGGGGGTGTGGCCGTGCAGCTTCCCGTACTCGTCCATCATCCAGGCCATCACCTGGGCGTTGGTGTTCACGTCGGGCGCAGGGATGTCGCGCGTCGGCCCGATCACCTTGTCGATCTTGTCGATGAACGATCGGGTGATGTCCTCGATCTCGTGACGCTCGAGGTCGCCCGCGGGGACGTTGATGCCGCCCTTGGCGCCGCCGAACGGGATGCCGACGATCCCCGTCTTCCAGGTCATCAGCGCGGCCAGCGCGCGGATCTCGTCCAGGTCGACGTCGGGGTGGTAGCGCATGCCGCCCTTGTAGGGACCCCGCGCGCCGTTGTGCTGGACGCGGTAGCCGGCGTAGACGTGGATGCGGCCGTCGGTGAGCCGCACGGGGATCTGCACCTGGACCTCGCGGTAGGAGGAGAGCAGGACGGCGCGGATGTCGTCGGCGAGCCCGATCCGGTCCGCGGCCGCGAGGAACCAGTGGCGGACGATGTCGTAGTTGGAGATCTCCGCGCGCTGTTCGGCGGGAGGAGGCGCGATGGCCATGCCTCTCATGGTTTCACGTCGAGGGGTGGCCTAAGCTGCGAACTGGCAACGGGGGCGTGGTGCTAACGGGAACACGCGGCGTTTGCAACGCCGAGTTGGGGGTTCGATTCCCCCCGCCTCCACCTCGCGGCCGCCCGGGAGCGACTCCCGCCTTGCTACGCCCGGACCTCCTCGCCGGCCGCGGCCATGCGGGCCAGGGGTCGGTCCGCCTGAACGATGGCATCGACCGCGTCCTGGTAGACGCCGAGGCGGAACAGACGCCAGGCGGCGTCGTCGCGCTCGCGCAGCTCGAGGAGCCGTTCGACGGGCGCCTCGAGCAGAACGACGCGCTCGCGCGCGCGACAGTCATACGGGCACGGTCCGTCGTCGAGCACCCCGAGGTGGGTGACGATCCGTCCCGGACCGGACAGCCGCACGCGGGCGGCCGCACGGCCGTGATGCACGGTCGACTCCACGGCGCCGCGCAGGACGAACAGCAGGGCGTCGGGTCGCTCGCCCTCGGCCACGAGCTCGGTTCCCCGTGGCGCCGCCAGGCGAGGCATGTCGTCGAACAGCTCGCTGAGCTGATCGCGGCTGAACCGGTCGAAGAACAGGATCGTCGAGAGGTAGTTGGCCTCGTCCGGGCCCGGCCTGATCGGCGTCACCTCGCTGCTCGCCGGCGCGAGCTCGCGCATGGCCTGACTCGCGCGGACGTCCTGGTCGAGCTCGGACGCCGTCCGCTCCACGACGGAGCGCAGGATGCGCAACGCCTGCTGACCGACGCGAATGATGAGCTCGCGCGCGCCGGGATTCGCGCCGCCGAGCAGCTGCTGCACGGCGTGGGCTTCGACGGCGATGCCGGAGGTCGCCTCGACGGCCCGTGCTGTCGCCACGCGCGGAACGCCGGCGATCATGGCCATCTCGCCGAGCGCGGTGCCGGGGCCGAGTCGCGCCGTGGTCAGCGCACGGTCGCCGGGGAGCCGCTTGATCGACTCGAGCTCGCCCGAGCCGATGATGAACACCGCCTCGGCCGGGTCGCCCTCCTCGAACAGGACCTCCCCGGGCGCCACGGCAAACGGCTCGGAGAGCGCCGCGAGGTTGTCGATCTCGTCCTCGGGCAGGTCGGCCAGCACCGGGAGGGAGCGCAGGAGGGCCGCCGCGTCATCACGTCGACTCACAGGTCCAGCTCCCGGGTCTCGGTGGCCAGGCCGACGTCGGCGCTGCGGGCGGGGCGCGCCACCAGCATCGCGTACTCGGGCACCTCGAGCCAGCGCGAGCGGTCGTGGGTCAGGGGCTCGGAGGCGATCACGATCGACGACTCCGGCCGTCCAGCGCCCACGCCCCATTCGCCGTCGTGGCGCGCGTAGCCTCTCCCCTGGGCGAACCACAGCGTGGTGAAGTCGTTAACGCGCTCGCGCCCGGCGAAGGTCCAGTCCTCGTGGTACCAGCCGTAGTCGTAGGCGAAGCGGGTGGCGACCAGGCAGCGCCCGTCCGAGAGGACGAGGTTGACCGCCGACTGGCGCTCGAGCCCGTGCCGGGCCCGCACCTCGCGCACGATCGCGAGCGACCGCACCGTCGCCTCGGCGAGCTCGTCGGGATCGGCGGGCGCGGTGGGGTCGGCGACCTGGGACAGGATGAGCGCGTAGAGCCACTCGGAGTCGGTCGTCCCCTCGATCTGCCGCGCCAGCTCGGGGCGGATGTGCCCGAGCAGGTCGTAGCGCATGCGCGGGAAGTCCTCGAGGTCGCCGTTCATCGCCAGGGCGGTGGGCACCCCCTCGAAGCGGAACGGATGCACGTTGCCCTCGTCGACCACCTCGCGGTCACTGAGCACGACGCCACGCACGTGCGCGATCAGCGCCGTCGCCCGCGCCTTGCGCGAGAGTGCGCGGAGGTTGCGGTCGAAGAACGGCAGCCCCGGCGTGCGGTAGGTCCAGGGGCGTTCGGGGTCGGCCGAGGCCGCATCCCACGCGAGCACCCCGAAGCCGGCCAGGTTCATGGCCGACAGGAGCTGGGGATGCACCGACTGCTCGACGATCGAGCTGTCGGGCAGGAAGAGCATCTCGTCGAGGACGATCGGCTCGCCCAGGTACGCGACGAAGCGGCACACCGCGCTCGGAACTTACTGAAGGAGGCCCAGGCCCGGTGATAGACATCCGGACATGAGCCTTCCCGAGCCCGAACCCGCGACGACCGTCCTCGTCACCGGCGCCTCATCGGGCATCGGCTTGGAGCTCGCCCGCCAGCTCGGCGAGCGCGGCTACAACCTCGTCCTCGTCGCCCGCCGCCGCGACCGGCTCGAGGAGCTGGGCGGGACGCTGCGCGCGCGCCACGGCGTCGCGGTCGAGGTCGACGCCGCTGCCGTCGGCGACCCGGCGGCCCGCGACCGCCTCGTGGCGTCGCTGCGCGAGGGCGAACGCGAGGTCGTGGGCGTGTGCAACAACGCCGGCTTCTCGACCTACGGGCGCTTCCAGGACAACGACGTCGAGCGCGAGAAGGAGGAGGTGCGCGTCAACGTCGACGCCGTCCACCACCTGACCGGCGCGTTCCTGCCGACGATGGTGAAGCGTGGCAGTGGAGCGATCCTCAACGTGGCCTCGACGGCCGCCTTCCAACCCATCCCTTACCAGGCCACCTACGCGGCCACCAAGGCGTTCGTGCTCTCGTTCTCGGAGGCCGTGCACACGGACCTGCACGGGACCGGCGTGTCGTGCACGGCCCTGTGCCCGGGCCCGACCCGGACCGAGTTCGTGGCCGTCGCCGGCATGGAGGCGTTCGACAACACCCCGAACCTCTTCTGGCAGAGCGCCGCCGACGTCGCGCGCGACGGCATCGTCGGGATGCTCGAGGGAAGGCGCACGGTGCTGCCCGGCATCGCCAACAAGGCAAGCGCGAACGCCGGGCGCCTGACGCCCCGCTCGGTGCTCCTACCGGTGATGCGCGCCGTCTGGGGTCGCGGCTAGAGCGCGCCCGCCGCGGTCAGGAGCTGGTCGGCCACCCGCTCGGCGCTGTCGCCGCCCCCGCCGAGCAGTCGCTTGGAGAGCTGCGCGCGGCGGAAGAACAGCGGCGCGTCGTGCTCCCACGTTGCGCCGATGCCGCCGTGCACCGAGATGAGCTCGCGCGAAGCGAAGTCGAGCGCGCCGTCGGCCACGGCGCGCGCGGCGCTGGCCGCCATCGGCAGCTCGTCGGGTTTCGCCTCACCGGCCCAGCCGGCGTAGTAGACGAGGCTGAGCAGGTTCTCCTTGCGCCGAAGGATCTCGACCAGCGCGTGCTTGACGGCCTGGTAGGAGCCAATCGGGCGCCCGAAGGTGAAACGCTCCTTGGCGTACTGCACGGAGCGTTCGAGCGCCTCCTCCACCGCGCCCAGCGCCTCCGCCGC
>Ga0209382_10013102_pt1 | contig 10201 bp, 10 predicted proteins | sample SoiMetdeltSBSDD5_FD_187599 | JGI IMG/M metagenome (GOLD analysis project Ga0209382, IMG submission 187599) | Bulk soil microbial communities from a Populus tree surrounding site in Tennessee, USA - Soil MetaG P. deltoides SBSDD5 (SPAdes) (version 2) | ecosystem: Environmental > Terrestrial >...
TTCCCGTACGACGCGGCCTTGCCATCGCGCAACTCGATGCCGTGGAGCATGCCGTCGCCGATGAACCAGTGGTACGAGGCGGGGTCGGGCGCGATCGGGTTGGGCCCGTTGCGGAGCAGCCGCCCGTTGAGGTCCTTGGGGATCGCACCCTCGACGGGCAGGTCGGTCGCGGTCAGCTCGTCCTTGACGGGCGCGAAGTTGCCGACCAGGTATCGGTTCTCGACTGTCGTGCTCATGCGATGTCTCCTTGGTCTTTGTGAAGGGGTTCGGTCAGCCCGCGGATCTGCGTGTCGGTGAGGTGATCGATGAGCTCTTCGAGGTCGGGCCAGGGAAAGCGAGGCATGGAGATGCGCGCCGACGTGACGCCATGTACAGCCATCCATATCCCGGTCGCGGCGAGCACGGGATCGACGCGCCGGAACGCGCCGGAGTCGATGCCACGCTGCACGGCGTCGACGAGGTGCTGGAATGCGCGCGCACCCGCGCCGGTGAGCGCGTCGGGCCGCTCGGCATCGTCCGTACGGGTCATGAACAGGATGCGGTACGGCTCGGGATTCTCCAGCCCGAAGCGCACGTATGCGCGCCCCCGGCGGCGCAGACTCTCGACCGGGTCGTCCGTGGACCTGCCCGCATCCTCGATGACCGAGTCGAACGTCTCGAAGTGTCGCTCGGACACGGCGAGGATCAGCGACTCCTTGTCGGGGAAGTGTAGGTAGATGGACGGCGACGTGACGCCGACGGCGTCGGCGATGGCCCGGATCGATACCGCGTCAGCGCGACCCGTCTCGATCATGAGCCGTTCGGTGGCCTCGAGGAGGTCGTCGCGCAGCTTCTCGCCCTCTCCTCGGCGAGCGCGCTGCCGCGTACGCAATGCACCCGCGCGGGCCGCAGTCATCGTGACCCCACCGGCTCGGGCTCTGGCTCCTCCACAGGCGCGTCGGGCGGCGGCGGCTCCGTCCCTTCGCTGAACCCGATCCTGGCGTGGACGCGCCGCAGCCACTTCGGCGCCCACCAGTTCGCCTCACCGGCGATGCGCATGAACGCGGGCACGAGCGTCGCGCGGATGACGAACGCGTCCATGAGCACCGCGAGCGACAGGCCGACGCCGAAGATCTTGATGAACGAGACCCGCGACGTCGCAAACGCGAGGAACACCACGCTGATCAGGACGGCGGCCGCGGTGACGATGCGCCCGGTGTGCTCGAGGCCGTGTGCGACGGACAGCGTGTTGTCGTGGGTGCGGTCGTGCTCCTCCTTGATGCGCGACAGGAGGAAGACCTCGTAGTCCATGGAGAGGCCGAATGCGATGCAGAACAAGAGGAGCGGTATCGATGCCGGCAGCGTTCCCGTGGCGGTGAAGTCGAGCACGCCGGAGAGGTGGCCGTCCTGGAAGATCCAGACCAGGGCGCCGAACGTGGCGCTGAGGCTCAGCACATTGAGGATCAACGCCTTGATCGGCACGATGATGCTCCCGAACATCAGGAACAGCAGGACGAATGTCGCCACCGCGACCCAACCGATCGCGATCGGCAGTCGCGCGAACAGCGACTCCTTCGAGTCGACGAGCTCGGCCGCCGGCCCGGTCACGAGAACGCGGAACGGCGCCGGCGCGTTGCGCACGTCCTTCGCAAGCCGCTCGCCGGCAGCGGAGTACGCCTCGACCGACGGGACGACCGACAGCCAGACGGCACGGGGGGCCTGGAATCGCAGACTTAGTGCCCCGGGGTCGGCGACTTTCTGTCCGCCGGCGTAACTCCCGGTGATCGTGTCGACGCGCGCTACGCCCTTCAGGCGGGACAACCCGGCCGCGTACTGATCGATGTCGCCGGCACGGGCAGCAGGATCGGTGATGCCCGCCGAGACGACTTGGAGCGACCGGCTCTCGTCGGAGTTGAACCGGGCCCGGATGTCGTCCTGCACCTGGCGACTGGAGGCGTCGGCGGGCAGAACCCGGTCGTCGGGGAGCCCGAACTGGATGCGCAGGAACGGCAAGCCCAGCGCGACGAGCAGAACGATGACGGCAAGCGCGATCGGTACCGGACGGCGCATGACGAGCATCGCGATGCGGTGCCACATGCCCGTACCCACCGGCTTCGGCTGGCGACGCCAGAGGCGAAGCGAGTTCACACGCCGTCCCAGCACGGCAAGCAACGCGGGCAGGCAGACGACCGCGGCGACACCCGCGAGCAACGACACCCCGATCCCTGCGTACGCGAACGAGCGGAGGAACGGGAGGGGGAACACGAGCAGGGCCGCCAGTGCGGTGGCCACCGTCAGCGCGCTGAAGGCAACGGTCTTGCCCGCGGTCTGGACGGTGCGGACGACGGCGTCGTGCGGACTTCGCCCGGCGTCGAGCTCCTCGCGGTACCGCGAGATCACGAACAGGCTGTAGTCGATGGCGAGGCCGAGCCCCATGCCCGTCGTCAGGTTGAGAGCGAAGATCGACACATCGGTGAGCGAAGCGATGATCAAGAGCACGAGGAACGTGCCCACGATCGCGAGCGCGCCGACCACGAGCGGCAAGCCGGCGGCGACGACACTTCCGAACACCAGGATCATCAACACCAGCACGATGGGGAACGCGAGCAGCTCGCCGCGGAACAGGTCGCTCTCCGTCTGCTGGTTCACCTGGCGGAAAGCCTCCGCGAAGCCTCCGACGCCGACCGTGACCGGTCCGTGCCGGCCCGAATAGCGCGGCGAGAGATCCTTCGCCGCGTCGTTCCTGTTGTCCTCGCTCCCGCGCAACGTGGCGATCACGAGAGCCTGGCGGCCGTCGTTGCTGCGGAGCGGCGCGGCGCCTCCGAGATTCCAGTACGAGACGGCGCGTGAGACAGCGCGTTCCGACGCCAGCCGGGTCGTCAGCGCGTTGCCGGCCGCCACGACGTCCGCGTCGTCGACGGTCCCGCGCCGTGCGGTCACGAGGAGTACGAGGTCCGGTGTTTGCCTTCCGAACTCGTGCTCGATCGCCTGGTGGGCGTGGAAGGACTCTGACGAGGGGTCGTCGAACCCCCCGCTGGTCAGGCGGGACGCCACTCCGCCGCCGAGCACGCCTGCGGCGACGAAGAACAGTGCCGTGCCCACGAGGACGGCCTTGCGGTGGCGGACGGTGAAGTGACCAAGGCGACCGAGCATGCGCCCCCGAGCATTTCGGTTATCACCGATAAGTCAAGGCTCATCATCGGCCGGCACCCCGTCGATCTCCAGATGACGTCGGTCACAGGTTGTCGGCCAGAATCTCGGTGTGACCCCGCCGCTGCATCCCGACGTCGAGGTGCTGGCCTTCCTGCTCGGGGAATGGCGTGGAGAGGGGCGAGGTGAGTACCCGACGATCGAGGACTTCGGGTACCGCGAGGAGGTCGTCTTCGGCCACGTCGGCAAGCCCTTTGTGTCGTACACGCAGCGCACGTGGGCCCTCGACGACGGCCGCCCGCTGCATACCGAGGCCGGCTACCTCCGCCCACAGCCCGAGGGTCGCCTCGAGCTCGTCGTCGCGCGTCCGTCCGGGCTCGCCGAAGTGGACGATGGCGTCGTACGCGACGGCCACGTCGAGCTCACGAGCACGCTCGTCGCGCGCACGCCGACAGCCAAAGAGGTCACCGAGGTGCGACGCGTGATCGACGTCGACGGCGACGTGATGCATTACGAGCTGGAGATGGCGGCCGTCGGTCAGCCGCGTCAGTTCCACCTCGAGGCGGAGCTACGTCGCGCGTAGTCGGGTATCAGCCCTTCACGTACGAGAACTTCTCGGCCACCTTGCCGTCACGGAGGCGGAACACGTCGACGCCGCGTACGTGGCCGTCGCCCCAGTCGTAACGCCACAGCTGGACGTACCGGTCGCCGGCCGGGAACGCATCCTCGGCAGCGAAGTTCGCGCGGGTGTCGTCGAAGATCGGCTTCCAAGCTGCCCGCACCGCATCCTGCCCTTCGTGCCGTTCCCCGTCGGGCACTGGTCCCGTGCTCTCGAACACGCAGTCGTCGGTGCAGAGAGCGAGGGCGGCGTCGAGGTCGTGCGCGCCCCAAGCCGCGTTGAACCGATCGAGAAGGTCGCGAATCTCGGAGTCGGTCATTGTTGGTCTCCAACATCGATGTCGATGAACATCGGGGCGTGGTCGGACGGGAGCTTGCCCTTGCGGGCGAAGCGGTCCACGAGCGCCCATTGCAGATGTCCGACCAACGGCTCGGTGACATACGCGAGGTCGATGCGCATGCCGCGGTGCTGGTGGAAGTCGCCGCGCCGGTAGTCCCAGTAGGTGAACAAATCTTCCTGGGGATAGAGGGCGCGGAACGCGTCGACGAAGCCCCAGTCGCGGAGTCGCGCGACGGCGGCGCGCTCGGGCTCGGTGACGTGCGTGTCGCCCTCGAACGCCTTCGGCGACCACAGGTCACGATCCTCGGGCGCGACGTTGAAGTCGCCCATCATCACGATCGGATCGGTGGGCTTGTACGTCGCCGCCGTCCAGTCGTGCAGGCACTCGAGCCACGCCAGCTTGCGGTCGTAGTACTCGCTGCCGACCTTGCGCCCGTTCGGGACGTAGGCGTTGATCACGCGGATCCCACCGCAGACGGCCGAGAGCAGGCGGGCGTCGCCCTCGTACGGGTCGACGAGGTCCGTCCCGTCGAAGCCGGACGTCACGTCGCCGATGCCGACACGCGACAGGATCGCCACGCCGTTCCATTGGCCGGGCCCGTGGTGTACGGAGTCGTATCCGAGAGCCTGGAAGGTGAGCTGCGGGAACGTGTCGTCGGAGAGCTTGGTCTCCTGGAGGCACAGCACGTCGGGCTGCGCGTACTGCAGCCATTCCTCGACCCGGGGGAGCCGGGCCTTCAACGAGTTCACGTTCCACGTCGCGAAGCGCACCGGGATTCGAAGCTACCCGACGTAGCCCGGGTTCGAGACCAGGAGTTTCGCCCGCACCGATTCCCGCACCACCGCCACGACGTGCTCGCGCCGGTCGTCGAGCGATCCGTCCCGGATCCGGCGTGCCAGCTCGGCGGTCAGGGTCGGAAGGTCGGCGTCGTGGCCGAGCAGAACGCCGAGCCGCTGCCGCTCGGCGGCGTCGAGATCGGGGCCCAGGCGCAGCTCCCGCTCCAGCATCCCGAGCGCGTTGACGGCGACGCGTGTGTGGAAGCGGACCCTGCCCTCGGCGGAGCGCATCACGTCGTGCTCGAGGAACTCCCGGATCGCCTCGAGCAGCTCGACGGCCGTCGGTCGGTCCTGCATCACGCTGTACTTTCGATCAGCTCGAGCAGGTCCCACTCCATCTCGGCGACGCGACGCCCCAGCGTGGCCAGCTCCACCGAGCGGACCGCGCCTTCGAGGTGCGTGAACGCCTGGATCTCGCAGATCACACCCCACTTCAGCGTGCCCATGGCTTCCCAGTAGCGAAGCTCAGCCGGGTCGACCTCGAGGCCGCCCGCCGCTTGGTAAGAGGCGAGGAGCTCGTCGACGGTGCCGAACCCGCCGACGCGCTGGTCCGTCATGCCGAAGCGCCACGACTTCACACAGAGCCAGCCGAGATCCTCGACGGGATCGCCGAGATGGCTCAGCTCCCAGTCGAGGACGGCGCGGACGCCGTCGGGCCCGACGACGAGGTTGCCGTTGCGGAAGTCGCCGTGCACGAGCACTGGGGACGGGGGATCGGCCGGGGCATGATCGGCGAGCCACCGGAGGCCGAGCTCGAGCGCGGGATGGGGCTCACCGAAGCCGTCGATGTACTCGCGGTACTGGTCGATCTGCTCGCGGGCGCCCTGCACGGGAAGTGGCGGCAGCCGTGCCGGGTCGACGGCGTGAATACGCGCGGCCTGCTCACCGCACTGACCTGCGAGCCGCGGCCGAGCGGTTGCGTACGCGTCGTCGCGAAGGATGCGGCGCGGGATCGTCTCCCCGTCGACGCGCTCCATGACGAACCCGGAGCCGAGCTCGTCATCAGGTTCGAGCAGGAACCGCACCCGCGGCACGGCGACGCCGCCGGCGCGCGCGGCCTCCAACAGCGCGAACTCGACACCACGGTCGGACTGGCCGGCAAGGTCACTCGGGTCGCGCCGCAGCACGAGCTCTTGGCGGGCGCCGTCCGCGCCCACCGCGTCGAACGACCACGTCTCCCGGGACGCGCCGCCCGACAGGCGGCGTAGCTCTTCGATCGCCACCGGGACCCCGAGGTGACGCCGCACGGCCGATGCGAGAGCTCCGGCTTCGACGGGCGCGGGCATGCCGCCGAACGATAACCGTGGTCCGTCACCGATTAGATTCCCGGGCGTGCGTTTGGGGCGGGTTGCGTTCGTCGTCGGGATCGTCCTACTGGCGCTCGTGCCCGCGACCGCATCGGGCGCCGCCCCAACCCAAGGCGGTTCGGAGCGAATCCGCAACTACGACGTCGACGTCCAGATCGAGCCCACCGGCACGGTGCGGATTCACGAGACGATCGACTACGACTTCGGTGTCATCCCGAAGCACGGGATCTTCCGCGACGTCCCGGTTCGGTTCGACTACCCGCCCAAGGCCAACCACGACCGCGTCTACCCGCTCGACGTGGTGTCGGTGCAAGCGTCGGAAGGAACACCAGCGCAATTCACGCTCGAAAGCGGTGACATCGACGGCGTCGGCGTGCGACGCATCAAGATCGGCGACCCGGATCGCACGATCAGCGGCCGTCACACCTACGACATCACCTACACGCTCCGGGGGGTGCTGAACGGCTTCGAGGACCACGACGAGCTGAATCTGAACGCCATTGGACCCGGCTGGACGGTTCCGATCGAACGCGCGACGGCCACTGTGGACGCGCCGGCCGACATCACCCGCGTCGCGTGCTTCAGCGGGGCGCTGCAGTCACGCCTGCCGTGCGCGAGCGCCGACAGCAGTGGTCCCGCCGCGACGTTCACGCAGGACAACATCCCCACCGGGGCGGCCTTGACCGTGGTCGTGGCCATCCCGAAGGGCGTGGTACCGCCACCCAAGCCCATCCTCGAAGAGCGCTTCAGCCTCGGCGCCGCGTTCTCCGTTACCGCCGTCACGGCAGGGATCGGCGGCGCCCTACTGGTTCTGATAGTTGGTGGGTTCTTGCTCGTCCAGTACCGCTTCGGGCGCGACCGCCGCTACCGCGGGTCGGCGGTCGACCAGGCGTTCGGGAGCGAGGGTGGGGCCGAGGAGCGCGTCCCCGTGCTGCACCACGAGGAGACGCCGGTCGAGTTCGTCCCACCCGACAACCTCCGCCCGGGCCAGCTCGGGACGCTCGTGGACTTCACGGCCAACCCTCTCGACGTCACCGCCACCATTGTTGACCTCGCCGTGCGCGGCTACCTCGTGATCGAGGAGATTCCGGGGTCGGGCGGCTTCATGCACAAGCCGGACTGGAAGCTGACGAAGAAGAAGGAGCCCGGCTCCGAGCTCAAGGACTACGAGGCGAAGCTCCTCGCAGCACTGTTCGAGGACGGCAACGAGGTCAAGCTCTCGGACCTCCAGTACACGTTCGCGGAGCGCATGAACGAGGTGCAGAAGGCCTTGACCGACGACGCGTTGGCGCAAGGCTGGTTCACGCGGCCGCCGTCGGTCGCCCGGATGCAGTGGGGCTGCCTCGGCGTGCTCGTGCTGCTGGCGGGAGCGGGAGTGATGGCTCTCCTCATCGCGTTCACGCACGTCGCGCTCATCGGTATCCCGCTGGTCATCGCCGGCATCCTGCTCACGTTCGGCGCGTACTGGATACCTCAACGCACGGCGAAGGGCACCGGCGTCTTGCGCCGCACCGAGGGATTTCGCCGTTTCATCAACGAGTCCGAGAAGGAACGCGCCCGCTTCGCCGAGAGGAAGAACCTGTTCTCGGAGTATTTGCCCTACGCGATCGTCTTCGGTGCCACGGGGAAGTGGGCGGCGGCGTTCGCGGGGCTCGACGACCAGCCACCCGACACATCGTCGTGGTACATCGCGTCCACCCCGTTCACGTTCCTCGCGTTCTCGAGCGCCATCGACGGCTTTACGGTGTCGACGTCGGGAACGCTCACGTCGACGCCCCCGTCGACGTCGGGCTCGAGCGGCTTCTCCAGTGGCGGCGGTTTCTCCGGAGGGGGAGCAGGCGGCGGCGGTGGCGGCAGCTGGTAGGGGTTGATCGCCGTCAGCCCGCGGCGTCGGCGGCTTTGCCGACCGGCGCCGCAGGAGCCGGAGCTTGCGACGGCGACAGATCAGGCCCTGACGCCGACGGGCTGGCCGTCGACGATCTGGTCGAGGTACTCGGAGAGCCCGTACCCGACCTTCCCGTCGCAACGCCACTCCGTCATGCCCTCGGAGATGCGCGTCACGAGCATGTCGCCGTCGGGCGTCTGGCGGCGGTTCCGCAGCGGGATGAGCGACAGCACGCTGCCTTCGATCTCGTAGTCCCCGTCGGCCGTGTGCGCGAGCGCCCGCACCTCCTGGTGGTACGAGTCCGGGCCGTGCCAGTCGGTCTCGAGCTTGACGTCGTCGATGGGGCGGTACTGACCGTCCTCGAGCACGACGCCGCCGATCCGCTGACCGCCGTCGCGCGACGTGACGATGGAGATCACGAAGCCGAAGTCCTCACCGAAGTTCGCGGTGAGCCACCGGTACCACCACGGGGACTGCCAGAACCTCGGGCCCCACGAGTGGTCACGCAGACCGAAGCCCTCGACCGCCCACTCCTCGTCGCCGACCCGCACGACGCCCCGGGCTCCGACGTGCTGCTCGTAGTGGCCGCGGGCGAATCCCTGCTCGGCGTCCTCGCTGATCGGTGAGCCGTCGTCGTTGACGGGCTCGCCACCCCACATCGGCGAGACGCCGCGGTAGTCGAGCTCCACGCTCGTCTCGACCCACGGGTTCTGTGTGAACGCCTGGCGCGGGTTCGCCATCTCGAGCGGCCGTTCCAGGAGCGCGACCTTGCCGGCATAGGAGACGTGCAGCTCCTTGAACGGCTCCAGCACCTCGAAGCGCATCCCGCCGGCGGCGAACGCGTCGTTGTCGGCGATCTCGGGCCGGCTGAACATGAAGCCGACGCGGCCGTCGGGAAGATAGAGACACGTCGTCATCTCGGCGTAGCCCTCGTTGGCGCGGTTGCCGAGACGCGCCCAGCCGCCGACGCGCTCAGAAGGATCGAAGAAGTTGAAGTACATCGACTCGTTGAAGTTCTTGGCCGACTCCAGCGGGTGCATGTACTCGTCGAACGGCTCCAAGCGCAGCTTCATGGGCGCCATCCAACCCGCACTTGACCACTCGGTCAAGCAGTGCTTCGCTCCGCCCCATGACTCCAGAGATCACCGAGATCACGGACGGATTGCGGTTCCCGGAGGGGCCGGTCTGGTTGCCGGACGAGACGCTGCTGTGCACGGAGCTGCTCGGCGGCACCGTTGTGCGCGTGCAACCCGACGGAAAGAAGGAGATCGTCTCCGACAACGGCGGGAGCCCCAACGGCCTCGCCATCGGGCCGGACGGAGCGGTGTACGTATGCAACAGCGGCGGCTACGGCTCACACGACGTCGGCGGACTGACGATCCCCGACAGCTACTTGCCGCAGGACCACACCGGTGGGCGCATCGAGCGCGTCGATCCCGCGACCGGCGACGTCACGGTGCTGTACCGCGAGTGCGACGGCCATCCGCTCATCGGTCCCAACGACCTCGTCTTCGACGACAGCGGCGGCTTCTGGTTCACGGACCACGGCCGCTGGCGCGAGCGCGACAAGACCCACGGTGGGCTCTATTACGCCCGTCCCGACGGCTCGGAGATCCGCGAAGTCGTGTACCCGCTCGACGGCCCGAATGGCGTCGGGCTGTCACCCGACGGGACGCGCGTCTACGCCGCCGAGACGTTCGCGGGACGTGTATGGGCATGGGACCTCGCGGGGCCGGGCGAGCTTGCCGCGCCCGCGCCGCCGATCGGCAACGGCGGTCAGCTGGTGCACGGGTTGCCGGGAATGCAGCTGCTCGATTCGCTCGCCGTCGACAGCGACGGCAACGTCGTTGTGGGCACGCTCGTGAACGGCGGACTTACGGTGTTCACGCCCGACGGGAGTAGCACCGAGCACGTGCCGTTTCCGGATCCCATGGTCACGAACGTGTGCTTCGGCGGCGAGAATCTCAGCACCGCATTCGTCACGTGCTCGGCGACCGGCAAGCTCGTCTCGATGCCGTGGCCCAGGCCGGGGCTGAAGCTCGCGTTCTAACTGGTGATCAGATCCGCGCCGGGTGGACCGGCGCG
>Ga0209382_10013105_pt1 | contig 10199 bp, 11 predicted proteins | sample SoiMetdeltSBSDD5_FD_187599 | JGI IMG/M metagenome (GOLD analysis project Ga0209382, IMG submission 187599) | Bulk soil microbial communities from a Populus tree surrounding site in Tennessee, USA - Soil MetaG P. deltoides SBSDD5 (SPAdes) (version 2) | ecosystem: Environmental > Terrestrial >...
ATTCGACGCCGCGCAGACTGCCTTGGTGGTGGCGGAATGCACCGTGTGGAACTTGCCCTCGTCCATGCGCTCGAGCAGCAGGAGATGCCCGCCGGCATCGACCACCGCCACCGTGACCGCGATCTTTTCCTGCTTCGCGCGGGAGACTGCGGCGTCCACCACTTTCCTTGCGCCGGCGGCGGTCAGGCGTTTCGAATCGGACACGAACATGGGTATATATTAGTGCATGCCTCTTTCGCACATCGAGCACTTCCTCGTCGCCGCCGATGACATCGACGCGACGCGCGACTGGTACGCGCGGGTGCTCGGCATGAAGAGCGGCCCGCATCCCGATTTCGGCTTTCCCGTGCATTGGATGTACGTCGGCGACGTCGACATCGTGCACATCGGGCCGAGCGCGAAGATGGCGGGCGAGAACCAGAAGAAATACCTCGGCCGCACCTCGCAGGGCGGCGCCGCCGGGACGGGCGCCATCGACCACATCGCTTTTCGCGCCACCGGCCTGCGCGCGATGATGGAGCACTTGCGCAACGAAAAGATAAATTTCTCCCAGCGCCGCGCGAACGGCCAGGCGCTGTTTCAGCTCTTCTTCTTCGACCCCAACGGCATCAAGATCGAGCTCAACTATGACGCGAAGGAAGCCGAAGGCATAGCGCCCGAGCTGATGGCCTCGGACCTGATCAGGACGTGAGCCGCGCTTTCGCGGCGGCGCTTCTCCTCGCATCTCCCGCCTGGGCGGCCGACGATCATCGCGAGGCGGTGCTACGTCTGGTCGCCGCCGCCACGGTCGTCGCCGACGACGCGCGCAAGGGTGGCGGCGCGCTGGCGATCGTCAACGGCCCGAAGATGACCCGGCGCGCCTGCCGCGACTTCTTCCAGGACCTCGTGTCCCTCAACCACCTCGAAGTATTGCTGCCGGCGCAGGATCCCGGCGACGTCCCGCTGCGCTGGCGCGGCCGGCAGGAGCTGCGCCTGCTCGTGCGGAGCGACGGTCTGCATACCGTCGTCGCACGCGCAAGCGCATCGTGGCCGCTGTGCTCTGCGCGGCGCGCCGAGCCCGACGAGCTGGTCAACGACACGCGCATGCCGGACAGCGCGGCCGTGGTGTCTCCCCTCGACCTTCGGAATGCGCCTTCCGCGGCGCCGCTCGGTGAAAAGCCCTGACGCCGTAACGTTGCGCCCTGCCGGCCCGGCCGACCTCGAGCTGCTGCGGCGCTGGGATGAGCAGCCGCACGTCATCGCCTCGGATCCGAACGACGACTGGGGCTGGGAAACGGAGCTCGCGCGCTCGCCCGACTGGCGCGAGCAGCTCATCGCCGAGGTTGACGGTCGCCCGCTCGGCTTTATCCAGATCATCGACCCGGCGCGCGAGGAGACGCACTACTGGGGCGCGGCGCCGGAGAACATGCGCGCGGTCGATCTCTGGATCGGCGAGGCGGCCGATCTGGGCAAGGGTTACGGCACGCAGATGATGCGGCTCGCGCTCGAGCGCTGCTTTGCCGATCCGGCGGTGCTCTCGGTCCTGCTCGATCCGCTCAAAAGCAACACGCGCTCGCACCGCTTCTACGAGCGTCTCGGCTTTCGCTGCATGGGCCAGCGGCGCTTCGGCAAGGACGACTGCCTCGTCTACCGGGTCGATCGCCGCAGCCACGAGAGCAACCGCATCACGGCGTACGGGGTGTGCGCCACCGCCGGGGTCGTGCTGATGGTTCTTGCCGCGGTCCTGCCGGAGCACTGGTACCCGGTGCCGATGCTGTTCACCGGCATCGCCTTGCTTGCCGCGTCGCACATGCTCAAGCCCTGCGTCGAGCGCATAGAGCAGCTGAGGAAGGCGCGCAAGTCGGTGATCCAGCTTTGACTACTTGTGCCGCGGGTCGAGCGCGTCGCGCAGGCCGTCGCCGAGAAGATTGAAGGACAGCACCAGCAGGAAAATCGAGAGTCCGGGCCAGATCGCCATCCAGGGCGCCTGGTCGACGTAGTTGCGCGCGGTGTTGAGCATGCTGCCCCAGCTCGGCGCAGGCGGTTGCTGACCCAAGCCGAGGAATGAAAGGCTCGCCTCGGCGATCACCGCTGCGGCAATGGCGAGGGTCGCCTGCACGATGAGCGGGGCGACGATGTTGGGGAAGATGTGGCGCAGGGCGATCCTGAGGTGCGGGTTGCCGAGCGCGCGCGCGGCCTCGACGTATTCCTCGGCCTTCGCCGCCAGCACCTGCGCGCGCGTGAGGCGGATGAATACCGGCGTCGCCGAGATGCCGATGGCGATCATGGCGTTGGTGAGGCTCGGCCCGAGGAAGGCGGCGAGGGCGATGGCGAGGATGAGGAAGGGGCAGGCGAGCATGGCGTCGGTGATGCGCGAGATGAGCGCATCGATCCAGCCGCCGAGGTAGCCCGCCAGCATGCCGATCGGCACGCCGCAGGCCACCGAGATGCACACCGACACCACCCCGGCGAGCAGCGAGGCGCGCGCGCCCCACACTACGCGGGAGAGCACGTCGCGGCCGAGCTCGTCGGCGCCCAGCAGGTAGGCCGCGCCCGGCGCCTGGCGCACCGCGCTCCAGCTCGTCGCCAGCGGGTCGTAGGGCGCGACCCACTGCGCGGCGAGCGCCAGCACGACGAACAGCGCCACGACCACCAGGCCGAAGATCGCGCCTCCGCGCCGGAGAAGTTTCTTCACGTCCGCATCCGGGGGTTGACGAGGAAGTAGGCGAGGTCGGCAAGCAGGTTGAGCGTGATGTAGACCGTGGCGGTGAACAGCACCACGCCCTGCACCACGAGGTAGTCGCGGTTGAACACGGCGTCGACGATCAGCTTGCCGAAGCCGGGGATGGAGAACACCTGCTCGGTGAGCACGGCGCCGGAGAGCAGGGTGCCGAACTCGAGCGCGCCGAGCGTGATGATGGGAATGAGCGCGTTGCGCAGCGCGTGCTTGAGCACGACGACGCGCTCGTCCAGGCCCTTGGCGCGCGCGGTTCTCACGTAGTCGGAGCTCAGCACCTGCAGCATCGCGCTGCGCGTGTGGCGCATCAGCACCGCGGCGATGGCGTTGCCGAGCACGAACGCCGGCATCAGCATCGCCGACAGGTTCGCCTTCAGGTCCTCGAACGGGCTGACGTAGCCGGAGGCGGGCAGCCAGCCAAGCTGCACGGCGAAGAGCAGGATGAGCAGGATGCCGAGCCAGAAGTTGGGCGTCGACAGCCCCCACAGCGCGAACACGTTGGCGACATAGTCGAGCCAGGTGTCCTTCTTCACCGCACTGACGATGCCCGCAGCTATTCCGATGGCCAGCGCGATCAGCATCGCCATCGCGGCGAGCTGGATCGTCACCGGCAGCTTCTCCAGGATCAGCTCGCTCACCGGCTTCTGGATGCGCACCGAGTCGCCGAGATCGCCCTTGAGCACGCCGGAGGCCCAGTGCCAGTAGCGCACGGGCAGGGGCTCGTCGAGATGGAACTTCTCCCGCAGGTAGCGGATGGTCTCCGGGTCGCGCTCCTCCCCCGCCAGCGCGATGGCGGGGTCGCCCGGCAGGAGCTGCTGCAGCCCGAAGATGAGGACCGAGACGAAAAACAGCGTCGGGATGATCTGCGCCAGCCGCCGCAGCAGGTACTTCGCCACGCCAGTGCAATCCTCAGTTCATCTTGAGGCCCTGCACGCGCACCATGCCGTCGGGGACCGTGCGCAGGCCCGTCAGCTTGGCGTTGTGCGCCCACAGCCAGTTGCGGTGGTAGAGGTAGACGATGGGCCGGTCCTTCGCCACCTGCGCCGCGATCTTGTCGTAAGCGGCGGCGCGCCGCGCCGGGTCGAGCGAAGTCCGCGACTCGTCGATCAGCTTCTCCACGTCTTCCTTGCAGTAGCCGGCATAGTTGGTCGGCCCCTTGCAGGCGAGCATGGTGTGCAGGTTGCCGTCGGGATCGGCGCGCCCGCTCCAGGCAAGCACGTAGGCCTCGAACTGGCCCTTGTCGGCGAGGTTGAGCGAGGTGGCGAACTCGGTCGCCTGGATCCTGACGTCGAAGCCGGCGTCCTTGGCCATCGCCTGCACCACCTGCGCGATGCGCTGCGCATCCGAGGTGGTGGGGGTCATCAGCGTGAAGCTTGGGTTGGGAACGCCGGCTTCCTTCAACAGCTGCTTCGCGCGCTCGACGTTGCGCTTCGGGATCGGCGCGCTCTTGCCGTAGTAGCGGTTGGAGGGGGCCACCCACTGGTTGCCGGCCTGCGCTTCGCCGTCCATCGCCACTTTGACGATGGCGTCGCGGTCGAGCGAGAGCTCGAAGGCTTCGCGCACGCGCGCGTCCTTGCCGAGCGGGTTCTTCTGCGCGATGTCACTCTTGCCGACGTTGATGGTGATGCCCTGGTAGCCGATCTCGACGATCTTGGCGATCTTGAAGCGGCTGTCGCCGCGCAGCTGCGGCACGTCGGAAGGCGCCAGGCGCTCGATGAAGTCGAGCTGCCCCGAGCGCAGGTTGGCGAGGCGCACGGTGGCGTCGACGATCGGCTGGTAGACGATGCGCTCGAAGTGGATCTGCCCCTTGTTCCAGTAGGCGGGGAAGCGCTCGAGCACGATGCGGTCCTGCGCCACGCGCTCGACGAAGCGGAACGGCCCCGAGCACACCGGTTTCGCGCCGAGCTTGTCGCCCGCCGCCTCCGCCGCCTTGGGCGAGACCATCATGCCGGAGCGGTCGGTGAGCACTGCGAGCAGCGGCGCGAACGGCGCCGCCAGGTTGATGCGTACCGTCGCCGCATCCACCACATCCACGCTCGACACCACCGCGAGCTCGCCGCGGCGGTTGGAGCCCTTCATGTTCTTGTGGCGCTCGAGGTTGTACTTCACCGCCGCGGCGTCCATCTTCTCGCCGTCGTGGAAGGTCACGCCGCTGCGCAGTTTAATGACGAGGGACTTGTTGTCCTTCGACCATTCGTAGCCGGTGGCGAGTTGCGGCACGATGCCGAGTTTCTCGTCGAGGTCGAACAGCTTGTCGCACAGCCCGGCGAACACGATGCGCCCGACGAAGGTGCGCGCCATGCTCGGGTCGAGGATGTCGGGGTCCTCGGCGAGGCCGATGCGCAGCGTCTGTGCATTTACAGAAAAAGCAACTACAGAGAAAAAAAGCGCAAGGCATCTCATGCTGGACCTCCTCACTGATGGAACGCTGCCTGAAGGCGCGTCAGTCTCTCATTGACGGCCGTTAATTGCGAGAGCGCGGGGAACGGCTCGAGCTCGCGCCAGAAGTGGCAGGCCACGCCGGCGGCGAGCGGCGGCTCTTCTGCGCTGCAGCGAGCCTGCGCGTAGGCGCAGCGGGTGTGGAAGCGGCAGCCGGGGGGCGGGGCGAACGGGCTGGGCACGTCGCCCTGCAGGATCTTCCTTTCCTTCCTCAGGGCCGGATCGGGCACCGGGATCGCCGCGAGCAGGGCGCGCGTATAGGGATGCCGCGGCTCGGCGAACAGGATTTTCTTGTCCGCCAGCTCCACGATCTTGCCGAGGTACATCACCGCCACGCGCGCGGCGATGTGCTTCACCACCGCGAGGTCGTGCGCGATGAAGACGTAGGCGAGGCCGAAGCGCCGCTGCAGGTCCTGCAGCAGGTTGATCACCTGCGCCTGCACCGACACATCGAGCGCCGACACCGGCTCGTCGCAGACGATGAAGCGCGGCTCCACCGCCAGCGCGCGCGCGATGGCGATGCGCTGGCGCTGTCCGCCGGAGAACTCGTGCGGGTAGCGGGCTGCATGTTCGGGTGACAAGCCGACCAGACCGAGCAATTCCGAAATTCTCCGTTGGGGATTTTCCTGATGTAAGGCATGTAAAAAAAGCGGCTCGGCCAGCATGTCTCCTACGGTCATGCGCGGATTGAGCGAGCCGTAGGGATCCTGGAAGATGATCTGCATCTCGCGCCGCAGCGAGCGCATCTCCCGCTCCTTCAGCACCGAGATACTTCTTCCCCCGAAGTACACGGCGCCCGAGGTCGGCTCGATCAGTCGCAGCAGCAGCCGCCCTACGGTCGACTTGCCGCAGCCCGATTCGCCCACCAGCGCGAGCGTCTCGCCCTCGTGCAGCTCGAAGCTGACGCCGTCCACCGCGCGCACCTGCTTGAAGTGCTTGACCAGCCCCTCGGCGCGCAGCAGCGCGCTCACAGGGGTGCTCTCCAGCACGCAGCGGAATGCGAAGGAAGAATAGGGGTCAGTCCAGGTTCTTCAACAAAGCACCGTTCGATGGCGAAAGGACATCTTGGATTGAACCGGCAGCCCTTTGGCATCGCCGCCGCGTCGGGCACGAAGCCCTCGATCGCGCTCAGGCGCTCCTGCGCCAGGTGCAGGCGCGGGATCGAGCCGAGCAGCCCGACGGTGTAGGGGTGCTGCGGCTCGGCGAACAGCCGCTGCACCGTGCAGCGCTCGACCACCTGCCCGGCGTACATGACGATGACGTCGTCGGCCAGCTCGGCGATGACGCCGAGGTCGTGCGTGATGAGGATGATCGAGGTGCCGAGCTCCTCGCGCAGCGCGCGCATGAGGTCGAGGATCTGCGCCTGGATGGTGACGTCGAGCGCGGTGGTCGGCTCGTCGGCGATCAGCAGCCGCGGGTTGCAGGCGAGCGCCATGGCGATCATCACGCGCTGGCGCATGCCGCCCGAGAGGCGGTGCGGGTAGTCCTCGGCGCGCCGCTCGGGCGAGGGGATGCGTACGCGACGGAGCATCTCGACCGCACTCTGCTTTGCGGCGTTTCTGTCGAGATTCCTGTGCCGTACCAGCACTTCCGCGATCTGCTCGCCCACCGTGAAGGCGGGATTGAGCGAGGTCATCGGCTCCTGGAAGATCATCGACAGCTTGTCGCCGCGCAGGTCGCGCATGCGCGCGGCCGGGGCCTTGAGCAGGTCTTCGCCCTCGAACAGCACCTCGCCGGCGGCGACGCGGCCCGGCGCCGGCACCAGCCCCATGATGGAGAGCGCCGTTACGCTCTTGCCGCAGCCCGATTCGCCGACGATGCCGAGCGTGCGCCCCCGCTGCAGGCTGAAATCGATGCCGTCGACCGCGCGCACCTCGCCGAAGCGGGTGCGCAGGCCGCGGACTTCAAGCAGGTTTTTTGTAACGAGAAATCTCCTCCTCGATGCGCGCCCGGTCGAGCACGCCCCACGGCCGCGCCTTGCTCGGCCCGCAGCGCATGAAGGGGATGTAGCGCTCGTGCGCCTTGTCCCACAGCCGGCGCAGCTCGGGCAGCGGCTCGGCGTGGTCGTCCACGCGCAGGCTGATCTCCGGATAGTCCTCGGTGGAATGGATGATCAGCGCCGCCGACTGCTTGCCGCGCTTGTCGCCCCCGGCGGCCTGGCCCGCTTCTAAAGCTGAAATCAGTCGTTCTGCAAAAGGGAGATTCTTGTTCTTCTCATAGGAAGAAGCCGTGTCTTGAACAACCCCTTTTCCGGCGAGCATGTTTCCGGCGACGGAAAACCCTTCCCCGGCGACGGCGCCGCACCAGTCGACGCATTGCCTGCCGGTGTGCTGGGCGATCCTGCCGGCGGCGTCGATGACGTGCAGCTGGCGCTGCTCGCGGCCTTCGTCGGGCGCGATGAGGCGGCGCACCACTTCCGCCGCGGGCAGGCCCTGGCGCAGCAGGGCGAGGCCTTGTGCACCATAGTGCGGGTTGACGAGCGCCTGCGTGGAAAGCGCCCCGACCCCGCTGGCGGCGTGCGGGCACAGCGCGCCGACGGCAAAAAAACGCGTGGCGATGGCGACGCCGAACGCGCCGCTCGCCGCGTCGCGCGCTATGATGGACCACGTCATTCGACGCGATGATACCCCGGAGGGATTTCATGAAGCTGTACTACCACCCCGTTTCCACCACCAGCCGCCCGGTCGTGCTGTTCGCGCAGGAGAACAACCTGCCGGTCGAGATGCAGGTCATCGACCTGATGAAGGGCGAGCACGTGCAGCCGGCGTACGCCGCCATCAACCCGAGCAAGCTGGTGCCGGTGCTCGAGGACGGCGAGTTCCGCCTCACCGAGAGCTCGGCCATCCTCAAGTACCTCGCCGAGAAGTCGAACTCGCCCACCTACCCGAAGGAGCTGCAGGCGCGCGCGCGGGTGAACGAGCGCATGGACTGGATCAACACCCAGCTGTGCCGCGATCTCGCCTACGGCCTGGTCTACCCGCAGATCTTCCCGCTGCACAAGCGGCCGGGCGACGAGCACCAGAAGGGCCAGCTCGCCTGGGGCAAGGAGCGCGCCAAGGGCTGGATGAAGGTCCTCGACCAGAGCCTCATCGGCAAGCAGAAGTACCTGTGCGGCGACCAGATCACCATCGCGGATTACTTCGCCTCCTCGTTCGTCAGCCTGGCCGAGTTCATCCGCGCCGATTTCGGCGCCTACCCGAACCTCAAGGCCTGGTATGAGCGCATGAAGTCGCTGCGCACCTGGAACAAGGTGCACGAGGTGTTCTACGGTTTCGCCGGCTCGATGAAGGACGCGCGCTTCGAAGCGGTCTAGGGATGGAGATCCCGCGCGAATACAACGCGGCGGTCGACCTGATCGGACGCAACCTTGCCGCCGGGCGCGGCGGCAAGACCGTTTTCATCGACGACAGCGGCAGCTGCACCTACGCCGAGCTGGCGGAGCGCGTCGACCGTGCAGCAAATGTTCTTCTTTCAATGAAAATAATGAGGGAAGAGCGGATTGCGATTGCGATGCTCGACTCGGCCGACTGGGTCGCGCTTTTCCTTGGCGCGATCAAGGCCGGCATCGTGCCGGTGGCGCTGAACACGCTGCTCACGCCCAAGGACTACGAGTACCAGCTGAAGGACAGCCGTTCGAAAGCGGTTTTCGTTTCCGACCCTCTGCTCAAGAACTTCGAGAATTTTGCATTTACAAAAATCATCTCTCACGGGAAATTCAAGGAAATGCTTTCCGCCGCATCGGCGAAGGCGGACGCGGCATCGACTACCCGCGACGACATGTGCTTCTGGCTCTATTCGTCGGGCTCGACCGGCGCGCCGAAGGGCACCGTGCACCTGCACTCGCACCTCATCCTCACCGCGGAGCTCTATGCCAGGGGCGTGCTCGGCATGCGCGAGTCCGACGTCGTCTTCTCCGCGGCAAAGCTCTTTTTCGCCTACGGCCTGGGCAACTCCATGACTTTCCCGCTCGCGGTCGGCGCGAGCACCGTGCTGATGGCCGAGCGGCCGACGCCCGACTCGGTGTTCAAGCGGCTCACGGAGAAGAAGCCCACCATCTTCTTCGGTGTGCCCACGCTTTATGCGGCGATGCTCGCCAGCCCGGCGTTTCCGGACAGGAAGAACCTTGCGTTGAGAACTTGCATCTCCGCCGGGGAGGCTCTGCCGCCCGAGCTCGGCAAGCGCTTCAGCGAGCGCACCGGCGTCGAACTCCTCGACGGCATCGGCTCCACCGAGATGCTGCACATCTTCCTCTCCAACCGCCCCGGCGACGTGCGTCCCGGCACCACCGGCAAGCCGGTGCCCGGCTACCAGCTGCGCCTGGTGGACGACGCGGGCAACGTCATCACCAAGCCCGGCGAGCTCGGCGAGCTGCAGATCAGCGGGCCCACCTCGGCGGTCATGTACTGGAACCAGCGCGAGAAGACGAAGAACACCTTCCAGGGTCCCTGGACGCGCAGCGGCGACAAGTACAGCGTCGACAAGGATGGCTACTACGCCTACGGCGGCAGGTCGGACGACATGCTCAAGGTGAGCGGCATCTACGTCTCGCCCGCCGAGGTTGAAGCCGTGCTCGTCTCGCACGAGGCGGTGCTGGAAGCCGCTGTCGTCGGTGCGGAAGATGAGAACAAGCTCGTCAAGCCGAAGGCTTTCGTCGTCCTGAAATCAGGAAATTCCCCTGATGAGAAACTGAAGGTGGCGCTACAACAACACGTCAAGTCGAAGCTCGCTCCGCACAAGTATCCCCGCTGGATCGAGTTCATGAGCGAGCTGCCGAAGACCGCCACGGGCAAGATCCAGCGCTTCAAGCTAAGGGCGTAAAATCGCGGCATGGCTACGAAACCCGAAGGCAGCAGCGTCAACGAGATCAGGGTCGACCCGAAGCAGCTGTTCCTCGAGGAGATCTTCACCGACCGCAGGGTCGGCACCATCCGCCGCCTGACGCCGGTGACCAAGGACGGCGTGCGCGACCAGGCGCGCGCCGTGCTCTACATCGGCGAGACGCAGGTGCTCACGCCGGCGGGCGCGCTGCCGATCGGCTTCGAGA
>Ga0209382_10013106_pt1 | contig 10198 bp, 5 predicted proteins | sample SoiMetdeltSBSDD5_FD_187599 | JGI IMG/M metagenome (GOLD analysis project Ga0209382, IMG submission 187599) | Bulk soil microbial communities from a Populus tree surrounding site in Tennessee, USA - Soil MetaG P. deltoides SBSDD5 (SPAdes) (version 2) | ecosystem: Environmental > Terrestrial >...
TGCGCGGCCGGGTCGCCGGCGTCGCGTTCGAGCAGGGCGCGGGCGGCGTCGCGGGCGATCTCCGGGGCGCGCCGCTGCGCCAGCTCGTGGGCGCGCCGCCAGCTCGGGCCGGCGCGGTCGTCGCCGACCTCGTCGAGCAGGCGGGCGCGCTCGACGGTGAGGGCGGCGGCGCGGGTCAGGAGGCGCTCGCCGTCGCCGCGCTGGTCGGAATCGGCGGCGAACGCCTCCTCGGCCGCCGACACCAGGGCGGCGACCGCGGCGTCGAGCGCCTCGGCGGCGCCGGCCGCGCCCTCGGCGCGCCGGCGCACGGTGGCGAGCAGCGCGTGCGACTCGGCGGCGATCTCGCTCTTGCCGACGGAGGCGCGGGCCAGCGCGGTGCGGGCGTCGTCGTCCTCGCCGAGCGCGACCAGGGCGCGGGCGCGCTCGAGCTCGGCGCGCGACGCGTCGGCGGCGGGCAGGCCGGCGGCGAGCAGCCGCTGCCAGAGGTCGACCGCGATCCGGTGGTCGCCGCGGCGGCTGGCGGCCTGGGCGGCGCCGCGCAGCGCCTCGGGCGACACCGCGTCGCAGGCGAGCGCGCGCCCCCAGTCGGCGTCGGCGGCGGCGACGTCGCCGGCCGCCTCCTCGAGGGCGGCCCGCCGCGCCCACGCCCGCGCCTCGCCGCGGCGGTCGTGGCGCTCGGCGTAGAGGCGCGCCACCTCGCCCCAGGCCGCGACCGCGGCGGCGGCGTCTCCCGACGCCGACGCCACCGCGGCCGCCGTCTCGTGGACCGCCGGCTCGCCGGGATCGAGGTCGCGGGCGCGCTCGATCTCGACGCGCGCCGAGGTCGGGTCGCCGAGGCGGGTGGCCAGGATCTCGGCCAGGCGCAGGTAGTCCTTGGCGGCGCGGGCGCGGTCGCGCTGGGCCAGCGTGCGCGAGCGCAGCAGGCGCACCAGATCCTGCCAGCGGCCCTCCTCGGCGAGCCGGTCCGACAGCGCCTCCGACGCCTCGAGGTGGCCGGGGTGGTGGTCGAGGACCATCTCGTAGAGGCCGGTCGAGCCGCGGGGATCGAGGACGCGCAGCAGGCGGGCGGCGGCGAGCGCGGCCGCGGCGGCGCCGTCGTCGTCGCCGGCGTCGGCGCCGAGCTCGGCGAGCGCGGCCAGGTGGCTGGCCGCATCGCGGGCGTCGCCCTTGGCGAGCGCGATCGACGCCAGCGTCGCGTGCGCCGGCGGGTAGTCGTGCCAGCGGCCGATCGCCTGCCGCGCAAGCTCGACGCCGTCGAGGAACCAGCTCGGCCGCGCCGCCGCCACCGCCAGGATCCGCTCGAGCAGCACCGGCTGGTCGGGGCCGCCGGCGGCGAGCAGGGCGCGGTAGCCGCGCATCGCCTCGTCGAGGTGGCCGCGGCGCAGGAGGTCGTCGGTCGAGTGCATGGCGTCGTGGGCCGCCATCAGCGTCAGCGCCGCCGCCGGTGGCTCGTCGCTGCGCTGGCCGATCGGGCCGTAGCTGATCTGGATCGCGCCGCGGCCGATGCGCGCGGCGACCAGCTCGACGCCGCCGGTGGCGGGCAGCCGCCAGCCGCTCGGCGGCAGGACGCGCCAGAGCAGCGCCGGCAGGACGTCGATCTCGAAGTCGCACAGGCCGCGCACGCGCGGACCGGTGCCGTACAGCGCCGGCTCGCCCGGCTCGTCGGCGTCCTCGCGGGCGTCGAGCACCGCCTGCGCGATGCCGTGGGCGATGACCGCCCCCGGCGTCGGCAGGTGGCCGTGGACCCGGACGGCGCCGGCGACCGCGCGCAGGGTCAGTCCGGAGCCGGCGAGGTAGACGCGGAACGACACGTCGGCGGCGGCCAGGCCGTCGGCGACGCGGGCGGTGACGGAGACGTGGCCGTCGCCGCAGCGGGCGACGACCTGGCTGATGCCGAGCCGGAGCAGGGCGGGGGCGATCTCGGCGAGGCGCGCGTCGATGGCGCGCTGGTCGATGCGCAGCGACGCGACCCGCAGCTGCGTGCGCCGGCGCTGGAACCGCTCCGGCCCCGACGCCGGATCGGTCTCGGCAGGGAGATCCGGCACGTCGAGCTCGAGGCGATCGACGTGCAGCCAGCCGAACAGGTCGTGCGCCGCCAGCGCGAGCTTCCCCGTACTGCCAGCCGTGCGGAACGTGAACGGAAGGCGGGGCCCTGTGTGGCTGCCCAGGCCTGACACCGCGGAAGAGGGTAGCGGATCTGCAGCCGGCTGTCGCCGTCGCGGCCCGCCTATCCCTCGCGCCTCGCGGTCCTACTCCACCTGCATCGACTCACACGGCCGGTACGTCACCTTCGTCGGCCGGCCCTCGGGGTCGCGCTCGGCGACCTTGTCCTGGCTGAACTCGATCTTCTTCTCGGCGACCAGCTTGTGGCACCGCTCGGCGATCCACCGCGACAGCAGCTGCTCGCCGCGCTCGCTGGCCAGGTTCGCGACCAGGCGGTCGGCCTGCTTGTCGAAGTCGTCGACCTTGGCCAGCTTCTTGTCCTGGAGCTGGACGACGACGAACGCGCCGTCGACCTCGTACACGCGCGGGCCGATCATGCCGGGGCTGAGCTCGTCGAACACGGCGCGGATCAGCTCGCGCGACTTGCCGAGCCGCTCGATGTTCTCGCGGTCGCGCACCATCGGGCCGATCCGCTCGATGCTCGGCTTCTCGACGTCGCTGAACGCCGGCAGGGTGTCGCTCGACGCGGTCACCTCCGCGGGAGCCGCCGGCGCGGTCGCGGCCGGAGCCGCGGGCGCGCCCGCCGCCGGAGCTGCCGGAGGCGGAGTCGCCGGGGCGCCCCCGGTCGGCGCCGCCGCCGTGTCCTGGCCCCACTCGGCCGGGATGTTGGCGCTCTCCCACTCGAGCGCGCCGTGCTGGCCGCCCTGGAGCATCTGCAGGATCTTCTGCTTGTCCTCGGGGCTGAGCTTCGGGTCGTTCAGGATCTGCTGGATCTGGTCCATCTGGAAGCCGCCCGGCTGCTCCGGGGCGCGCTCGAACATCTCCTCGAGGTTCTTGCCCTTGCCCTCGCGCGCCTTGGCCAGGCTGTCGAGCGCCGCCCGCTTGGCGGCCTCGCGCGGCCAGGCGTCGCGCGCCAGCTCGAGCGCGATCTCGCGCCGGGCGGCGTCGTACGCGATGTCGCCCTCGCGCTTCGCCTCGACGGTGAGCAGGTAGTAGCCGCCGGAGGTGGCGATCACCGGCGAGACGTCGCCCGGCTTGAGCGCCTTGACCGCGTCGTTGAGGGCCGGGTCGGGGAGGGCGGTGGCGTCGACCGTGCGCCAGCCGAGGTCGCCGGCGAGGCCGCGGGTCGGCTCGTCGCCGTTCATCGTCTTGGCCACCTCGGCGAAGCTCTTCTTGCCGGCGACGATGTCGGCGCGCGCCTGCTCGATCTGCGCCTTGGCGGTGTCGACCGCGGGCGCGGCGGGCGCCGCGGGCACGGCGGGCGCCGCGGGCGCGCCATCGGCCGGCGGCGTCGCCCCGGGGGCCGGGGTGTCCGCCTTCGGCGGCGCCTTCGCGACGTAGATCTGCCGGACCTTGATCTGGGGCTTGAGCCCCTTCCAGGCCCGGTCCTTCTCGTCGTCGTAGCGCTTCTTCACCTCGGCGTCGTGGGAGGCGAGGTAGCGGTCGACGTCGGCGTCGGTCAGCTTCATCGCCGCCCGGTACAGGCTCGGGTCGAAGCGGACGGCGTCGAAGGTGACGGTGTTGTTCTCGTGGAGGTACCGCCCCAGCGCCTCGTCGCGCGACGCGGTCGGGCTGCCGCGCAGGATCGACGCCATCATCTGGGCGAGGAGCTCGCGGCGCTGCTCCACCTTGTAGGTCGCGACGCCGACGTTGAGCCCGCCGACGAAGCGCTTGAACGCGTCGTAGTCGAAGAAGTACTGGTCGTCGATCTTCTGGAAGTAGTACGACTTGATGTCCTGCGCCGCGCCGGCCAGGTAGATGTCGCCCTTCTTGATCCGCTGGTCGACCAGGTCCTCGGACACCGCCAGGCCGCGCCGCTCCGCCTCCTGGGCCAGCAGCTCACGGAGGAGCAGCATCTCCATGGCGCGCCGGGCCCGGGCCACCTCGCGGCCACCCCCCTGCTGGACGCTGAAGGCCCAGCGCCAGGACGCCTCGCCGACGGAGGTCCCGTCGACCTCGAGGACCTGCGTGGAGCTGCTGCCATGGCAGCCCTCCTGCGCCCCGACGGACTGGGTCCCGAAGTTGATCCCGAAGATCACGATCAGGAGCCCGAAGATCAAGTAGATGACGAAGGAGGCACCCTGTTTCCGCAGTTTCTCGAGCATGGCGGGTCTTTCTTGGCGCTTTGCGACGCTGGTCCTCGACCAGCGGGATGGGGCGAGCGAGGCCGCGCATCCTAGCGGGGGCCCCGAGTCTCTTCAAGCCAGGGTCCGCGCCGGGCGCGCGAATCCAACCTGGCAGTCATAGGAATCCCTTGCCACGCGAGTGACGCACGTGCTAATCCGGCCGGGACTGGACAGGACTGCCTTTGGTGACAAGGGCTTGCAGATTGTTCGAACGCTGAAATAAGACCGCGCACCCGCGCGTTACGTGTGAGCCGCGGCGCCTGCTCGCGGCGCGGCAACCAGGGATACCACCATGCTCTTCGATTGGGTCTACGGGATGTTCTCGAATGACCTGGCCATCGATCTCGGGACGGCCACGACCCTGACCTTCGTCAAGGGCCGCGGCATCGTCGCCAACGAGCCGAGCGTGGTAGCGGTACAGGCCAACTCGGCCGGCCCCAAGAAGGTGCTCGCCGTCGGGAAAGAGGCCAAGGAGATGCTCGGCCGCACCCCGGGCAACATCGTCGCCATTCGACCGATGAAGGACGGCGTCATCGCCGACTTCGAGGTGACCGAGGCGATGCTGCGGTACTTCATACAGAAGGCTCATCAGCGCCGGACGCTGGTGCGCCCGCGCGTGATCGTGTGCGTCCCGTCGGGCATCACCGAGGTCGAGAAGCGCGCCGTGCGCGACTCGGCGCTGGCGGCGTCGGCGCGCGAGGTCTACCTGATCGAGGAGCCGATGGCGGCGGCGATCGGCGGCGGCCTGCCGATCACCGAGCCGTCCGGCAACATGATCGTCGACATCGGCGGCGGCACCACCGAGGTCGCCGTCATCGCCCTCGCCGGCATCGTGCTGTCGAAGTCGATCCGGGTCGCCGGCGACAAGATGGACGAGGCGATCGTCCAGTACATCAAGCGCAAGTACAACCTCCTCATCGGCGAGCGCACCGCCGAGATCATCAAGAAGGAGATCGGCTCGGCGTACCCGCTCGAGGAGCCGCTGACCGTCGAGGTCAAGGGCCGCGACCTGGTCGCCGGCGTGCCGAAGACCCTGGTGGTCAACTCCGACGAGATCCGCGAGGCGCTGCAGGAGCCGGTCAACGCGATCGTCGACGCCGTCCGCTCCGTGCTCGAGCGGACGCCGCCCGAGCTGTCGGCCGACATCGTCGACAAGGGGATCGTGCTGTCGGGCGGCGGCTCGCAGCTGAAGAACCTCGACGTCCTGCTCCGCGAGGAGACCGGCCTGCCGGTGATGGTGTGCGAGAACCCGCAGCTCGCCGTGGTGCTCGGCACCGGCAAGGTGCTCGACGAGCTGGCGCTGCTGCGGGAGATCGCGCTGAAGTAGCGCGAGGAGGCGATGACCCTTCGCAGGCGCCTCCTCGACTGGAGCCTCGCGGGGCTGCTGCTGGTCCTGCCCGCGCTGATCCTGCGCTCGAACGTCCGGAGCGGCGAGCCGTCCGGCTTCGACCGCGCCGTGCTCCGCGTGTCGTCGCCGCTGCAGGCCGCGGTCAGCTGGGTGATCGAGGGCCTCGGCGGCATGTGGTCGCGCTACGTCGCGCTGATCGGCGTCGACGACGAGAACCGCGAGCTGCGCGCCGAGAACGAGCGCCTGCGCAAGGACCTCGCCGCCATGAAGCGGCGCGCCTTCGACGTCGAGGCGATCGAGGAGCTGGTCGATCTCAAGAAGCGAACGCCGGCCGACACCGTCGGCGCGCGCGTCATCGCGGCGTCGCTGACGCCGTTCTTCCGCGTGGTCCGGATCCGGATCGATCGCGGCGACAAGGAGGTCGCCCCCGGCATGCCGGTCATCACGTCGGCCGGGCTGGTCGGCCGGGTCGCCGCCGCCTACGGCAACCACGCCGACGTCATGCTGATCGCCGACGCCCAGTCGTCGGTCGACGTCGTGGTGCCGCGCACCGGCGGCCGCGGTGTCTTGACCGGCCTCGGCGCCACCGACTCGTACCGCTGCAAGATCCAGTGGCTCGAGCGGCCGAGCGAGCCGAACCAGCAGGCGCGGGTCGAGGTCGGCGACGCCGTCGTCACCTCCGGCCTCGGCGCCGCGTTCCCCGCCGGCATCCCGGTCGGCGTCGTCGACAAGGTCGCGAGCAAGGACTACGGCATGTTCCAGGAGGTCGAGGTCAAGCCGGCCGTCGACTTCTCGGAGCTGCGCGCCGTCATGGTGCTGGTGGCGCCACCGCCGCCGGCGGACCCGGCGGCCGGCAAGCCGCGCCACGCCGAGCCGGCGTTCGCGGTGAGGCCCCTGTGACGAGGCAGTCATGAGGACCGCGACCCTCGTCCTGGTCGCATACGGCCTCCTGCTCGTCCTCGGCGCCGTGTGGCGGATCCTGCCGCTCGGGCCGCTCGCCGACGCGGTGCCGGACCTGGCGGCGATCACCGCCGCGTACCTCGGCCTCAGCTCGCGGCGTGGCATCGCGCCGGCGGTCACCGGCGGCGTCATCGTCGGCTACCTCGCCGACCTGCTCATCGGCGCGCCGCCCGGCCTGGGCGCGCTCGCCTGCGGCATCATCACGATCCTCGGCCACCTGGTGCAGCGCCGGATCCTCGTCCGCGGCTGGGCGGTGACGGTCGGCTTCTGCGGCTTCACCGGCGCGGTGGCCGCGCTGCTCGTGATCGCGCTGCGCGCCGTCCACGACCAGCCGCTGGCGCGGCCGTCGACGGAGATCTTCCACCTGATCGCCACCGCGGCGGCGACCGCGGCCGCCGGGCCGCTCCTCCTGCGCCTGCTCCGCCGCATCGACGCGACCTTCGCGCGCACGCACCGCGAGCGCGAGCACGCCCTCGAGGGGATCTCGTGACCTCCGGCCGAAGAGGCGCTGCGTGCTGATCCGCGACTCGAGCGGCGGCGGCAACGCCCTCCCCGAGCTCGGCCGCCGGCTCAAGTGGGCCGCGCTGGTCGCGATCGGCCTCTTCTTCCTCCTGGTCGGCCGGCTCTGGCAGCTCCAGGTCATGCGCGGCGACAGCTACCGCCAGCGCACCGTCTCCAACGTCGTCCACGAGCGCTTCCTGCCGTCGATCCGCGGCAAGATCGTCGACCGCCGCGGCGTCCCGCTCGCCGACAACCGGCCGGCCTTCAACCTGTACCTGACGCCGCAGACCGTCACCCCCGAGGTCGCCGCCGAGCTGCGCCGCCTGCTCGGGCTCTCCGACGAGGAGGCCGCCAAGGTGAGCGAGCGGGTCGAGGCCGGCCGCAAGCGCAGCAAGACCCAGCCGGTGCTGGTCCTCGAGGACCAGGGCCGCGACCGCGCCGCGCTCATCGAGCAGGTCCGCTTCCGGCTGCCCGGGCTCGAGGTCCGCCACGAGCCGTACCGCTACTACCCGCAGGGCGACCTCGGCGCCCACCTGATCGGCTACATGACGCAGATGACGTCGTCGGAGTTCGAGCGCCTGACCGCGCAGGGCTACGACGCCAACGAGCTGGTCGGCCGCTACGGCCTCGAGCTCGAGTGGGAGAACTACCTGCGCGGCAAGAAGGGGATCGAGCGCTTCGCCGTCGACGCCCGCGGCCAGCGCATCGACGACGCCACCGCCGCCGGCCTCATCCACGGCGCCCGCGTGGTCGAGCCGGTCGCCGGCTACAACGTGGTGCTCACCGTCGACGCCGAGCTGCAGACGCTGGCCGAGAAGGCGATCGCCGCCTACCCGGCCGGCGCCGCCGCCGTCGTCGAGGTCCGCACCGGCCGCATCCTCGCGCTGGTGTCCAAGCCGAGCTTCGACCCGAACGTCATGACCGGCCACCTGACCCGCGCCGAGGAGACCCTGCTGGTCTCCGACCCGCGCAAGCCGTTCATCGACAAGACCCTGCGCGCCCAGTACCCGCCGGGGTCGACCTTCAAGTTCGTCACCGCCATCGCCGCCCTCGAGGACGGCCAGGCCTCCGAGAGCGAGCGGATGACGTGCAACGGCAGCTACCAGCTGTCGGGCACCACCTTCGACTGCACCCACAGCCACGGCATCCTCGACCTGCTCGGCGCCATCCAGAAGTCGTGCAACGTCTACTTCTGGCACCTCGCCGAGCGGATCGGCCTCGACCGGATGGCCGAGGTCGCCCGCGACTACGGCTTCGGCGCGCCGACCGGCCTCGGCCTCAACAGCGACGGCGCCGGCCGCATGCCGACCAAGGCCTGGTACGACCAGCGCGGCAAGTACCGCCTCGGCAACGCGATCAACGCGGCGACCGGGCAGGGCGACGTCGAGGTCACCGTGATGCAGCTGGTGATGGCGTACGCCGCCCTCGCCAACCGCGGCACCCTCTACGTGCCGCAGGTGGTCGAGCGGGTCGAAGGCGCCGACGGCCGGGTCGTCGTCCAGTACGAGCCGAAGATCGCGCACACCATCAAGACGCCGTCGCAGGTGCTCGACATCCTCCACCGCGGCATGTGGAAGGTGGTCAACGAGCTCGGCGGCACCGCCTTCGAGGGCGCGCGCTCGACCCTCCTCGAGATCTCGGGCAAGACCGGCACCGCCGAGGTGCGCAGCCGGAGCCGCCGCGAGCGGATCGAGGACCGCAAGCTCGAGGGCTGGCACCCGGGCCGCGAGCACGCCTGGTTCGCCGGCTGGGCGCCGTCGACGGATCCCGAGATCGCGGTGGTCGTGCTGATCGAGCACGGCGGCACCGGCGGCAAGGTCGCCGGTCCGGTCGCCAAGGCGATCGTCGAGGGCTGGTGGACCCAGGTGAAGCACCGCGGCCATCCGCCGCCGCCGACGGCGACCCCGATCCCGAGCGCGGCGCCGCTCCTGAAGGCGAGGCGGCCGTGAGCCCCCGGAGGCGATCATGAGGCGAGGCTTCGAGCTGCCCCGCGCGACCGTCGGCGTCACCCGCTGGCGCCGCTTCCGCGCCACCGTCGACTGGCCGCTGATCCTGACCATCGTCGCGATCGCCGGCATCGGCCTGCTCAACCTCTACAGCGCGGTGCACGGCACCCGCCACGCCGGCAAGTTCGACAAGCAGCTGACCTGGATGGGCATCGGCGTCGGCCTGTTCCTGCTGGCGATGGTGACCGACTACCGGACGCTGGTCCGGCTGGCCTGGTTCGCCCTCGGCGCCGCCATCTTCATGCTGATCGTCGTCCGCCTCATCGGCGACGCCGCCCACGCCAAGGGCAGCTACCGATGGCTCAACGTCGGCTCGACCGGCGGTCAGCCCTCGGAGCTGGCCAAGATCGCGGTCGTCCTGGTCGCCGCCAAGATCCTGCAGGACGCCGACGTCGCGCGCCTGCGCTGGACCCAGATCATGGTGCGCGGCCTGACCCTGCTGGTGCCGGTCCTGCTCATCGCCGATCAGCCCGACCTCGGCACCGCGGTCCTGCTCAGCCTGGTCATCCTCACCGTCGGCTTCCTCGCGCTGCCGGACGTCAAGCCGATGGCGTACGTGACCCTGGCCGGCCTCCTCGCCATCCCGTTCCGCTGGGAGCGCCTGCACTGGTACCAGAAGCAGCGCATCCTCGCCTTCCTCGACCCGGGCGCCGACCCGACCGGCAGCGGCTGGCACACCCGGCAGTCGATCTTCGCGGTCGGCTCGGGCCAGGTCACCGGCAAGGGCTACATGGCCGGCACCCAGAACCAGTTCGACTTCCTGCCCGAGCACTGGACCGACTTCCCGTACTCGGTCTGGGCCGAGGAGTGGGGCTTCCTCGGCTCGGTCGCGCTGCTCGCCCTCTACGCCTTCCTCATCATCTGGATCCTGAACGTCGCCCTGTCGGCGCGGGACCGCGCCGGTGCCGTGATCTGCCTCGGCGTCGCGGCGATGACCTTCTGGCACGTCGTGGTGAACGTCGCCATGGTCCTCGGCCTGGCGCCGGTGGTCGGCGTGACCCTGCCGTTCGTCAGCTACGGCGGGTCGTCGCTGCTGACCTTCTTCGTCGGCATGGGCCTGGTGGCGTCAGTGTCCCTGCGCAAGCACGGCTACT
>Ga0209382_10013107_pt1 | contig 10197 bp, 8 predicted proteins | sample SoiMetdeltSBSDD5_FD_187599 | JGI IMG/M metagenome (GOLD analysis project Ga0209382, IMG submission 187599) | Bulk soil microbial communities from a Populus tree surrounding site in Tennessee, USA - Soil MetaG P. deltoides SBSDD5 (SPAdes) (version 2) | ecosystem: Environmental > Terrestrial >...
GTTCGTCCACCAGCCGCGGAAAGGCGCCGGCATCCGGCTGGCCGGGCGGGTCGTCAGCGGCAACGTAGACCGTGCTGGTTGGGCCATAGTCCGAAGCGACGTGCGGATGCGACTGTGCCCACCGTGGTGCCTGCTGGAGCTTATCGCCAGTCCACACGGCCCCGACCCGCAGCCAGCCGAAGAGAACGTGTAGGTCCGGGGCGTGGGACACGTACCGGAATCGGGCATCCCGCCGCTCGACTTCGCGGAACCAGCCGAAGAAGAGGAACAGGTCGCCGGTGCCAACGCCGCAGTTGGCTAGATGGCTTTGCGCGGCGACTGTCTGGCCGAAGAGCGGCCGCCAACCCGACTCGCGCGGCAGGGCATCCGGCCGAAGGTCCGGGTCGAGGTGGGCGGCAGTCGCGGCCGTGACCCTGCCTCGCGCCAGGTCTGCGACGAGCTGCCCCACTGAGGCTGCGCGATGCTGGATGTCCGCAAAGGTGGCCGGCGCCCGCGGCTCGGGGATCGGCAGCGAAACGAGCGTGCCGTCCTCAAGGATCGGGCTGGCGCAGCCGCCGAAGGATGAGTCGAAGCCTTTCCGGCTCAGGATGATCTTCACGCGACCTCGGTCGGCATCTCAGGCAGTCTCTCTTGAGCAGGAACAGCTACGTCTCGCGAGCTTCGCTGATCCTGTACTTCTCGAGGAGTTGGCGGAGCTGAGCGCGGCCGGTCTGCTGCAGCGGCGAGTTAGGCGTGCTCGGCAGGTCTTCCGACCCACTCTTCGTTGTCCAACGCTTCGGTGATGACCTCGTCAGCGTGGCGTAGGAAGCCCATCACGAGTTCCGTTGTGCGCCTAACTACGTCCTGATACCGCGCCTCAAACTCCGAAGGCGGTCCGCCGATTACCTCATCGAGTGCCGATCGATCTGCCAAGTCCCAATAGGACTCGCCCGTTGTCGCGCCGATGCCCCGGCCGAAAACGCAGCAGCCATCCGGACCAACCGCTGCGCGCCGAGCGACGTAGTTGTGGTCGAAGTGGAACACAACCCGATTTCGCAACGCATGGAGCTGTCCGGAAAGCAGCTGCTTGTACTCTGGGCGACGAAAGAGCGGAAGCAGGCTTTCGCGGTAGGCATGGAAGCAGCCCAACTGGTCGGATGCCCGTTCAAGAAACTTGCCCGCCTCGTAGATGACTGCACCGGTGTACATGAATGAATTTATTCGCTGGCGCATAGAGGAAGGCGAGGCCTGCGATGCCTTGTCAGCGGCGGCTAGGCCGGCAAAGTTCAGCGAGTTCACGATCCTGGCAAGGGTCAGGAGCGGCGGAAACGCGGGATTGTCGCGCCAGCGATCGAATACCTCTGCGGAGCACACCAGTTCCCATGCCTCCGCTGGTGTCGTCACTTCACGCTCCCCTGCCACGCCTAACGGCCCTGCCGCTCCGCAGTCCGGCCGCGCCCGCGGACGTGGCGCGAACACCCGCGCCGAGCACGGCCGGTCTGCTGCAGCGGCGAGTTAGGGCGCATGTTGGTTCCGCCTGGTGCTGCGGGGGCCGGGGAACTGAATGGCGATATCCTTCAACTCTTCAGGCTTTACGGGACCATCCTGGACACCAACCCAACCAAGCAGAAGTCGTGCGCACTCTTGCTTGATGAGTACGAAGATCTTGTGCATGCCCTCGTACGAGAACGTCACCTCTCGGTCGGGCTGGAGCATTGCGCCGAGCAGGCGAAGAGACGCATGCTTGTCTGCGGAGAGCATTCCCTTGGCGTGCAAGACAACGTTTCTGATGGTCCGAAGGTCACCCATGATGTCGAACCGAATCTCGTTTAGCGAAACACCCGTGGCGTGGGCCAATCGGGGGCGAGTCTCGTCTTCCCAATAGGTGAAGAGGAAGATCAGGATGGCCCGCGAATGCTGCTGCTCGTTCGTCCCACCTGGTTGATTCGCTGAGAGGTATTCGTCACTCCGGACAATCTGGTTGTGAATTATGTCTGGTTTGGACGGGTCCTCGTAGCTGGCCCACACGACGGTGGGAATACCCGACGGATCACGGCGCACGCTTGCGGGCCTGCTGACCCTGTGAACTTGACGCGACACGCGAGCGTGGTGCCCGGCGAATCCGGCGAGGGCGCTCATGTAGGCGCCAACCTGCTCGTTGACGAAGTCGATATATTCGCGAAGAACCTCGTCGAATCGTGGATTGGAAGGTTCCATCGTCACGGTCGTGATCCGGCTGTCGCCCTAACGACCCTGCCGCTCAGCAGCCGGCCGCCCACGCGCACGTTAAGCAGCGGCGCGCGTCGCGGGCGGCCGGTCTGCTGCAGCGGCAAGTTATGCGGGCTCATCCGAAATGCACCTCAACGCCAGATGGGCTTGCCCGGGCTCGTTGAACCCGGGAATCTCCAGCCCATGGCGGTAACTGTATTCATGACGACGCACGTCAGCTCGGCCGTGTGCCTCTGAACCTGATCGATGAACTGGCAGTCCATTGCGGTCTCTACAACCTCGAGCTTTCGGTTGACAAAGAAGGGAACCGATGCGCCGTTTGCATTTGGCACAGCCCATGAACCGTGGCACAGGATGTTGCGCATGTCGGCTGCCTTCTTTAGGTCGGCCAGGAAGCCATCGAGGTCCGTGATCTTGGACCCGCCGTGATCCCGCACCGCCTTGCCGTAGGCATCGATGAGATTCGCAAGCTGATCCGATAGCGCGCGTTCCAGCTTGGGAAGCCACTTCGCATAGGCCGCCTCAGCTTCGGCTGCTGGATACTCGCGCGTCGCCGTGAATGCAAAGATTGCGCGCCGCAGGGTCTCTTCAAGGAACCCAAAGGTTGCGACGGCTCGGCCAAGGCTTTCCCAGAAGGCGGGTTGGTGCCTGTGGGTCGGAAACCTGCCGGGCAACTTGTCCATATCGACGATGCTGCCGCTTGCCTGTCCTTGAGTCATCGTTGTACGCCTCCACTCCGCATAACCTTCAGTTCTACAGGTCCAGCTAACGCCCGCACGCCGAGATATCCGGCCCGCGTAGCACGAGCCTTTCGCAGCCGTCGATCGCCGCAACTGCCCTGCCCCGCTTGCGTTCCGCTCACGCGCCGCGGCCGACTTGCTCACGCTACGCAGCGAGCCATGCCCACGTATCGCACCCGCGCGACGTCGCTCGCCCGCCTCCACGCGCTGCCCATCCCGGCAACCAGTCCAGCGGGCTCCTTACGCCCGCCAGGCCGCGGCCGAGCACGTGCGTTGCACTTGCAGATGCCCGACGCCGGCGCTGCGCCGCGCACGGCCTGCCCGCAGTGCGAGGTTGTCGGCATGGATGTCCCCCGTAGGCCAGCGATGATACCCGGCAGGGCAATAGTTCTGGCAACACGCGAGCGCGCGCGGCGGGCCTCGCGGGCACCGTCGGCTGGCAACACAGCGCGCTCTCGTGTTGCCAGCGCGCCGAGAGCAGAGAGCACGCTTCGGGCCGAGATCTCCGCTCTCCGTGTTGCCAGCCGGCGTGCCTGGTGCTCCCGCGGCCCGATCCACGGATTGCCCCTTCCCGCCCTGTACGTACCCACGCTTGGCCCGTTCCGCCAGATCGCCCCAGCCCCCGCCGGCATGCCCGAGCCGCCCTCACCGCGCCCCCACTTTCCGCCTCCGCATCGACTGGTGACCCCAACGGGATTCGAACCCGTGTTGCCAGGATGAAAACCTGGTGTCCTGGACCAGACTAGACGATGGGGCCTCCGGAGCGGCGCGATGATACGCACCGGCCCGGCGCGTCCCAAGCGGGCGCCGCAGGCGTGCGTCAGGCCTCGGCCAGCAGCAGCGGCCGGAAGTCGATGAAGTCGACGGCGGCGAGATGGAAGCGCACGCCGTCCAGCACGCCGCCCACGCGCACGCGCGCCTCCGGCCGCAGCGCGTGCAGGTGGCCGAAGACCACGTGCTGCACGCCCGCGGCGGCGAAGCGCGCCGTCAGCTCGTTGGCCGGCAGGGGCGCGCCAGGCGCGGGCGCCGGACCGACGGGCGGGTAGTGCAGCATCGCGAGCCGCCGCGGCGCCGACTTGTCCAGCGCGGCCAGCGCCCGCTCGAGCCGCTGCACCTCGCGCTGGTAGACCTTGAGCGCCGCGGCCGCGTCGGCCTCGGTCATCTCGGCCGAGATGGGCTCGCCCTCCCACGCGATGAGGTCGTGGTAGGACACGCCGGGCACGTCCCACAGCCGTGTGCCGCACACGGCCACGTCGCCGAAGCGCGCGGCGTCGCCGTGCAATGCGTGCAGGCCGGGCGGCAGCGCGGCGGCGAGCTTCCTGCGCGAGTCCGGCCACCAGTGCTCGTGGTTGCCCTTGAGGAGCACCTTGGTGCCGGGCCGCGCGGCGAGCCAGGCGAGGTCGGGCCGCGCACCGTCGAGGTCGCGGGCCCACGAGATGTCGCCGGGCACGAGCACGAGGTCGTCGGCGGCCACGGACTCGTCCCACGCCACGGCCATCTTCGCCGCGTGGCCCACCCACTGCGGCCCGAAGCGGTCCATGAGCTTGCCCGGCGTGCCCAGGGAGAGGTGCGGGTCGGACAGGGCGAAGACGCGCACGGGGCCTTTCCTCTAGGATGCGAGCGATGATCGGCGCGCACTGTATCAGCCGGCTCCTCGCGGCCCTCGCGCTGGCGGTCGTGGCGCGCGCGCAGGACGCGCCGGCGGGCGGAGTGCCCGAGCCGCCGCCACGCGCGGCGGGCTGGCGGCTCGCCGACGCGGCCAGCCCCTACCTGCGCGAGCACGCCGACAATCCCGTCGAGTGGTGGCCGTGGGGCGAGGCCGCCTTCGCGCGCGCGAAGGAGCTGGACCGGCCGGTGTTCCTCTCCATCGGCTACAGCGCGTGCCACTGGTGCCACCGCATGGAGCGCGACACGTTCGAGGACGCCGATGTCGCGCGCCGCCTGACCGAGGGCTTCGTGTGCATCAAGGTGGACCGCGAGGAGCGGCCCGACGTGGACGCGCGCTACCTGCACGCGCTCGTGCTCATGACGGGCAGCGGCGGCTGGCCCGCCAGTCTGTTCCTCACGCCCGACGGCCAGCCGTTCTTCGGCGGCACCTATTATCCGCCCGAGTCCGGCCCCGCCGGCACGGGCTTCCGCGACCTGCTGGACCGCATTCGCGAGCTGTGGACCACGCAGCGCGAGACCGTGCACGACGCCACGCAGGAGCTGCGCGACGTCCTCCTGCGCGACCCGCTGCCTGCCGCCGCCGGGGCGCCCGACCTGCGCGTGCTGCTCGAGGAATCGGCGACCGCGCTCACCGGCACGCTCGACGACGAGTACGGCGGCCAGGCCGGCGCGCCCAAGTTTCCACCGACGCTCCTGCTGCAGCGCCTGCTGCGCGAACGGCTGCGCACGGGCCTGCCGATCGACCCGCTCCTCTCGCTGTCGCTGGATGCCATGTCCAGCGCCGGCCTCTGCGATCACGTGGGCGGCGGCTTCTTCCGCTACTGCGTCGACGCGCGCTGGGAGACGCCGCACTTCGAGAAGATGCTGTACGACAACGCCCAGCTGGCCACGCTCTTCGCCGAGGCCGGGGTCGCGCTGGGCGAGCCGCGCTTCTCCGACGTGGCCCGCGACACGCTGCGCTGGGTGCGGCGCGAGCTGCGGCTGGGCTCGGGCCTGTTCGCCGGCTCGCTCGACGCGGACAGCCTGCCGTTCATCGAGGCGCCGGTCATGCTGCAGGACGCGTCCGGCGTCCGTGCCACGGGCCGCGAGGTCATCATCCGGCCGCGGACCGGCGCCACGCCCGAGGAGGCGCGCTTCTATCTCTGGACGCCGGCCCAGCTCGAGCGCCTCCTCGGCGACCGCGACGGCCCGCTCTTCGCGCGCCTCTACAACGTGACGGCCGACGGCACCTTCCTCACGGACGGCGAGCCGACGGGCCTGTCGCTGCCGCGGCCCATGCGCACGGTGCCGGCTCTGGCGGCGGCGCCCGGCATCGAGCTCGCGTCCGGCGACGAGTTCCTGCGCTGGCGCTCGCTCATGCTGGCGCAGCTGCTCGCCGACCGCGACCATCGGCCGCGACCGGCGCGCGACGAGAAGGCCCTGGCCGCGTGGAACGGCCTGCTGCTCACCGCCTTCGCGCGGGGCGCCATGCTGCTCGACGACGCGGCGCTGCGCGAGGAGACCGGATCGCTCGCCCGCGCGCTGCGCGGCTCGCTGCTGCGCCGCGACGAGGGCCTGCCGCGCGTGGAGCACCAGGAGTTCGGCGGCCGCGCGTCCGGCCGCGGCGACCTGCTCGACACGGCCGCCGTCGCGCGCGGCCTGCTCGACGCGCACGAGGCCACGGGCGACCCGGCGCGACTGCTCGACGCCGTCGCGCTGGCACGCGGCCTGCTGCAGCGCTTCCAGGACGAGGACGGCGGCTTCTGGGAGACCGAGGGGCACGATCCGCTGCTGCCCGACCGCGGCCGCAACCCGTGGGACGGCCCGGTGCCCGCCGGCAGCAGCGTGGCCATCGAGCTCCTGCTGCGCCTCGCGCCGCTGGACGACTCGGGCGAGTTCGACGCCGCGGCCCGCCGCGCGCTCGCGCGCCTCGCGCCGCTGGCCGCGCCGAGCCCGGGCGGCTTCCCGGCCCTGCTCGGCGCCGCCGATGCCGCCCTTGGGCCGCTCGCCGAGATCGTGCTCGACGGCCAGGGCGAGCCGCTGGCCGCGCTGCAGCGCGCGGCGCGCGGCCGCGTGCTGCCGGCGGCGCTCCTGCTGCCGGATGCCCGCGCGCTCGTGGCGGCCATCGCGGCCGAGCGCACCGCGGCGCAGGCCGCCGGACGCGCGCCGCTCTTCGCCGAGGAGCCGTCGCTGCTCGCGGATCGGCGGGCCCCCGAGGGCGAGGCCCGCGCCTGGGTCTGCGTGCGCCGCGCGTGCCTGCTGCCCGCGGCCACGCCCGACGAGCTGGCCGCGCAGCTGGCCGAGGTGGCGCGCCGGCCGGCGCCGGCCGGGTCCGGCAGCCCGCGATGAGCGCACCCGGCGACGAGCACGACGAAGCCCGGCGGCTGCGCGCGGCGTGGGACGAGCGCGGCCGCTCGGCGGGCCGCGACTTCTACGTGGCCAGCCATCCGGGCTGGGACGATCCGCAGCGCCGCCTCGTGCAGGCGCGCGTCGACGCCGACATGCTGTTGCACGGCCTGACGGACCGGCTGTCCGCGCTCGACGTGCTCGAGATCGGCTGCGGCGTCGGCCGGCTGGCGGCGCTCATCGCGCCGCGCGCCCGCAGCTACACGGGCCTGGACATCGCGCCGTCCATGCTGGCCGAGGCGCGCGCGCGCCACGGCGCGCTGGCCGGCGCGCGGTTCCTCGAGTGCGACGGCCTCGGCGTGCCGGCGGCGGCGCGCGACCGGAGCTACGGCCTCGTGTTCGCGCACGCCGTCCTCATCCACTGCCCGCGCGCCGTCTGCGCCGCGTGGCTGGCGAGCGCGCTCGACGTGCTGGCGCCGGGCGGCGAGCTGCGCTGCCAGCTGCGCGCCGACCCATCCGATCCGGGCGGGCTCGCAGCAGCCGCACCGGCTGCGGTGATCGATGTCTGGGCCCAGCAGGCCGAGGCTGCGGCGCGGCCGGTCGAGCTGGAGCTGGCCCTGCCCCCAGACTACATGGGCCACGCCTTCGGCTGGGAGGACGCGCAGCAGCTCGTCCGCGAGGTGGCCCGGGGTCCTGCCGACCTGCTCCGGCTCGATCCGGCACACCTCTATATACGCATCGTGCGTCCGGCCTGAAGCCGGCAGGGCTCCCGATCACTCGAGGCGTTCGTGCACCCGCTCCGGCCGCCACAGGGTGGCGACAGCGGCCGCCAGCCACAGCGCGGCGAGCGGCGTGACGTGCAGCAGCACGCGGTCGAGCGAGAACTGCAGGTGCCAGTCGACGAAGCGCGGCGTGCCGAGGTACACGACCAGATAGGCCGCCGCGGCGCCGAGCAGCGTGAGCGTCGCTGCCGGCATGCGGCGCAGGAGACGCACGGGGAACAGCACGAACGCGGCCACGGCCAGGAGCGGCACGAGGTTGGTCGCACGGGGCTGGAGGACGCCGACCTCGAGGAGGTAGCGGCCGATCACGGGCAGGTTCGCGGCCGCCTGCGTCGCCACGCGGGTGAGGAAGCTGCCCTGCGGCGTGACCGCGAGGATGTCGCTGTGCACGTCGCACCAGGCGTTGAAGGCCGCCTGTCCGACGATGACCGTGGCCGCAGGCAGGAGCGCGAGCATCCGCGCCGTCCGCCCGGACCCGGCGGCACGGAAGTCCGTGGCCACGCACGCGGCACCCGCGAGCCCCGCCAGCACCATGCCTTCGTTCTTGCTCCAGGCCAGGCTGGCGAGACTGATCGCGAAGACGGCGAGGTGCCGACGCTCCCCGGCCGCGCGATAGCGCGACCACGCGTCGAGGCTGGCGCACAGGCCGAACGCGACCATCATGTCGGCCGTCGCCGTCTCGCAGGCCGCCTGGAAGCTGCCGGACAGGGCGACGAGCGCGACGGCGGCGGCGGCCACGACCGGCGGCGCGACGCGCCGCAACGCGGCCGCGAGGAGCAGGATGAGTGCGAGGGCGAAAGGCTGGATGACCAGCCGGCACTGCCACAGCGTCACGTCGCCCGCGCACAGGAAGCTCCACAACTGCAGCAGCGGGTTCTGCAGCGGATAGTCACGGTGAGGGAAGGTGAGCTGTGGTGCCGGTGCGTCGGGCTCCGAGACCAGCGCCCGGAACTCGGGGGTGAATCCGCCACCCTCCCAGATGGCGCGCGCCTTGACATTCCAGATGTGGCCCTCGTCACTGAAGCACACGATGGCTTCGTCGGCGCGCACGATGCGGTCGATCGTCGCCAGCAGGCACGCGGCCGTGACGGCGAGCCAGAGGCCGTGGCCCGGCCTCCGCGCAGCCGCCGTCGCGGGCCGGTCACGCCTTGCGCGCAGGGCCCAGGGCACGAGGATCGCGAGCGCGCCCGGTGGCACCCAGCGCAGAACCGGCAGCGGCACGCCCGCGACGAGACCGAGAAAGAGCAGCGCCGCGAGCAGGAAGGCGCCCAGCAGCCAGGCCTTGGCCGCGAAGGCCGGCACGTCCTCGCGCGCTCGCAGTCCGAGGACGCACGCGCAGCAGGCGCCCAGCGCCGCGGGCGTGCCGAGCAGCAGGAGCAGGCCGGGCAGCGCCTCCATCAGCGCATCGCTCCCTGCCAGCGCCAGATCCGGAAGCGCTCCAGCTCGAGCGCGAGCTCGAACGGCGGCGGCACGGGCAGCCCGGGCGAGAGGTCCGCGATCCAGATCTCGCACTCGGCGCGGTCCACCATCGACAGGGGGTCGGGCAGCGGCCCGGCGATGGCCAGGACCCGGGCAGGGTAGAGCAGCACCGCGAACTGGTGGCGCAGCAGCATGAGCCGGGCCTGCGCCGGATCCGACAGGCCGGGCTCGCGGCGCGAGAGCACCACGGTCCCGTCCGGCGGCACGCAGGCCCGCAGGGGCTCGAGCAGCTCGGCCGCGTCGTCGAGCGTGCGGCGCGTCCGCTCCTGATCGTCGAGCGTCAGGAGCTCGACGCGGCGCTCGAGACCGATCTCCGCCAGGAAGGCCCCGCTCACCGCGGCCGAGTCGACCAGACGCCACGAGCACACGCCCGCGAGCCCGAGCAGGAGGAGCATGCGGCGCCGGCGGCCGGATCGGTGCTGCGAGCCCGCCGCGACAGGCTGCCGGGCCGTCATGGCTCGGAGTCTTGCATGCGGCGTCCGGCTTGTCCACGGCCGGTGGCGACGTCGCACCGAGCGTGGCAGACTGCAAGCCATGCACACCAAGCTGGCCGTCGCTCTCGTGGCCCTCATGGGCGTTCCCGTCGCCGCGCAGACCTTCACCATGCCGGCCCATTTCGAGGCCGTCACGCTGCCCGGCAGCTTCAACACGCCGGTCGACATCGTGTTCGCGCCCGACGGCACGCTGTTCGTGGTCGAGAAGCCGGGCACGGTCCGCGTGCTCGATCCCGCGGGCGTCGAGCAGGGCCTCGTGTTCATCGACCTGGTGGCCGAGGTGAACAACGACTGGGACCGCGGCCTGCTGGGCCTCGCGCTGCACCCGGACTGGGTGCCCGACGGCGGCGGGAACAGCTGGGTGTACCTGCTGTACACGGTGAGCCCCGTGCCGCCCTCGGACAACGGCTACAACACGAACCAGAAGTACAGCTTCTCGCGGCTCACGCGCTGGCACGCGGTCATGTCGGGCAGCAGCATCGTCGCGGACCTGGCCAGCCG
>Ga0209382_10013109_pt1 | contig 10197 bp, 10 predicted proteins | sample SoiMetdeltSBSDD5_FD_187599 | JGI IMG/M metagenome (GOLD analysis project Ga0209382, IMG submission 187599) | Bulk soil microbial communities from a Populus tree surrounding site in Tennessee, USA - Soil MetaG P. deltoides SBSDD5 (SPAdes) (version 2) | ecosystem: Environmental > Terrestrial >...
CCTGGACGGGAGTTCGACGTCATTGCCGTCAGCTTCAACCCCAGAGAGGGGCCGGGGCTGGCCTCGCAGAAAAAGGCGAGCTATCTCGAGCGGTACGGCCGGCCGCACACGGCTCCCGGCTGGCATTTCCTCACCGGCAAGGAAGAGTCGATCAGGCGGCTGACCGATGCCGTCGGCTTTCGCTACGCGTTCGATGCCGAAATCCAGCAGTACGCGCACGGCGCCGGGATCGAGGTGCTGACGCCGAAGGGGGCGATCTCGAAGTACTTCTACGGGATCGAATTCTCGGCGCGCGATATCCGGCTGGGGCTGATCGAAGCCGCCGAGAATCGCATCGGCACGCCGATCGACGATCTGCTGCTGTTTTGCTACCACTACGATCCGGCGACCGGAAAGTACGGCGCCGCCGTACTGCGCATGGTGCGCGTTGGCGGCGTGGTCTTCCTCGTCGCGCTCGCATCGTTCATCACCCTGAGCGTGCGGCGGGACAATCGAGCGTCCCGGCCAGCGCCGCACGCCGGACTTTAGCGATGTTCACGAACCTTCCGTTCTTCCCGCAGCAGGCGTCCGTGCAGGCCGGCCAGGTCGACGCGATCTACTTCTTCATGGTCGCGGTCACGGCATTCTTCTCACTGCTCATCGCCACCCTGGTCGTCGTTTTCGCGGTGAAGTATCGCCGCCGCCACGACGACGACATCGGCGTGGCGATTCATGGATCGCTGCCGCTGGAGCTGCTCTGGACGTTCGTCCCGCTCGTCATCGCCATGGTGATGTTCGTCTGGGGCGCACTCGTCTTCTTCGATCTGTACCGGTCTCCCGCCAACGCGATGGAGATCTACGTCGTCGGCAAGCAGTGGATGTGGAAGGTCCAGCACATGGAGGGGCAGCGCGAGATCAACCAGCTGCACGTGCCGATCGGGCGCCCGGTGAAGCTGATCATGGGCTCCGAGGACGTGCTCCACAGCTACTACATTCCCGCGTTCCGCGTGAAGGCCGACGTGGTGCCCGGACGCTACAACACGATGTGGTTTACGGCGAAAAAACCGGGCGAGTACCACCTGTTCTGCGCCGAATACTGCGGCACGAAGCACTCGGGGATGATTGGCAGCGTCATCGCGATGGAGCCGCCGGACTTCCAGGCATGGCTGAGCGGCGGACGGGCTGAAGATTCGCCGGTCGCCGCGGGCGCCAAGCTGTTTCAGGATCTCGTCTGCCACACGTGCCACATGGGGGACACCCAGGGGCGCGGACCAGTGTTGACCGGCGTGTTCGGCAAGCCCGTGCAGCTGCAGGGGGGCGGGACCGTCATCGCGGACGAAGCCTATATCCGCGAGTCGATCGTCAATCCTCAGGCGAAAGTCGTCGCCGGGTACCAGCCCATCATGCCGACGTTCCAGGGGCTGGTCACCGAGGAACAGTTACTTCAACTGATTGCGTACGTGCGCTCGTTGAGCCAGCCGGGGGCGCCCGTGCCGGCGGGAACGCCGAAACAATAGGGCGGGCCCGGCATTCAGCCGGGCGTGCTGGGCATATATGGAAACACCAACCCTGACTTACCTGAACGACGGCCACGGGCTCGCGTCGTGGCTGTTGACGAAGGACCACAAGCGCATCGCGATCCTGTATCTGGTCTCGATTACCGCGTTTTTCGCCGTCGGCGGTTTCTTCGCGTTGATGGTCCGCCTCGAGCTGCTGACGCCGGCCGGGGACCTGCTGTCGTCGGAGACCTACAACAAGATGTTCACCATGCACGGCGTGGTGATGGTGTTCCTGTTCCTGGTCCCGTCGATCCCGGCGACGCTTGGCAACTTCTTCATCCCGATCATGGTCGGGGCCAAGGACCTCGCGTTCCCGCGCATCAACCTGTTGAGTTGGTACATCTATGTGCTCGCGGGCATCTTCACGCTGTACTCCGCGCTCAGCGGCGGCGTCGACACCGGGTGGACCTTCTACACGCCGTACAGCACGGCGGCCTCGAACACCCACGTCATGTCGGCGGCGCTCGGCGTCTTCATCGCCGGATTCTCGTCGATCCTGACCGGCCTGAACTTCATCGTCACGATCCATCGGATGCGCGCGCACGGCATGACCTGGTTCCGGCTGCCGCTCTTCGTCTGGGCGCACTACGCGACCAGCCTGATCATGATCCTGGGCACGCCGGTCATCGCCATCACCGTGCTGCTGGTGGCAGCCGAGCGGGCGCTGCACCTCGGCATCTTCGACCCCGCCCTCGGCGGCGATCCGGTGCTCTTCCAGCATCTGTTCTGGTTCTACTCCCACCCGGCGGTCTACATCATGATCCTGCCGGCGATGGGGGTCGTCAGCGAGATCGTGCAGGCGTTCGCGCGCAAGAACATCTTCGGGTACTCCTTCATCGCGTTCTCGTCGCTGGCGATCGCCGTCATCGGGTTCCTGGTGTGGGGGCACCACCTCTTCGTCTCGGGTCAGTCGGTGTACGCCGGGCTGATCTTCTCGTTCATCAGCTTCCTCGTGGCGATTCCGTCGGCCATCAAGGTATTCAACTGGACGGCCACCATTTACAAGGGGGCGGTCTCGCTCGACGCGCCGATGCTCTACGCGATTGGCTTCATCGGGCTGTTTACCATCGGCGGCATGACCGGGCTGTTCCTGGCGGCGATCGGCCTCGACATCCACGTGCACGACACCTACTTCGTGGTGGCGCACTTCCACTACATCATGGTGGGCGGGGCGATCATGGGCTATCTCGGCGGGCTGCACTACTGGTGGCCGAAGATGACGGGACGGCTCTACAACGAGCCGTGGGCCAGGGTTGGCGCGATCGTCGTCTTCGTCGGCTTCAACCTGACGTTCTTCCCGCAGTTCATCGCCGGCTATCTCGGCATGCCAAGGCGCTACCACGCGTATCCGCCCGAGTACCAGGTGTTCAACGTCTTTTCGAGCGCGGGCGCCTCGATCCTCGCGGTCGGCTACATCGTGCCGCTGATCTACCTCACCTACTCGCTGTTCAAGGGCAGGAGGTCGCCCGCGGATCCGTGGGGTGCGAGGGGTCTCGAATGGGAGATTCCGTCGCCGCCGCCGACCGCGAACTTCACCGTGTCGCCGGTCGTGACCCACGGCACCCACCAGTACGCGCCCAGCAAGGAGGTTGGCATTGTCTGACGCGGGCGCCGAACATTATCCGGGGCCGCTCCACACGCCGCCGGTGCACGAGGAGCCTGGCGTTGCCGGGCATCCGCCGCACCACCCGCAGCTGCGCCACCACTTCGATGACATGGATCAGCAGGCCGAGGCGTCCACGCTCGGCATGTGGGTGTTCCTGGTCACCGAGATCATGTTCTTCGGCGGCCTGTTCCTCGCGTACCTCGTCTACCGCTCCGCCTACTCGACGGGCTTTCAGGAGGCCAGCAACCACCTGAACGTCTACTGGGGGGCCGCCAATACCATCGTCCTCATCGTCAGCTCGCTGACGATGGCGCTCGCGGTCCGGGCGGCGCAGACCAGCGCGCCGCCGAAGACCCAGGTCGGCTGGATCGTCGCCACGATGGTCCTCGGTGCGGCGTTCCTCGGCGTCAAGGTCGTCGAGTACACCGACAAGTTCACGCACCACCTCGTGCCCGGGGCGAACTTCCAGTGGACGGGCGAGCACCCCGAGGCGGCGGAGATCTTCTACTCGCTGTATTTCTGCATGACCGGCCTGCACGCGCTGCACATGATCATCGGGCTGGGGATCATGACGGTCATCGCCATCATGGCGTGGCGGCGGCAGTTCGACGCCAGCTACTACACGCCGGTCGAGGTCTCCGGCCTCTATTGGCACTTCGTCGACATCGTCTGGATCTTCCTGTTCCCGCTGCTCTACCTGATCGGCTTCCACTACCACTGAGCGAGGATCATGTCTGGCCACATCGCCCCGAAGAGCCTGTACTACTGGATCTTCTTCGCGCTCATGATCGGCACCCTGCTGACCGTCGTCGTGGCGAAGTTCGACCTCGGACCGCTGAACAACATCGTCATGCTGACGATTGCGTGCACCAAGGCGCTGCTCGTCATCCTGTTCTTCATGCACGTCCGCTGGAGCACGCGGCTGACGTGGGTCGTGGCGGCATCCGGGTTCGTCTGGCTCATCATCATGTTCGGCATCACGATGAGCGATTACATGAGCCGGGGCTGGGTCGCCGGATCGCTGAGGTAACGACCGTTCACCGTTAGTTTCCCGCCGTTCACCGGACTGGCTGGACCCCGCCCCGCCGATCCCTCGTAGACTGCGAATATACTGGGAACGGAAGAAGGAGGACTTCCTCCTTCCTCCTTCTTCCTTCTTCCTTATACAAGCTGTGTCTCCACCCAATCTCAAAGACGATCTGGCATCGCTGCGGATCGACAGTTCGGCTCGTGCCGGCGGCGGACGCCGCGGCACCTGGATCGCGCTCGTCGCGCTGGTCGTCCTGGTGGCCGGCGGCGGATGGCTGTGGAGCCGGCGGGTCGAGGCGGCCGACGTCAAGACGGTGACGGTCACGGCGCAGACCGGCGGCGCCGCCGCGGCGGGCGCCGTGCTCAACGCGTCCGGCTACGTGACGGCGCGGCGGCGGGCGACCGTCTCGTCGAAGGTCACCGGCAAGGTGCTCGAAGTGTTCATCGAGGAAGGCAAGGAAGTCCGGCGCGGGGAGATCCTGGCGCGGCTCGACGACTCGCAATTGCGGGCGGCGCTGAGCGTCGGCCAGGCCCAGCTCGAGGCGGCGAGGCGCGGCGCGGCGGAAGATCAGGCGCACCTGCGCGAGGCCCAATTGACGCTCGAGCGGCGGCGCCAACTGCTGAAAGAAGGGGTCATCGGCCGGGCCGAGCTCGACACCTCGGAATCGCAGGTGGAGTCGCTGAAGGCGCGCATCGCGATGGCGCAGCAGCAGGTGCAGGTTGCCGACAGCCAGGTGAAGGCGATCCGGACCGACCTGAACGACATGGTGGTGCGGGCGCCGTTCGACGGCGTGGCGATCTCCAAGGACGCGCAGCCGGGCGAGATGATCTCGCCGGTTTCCGCCGGCGGCGGCTTCACCCGCACCGGCATCTGCACCATCGTCGACATGTCGTCGCTCGAGATCGAGGTGGACGTCAGCGAGAGCTACATCAATCGCGTGCGGCCGGGGCAGCCTGTGGAAGCGGTGCTCGACGCCTATCCCGAGTGGCGGATCCCGACGCACGTCATCACGACGGTGCCGTCGGCTGACCGCCAGAAGGCAACCGTCCGCGTGCGTATCGGGTTCGACCCTCCGCCAGGCTCAGCGTCGCCCCGACCCTTCGACAAGGCTCAGGGTCGCCCGGTGGCCCTCCTGGGCCGCGAGACATCGAGGAGCGGCAAGGTGGATCCGCGGATCCTGCCGGACATGGGCGTAAAGGTGTCGTTTCTAAGCGAGAAGCCGGCCGACGCGAGCGCGGCGGCCCCGCCGCGGCCGCGCCTGCTGGTGCCGAAGGCGGCGGTCAGGACCGACAGCGGCGCCAGCGTGCTGTTCGTCGTCCGCGACGAGCGGGTCGAACGCCGTGCGGTAAAGGTCGGCGTCGAGGATCGCGGGCAGGTGGAGATCGTATCGGGCATCAATGCCGGCGAGAAAGTGGTCGTGGAAGGACCGGCCACGCTCGCGGACGGCGCACGGGTGAAGGAGCGGTAATGGACACGCTGGTCAAGATCCGGGAGCTGCACAAGGTCTACTTCCGCGGCAACGAGCGCATCGACGTCCTGCAGGGGGTTACCCTCGACATCCCGGCGGGCGATTTCCTCGCGCTGATGGGGCCATCCGGCTCCGGCAAGACGACGCTCCTGAACCTGATGGGCGGCCTCGATACGCCGTCCCAGGGCGCCATCGAGGTCGCCGGGGACCGCATCGACAAGATGTCGGGCGGCCGGCTGTCGGCCTGGCGGGCGCGGCACATCGGCTTCGTCTTCCAGATGTACAACCTGCTGCCGGTGCTCACGGCGGCGCGGAACGTCGAGCTGCCGCTGCTGCTGACCAAACTCTCGTCCTCGGATCGCAAACGCCGCGTGCAGACGGCGCTCTCGGTCGTCGGGCTGGGCGATCGGGCGAAGCACTATCCCCGTCAGCTCTCGGGCGGCCAGGAGCAGCGCGTCGGCATCGCGCGGGCGATCGTCACCGACCCCACGCTCCTGCTGTGCGACGAGCCGACCGGCGACCTCGATCGCAGATCCGGCGACGAGATCCTCGAGCTGCTGACGACGCTCAACCGCGACCATGGGAAGACCATCGTCATGGTGACGCACGATCCGCACGCCGCGGTCCGCGCCAAGCGGACGCTGCATCTCGAAAAGGGCCTGCTGGTCCAGGAGGCCGCCGCATGAAGTTCCTGCCGTTGATCTTTCGCAACCTCGCCCGCCGCAAGGTCAGGACGATCTTCACGCTGCTGTCGATCATGATCGCGTTCGTCCTGTTCGGCGTGCTGATGGCCATTCGCGCCGCCTTCAGCATGGGGGTGGACATCGCCGGTGCGGATCGCCTGATGGTGATTCACCGGGTGTCGATCATCCAGCCGCTGCCGCAAAGCTACGGCCCGAAGATTCGGGCGACGCCGGGCGTCACCGACCTGACGCACGCGAACTGGTTCGGCGGGTACTACCAGGATCCGGCCAACTTCATCGCCAACATGGCGGTCGAGCCGGAGAGCTGGCTGCGGATGTACCCCGAGTTCCAACTGCCCGAGGAGCAGAAGAAGGCCTGGATCGCCAACCGTGCGGGGGCAATCGTCGGCATCGACACCGCGCGCAAGTTCAACTGGAAAGTGGGGGACCGGGTCCCGCTGATCTCGCCGATCTACCGGAAGCCGGACGGCTCGCCGTGGGACTTCACGATCGACGGCATCTACGACTCCACCCTCAAAGGGGTCGACAAGACCCAGTTCTTCTTTCACTACGACTACATGAACGAGACGCTGCGCGCCGCCAAGGTCGGCTTCAGCGACATCATCGGCTGGTATGTCTTCCGCGTCAGCGATCCCGCGACCGCCGATCAGCTGGCCAAGCGCATCGATGCGATGTTCGAGAACTCGAACGCCGAGACCAAGACCGCCACCGAAAAGGCCTTTGCGTCCGAGTGGGGCAAGCAGGTCGGCGACATCGGCGCGATCATGATCGCCATCGCCGCGGTCGTCATGGGCTTCATTCTGTTCGTCGCCGGGAACGCCATGGCCCAGTCGATTCGCGAGCGCATCAACGAGCTCGGCGTCCTGAAAACGCTCGGGTTCACCGACCTGCGGATTCTGGCCATCGTGCTGCTCGAGTCGTGCACGCTCGCGGTGGTCGGCGGCGGCCTCGGGTTGGCGATCGGCTGGTTCCTGATCGCGCAGGGGGATCCGACCGGCGGCTTCCTGCCGATTTTCCACTTCCCGCCACGGGACCTGGTGTTCGGGATCGTCCTCGTCGTGCTGCTCGGGTTCGGCACCGGGCTGATCCCGGCGTTTCAGGCGAGCCGGTTGAAGATCGTCGACGCGCTCCGGCGCACGGGGTAAACCTGCCATGAACTGGCTGTCTCAAGTCATCGCCGTGACGGCGGTCGCCGTCCGATCGATTCCGCAGCGCCTCGGGTCCGCGACGGTGGCGGTCATCGGCATCGCCGGCGTCGTCATCGTCTTCACGGCGGTCCTGTCCATTGCCGAGGGCTTCCGCGCCGCAATGCGCGGGACGGGCGATCCGCAGACCGTCATCGTGATGCGGTCCGGCAGCGATACCGAGATGACCAGCGGGTTCTCCGGCGAACACGCTCGTCTCATCACCGAAGCACCGGGTGTCGAACGCGGCCCCGGCGGCGTGCACGCCTCGCCGGAGTTGTTCGTGATCATCGCGGTGCCGCTGAAACGGAGCGGAACGGACGCCAACGTGCCGCTGCGCGGCCTGAGTCCGATCGCGCTGAACGTCCGGCCGCAGGTACGGATCAACGAAGGGCGCATGTTCCAGCCCGGCACCTCGGAAATTGTCGTGGGGCGCGCGGCGTCGCGGCAGTTCAGCAACCTGTCGGTCGGATCGACCGTGCGCTCGGGCAAAACGTCGTGGCAGGTGGTCGGCATTTTCGACGCCGCGGGCAGCGTCGCCGAGTCGGAGCTGTGGTGCGACGCCCGCGTCCTCCAGAGCCTGTATCAGCGCGGCAATTCGTACCAATCTGTGTACCTTCGCCTGGAGAGCGCTGATGCTCTTCAGAAGCTGAAAGACGCGCTCACGACCGACCCCCGCCTGAACGTGACCGTCATTCGCGAGCCCGACTACTACGCGCAGCAGTCGCAGGTGCTGCAGTCGATCATTCGCACGATCGGCACCGGCATCGCGGTGCTGATGGGCCTCGGCGCGATCTTCGGCGCGGTGAACACGATGTACTCCGCCGTCGCCGGCCGCACGCGCGAGATTGCCACGCTGCGCGCGTTGGGCTTCGGGCGCAGTCCGGTCGTCGTCTCGGTGCTGGTGGAGTCGCTCGTGCTCAGCCTGGTCGGCGGCGCGATCGGCGGCTTGCTCGCGTGGGCGGCCTTCGACGGCTACCAGACGGCGACGATGAACTGGCAGTCGTTCAGCCAGGTTGCGTTCGCGTTCGCCGTCACTCCCGCCCTGCTGATGCAGGGCCTCACCTACGCCGCGATCATGGGGCTGTTCGGTGGCCTCCTCCCGGCGATCCGCGCCGCCCGCCTGCCCGTCGTTACCGCGCTGCGGCAGCTCTGAACGGCGACCACCTTTTTTGACCTTTCCTTTTTCGGTCTTCCGGAAAACGGCTGAGCTGTTTCGGGGCTCAGCCGTTGCGTAGTGAAACCCGACGAACGAAGCGGCCCGAGCGTACTGTTTACCGACCCGATCCCCCGGCTGCAGCCGCCAGAGCTCCAGCCCCTCGCCAATCAGTAACCGCTCCTTTACCAGCTACTTAGCGGACACCGAGCGCGCGAAAAAACTTCCTGTTACTTCACGGTACGTCGGTTGCTTCGGTTAGTCGGCACCAGCATCAGGAAGTGCAATCGGAACCTTAACGGAGGGACCGAGCCATGCGTATGGATGAAGTGCTCCAGCGGATACAGGGCGAGTTCGTGGAAATGCCCGGACTCCGTCTGACGACCGCACAAGCGCAGCGGCTCTGGGGTCTCGAGCGGGACGTTTGCAACGCGCTGCTCGAGGCTCTCGTGGACGCAAAATTTTTGTCGCAGACCCGTGACGGCGCGTTCGTTCGCACGGACGGCGCGCGCCCCACGACGGTCACGACACCAAGATCAGGGTCGAGCCGAACGATGGCCGTCGCCTGAGTTTCACCCACCGGTGCCGGCCGGCTGACTACCTGCCTTGTCAGCCGAACAGGCCGGCTCGCCATCCCCGCTCCCGGGCGGAAGGCGCCCGCGGCCAGGCTCGTCGGAGGCTGAAGACAAGGGTCTTCACCTCCGACACACGTCACCTTTGTAATACTTGAAGAGCCTGAAATAACTCCTCGTCGTCCGGCTGCTGCGGAATGTCGTAGACCTTCGACCATGCGATCCGGCCCGCTTTGTCGACGACGAACACCGCGCGCTCCGAGAACCCTTCTTTCTGCCGGAACACGCCGTACTTCTGCGCCACCTCGCCGTGCGGGTGAAAATCGCTCAGCAGATCGAACGAGACCGACCCGAGCGACTGCGCCCACGCGGTCTTCGACGGCTGCGGATCGATGCTCACGCCCACGACCACGGCGTCGGCGCGCTCGAAGCGGCTGACTCCCGCCTCATAGCCGCGCATCTGGTTCGCGCACACCGGCGTGAACGCCAGCGGGTGAAAGGCCACGACGACGTTCTTGCGGCCGCGGAAGTCCGACAGCTTCACCGTCCCGCCGCGATGGCTCCGCAGCTCGAAGTCCGGTGCCTCGTCTCCTGGTTTCAGCGCCAACTCATTCCCTCGTTTCCACTGATGAAATCCGCGCTCATCTGAACGCGCTGACAGCCGTGACGCGCATCACCCGCCACTCGCCGCCAACCTTCTTCATCTTCAGCGCCAGCTCGCGCGCGTCGATTGATTCCTCTCCCGTCGCCAGGCTCTGCCGCTTGAACGCCGTCGTCAGGCTGACGTCCGCAGTGCCGTCGTCGTGAACGACGGGGGTGATGTCCACCAGTTCCACCGTGAACGCCGCCGTGCGCGGCTGCAGCCGTGCGGCCATCCCGGCGAGGGTGTCGCGCCCGTGAATCGGCGGCGTGCCAGGCCCGAGATCCACGACGATGTCG
>Ga0209382_10013113_pt1 | contig 10195 bp, 7 predicted proteins | sample SoiMetdeltSBSDD5_FD_187599 | JGI IMG/M metagenome (GOLD analysis project Ga0209382, IMG submission 187599) | Bulk soil microbial communities from a Populus tree surrounding site in Tennessee, USA - Soil MetaG P. deltoides SBSDD5 (SPAdes) (version 2) | ecosystem: Environmental > Terrestrial >...
TGATCGGCTCGAATGCAGTCATCTTCGAGAACCTGGCCTTCACTCTTCCGCCGCAGGGCATTGTGGATATTCGAATCTCCAATATTCGCGCGAATGCGAACGGGATGATCGACCGTACGATCACGGCGCTGGTTTCCACGAACGGAATCTCGCGGATCGTCACCAATCAGCCACAGTTGACGGTAGGCTTTGTGAGGCCTGGGCTGTTGATGAACGTCTCCACGACGTCGATCTTTTGCGCCGGCTCGCCCTTGCCTGAAGGAGACGTGATCACGCTGCTGAACCTCTATGAGACGGGGACGCGCGTGAGTTCGCTTCGCGTAACGGAGGGAACGCCGAACGCGTTCGAGGTTCGCCAGGTGAATGCCGACACGGGCACGCGAATCGTCGTGAGCTACTTCGGGTTCCCGGCTGGAAGCCGCGTGTTTGTTCCAGATGCGATTGGCGGATCGACGGCGACGCAACAGAGCTCGGCGGGCGACCTGGGCGTGCCAAGATCGGTCGGCCGATACACACCGGGCTTGCAGGGACAGCAGCTACTTTTGATTCGCGTGCGGGGAGCGGACGCGAGAGGCACGGGCGGAGCGCTCACCTGGGCTCCTCCGTTCGGCGCGACCGATCCGATCGCATTGACAGCCGCTTCCGAGGTCCCGCTAAGCGGTGGCACGGGGGTTGCCGTGTATGAAGTGTTCGATTCGGCGCCCTCCATATTGGAGAGCGCGCTCATTCCAACGTTTCTAGCGCTGCCGCAACAGACCGGCGGCCAAGTAACGATCGCCTCGGCGAAGGCTTCGTTCGGACCGTTGAGCACGGTGACGTCGGCACACCGGCAGGCTCCCATTCCTCGCTTCTCGGCGTCAACGCCACCGATCGACTGCACGGTGGTGAATGACTGCAATGCAAGCTATTTCCCGAAGCTGTTTGTCGACGCGCCGGCGCTGACCTATACCGCGCCCGCGGGCGTTTTTGGCTACTACCAGAAGTTCATCCGCATCCTCAACGACAATGGCGGACAACTGGTGTGGTCGGCGACGGTGAAGTATAAGGAAGGCGGTCCAACGGACTGGCTAAAAGTGAGCCGGGAAGTGGGCATCAACAATGCCTCGATCATGCTGGACGCCCATCCTGAGAATCTGCCGGGACCGGGCGTCTATGAAGCGACGCTAGTGATCGATGCCGGTCCGCTCGCGGGCACACAGATGTTGCCCGTGACGTTGACGGCGACGCAGGCGCCGCCGGTAGTCGTGCGGCCGACGATCGATCGGACTTACAACCCTGCCGACAACCGGTTCACGACGCTTGTCCCCGGCTCGCGCGCGGTGATTGAAGGCACGAACCTGAGTGGAGCCCAAACTCAATTGACGATCGATAGTGTTCCGGCGAAGGTATTGAACGCCACCAGCACGCGCGTGGAATTCGTGGTGCCGGAAGCGATTGGTCCTCGGACGAATGCGCAATTGGTTTACACGGCCGCCTCCGTTCCGAGCGCCGCTTCGGCGGTAGTGATTGCGGCGGCACGGCCCATCATCTATCCCAACGGCGTGCTGAATCAGAACGGGATCCCCAACGCGCCGCAAAACGGCGAGATGGTGGAAAATGTCCTCCAGATTTTCGCGACGGGACTGCCGACAGCAGCGCTCGGGACGATCTCGGTGAAAGTTCACGACCGGGACAACCTGCCGACGTTGTATGCGGGCCCGGCTCCGGGATTGGAAGGCATTCAACAGGTGAATGTGGCGATTCCTGCAGATCTTCCCGCGATGAACAGTGAGGTTGTTGTTTGTGGGACAGGAACGGATGGAGTTCGGGTGTGTTCACCGGGTGTGGTGATTACGATCGAAAGGTAGCTTCGACCGTCCGGGAGGCCGGTCCCACTCAGCACTCGGTATAGGATAGTCGTCCGAATGGCGAAGCTCGTTCGGGGATTGACGCTCAGTTCGGCCGCGTCGGTAAACATTGCGAACATGATTGGCACGGGCGTGTTTCTGAAGGCACGCGTGATGACCTGCAACGTGGATTCACCGACGTCGGTGCTGATGGTCTGGCTGGCGGCGGGATTGCTGGTGCTGGCGGGCGCGCTGTGTTATGCGGAACTCGCGGCGATGATGCCAGAGGCGGGTGGCGAGTACGTCTTCATCAATAAGACCTATGGCAAGCGGGCGGGTTTCCTGTGGGGGTGGGCATTCACGGGGATTACGCGGCCTGCGTCCATCGCGGCGCAGTCGGTGTCCACGGCGATCTTTCTGAACATCGTATTCGACGGCGCGTTGAAGGACCATTTGGCGCTGGTGTCGGTGACGGGAATCGCGCTGGCGACGGTATTGAACTCGTTCTCGGTGCGGGCAACGGGGTCAGTCGCGACGGGGTTCACGGTAGTAAAAGTGGCGGTCGTGTTTGCGGCCGGGGTGTGCGCATTCCTGTTTTCGAAGGGCGATTGGCTGCACTATGCGATGTCGGGAGCGGGGGGTGCTTGCGAAGGTGTGCCGCCTTCGACCCGAGGCGGACTCGCGGGAGGGGGAGCCGCGATGTTTGGGGCGCTGTGGGGTTACCAGGGTTGGGCGCAGTTTACGCCGATGGCGGGGGAGGTACGCGATCCGCAGCGGACCATCCCGCGGGCGTTTGTGCTGGCGGTATTGGTGGTGGGCGCGCTATACATTTTCGCGAACGCGTCGTACTTCTTCACGTTGACGCCGATAGAGGTGGCTTCGGTGCCATTGAGCTCGTCGGTTGCGACGGTGGCGTTGACGCGGGTGTTCGGCGCGGCGGCGGCTTCGCTGATGGCCGCGGGCATGTTGATCTCATCGTTTGGCGCGCTGCATACGGGAATGGCGCCAGCAATGCGCGTGCCGTATGCGATGGCGAAGGACGGCATGTTCTTCGGCATCCTGAACAAGCTTTCGGCGGGCGGCGTGCCGGTGCGGGCGGGGATATTCGCGGCGGCATTGGCGGGCGCTCTGGCCTTGACAGGCAATTACGACCGGCTGACGGATTACGCGGTGTTTTCGCTGCTACTGTTCTATGCGTTGACGGCTTCCTGCGTGATTGTGTTGCGAAAGAGGCAACCACATGCAGAGCGGCCATTCCGGTTGCCGTGGTATCCGTTTGTGCCGCTAGCGTTTTGCGCGGTGACGCTGGTGCTGCTGATAAATATGGCGTACTCGCAGCCGCTGCAGTCGGCGGCCGGACTGGCGATCATCGCAAGCGGAGTTCCGTTTTATTGGTACTGGACGCGCAAGGGCTAATGCCACGCTTAGTTTGACATTTCAAATTAAAGCGGATACACCTTATCTGTCTCACGAGCGCAGTTCCAGCGCGAGAGGCGGGGGACTACGTCAGGGAGAGAACGATGAGCAGACTCGCGATACTAGCTTTGGGGTTCACGATGGCGGCGTCGGCGCAGCTAGCGACGCTCACCGGCCGCATCACCGATCAGACAGGGGCCGTCGTGCCGGGAGCCGAGGTGAAGGCGCGTTCGGCGGACACGGGGATCGAGGTTTCCGCGACGTCAACATCGGAAGGATATTACACGCTGCCGGCGCTCCAGCCGGGACGCTATGAAGTATCGATTTCCAAGCAGGGATTCGTACCGGTGCGGCAAACGGGTTTGGAACTGACGGTGCAGCAGGTAGCGCGCCTGGACATCACGCTTCAAGTGGGAAGCCTGAGCGAGACGGTCGAGGTGAGAGCGCAGACGCCGCTGCTTGACAGCGAGAGCTCCACGCTGGGGCAGGTGATCGGCAACAAGCAAGTGACGGAACTGCCGTTGCTGGGGCGGAACACGTACGCGCTGGCAATGCTTGTGCCGGGCGTCAGGCCGTCGTTCGGGGTGAACAACGTGGTGATCGATCAAATCTCGACGGTGTCCTATTCAATCAACGGGCAGAGAGCCACGTCAAACGAGTTTTTGCTGGACGGGGCGCCGAATTCGACGTCCTCGCAGAACCAGCCGGTGATCAACGCAAATCCGGACATGGTGCAGGAGTTCAAGGTCGAGACGAATTCGTTCAGCGCCGAGTACGGGCGCGCGGCGGGCGGGGTATTCAACGTCGTGACGCGCAGCGGGACCAACGACCTGCACTTCACGGCCTACGAGTTTTTCCGCCATGAGAAGCTGAGCGAGAACGACTACTTCGCCAAGCTCAGCAACACGGCCAAGGCGCCGTTCCGGTTCAACCAGTTTGGCGGTACGGTGGGCGGGCCGGTTTACATTCCGAAGGTTTACGACGGGCGCAACCGGACCTTCTTCTTCTTCAACACGGAGTTGGTGCGCTTCACGCAGGGGATCACATTCACGGCGGTGACGCCGGAGGCGGATCAACTGCGGGGGGATTTTAGCAACGCGCGGCTGCCGGACGGGCGGCTGGTGAGCATCTTCGATCCCGCCACGACGACGGCTGTGACCGGCGGGTTCACGCGCACGGTGTTTCCGGGGAACGTGATTCCGGCAAATCGCATCGATCCGGTGGCGAGCAAGGTGACGGCACTGCTGCCAAAGCCATTGCAACCAGGCCAGCCGCTGGGACGCATCAACTACACACGCACGGGCGGTAATCGTGTACCGAAGGATTCCTACAGCATTCGGGGCGATCACAATTTCACGTCGTCGAACCGGTTGTTTGCTCGCTACTCGATCGACGACACTCCGCTTTTCCGGGCGCTGGCCTATGGAGAGGAGCTACGCAACTCGTCGCCGACGGCGGGCCCGCAGGTGTTTACGCGGTGGAACGCGGTGGTCGAGGATTCGCATACTTTCTCGCCAAGCTTGTTGGGCACGTTTCGCTATTCGGTGACGAGGCTGGTCAACAACCGGCGTCCCTATTCGGATGGATTCGACGTCACCTCGATCGGGCTGCCGGCATACATGATCAACGGGATGGTGGATCCGATCTCGCTTCCGGCGATCAACATCACGGGGCTGTCGCGGACGGGCTCGGTACCGAACACGGTGGTGGGAGGCTTCATTGGTGCAACGGATATGATCAAATTCGGACCCACGACGCATTCAGTGCAGGGGTCGATGAGCAAGACTCTGGCGAGCCATACGTTGAAGTTCGGCGCGGAGTTCCGCGCGATTCAGTTGAACGCGCAGCAGACCGGCGATCAGGCGACGGCGTTCAACTTCACACCAAACTGGACACAGGGACCAAACCCAACCGCTTCGAGCGCAACGGCGGGTCTGGGCTTGGCGACGTTTCTTCTGGGGATTCCAGAGGGTGGCGTGGCGCCGGTTCCCGCGCTGGCGATGACGACGAAGTACGCCGGCTTTTACGTTCAGGATTCCTGGAAACTGACGCCCAAGTTCACGCTCAACTGGGGACTGCGATATGAGTACGAAGGCGCGCGCACGGACCGGTTTAACCAACTTACGAACTTCGACTTCAACGCGGCCTCGCCGCTGCAGGCCGAGGGTTTGAACCTACGCGGCGGACTCACGTTCGTCGGCGTCGGCGGGCTTCCCCGGAACAATGCCAACGCGGACAAAAACAATTTCGCGCCGCGAGCTGGAATCGCGTGGCGCGTGCTGCCGAAGACCGTAATCCGGAGCGGAGCGGGATTGTTCTATGGGGCGACCACGGGCATCGGCGGCGGAGCTGTTGCTTTTGGCGTGAGCGGTTTTCAGGCATCGACGCAGATTGTGACGAGTCTCGATGGCGTGACGCCGATCGTCAAATGGAGCGATCCCTACCCACAGAGATTCAACCAGCCGACGGGTTCGTCGCAGGGGCTGGCGACGCTTGTAGGGCAGGACATCGGCTTTTTCGATCGTGGCAACTACGTGCCTTACAGCGCGCAGTGGAGCTTCGGCATTCAGCAGGAGCTGCCGTTCAACACGCTATTCGAGGTCGGCTACGCGGGCAGCCGAGGCGTAGGCTTCGCACAGAACCGGATTTGGAATCAATTGCCCGATTCTGCGCTGGCGCTGGGAAACGCATTGCGCGACCAGGTGACGAATCCCTTTTTCGGGCAGATCAGGGTCGGCGCTCTGGCGCAGCCCAGAGTGGCGCGGGCGCAGTTGCTACGCCCGTTTCCGCAGTTCGGCGCGGTGACCTCTCAAAATGCGAGTTGGGCGAGTTCGAGCTACAACGCGCTGGAGGTGAAGGCGGAGAAACGCTACGCAAGCGGTGTGAGCGCAATGGTTGCCTATACGTGGTCGAAGCTGTTCGATTACTCGATTGGACCGTTCGCGGGTGAGGTGCTGGGGGCGGACACGTTCCAGAGCCACAACAATCTGGCCGCCGAATGGGGAGTTTCCTCGACCGACCAGACGCACCGGATTTTATTCAACGCCGTATACGAACTGCCGTTCTTCAAGAGTGGGAGTGGAGTAGCGCAGCGGCTCTTGGGAGGCTGGCAGGTGGGCGGCATATGGTCGGCGTTTTCCGGCTCGCCGCTGGGTGTGACCTCGCAAACGAATAACACATTTTCGCAAGGAGGCGGACAGCGGCCAAACTGGAACGGACAGAATCCATGCGTTGCCAATCCGACTCCCAACAACTGGTTGGACGGATCGGTATTTTCGAATCCGCCGGCATATGCCTTTGGGAACGCGCCGAGCAACTTCAATGGATGCCGCGCCGATTCGATTAGCCAGGTGGACGTCAACTTTGCGAAGAATACGCGGCTTTGGGAGCGCCTGAATCTACAATTCCGCGCGGAAATTTACAACATTACGAACGCGACTACGTTTGCGCCTCCGAATCAGGTATTGGGGAACGCGCAGTTCGGCACGGTGAATGCGCAGGGTAATCTGCCGCGCATCATCCAGTTCGGCTTGAAGCTGATCTATTGAGACTGCGCCGGACGGTTTGCAGAGCGAGGTGCGCGAGCGAAGCCACGCAGAGCGCGATTAGTACGGCACGCAGGTACGCGGAGGCAGTGAACGTCAGGCCAAGCCCGGTGGAGGCAGCGATGTAGGCGGCCAGGCACGCGGGGCACTTGGGAAGCAACACAAGAATGCCAGCCGCAAGGAGTCCGCGGACGAGGCCGCTCCGGGGAACGGCCTCGCAGCATTGTGTATGCGTGGTCATGAGTGGCAACAGGCGGCCGCTTGGGAGTTTTCGTAGCGGTCGTGATGGCGAACCCAGGCCATGGGCCAAGGGAGACCTTCTTCGTCGCGGCCCTTGGGCATTGCGTCGAGGAAGAAGTATTCCGTGAGCAGCGGTTCAAGGCCGCGGGCAAACGTCGAGTAGGTGTGGAAGACGTTGCCCAGCGGGTCTTTGAAGAAGACGCTGAGACCGGGAGCTTCGTCGCTTTTGAAACCGGAGGGACCGTAGTTGTAGGTGACGTTTCCGGCGGCGACTTCTTCGGGCGTGAAGGAGACGTTGAAGTCGCGGTTGAAGGAGTTGGCGTAGGAGGAGACCCAGGGGAAGCGCCAGCCCATGCGGTTCTTGAATGCAGCGATCTTAGGCATCGGGGCGCGGGATATCGCGGTGAAGGTGACGTCGCGCTCGGCGAGGTGGGGAGCGACGGCGTCGAACCCATCGGCGGCCATAGAGCAACTTGGGCAGCCCTGCTCCCAATCAGGGCCGAACATGAAGTGATAGACGGCAAGCTGGCTGCGGCCTTCGAAGAGATCGGAGAGGGAGAGGACGCCATTGGGTCCCTCGAAGACGTAGGGCTTTTCGATAGCGACCCAGGGGAGTTGCTGGCGCTGGCGGGCGAGCTCGTCGCGGTGGCGCGTGAGCTCCTTTTCCTTGGCAAGAAGAGAGCGGCGCGCGGCGAGCCATTCTTCGCGAGAGACGACAGTTTGAATGATCATGACGGAACTCCTTACGAGGACGATGATTTGGATCCGCGCTTAGCTGGGCGCGGGGCTTCGAAGTCTTCCTTAAGACGGAGCAAGTTGTCCGTCCAAAATTCGCTGTAGGGGCCGATCCAGCGTTCGTAGATACGGCGGATGGGAACTGAGTTGAGCGTGTTGACGCGCTGGCGTCCCTCCTCGCGCGTGTCAATGAGACCAGCCGCGCGAAGCACGTCGATGTGCTTCATGACGCCGAAGCGGGACATATGCGGAAAGGCTTCGACAAGCGCGGTGGTGGTGTGCGGGCCGGCCCGGAGCAGGTCGAGGATGGCGCGGCGCGTGGGGTCGGCAAGCGCCTTCCAGACGGGATCCAGGTCGCCGGACATCAAGCGCGCTTAGCGGCGGTTGGCGCGAAGTCGCTCACCAGGGAATCGAGTATGTGTTTCCAACCGGTGCCGATGCCCTTGCGATGCTCCGGATCGATCAGACCGAGGGCGCGGTGGCGGAGGATTACTTTCACTCCAGAAGTTGCCTGCTCCAGCTTGATCTCCACGTGATTGAGAGCCGGATAGGACATGAACATGGGACCGCTGAGTTCGATGAGAACGGGTGGCTTAATGACCTGGACGTGGCCCCAGAGATGCCCGATGCCTTCGCCTCGATCGCGGAACCAGCGTCCGCCGGCCCATGGTTCGAGGTGGAGTTGGAGGGATTCGCCGTCGGGGCGCGTGTTGCCTTCGCCGAAGCGGTGGAGAACGCCCTTAAACACGTCGCCGATCGGCGCCCCGACTTCGATGTGTTGGGAAATGTCGAGAGTGAGTTCAGATACTTGCATAGGGGAATGTGTCCTTACGTGACCTTATCGTAACGTGACCAATTAGTCACGTCAAGAGAAAAAAATGCTATACATTGCACTACGTGCGAAAATCGAGGCGAAAAGGAAAGCTAGTGCGCATCGAGTTAAGCGACGAAATCGAACAATTAGTTGCGGCCAAGGTAGCCTCGGGTAAGTATGGCTCGACGGATGAAGTACTTCATCAAGCACTACATCTACTTGACCTTCGCGATACCGAGTTGGAAGCCCTACAATCCGACGCTCACCTCAAGATTGAGGAGGGTTGGCAGGCGTTACGCCATGGCGTGGCAATCGATGGCGAAGAGTTCTTCTCCGCGTTGGAAGGCTCGGAGAAGGCGCTCAAGAGGAAGACTGAGTTGAGCGGGGAGTGAGCCGATACCGTCTCTCACCCCAGGCGGCCGACGACGTTCGAGAAATTTGGGGCCACATCGCAGAAGAGAACCTGGAAGCGGCGGGACGTGTGCGGCGTGAGTTGCGCGATTCAATGGAGCGTCTTTCGCGCCATCCGAAGATGGGACATGCGCGCAAAGATCTGACGGATCGGCCCGTCTTATTTTGGGCGGTGCGCTCCTACTTGATTGTCTACAATCCGCTCTCAATTCCCTTAGAGGTCGTTCGCGTACTCCACGGCGCACGAGATATCACGCAACTCTTGCCGTAGGCAGCGAAGGGTTCCGGAGTTCAGGTGCGAAGCAGTGCGCGGCGAAACCGGTGATATAGTGATGCGCGATGAAACCGCTATTGAAAGCCATGTTTGCGGTGGTCGCGATGTCGACGATCGCCTTGATGAGTGTTCCGGCGCAAGACGCGCAGCCAGGGCGGAAGAAGGGAGGCGGAAAGAAGGACGGTCCGCCGCCGCAGGTGGTGTGGTCGCCGAAGTCGACGAAACTGTTGGGTTGGCAGGCGCCGCACAAGCCTTTGTGGAAGTTGTCCGACATTCTGGCGAGCCAGAAAGGAAAAGCCAACTGGACGGTGAATGTCGTCAACGACGAGCATCTACACGGCGATTACATTCAGATGGCGCCAGGCGGGAAGACGCCGCGGAGGATGCATCCGGACACGCGCGAGTGGTGGGTGATTCAGGACGGCCAGATCCGGTTCACGATCGACGGCCAACAGCCGTTTGTGGCGTCGAAGGGTTATCTGGTGCAGGTACCTTACCGGACCTTCTACTCGATGGAGACCGTGGGCGACAAGCCGTCGCTGCGGTTTGAGGTGAACATCGCGCATGCGAAGACGATGTATCCTGCCGACGAGAAGCCGCCCGTGCTGAAGGGCTTCGACTTCGTGAAGACGACGGTGACGGGACAGGGGACGTATTCAGGGGGCAACCGGCCGTGGATCGATTTCAACGCCGTGGTGGCGGGTACGGAAACGCAGCGGCGATTCATTGCCGACGACCGCGCGGTGTCGAATATTATCTTTGGCGACCCGAAGACGCAGCGCCCTGTGAGCGACGCAGAGAAGGGCCACTTCCATCCCGAGTGCGCCGAGTTCTGGTTCATCCTGCTCGGCAAGATGGAATACAAGATGGAGGGGGCGGGGATGATTTACGCCGACCAGGGCGACATCGTCTATGCGCCGCGGATGCACTGGCA
>Ga0209382_10013114_pt1 | contig 10195 bp, 6 predicted proteins | sample SoiMetdeltSBSDD5_FD_187599 | JGI IMG/M metagenome (GOLD analysis project Ga0209382, IMG submission 187599) | Bulk soil microbial communities from a Populus tree surrounding site in Tennessee, USA - Soil MetaG P. deltoides SBSDD5 (SPAdes) (version 2) | ecosystem: Environmental > Terrestrial >...
CACGCGCGGCCGCTTCGGCCAGCTCGCTCTCGGTGGCTTGTTCGACAATGCCGTTGAAGCGCTGCAGGGTGCGAATCGCCTTGTTGATCGACACCGGGTTGCCGATTTGAATGGCCGTCGCCAGCGTCGGCCGAGCCTTCATCGGCTCGAACTTCCAGTGCGAGGTGTAGGCGGCGTAGAGCGGATTGGCGGCCGCGGCCTGCGCCACGACGATCCGCGGCCGCTTGGCGATCAATCCCAGCTCGAACATCTGGTCGAAGCCGGCGCCAATCGCGCTGACGTTGCCGAGATTGCCGCCGGGGATCACCACCACGTCGGGTACTTCCCAATCGAACTGCTGCACGATTTCGATCGACAGCGTCTTCTGTCCCTCGAGCCGCAGGCTGTTCATCGAGTTGGCGAGATACACGCCCTCTTCGGCCGCCAGCCGCTGCACGATCGCCATGCAACCGTCGAAGTCAGTGTCGAGGGCGAGCACCAGCGCGCCGTTGGCGAGCGGCTGCACCAGCTGCGCCGGCGAGACCTTGGCCCGCGGCAGGATGACGATCGCCGGAATGCCCGCGGCTGCCGCGTAGGCGGCGAGCGCCGCCGACGTGTCGCCGGTCGACGCGCACGCCACGGCCCCGACGCTCGATCCGTCGGCCATCATCTGCTTGACGACGGAGACGAGCACCGTCATCCCCAGATCCTTGAACGATCCGGTGTGCGAGTTGCCGCACATCTTCACCCACAAGTCCTCGATGCCGAGCGTCCGGCCGTAGCGCTCGGCCCAGAAGATGTTGGTGCCGCCTTCGTCCATCGACACCACGTTCTGGTCGCGAATCTCCGGGCAGATCCATTCCTTCTTGCCCCACACGCCGGAGCCGTAGGGCCACGCCGTTCGCTTGTAGCGGTCGTCGAAGAGCCGCATCCAGGCGACCGGGCTGCGATGGCGCAGGGCGTCGAGGTCGTGCGACACCTGCAACAGATCGCCGCAGCGCGGGCAGTGATAGATCGGTTGCCAGATCGAATGCTCGCCCGGGCATCCGGCGGCGCAACGAAAGACCGCGCGATACGTGCTCATGTCAAGCGCTCGCCGTTGCCGGCGCTGCCTCGCTGGCCTCGAAATCGCCGAGGCTGCGGCCGATCCGGATCGGCTCGACGCCGTGCCCCTGCAGCACTTCGATGGTCTTGTAGCCGTTGCCGGTGATGCAGATCACGATCGATTCATCGCGCGGAATCGCGCCGCGTTCGATCAGCTGCTTCGTTGCCGCGACCGTCACGCCGCCCGCCGGTTCGGTGAAGATGCCCTCGGTTTCCGCCAGCAGCTGAATGCCTTCGATCACCTCGGCATCGGTCACCTTGGCGCCGCTGCCGCCGGTCGACCGCACCGACCGCAGCACCTGGAAGCCATCCGCCGGATTGCCGATCGCGATCGACTTGGCGATGGTGTCGGGCTTGACCGGATCCGGATACTCGAGCCCCGCCTCGAGCGCGTTGACGACCGGCGAACAGCCGGCTGCTTGTGCCGCGTGGATGGTTGGCACCTGGCCCTCGACCAGGCCGACGGTCTTCAACTCTTCGAACCCCTTGAGGATCCGCGGCAGCAGCGTCCCGCCGGCGACCGGCGATACGACGTGGCGCGGGAAGCGCCAGCCGAGCTGCTCGGCGATCTCGAAGCCGTAGGTCTTGGCCCCTTCGGCGTAATAGGCGCGAAGGTTGATGTTCGCGAAGCCCCACCCGTACTTGTCGGCCACCTGCGTGCACAGCCGATTCACATCGTCATAGTTGCCGCGCACCGCCACGATCCGCGGTCGATAGATGCTGGCTCCGGCCACCTTGCCTGCTTCGAGGTTGTCGGGAATGAACACGTAGACGGAGAGGCCGAGGCGGGCGCCATGTGCCGCGACGCTGCCGGCGAGGTTTCCGGTCGACGCGCACGAGAACACGCTGAATCCGAGCTCGACCGCGCGCGTGGCGGCGATCGACACGACACGGTCCTTGTATGAACAGCTCGGATGGTTCACCGAATCGTCCTTCACGTACAACTCGCGAACGCCCAGGCGCGCGGCGAGCCGACTGGCCCGCACCAGCGGAGTGAAGCCCGAATGCAGCCCGGTGCGCGGATCGCCGGCAATCGGCAGCAGCTCGCGGTATCGCCACAGATTCTTGGGCCGGCTCTCGATCGTTGCTCGCGACAGCGTCGGAGCGATTGCCGCGTAGTCGTAGGTCACTTCGAGTGGGCCCAGGCAGCGGTCGCAGACCCAGAGTGCGGTCGCGGGAAAGGCCGTCTGGCAGAGGTGGCAACGGAGGCTGAAGGTCATATGCTCCTGTTCGAGTTGTGCGCTGACAAAGCTCTGATCGTACATGCCAATCCGAGACGCTTGTAAAGGTCGCCGAGCAGCCGTGTCACGGTGGCAACGCCGGCCGCCGTCGCGAGCACGAGGATCGACGGCCCGGCGCCGCTCAGGCAGACGCCGAGCGCGGCGTCGTCGTCGAACGCCATCGCTTCGGCGAGCCCGGGCACGAGCGGCGCGCGCGCCGGCTGATGCCACCGGTCGCGCATGGCTTCCCGAAGATCCTCGTAGCGGCCGCTGTCGAGCGCGCGGACGAACAGCAGCGCGCGCTGGAGATTGAAGATCGCGTCGCGAAGCGGGACTTCCTTCGGCAGCACCCGCCGTGCTTCGGACGTATGCAGTCCCATATCGGGAGTTGCCACGACCAGCCGCAGGTCGTCGGGCCAGAGCGACGATCGGGCGACGATGCGTCCGTCGTCGGATTGGCAGCAGACCGTCAACCCCCCGAGCAGCGCGGCCGCGGCGTTGTCTGGATGTCCCTCGAGCTCGGTGGCCAGGGCCAGCCACTCCTCATCCGGGCGCCGTCCCGCGATCGATTCGTACAACCGCAGGCCGGCGACGGCGGCCGCGGCGCTGCTGCCAAGCCCGGCGGTCTGCGGGATGTCGCTCTCGACGCGCACGCGGAGCCCGGGTGCGCGGACGCCAATCCGCGATCGCGCCAGCCGGTAGGCCGAATCGATCCGGTTCTCGCCGCTCGGGCCGGCGCCGGCGAACTCCCAGTCGATCGTATCGGACGCGTCGTCGCGGCGTTCCACGACGCGCACGCGCAGATAGAGCTGTACCGCCACGGACAGGGCGTCGAAAGACGGTCCGAGGTTGCTGATCGATCCGGGGACGACGATCTCGGCGTGCTGCATACTCAACGCAAAAAAAACCCGCCGGTCCCTGACGGGAGCCGGCGGGTTCTGGTTCGTTCTGGTCTTGGTCAGTCTCAGTTGCGCGTCGCGCAGAACCCGCCGGGCAGTGCCATGTGAATTCGCGTCGCGCGAATTCGCGTGCAGACGCCGATGGTGGTTCCGCGAGTCACCCGCTAACTATAAGACGCATAAATGGACGCGGTCAAGACATAGCGATTGCTTATGACATCATGCACGGCTACGTCCGCAGGGCCCGGACGGGGTCTACGCGCGCGGCGCGCCAGGCCGGCACGGCATGGGCCGCCAGTGCGGCAGCGGCAAGCGCGACGCCGGCCAGGCTCCACGCGATCGGATCGCCGACGCCGACGCCGTACAACGCCCCGGCCACGACGCGGGTCGCGAGCGAGGCAAGCACCGCGCCGGCGATCGTTCCAGCCACGACGAGCCCCAGGCCCTGGCGCACGACCAGCGCGATGACGCTCCGCGGCGTCGCGCCGATCGCGATGCGAATCCCGATCTCGCGCGTGCGCTGCGCCACCGTGAACGCGATGATCCCGTAGAGACCGACGCCGGCCAGCAGCAAGCCGAGGCCGCTGAACACCGCGACGAACGTTGCCGCTGCTCGTACCGGGAACAGCATCGCCTGCATCTGCATCCGCATCGTCTGGCTCTCGAGCAGCAACAGATCCGGCTCGAGGGCGAGCAGCGTTTCGCGCATCCGCGCAACCAGCGCGCGGTCGTCGGCGGCAGTACGGGCCACGACCACGTTGTAGCCGCTCGGCCGCTGCGTCGACGAGAAGTAGATGGTCGGCCGCACGGGCTCGCCGACGCGCTGCTGCGTGTGATCGGCGACCACGCCCACGATCTCGAACGAGCGTCCGCTCGACAGCGTTCGTTCGTAGACGATCTGCCCGACGGCGCTGGCGGCAGGCCAGTACTTGCGGGCGAACGCGTCGCTCACGATCGCGACCGCCCGGGTCGGTGGCGCATCCGCCGGCGCAAACGCTCGGCCCTCGAGCACGCTGACGCCGAGCGCGCGGAAGTATCCGGGCGACACGATCGCGCTATTGATCGCCGCTCCGGCCGCATCGGCCGCCGGCTGGTGCCCGGGCACGGCAATCTGCGTCGAGTTGAAATTGAGCGAGAACGGCAGGCGCGAGGCCAGGGCCACCCCCTGCACTCCCGGAAGCGCTTCGATCCGCCGCAGGACCTCGCTCCAGTACTGCTGGCTCCGCTCGGGAGCGTAGCGGAGCATTCCGGTGTCGCCCGATACGATCGCGAGCCCGTCGGTGCGGAAGCCGACGTCGGCACGGTTCGACGCTGACAGGCTGCGCAACAGCAACCCCGCGCAGACGAGCAGGACGATCGTCACCGCGATCTGTGCGACGACGAGCAGATCGCGAAAGGACCAGCGCCGTCCGGCGACACGCTCGTGACCCGGTTCGCCCTTGAGATCGGCGGCGAGATTCGGCCGGGTGGCGCGCAGCGCCGGCACCAGGCCGGCCAGGACCCCGGTTGCCATCGCGACGATCACCGCAAAGCTCAGCACGCGAAAGTCGAGACGGAGCGACAAGGACAGCGGCACCGGAATCGGCAGATGCAACGTCGTCAGGACCCGCGTCAACCACCAGGCCAGGAAGAGACCCAGCGCCGCGCCCAGACCCGCGAGCACGAGGCTCTCCGTCAACAGCTGCCGGACGAGGCGCCGGCGGCTCGCGCCGACCGCGAGCCGGATGCCGATCTCACGGTGCCGCGCGGATCCGCGCGCGAGCAGCATGCCGGCGACATTCGCGCACGCAATGGCCAGGACGAGCGCTGCCGCGAGCATCGTGCCGCTCACGACCCACGACAGCACCCGATCCGCTTCGGGATGGAGACGCGTTTCGCTGGCGGCGCGGATCGTCGTCCGCCGGCCCTGGTTGGTCGCGGCGTAGGTCTCGCGAAGGCGCCCGGCAACCACCTCGACGTTCGCGCGAGCCTCGGCAAGCGTGACGCCAGGTTTGAGACGGGCCTTGGCGAACAGCCACCGACGTCCGCGCCGATCGAGTAGCGATGTGCCGGTCGGCGACGGCACTGTCTCGTTGATTCCCCCTGGTTCGATATCGGCGGCGTAGCGCGTCGGCACCCAGATCTCGGGTCCGAGCAACGGCACCATGCCCGTGAACTGATCGTCGAGCACCCCGACGATCGTGAACTGCTGCCCGCGAATGCGGACCGGCCGGCCGATCGCGGAGGGTTGGCCGCCGAACTCGCGCTGCCAGTAGCGATTCGAGAGCACGATCGTCCGCGGCGCCCCCTCGATATCGTCCGATGGCAACAGGGTACGGCCGACCATTGCCCCGACACCGAGCGTCGCGAAGTAATTGCCGGTCACGACTTCGCCCAGCACCAGCCGTCCGCGATCGCCATTTGTAACGCCAGCGAACATCGGCGAGTAGCCCACGACGTCCTCGAAGACGTTGGTCTGGCCGCGATAGTCGATCAGGTCGGGCAGCGAGTTGGTCGAGAACGTATCGCCATCGGCGCCGCTGGTGTAGAGGTCGATCAACCGCGCTGGCTCCCGTACCGGCAGCGGGCGCAGGAGCAGCGCGTCGACGACGGCGAAGATGGCGGTGTTGAAGCCAATCCCGAGACCCAGCGAGAGGATCGCCGTCACGGCGAAGCCGGGACTGCGGATCAGCCAACGCAGCGCGAATTTGAGGTCGGTCATCGACGTCTACTTGAAAAGCCTCGGCACGAAGTCGTGCAGACTGCGGCGCCAGGTCTGCCATTCGTGCGCCGTGCCCGACGATTCATAGAACGTGTGTTTCACACCCGCGCCGTCGAGCGCAGCATGGAGCTTGGTTGCCGCTTCGTGAATGCTCGTTTCGCCGGTGCCGGCGCCGATCCACAGCAGCTTGACCTTCTTGTTGTAGGCCGTGGCATCGGCGAGAGCCCCTCCGAGCGACGTCTTGATGTCGAAGTTGCGCAGCGGCGCGCTGAACGCGCCAATCCACGCGAACGTGTCGAGGTGCGCCGACGTGATCTGCATCGTCTGACTGCCACCCATCGACAAGCCGGCCATGGCGCGAGACGCGCGATCGGCCTGGGTGCGGTACTCGGCATCAATCGTCGGGATCAGATCGTCGATGAGCACTTGCTCGAACGCATTGGGGATCGAAGGCTGGCCGGTCGGTCCCTGGACCGGCGTGGCGCCGAGCTTGGTCGCGTACCCGGTCTCCATCACGACGAGCATCGGTTGCGCACGCTTTGCCGCGATCAAGTTGTCAAGGATCAAGTTCGCGCGTCCCTGCTTGGTCCAGCTGGTTTCGTTCTCACCCGCTCCGTGCTGCAGGTACAGGACGGGATAGCGCGTTTTCAGATCCCGGTCGTAGCCCGGCGGCGTGTAGACGTACGCACGGCGCCACTCGCCGGTCGTCTTCGAGCGATACCAGCGCACGCGGACTTCACCGTGCGGCACGTCGCGGGGCTCGTAGAAGTCCGCGCCCTTCTCAGGGATCTCGATGCCGCTCGTCTGTCGTGCCCAGCCGAAGTACGTCTCGCTGCCCGGGTCGTTGACGGCCATGTCGTCGACGAGGAACCAGTAGTAGTGGAAGCCAGGCACCGCGGCCGGGAGCGTAATCGTCCAGATGCCTTTGCCCGCGTCTTGAGCGGTCATGTCAATCGGCCCCTTCCCGAGGCCGTTGTCCGCACCGCCGGGCTGAAGCTGCACTTTCGTCGCGCCCGGCGCGGTGAATCGAAACGTCACGCGCCCATCGTCGTGGACGCGCGGGTAGGCCGCGTTCCGGACGTTCGAGGACGCCGGCTTGGAATCGTCTCCGGCCTGAAATGCCGCGAGGCTGAGGAGTACCACGCAAATCGTGCGCATCATGTCGGATCCTCCGCGAACGGGACTCGCGCATGATAATCTCTCGCCCGCCCTTTTCGATATGGACGCTCTACCCGCGGCACGATAGTTGTTTCCCGGTGCCTGCCTTGCACCTCGTCGCATCACACGTCGATCCTCGGGTGCGGCTCGCGACACCGCCGCGGGTGCCCGGTTGCGGATCGATCACGGTGGCCGCGAGCGGGGGCCGATCGCGCGTGACGCGCGCCTTTGCCGCCAGCCCGCTGCGGCTGCTCACGCCGAGGAACCATGGGTCCGCTTCTTGGATCTACACGTCGACGTTTGGCGGCGGGCTGGTCGGCGGCGATGCCTTCGATCTGGGGATCGACGTCCTCGATGGTGCAAACGCGTACGTCTCGACGCAATCGGCGACAAAAGTGTACCGATCGCCGTCGGCCACGAGCGTGGCGCTGCGGGCGACGATCGCGCGCGACGCGACCCTGGTGATCGCGCCGGATCCGGTCATCTGTTTCGCGGGTTCGTCGTACCGGCAGGTCCAGCACTTCGATCTGCATCCGGAAGCGAGCCTGGTGTTCGTCGACTGGCTGTCGTCGGGACGCCACGCGTCCGGAGAGCGGTGGCAGTTCGATCGCTACGAGAGCCGGATGATCGTTCGTCGCGGCGGCCGCACGATCGTTCACGAGGCGCTGCTCCTGTCGCCCGATCATGGTCCGCTCCCGGAACGCATCGGTCGTTTCGAGTCGCTGCTGGTCGCGATCGTGATGGGACCAGCGGTCGCCGCCGGCGCAGCGGCAGCATTGACGCGGATCGAGGGCCAGCCGCTCGGTCGCCGCGCGCCGGAGATCGTCAGCGCTTCGCGGCTCGATGGCGGATGCCTGATCAGGATCGCGGGGATCTCGGTCGAGCAGACGGGATCGACGCTCCGCGACCTGTTGGGATTCGTGCCGTCGCTGCTCGGCGACGACCCGTGGGCCCGGAAATGGTGAAACATACGCGATGCATCTGACACCGAGAGAGATCGACAAGCTGGTCCTCCACCAGGCTGGCGTGGTCGCGCAAAAGCGGCTCGCGCGCGGGATTCGTCTCAACTACCCGGAAGCCGTGGCGCTGATCGCCACGCAGTTGCTCGAGTTCATTCGCGACGGCCGATCGGTGGCGGAGTTGATGGACCTTGGACGTCAGCTGCTCGGCCGCGACGACGTCCTCGATGGCGTCGGCGACCTGATTGACGAGGTGCAGGTCGAGGGGACGTTCCCCGACGGGACCAAGCTCGTGACGGTGCACAACCCAATCGCGTCGGAACGCGGGGATCTGGCGTTAGCGCTCTACGGAAGCTTTTTGCCCGTCCCCGCCGCGCAAGGAGTCAGACCCGGGTCTGACCCCGCTCTGACCCCACCCCACGAGCTGGGGGAGGATGCAGCGCTGGCCACAATCGGTGGATTGGCCGGACCGGCGGGGGAGATCGAGCTCAACGCCGGTCGTCAGACGGTGCAACTGCGGGTGACCAATCGCGGCGACCGTCCGATCCAGGTCGGCAGCCACTACCACTTCATCGAGACCAATCGCGTGCTCGAATTCGATCGACGCGCGTCCTACGGGATGCGGCTCGACATTCCCGCCGGCACCGCGGTGCGCTTCGAGCCCGGCGAGACCAAGACGGTGGTCCTGGTGGCGATCGCCGGGGCGCGAATCATTCGCGGCGGCAATGCGCTCGCCGAGGGCGCCGTCACCGACGAGGGGCGCGATCGAGCAATCGCCAACGTTCACGCATCCGGCTTCGCCGATCGACAGGAGACGCAATGAGCCTGCGCATCGACCGGCGCCACTATCGCGATTTGTATGGGCCCACGACCGGCGATCGCGTTCGGCTCGGCGATACCGGTCTCGTCGCCGAAGTCGAGCACGACGCCACCGTCTATGGCGACGAATGCAAGTTCGGCGGCGGCAAGGTGCTGCGCGAAGGCATGGGCCAGGCCGCGGGTGTCGGCGATGCCGGCGCGCTCGATTGCGTGATCACCAACGCGCTGATCGTCGACTGGACCGGCATTCGAAAAGCCGACGTCGGCATCAAGCACGGCCGCATCGCCGGCATCGGCAAAGCCGGGAACCCCGATGTGATGGCGGGCGTCTCGCCCGGCATGGTCGTTGGCGTGACGACGGAAGCGATTGCCGGCGAGGGCATGATCCTCACTGCCGGCGGCATCGATTCGCATATCCATTTCATCTGTCCGCAGCAGGTGCTCGAAGCGCTCGCCAGCGGCGTGACGACGTTCATCGGCGGCGGCACCGGGCCGGCGACGGGCACCAACGCGACGACCTGCACGCCTGGCGCGCGTCATGTCGAGCTGATGCTGCGGGCCACCGACGACCTGCCGATGAACTTCGGCTTTCTCGGCAAGGGCAACTCGTCCAAGCCCGACGGGCTCGACGAGCAGATCGAGGCCGGCGCCATCGGCCTCAAGCTCCACGAGGATTGGGGAACGACGCCGGCCGCGATCGATTGCTGTCTCAGCGCCGCCGATCGACACGACGTGCAGGTGGCGCTGCACACCGACACGCTCAACGAATCGGGCTACGTCGACGACTCGATTGCCGCCTTCAAGGGCCGGACGATTCACGCCTATCACACCGAAGGGGCGGGCGGCGGCCACGCGCCCGACATCATCAAGGTGTGCGGCGAGCCGAGCGTGCTGCCGAGCTCGACCAACCCGACCCGGCCCTATACCGTGAACACGCTGGACGAGCACCTCGACATGCTCATGGTCTGCCATCATCTCGACCGGAACATCCCCGAGGACGTGGCGTTCGCCGAGAGCCGGATTCGCGGCGAGACCATCGCTGCCGAAGACGTGCTGCACGATCTCGGAGCGATCAGCATGATGTCGAGCGACAGCCAGGCAATGGGGCGGGTCGGCGAGGTGGTGTGCCGGACATGGCAGACGGCGCACAAGATGCGCGCCGAGCGCGGGCGCCTCGCGGGCGAGATCGCGTCCCACGACAACCTCCGGATCCGCCGCTATGTCGCGAAGTACACCATCAATCCGGCGATCGCTCACGGCATCGCCCACGAAGTCGGCTCGATCGAAGTCGGCAAGCTCGCGGATCTGGTGCTGTGGAAGCCGGCCTTCTTCGGCGTGAAGCCGGAGATGGTGCTC